>Ga0182742_1000111_pt1 | contig 157400 bp, 134 predicted proteins | sample eDN5th37CBELigMG_FD_128880 | JGI IMG/M metagenome (GOLD analysis project Ga0182742, IMG submission 128880) | Enriched Miracle-Growth compost microbial communities from Emeryville, California, USA - eDNA 5th pass 37_C BE-Lig MG (version 2)... ... | reverse complement strand
CGCCCGGTGCTGCCGGGCGACGGCACCGAGACCAAGCACTTCGTGCACGTGTCGGACGTGGCGCGCGCCAACGTCGCGGCGTTCCGCAGCGAGGCGACCGACGTGGCGGTGAACGTGTCCGGCCCCGCGCCCATCACGACCGGGGAATTGGTGCGGCTGGTGCTCGACTACTGCAAGAGCGACCTGCAGCCCGAGATCAAGCCGGACCCGCCGGGCACCGTGCGCCTGACATCGGGCGGCGCATTCCACATTCCCCACGATCTCGCGGGCCGGCACATCGGCTGGCAGCCGGAGGTCGGCATGGCCGAAGGCGTGGCGCGGCTGCTGGCCTGGCGCGAAGCGCAGGAGGCAGGCCAGGCGCGCAGCACAGACTGAAGCAGGCCGCCGACGGCGCCGCAGAGCGCCGGGGCGGCTGGTTGCAGAGCAGGCAGTAAGACCCGACCCACAGGAGACAAGACATGAGCAAGCGCAACTGCATCGCCAGGGCATTTCTTGCCCTCGGCATGGTCCTGGCCGCGAGCGCGGCGCAGGCGGCCGGCTATCCCGACAAGCCGGTGACACTGGTCGTGCCGTATCCGCCGGGGGGCGCGACCGACGTCATCGCGCGCCTGATCGCGGAAAAACTGCCTGCCGCCTGGGGCCAGCAGGTCATCGTCAACAACCGTCCCGGCGCGGGCACGACCGTGGCGGCCGAGGCCGTGGCGCGTTCGCCCGGCGACGGCTACACCCTGTACATGACCACGGCCGCGCACACCATCAGCGCCAGCCTGTACAAAAAACTCAACTACGACCCGCTGAAGGACTTCGCGCCGCTGACGCTCACCTCCACCATACCGCTGGTGCTGGTGACCGCGCCGTCCTTGCCCGTCAATAGCCTGGCCGAACTTATCGCCTACGCCAAGGCCTCGCCGCAGGGCCTGAGCATGGCCTCCACCGGCAACGGCACGCCGCAGCACCTGACCGGCGAACTGTTCAAGGCCAAGGCGGGCCTGAAGCTGGTGCACGTGCCGTACCGCGGCGACGCGCCCATGCTGACCGACCTGATCGGCGGCCAGGTGCAGATGGCGTTCGTCACCCTGTCGGCCGCCTTGCCGCACATCCAGTCGGGCAAGCTCAAGGCGATCGCGCTGGCCCATCCGCGCCGGGTCGAGGCCATCGGACAGGTGCCCACCATGGCCGAGGCCGGCATGAAGAACTTCGAGGCCGCGACGTGGTTCGGGCTGTTCGCGCCGTCCAGCATGCCCGCTGACCTGCGCGAGAAAATCTACCGGGACGTCTCCAGGATCGTGGCCACGCCCGAAATGACCCGCAAGCTGCAGGACATGGGCGGCGACGTCAACAACAGTTCTCCGCAGCAGTTCCAGACCTTCATCAACGACGAGGCGCAGCGCTGGGCCGAAGGCGTGAAGCTCTCGGGCGCGCGCATCGACTGACCGGCCACACCGACGGAGAACGCAAGACATGAGCAATCAAGAGCAAGCATTGCTGGCGCGCTGCGCCGCCATCGCAACCAGCACCTGGTCCGACGCCATGGACACGCTGGGCATCGCCGGCGTGGTGCAGGGCATCCCGCGCCGCGGCGGACAGGGCCGCATGGCCGGCTTTGCCGTCACCGCGCGCCACGTCTGGGGCGGGCTGGGCGATTTCGACCGCGCCGACTTCGCGGTGGGGCGCCTGGTCGCCGCCACCGGCCCGGGACGGGTATTGATGGTGGATGCGGGCGGAACCTGCATTTCCACCTTCGGCGGCATCGCCTCGATGGCGGCGTCGCGGCGCGCGGCCACTGCCGTCGTCATCGACGGGGCCTGCCGCGATGTCGATGAAATCGCCGCCACCGGCCTGTGGCTGGCCAGCCGCCACGTCACGCCGCTGACCGGCAAGACGCGGCTGAAGCTGCAGGCCATGGGCGAGCCGGTGACCATAGGCGGCGTGCCCGTGGCCGAGGGCGATCTGGTGGTGGGCGACGACACCGGCCTGGTGGTGGTGCCGCGCGCGCGCCTGCAGGAGGTGCTGGCCGCGGCCGAAGAGGCGCTGGCCGTCGACGGGCGCGTGGAGCAGGGCATACGCGACGGCCTGTCGTTCGCCGAGGCCGCCGCGGCCGCCAACTACATTCCGGCCAGCGCGGGAGGCCCGGCGTGACTGCCCGCTACGACGTGGTGCAGGTGGCCTCGCTGGGCGAGGATTTCGACCGGCGGCTGGCGGCCCGGCACCGGGTCCTGCCGGCCTGGCGCGAGCCGCGGGGCCTGGCCGCGTTCGGCGCCGAACTGCAGGACCTGCCGGTGGCGGTGACCTCGGTGCGCCACGGTTTCACCCAGGCCATGTTCGACGCCTTGCCCGCGCTGCGGGCCGTGTGCAGCTGGGGCGTGGGCCACGACACGCTGGACCTGCGCGCCGCCGCCGCGCGCGGCATCGGCGTGAGCGTCACGCCCGACGTGCTGGACGACTGCGTGGCGGACCTGGCGTGGGCGCTGCTGCTGTCGGCGGCGCGCCGCACGGCCGCGGGCGATCGCTACGTCAAGAGCGGCCAGTGGCGGGCGCTGGGCCGGTTTCCGGAAACCACCAGGGTCTCGGGCAAGCGCCTGGGCATCCTGGGGCTGGGCCGCATCGGCTTGGCCGTCGCCCGGCGCGCGGCGGGATTCGACATGGAGGTGCGCTACCACAACCGCAGCCTGCGGCCGCAGGCGCCGTACGGCTATGAGCCGTCGCTGGCGGAACTGGCGGCGTGGGCCGATTTCCTGGTGGTGGCTTGCGTGGGCGGCGCGCACACGCGGCACCTGGTCGACGCCAAGGTCATCCGCGCGCTGGGGCCGCAGGGCATCCTGGTCAACATCGCGCGCGGCAGCGTCGTGGATCAGGCCGCGCTGCTGGCCGCGCTGCGCGCGGGCGAACTGGGCGGGGCCGGCCTGGACGTGCTGGAACAGGAGCCCACCCCGGCGGCCGAGTTCGCCGGCATGGACCAGGTTGCGCTGATGCCGCACGTCGGCAGCGCGACGCGCGAGACCCGCGCCGCCATGGCCCAGCTGGTCCTGGACAACGTCACGGCCTTTATCGAGACCGGCAAACTGCTCACGCCGGTGGCCGCCGCGGAGTTGCGGGCATGACGCCGTCCGCGCTGCTGGCGGCGCTGGCCGCCTGCCTGGGCGAGGCCCACGTGCTGACGGGCGCCGATGCCGGGCCCTATCTGACCGACTGGCGCAGGAACGTCACCGGCCGCGCCCTGGCCGTGCTGCGCCCGGCCAGCCGGGATGAAGTGGCGCAGTGCGTGCGCCTGTGCGCCGCCGCCGGCGTGGCGCTGGTGCCGCAAGGCGGCAACACCGGGCAGGTGGCGGCCGCCACGCCGGATGCGAGCGGAACGGCCGTGGTCCTGTCGCTGCTGCGCATGAACCGCGTGCGCGCGCTGGACCTGGACAACGACACCATCACCGTCGAAGCGGGCTGCGTGCTGCAGGCGGTGCAGGAGGCGGCCCGCGGCGCCGGCCGGCTGTTTCCGCTGTCGCTGGGGGCGCAAGGCAGCTGTACCATCGGCGGCAACCTCGCCACCAACGCCGGCGGCACGCAGGTGCTGCGCTACGGCAACGCGCGCGAGCTCGCGCTGGGCCTGGAGGTCGTGACGCCGCAAGGCGAGATCTGGGACGGCCTGCGCGGCCTGCGCAAGGACAACACCGGCTACGACCTGCGCGATCTCTACATCGGCAGCGAAGGCACGCTGGGCGTCATCACCGCCGCGGTGCTCAAGCTCTATCCGCTGCCGCGCGCGCAGGGCACGGCGCTGGTCGCGCTGGACGGCCTGCCCCAGGCGCTGCAGCTGCTGCAGCGTGCGCGCGCCAGCCTGGGCGCGGGGCTGACCGCCTTCGAGGTGATGTCGGCCGCCTGCCTGCGCGACGTGACGCGCGCCTTTCCGCAACAGCGCATGCCGTTCGCGGACCTGGCCGACGGCCGCTGGTGCGCGCTGCTGGAGCTTTCCGACAACCTGGAGCCGGCGCAGGCGCAGGAGCGGCTGGAAGCCGTGCTGTCGGCCGCGCTGGAGGCCGGCGAGGCCGTGGACGCGGCGGTCGCGGTGTCCGGCGCGCAAAGCGCCGCCTTCTGGCATCTGCGCGAAAGCATCACGCTGGCGCTGGCCCGGGCCGACGCCTGCGTAAAGCACGATATTTCGCTGCCGGCCTCGCGCATTCCGGCCTTCGTGCAGTCCACCGACCGGGCCCTGGCCCGGGCGTTTCCCGGCGTGGCCATGCGCGTATTCGGCCATCTGGGCGACGGCAATCTTCACTACAACCTGCTGCCGCCCGCGGGCGCGCGGCACGCGGACATCCAGGCGCTGGTGCATGACCGGGTGCATGCGGCGGGCGGCTCCATCAGCGCCGAACAGGGCATAGGCCAGCTGCGCGTGCACGACCTGCAACGCTACAAGAGCGAGGTCGAGCTGGCCCTGATGCGCCGGATCAAGTCCGCGCTGGACCCGCAGGGGCTGATGAACCCGGGAAAGATCCTGGCCGCCCGGCCCTGACCACCGACTACCGATAACAACCAGGAGACAGCATGTTCTTTTCACGCAAGATCGTCGCGCGCGCAGCGCTTTCCATCGCCGGCCTGTGCGCCGCCGTGCCCGCCTGGGCCTGGCCCGACCGGCCGATCGAACTCGTCGTCGGGTTCGCGCCCGGCGGCGGCACGGACCTGACGGCCCGCGCGCTGGCCGTCTTCCTCGAAAAGGAGCTGGGCGCCACCGTGGTGGTGCAGAACAAGCCGGGCGCCTCCAGCGCCATCGCGCTGGCCTACGTGGCGCGGGCCAAGCCCGACGGGTACACGCTGGCCATGACCAACATGCCCGGGCTGGTGTCGCTGCCGATCGAGCGCAAGCCGGGCTTTGGCGGCGACGACTTCACCTATCTGGCCAATCTGGTGCGCGACCCCAGCGCCTTCAGCGTGGCCAGCGACAGCCCGTACCAGACGCTGGACGCGCTGATCGCGGCGGCCCGGGAAAAGCCGGGCTCCATCAGCTATGGCTCCACCGGCGTGGGCACGGACGACCATCTGGCCCTGGTGCTGTTCCAGGCGGCCACGGGAACCCGGCTGAACCACGTGCCCTACAACGGCGCCGGACCGCTGCGCAGCGCCGTGCTGGGCGGCCATACCGTCATCGGCGGACTGAACCTGGGCGAAGTCATGCCCTACCACGGCAAGAACATGCGGGTGCTCGCGCAGGCCAGCGAAAAGCGCTCGGCGCTGGGGCCGGACGTGCCCACCTTCAAGGAGCAGGGCGTGGATCTGGTGTTCGCCTCGGAGCGCGGCATTGTCGCGCCCAAGGGGCTGCCGGCAGAGGTGTCCGACAAACTGCGCAAGGCGCTGGGCAAGGTCGCCGCCGATCCGGCGTTCCAGGCTCAGATGAAGCAGCAGTTCACCGAAATGGACTACCTGGACGGGCCGCAATGGCAGGAGCGGCTCAAGGGCGACGACGCGCGCCTGCGGCAGATCTGGGCGCAGACGCCCTGGGTCGAATAACGGGCGCCTGGCCTGTTGCGGCCTATTCCAGCGGCAGCGTCAGCACGCCCTGGGGGGCCGGGCGCATCATGACGCGGCGGTACCAGGCCGACAGCGCCGGCGTGTCCGGGCGCTCGGCCGGCAGCGCCAGCCAGCGGTGCGCCGAGCACACCAGCGCGACGTCGCCCATCGTCAGGTGGCGGCCGACGATGAATTCGCGGCCGCGCAGCGCGCGGTCCAGGATCAGCGCGCGCTCGTTCGAGCGCTGCATCGATTTGTCGATGGCGGCGCGGTCGCGCTGCGCCTCGGGCGTGCGGATCAGGCCCAGGAAGGCCGGGCCCATCGCGGCCTGCCATTCGGTGGTCTGCCAGTCCATCCAGCGGTCGGCGTCGGCGCGCAGGCACGCGTCTTCCGGCCACAGCGAGCCCACGCCGTAGCGCGAAGCCAGATAGCGCACGATGGCGTTGGACTCCCACAGCACGAAGCCGCCGTCGTCGATCACCGGCACGGTGCGGTTGGGATTGAGCTCGGCGAATTCCGGCGTGCCGACCACGCCGAACTTGCCGCCGGCCTGCGTGAACGTATGCGGCAGCGCCAGCTCGCGCACCGCCAGCATGACTTTCTGAACGTTGACGGAACTCAGGCGTCCCCAGATCTTCAACATAACCAGTCCTTTGGGTGTCAGACGGGCGGCAACTGCCGCCGCGCAAAACCGCTGTCGCGCCCGAAGCGCGTCCAGTTGAAAGCAGGCCCCGGGTCCGTCTTGCGCCCGGGGGCGATGTGTTCGTGGCCCCGCACCGCGGCCAGCGGATGGCGCGCGCGCAGCGCGGGCATGAGCTTGCGCAGGGCCAGGTACTGCTCGTCGGCATAGGGCAGGGTGTCGGTGCCTTCCAGCTCGATGCCGATGGAAAAATCGTTGCAGCGCTCGCGTCCGGCGTGGCGCGACACGCCGGCGTGCCAGGCGCGTTCGTCGGTGGAGACGAACTGCACGATGCGGCCGTCGCGGCGGATGAAGAAGTGCGCCGACACGCGCAGCCCGCGCAGGCGTTCCAGCCAGGGATGCGAACCGTAGTCCAGCGTATTCAGGAACAGCCCCGCGACTTCAGGTCCGCCGAAGCGCCCGGGAGGCAGGCTGATGTTGTGCAGCACCAGCAGCGAAACCTGGGCGCCCGCCGGCCGCGCGTCGCGGTTGGGCGAGGGCGAAAGCGAAACACCGGGGGCCGGCGCCAGCCAGCCATGACGATCCAGAAGCAAGGCCATGGGAACAAAGCATGTCGATGGAATCAACATGCATTATGCCTTCCTCAATGCCGGCGCGCGCCCAGCCTCGCGTGTTCGGCGTTGCACCAGGTCTGCCCGTTCTGCAGCAGGGCCTCGGAACGCGGCAGATGGATGCCGCAATGGGCGCAGCGCACCATGGACTCCACAGACTTGGGTTGCGGCCTTGCGCCGGCCGCGCGGCCCTGCGCGCCTGACTGCCTGGCCGCCGCCATGCGGCCGGCGATGCGGGCGACGAACAGCACCACGATGACCAGAAAAATCCAGAACAGCAGCTTGCCCACGTCAACCTCGGTGCAAAATCATTTCCAGCACGAACCGGCTGCCGGTGTAGGCCAGAATCAGGAAACCAAAACCCGTCAGCGTCCAGCGCAGCGCGACGCGGCCGCGCCAGCCCCAGACGTGGCGGCCCGCCAGCAGCACGCCGAAGGTCACCCACGACAGCAGCGTGAAGACGGTCTTGTGGTCGAACGGCAGGATCTGTCCGGTCAGCTTCATGGAGGCCACCGAACCCGTGCCCACGGCCAGGGTCAGCACCACGAAACCGATCCAGATGATGCGGAAAAGAAGCTGCTCCTGCACCAGCAGCGGCGGCTGGGAGTCCAGCACCCGGCCCACGATGCTGCGCTCGGCCGGCGCGTCCAGCGGACGGTGCAGGTGGCGGTCCAGCAGCGCCATCATCATGGCGTGCAGGGCGGCGATGGTGATCAGGCCGTAGGCCGCCAGCGCAATCAGCAGATGCACGCGCAGCCAGGCGTCGTCGGCATGGGGCACGAACTGCCCCTGGGGGAAGGCGGCGGCCAGGCCGCTGGCCAGCGTCGCGGCCGGCAGCAGCAGCAATTGCAGCCCGTCTATGCGCACCAGCAGGCTTTCCAGCCAGAACACCACCATGCCCAGCCAGATGGCGGCCGACAGCGCCAGCGCCCAGCCGATGAACAGGTGCTGGGCGCCCAGCATCGATTGTTGCAGCCCGATTCCATGGAGGACCAGGGCTCCCAGCAGGCACAGACGGGCGACCTTGCCCGTCTGCTCGACGCCGCCGGCGCCGGCCAGGCGGGCCCAGAGCGACACCCCGAGCACCGCGTACGCCAGGGCAGCCGCCGTGTGAAATACAATGCCTAGTGACATAGAAACCGTTGTCTGGATGGGGCTACGGAATTCGGGAGCCTAAGCATGCTACCTTGCATGCCGCCCGAAGGCGCGCAATTGGCGCCCGCAAGCCACCGTTCAATCGACTAGTTTAAGCGGAAACGCCTCTCATGCTCGATAACCTAACTCAACGCCTGTCGCGCGTCGTCAAGACGCTGCGCGGCGAAGCCCGCCTGACAGAGGCCAACACCCAGGAAATGCTGCGCGAAGTGCGCATGGCGCTGCTGGAGGCCGACGTGGCGCTGCCCGTCGTGCGCGAGTTCGTCGCGCGGGTCAAGGAAAAGGCGCTGGGCGAAGAAGTCGCCGGCAGCCTCAGCCCCGGCCAGGCCCTGGTGGGCGTGGTCCACAAGGAGCTGACCGCCCTGATGGGCGGCGACCTGGGCGCGGACTCCGGCGAGCTGTCCCTGGCGGTCCAGCCGCCCGCGGTCATCCTGATGGCCGGCCTGCAGGGCGCGGGCAAGACCACCACCACCGGCAAGCTGGCGCGCTGGCTCACCGAAGGCCAGCACACCCAGCATGGCCGCAAGACCGGCAAGAAGAAAGTGCTGGTGGTGTCCGCCGACGTCTACCGTCCGGCGGCTATCGACCAGTTGAAGAGCGTGGCGGCGCAGGTGGGCGTGGACTTCCTGCCGTCCGATCCCAGCCAGAAGCCCGAGGACATCGCCCGCAACGCGGTCGACCACGCGCGCCGTCACCACTACGACGTGCTGATCCTGGACACGGCCGGCCGCCTGGGCATCGACGAGGCCATGATGCGCGAAATCCGCGCGCTGCATGACCTGGTCAAGCCGGTGGAAACGCTGTTCGTGGTGGACGCCATGCAGGGCCAGGACGCGGTCAACACCGCGCGCGCCTTCGCCGAGGCGCTGCCGCTGACCGGCGTGGTGCTGACCAAGCTCGACGGCGACGCCCGCGGCGGCGCCGCCCTGTCGGTGCGCCACGTCACCGGCAAGCCGCTGAAGTTCGTCGGCGTCTCGGAAAAGCTGGACGGCCTGGAGCCCTTCCACCCCGAGCGCATGGCGCAGCGCGTGCTGGGCATGGGCGACATCGTGTCGCTAGTCGAGCAGGCCCAGAAGAACATCGACATCGCCGAAGCGCAGAAGCTGGCCGCCAAGATCAAGTCGGGCAACAAGTTCGACCTGAACGACTTCCGCGATCAGCTCGGCCAGGTCAAGAAACTGGGCGACATGGGTTCGCTTCTGGAAAAACTGCCGGCGCAGTTCCAGCAGGCCGCCGGCCAGCTGCAGGGCGGCCAGGCTGAAAAGCAGCTGCGCCGCACCGAAGGCATCCTAAACGCCATGACCCCGGCCGAACGCGCCAAGCCCGAGCTCATCAAGGCCTCGCGCAAGCGCCGCATCGCCGCCGGCTCCGGCGTGCCGGTGCAGGAAGTCAACCGCCTGCTGGCGCAGTTCGACCAGATGCAGGGCATGATGAAGCAGATGAAGAAGGGCGGCATGGCCAAGATGATGCGCGCCATGGGCGGCATGAAGGGGCTGGGCCGCTTCGGCATGAAGTAGGATGGGTGCAGCGCGAGAGTTCTTGAGCAAGAACTCAAGTATCCAGCGCGCGTAACCCATCAGGCGGCGCCAGCCGCCGCGTTTCTTGGCAAGAGGCCAACAACAGCATTCGACGAAAAGCGGCGGCTGGCGCCGCCTGATGGGTTACGCGCGTTCGCCAACGTTCTTTTTGCCAAGAATTTCTCGCGCTGCACCCATCCTACGATCCCCGACTGTTCCAGTAATCCCCGCCACGCCGCCCAACACCAAAAAAATGGCCAGACATTGCATCTGGCCAAGTAATCGCGGCCAGCAGGGGGCGCTGCCGCGATGCAAGCCGGAAAGCGCATGGGTGCCTTCCGGCTTGTTCCTTTTCCGTTTACCTCAAGCCAGCGGCGGGATGCGCAGCACCTGGCCCGGATAGATCTTGTCGGGGCTGGTCAGCATCGGCTTGTTGGCCTCGAAGATCAGCGTGTTCTTGGCGCCCTGGCCCTTGCCGTATTGCGCTTCCGCGATCTTCCACAGGTTGTCGCCCTTCTGCACCGTGTACATCTTGGCTTCGGGCGTGGCCTGCTGCACCTTCAACTGGTTGTCCACCTGCGCGACGCCTACGGTGTTGCCCAGGGCCAGCGCGATTTTCTCGGCCTCTTCCGTGCTCAGGGCCTCGCCCGCCACGGTGACCTTGTCGCCATCGACCGAGATCTGCAGGCCATCGGCGTTCAGCCCGTGTTTATCGAGCTCTTTCTTCAATTCGTCCGCCGTTGCGGCCTTGGCCTCGCTGGCGCCGAAAAGCTTTTCCCCGACGTCCTTGATGAAATTGAGCAGACCCATAGTGTTTCCTTTATGTGTGTTGCGTTGAGAAAACAAAATGCCAGGGACGATTATCACTCGCAGATCCGGGATGGGAGAGGGGTTAACGTGTAACAGGTTGCTAGCCTCTTGCCAGACTACGCAAGAATGCCCGCCACTTTGCACGGAATGCGTCGGCGCGGACCTAAACCGGGTCCGGCGGCAGGCGTAGACATGACAAGGGCCGCGGTTGCGCGGCCCTTGTCATTGCCTTGTCACAGGCGGGAGGGGACGGCGGCGCTTCAGCCGCCGCCCACGGCCACCACGATCTCGATCTGGTCGCCGTCGGACAGCGCGGTCTGCGCGTGCTGGCTCTTGGGCACGATCTCGCCGTTGCGCTCGACCGCCACGCGCTTGCCGGCGTAGCCCAGGGTCTCGAGCAATTCGATCACGGTGGTGTCCAGCGGGAATTCGCGGGCGTCTCCGTTCAGGGTGATGTGCATGCAGGTCTCCTTCAGTTGGCTATCGCGCGTAGGCGTCGGTGGCGGCGAGCAGGTGCGCCAGCGTGCCGGGTTCATCGAAGGCGTGGCCCGCGTCCGGGACCAGGTGGAATTCCGCCTCGGGCCAGGCGCGGTGCAGGTCCCAGGCGGTGCGGGCGGGCGTGCAGACGTCGTAGCGGCCCTGGACGATGGTGCCGGGAATGCCGCGCAGCTTGTGGGCGTCGCGGATCAGCTGGCCTTCTTCCATGAAGCCGCCGTTCACGAAATAGTGGTTCTCGATACGCGCGAAGGCCAGCGCCGCGCGGTCGGCGGCATGGCTTTGCTGGTGGCGCGGGCTGGGCAGCAGCGTGATGGTGCTGTCCTCCCACTTGCTCCAGGCCTTCGCGGCGCGCAGCTGCTCGGCCGGATCGTCGCCCGTCAGGCGCTTGTGATAGGCCGCCACCAGGTCGCCGCGCTCGCTCTCCGGAATCGGCGCCAGGTATTCCTCCCAGCGGTCGGGAAACAGCCACGACGCGCCTTCCTGGTAGAACCATTGGATCTCGGCGCGGCGCAGCCCGAAGATCCCGCGCAGCACCAGCTCGCTGACGTGCGGCACGTGCGTCTCGGCATAGGCCAGCGCCAGCGTCGAACCCCAGGACCCGCCGAACACCAGCCACTTGTCCGCGCCCATCACCTCGGTGCGCAGGCGCTCGATGTCCGAGACCAGATGCCAGGTGGTGTTGTTCTCCAGGCTGGCGTGCGGCTGCGAACGGCCGCAGCCGCGCTGGTCGAACAGCAGCACGTTGTAGCGCTGCGGGTCGAACAGCTGGCGGTGCACGGGCGAGCAGCCGCTGCCGGGGCCGCCGTGCAGGAACACGGCGGGCTTGCCCTGCGGATTGCCGCAAAGCTCCCAATAGATCTGGTGGCCGTCGCCGGTGTCCAGCGTGCCTTGGCGGTAGGGTTCGATCGGCGGATAAAGCATCAGGCGACTCGCTTGAAGATCAGGTCCCAGACGCCATGGCCCAGCCGCAGGCCGCGCGTCTCGAATTTGGTCAGGGGGCGGTAATCGGGGCGCGGCGCGTAGCCGTCCACGGTATTGGCAAGCAGCGGCTCGTTGCTCAGCACTTCCAGCATCTGCACCGCGTAGTCTTCCCAGTCCGTCGCGCAGTGAATGTAGCCGCCCGGCGCGATGCGGCTGGCCAGCAGCGACACGAACGGCGGCTGCAGCAGCCGGCGCTTGTGGTGCCGCTTCTTCGGCCACGGATCGGGGAAGTACACGTGCACGCCAGCCAGCGAATCGGGCGCGATCATGTCGCGCACCACTTCCACCGCGTCGTGCTGGATGATGCGCAGGTTCTGGATGCTGGAGTCTTCGATACGGCGCAGCAGCGAGCCGACGCCGGCGTTGAAAACCTCCACGCCCAGGAAATTGTCGTCCGGGCGGGCCAGGGCGATCTTCTCGGTGGTCTCGCCCATCCCGAAGCCGATCTCCAGCACCGTCGGCGCCTCGCGGCCGAACGCGGCCGCCGGGTCCAGCCGGCGCGGCGCATAGGGGATGGACCACTGGCCCATCAGGCGCTCCAGCGCCGCCTGCTGGCCCTGCGTGATATGGCCGCGGCGATGCACGAAACTGCGGATGTGGGTGGCGCCCGGGCTGTTGGGCGCGCGCGCGGCGCTGGCCAGCGCGGCCTGTGTTTCGGGCGACATGGAAGAGGACGCCTCCGGCGGCGCGGGAGGGTTTTCGGGGGTGTTCGCGGGGGTGTTCATGTTCATAGCCCGAATTGTAGTGGCAGGCCCGCCGCCCCGGCGTCGTCCGGATGCACTAAATTAGGGACATGTTTTAAGCGGGATTCCCGGCCCCGGCCAGACGGCCCGCCGAAAGGGCATCAACCCGCGCTATAATCGCGCCTCTGCCCAGGTGTTGCGCCGGGGCACGACACCCAAGGCGGGTGTAGTTCAATGGTAGAACGGCGGCTTCCCAAGCCTCAAGCGTGGGTTCGATTCCCATCACCCGCTCCAATTTCTTTCGATGCCAACCGGTTGGTTGAATAATTCCATAAATTCACGGAATTTCGGAATTTTTTCCGTGAGTTCTGGCCGATAGCCGTTGAAATTCGGCTCCCATCTTATCCAAAAGCGCTCAGCGTTCACCTTCATCGATGGGGGCATGCACTCTGCTTGATAACTTATCCCACTCCGCAGTTTGGGTCCAAGCTGTATCTCTGCCGCTGACTTGGGGGTGGAAAAGAATGAGGCTTGACCTCAGCCAAGCCTCAAGGTAGCCTTTACGGGCTAATCGGTCATAGCAGACCGATCAGTGCGCTGCTTTTTTATTATCAGCAACGCTGCAACCACCGCAATACATGCGATGGCGAGCGCTACACCACTCATAGTGGCCGCCTCCCTATCAAATGTGCCCCTGGGTTAGGGCGTTGGTTGAACCTGAAAGCCCCGTTGCCGCGGGGCTTTCGCCTTTTTTGGCTATGCCAAACAATATGTGGCAAAGCCTGTTTTCTTCACTCTTCCGTTTGCCCGCAGCCTGCTTAGGGTCTTCGCCACCGAGTCCCTAGTGACTTCTATCGACGAGGACTCTTTTATCGCGTTGAAAACCTCTTCGACGGTTCTACCCTGATCTGAGGTCAACGTACGAATAATGGCATCCGTAATTGTTTTGTATTGCTGGGCTTCGGAGGTCTCAGGCCGGGTTGTCTGGGGAGGAGTTTCCCGAACCGAAATATTGGTGGATTGGTCGCTCTGCGCGGAGGCTAGATACTTTTCATAGCCGGTACTCTCCGAAACCAACTTGATGGTCTGTCGCAGAGCTTCAATCTGCTTACGGAGTTCGGTTGCATCTCTTTCCATCGCAGCAAGAGCACGCTCTTTTTGCTGGACAAGTTTGCCAAGGTCGGTTTGGGGAAGATTCATGTGTGAATCTTAGCACGCGCTTTTCTTCTTTTGTGAATTTGATGGGTGAAAAAAATTCTCGGTTCTCCGTGTTTGCCATATGGCAGTGAGTGCGCTCTTTATTGAGGGTTGGGCGTTCGGTTACATTTAGGGAGTTCCTGTGGGAGCGTTTTTTTCACAATGCTCGGCTTTCATTGGAAGAGGAGGGCGGACATGACGGATCGGAAGTCGCATAGAACTCCGGCTGCTGACTCTTCGCAGCAGCAGACGCAGTGGCGTGTGAATTCAGCAGAGTGTCAAGCCGCACGCTTAATGAGCGCCCGGTCGATAGCATGAAAAGGTGAGCAAATGTTCATCTATGCCGATTCCCACGTTCTAGCTACGTAGTGTGGTTGAGAGGCAACCAACTAGAGTCTGAATACCCCAACATTCGGGAAACAGAGTTCCAAATTTGATAATGATCCCGCGCTCGAAGGCGGTCCGGCGCGACCGCTGACCGACCGCCCGCAGCGACCTCCGCAGACCGCTTTTTCAGAGGAAAAACGGCTCACGGCAGCCGCTTTACGCCCGCGCGAATCCTCTGGAATTCGCGCCCATTTCCCAGCCAACGGCATCCATTTCGGCGCGGTTTTGCGGTTTGCGCCGCCCTGCGCTTGCACATAGACTGAATTACAAGAACAAGTCACCACGATGACGCCTGCGTCGATTCTTGACGGGCGTCGCGCATTTTTCATGCCTTCCACGACAGACCGTCCCCTACGCATCATCCATTCCGAGGCGGCCCTCGGCTTTGCCGGCCAGGAGCGCCGCATCCTCAAGGAGATGCGGGCCATGCGCGAGCGGGGCCACCGGGTGGAACTGATATGCCGGCCGGAAGCGAAGCTGGCCGCCGCGGCGAGCGAAGCGGGCATCAAGGTGCACAAGCTGCCCATGGGAGGCTTCATGAACCTGGTGCGCGGCGCGCCCAAGGTGCGCCGCATCCTGCGCGAAGGCCGCTTCGACATACTCAACACCCATAGCCGCATCGACACGCTGTTGGCCGGGCTGGGCGCGCGCCTGGCGGGCACGCCGCTGATCGTGCGCACCCGCCACCTGACCAACCGGGTCAATTCCATGCTGGCGTACACCTGGGTGCCGCACCGCGTCAGCGCGGTGAGCAATTACGTGCGCGATTACCTGATCGAGCGCGGCGTGCCGGCCGGCAAGGTCGAGACGATTTATTCGCCCATCACGCTGCCGCCGGCCGGCATCCGTTCGACGCTGCGCGAAGAGCTGAACCTGCCGCCGGAGGCGATCGTGGTCTGTTGCGTGGCGATATTGCGCGCGACCAAGGGGCATCGCGAGCTGATCGAGGCGCTGCGCCCCTTGATGCAGGACAGGCCGCAGGTGCATCTGGTGCTGGTGGGCAACGGCTCGCCGCTGTTCGAGCAGTTGCAGGCGCTGATCGCGGAGATCGGGCTGGCGGACCGCATCCACATGCTGGGGTTCCGCCACGACGTACCCAATATCCTGGCCGGCAGCGACATCTTCGCGCTGGCGACGCAGAAGGAAGCTTCGGGCACCGTGTACGTCGAAGCCGCGGCGGCGGGGCTGCCCGTCATCGGGGTGGACGTGGGCGGCGTCAGCGAGATGGTGCGCGACGGCGAGACCGGCATACTGGTGCCTTCCGGGAACATCCCTGAATTGCGGGCGGCGCTGGAAACGCTGATCGACGACAGCCATCTGCGCGCCTGTATGGGCGCGGCCGGCACCCGCATGGCGCGGGTCGAAGGCAAGTTCTCGCTGGCCGGGCTGGCCGAGCGCACCGAGCAGGTGTACCGGACCTGGCTGGCCCAGGTCGGCGTCGGGGCCACGGGGTGATCCATGCTGCCGGAACCTGGTCCATCCGCCATGCTTGAAACCCCGGCCACGCCGCGCGTGGATCTGCAGGCGGCGCTCATGCCGGCGCCGGCCACGCTGCCGGCCGTGCCCGCGCCCGCATGGTCCTGTCCGGCGTTCGAGGTGCTGGACCTGACGCAGGTGACGCTGGTGGCGTCCGGCAGCGAGCGCGACGTCTATCTGCACCCTGGCGACCAGTCGCTGCTCATCAAGATCGTCAACCGCGCGCGCATCAACGAGCCCGGCCGCAAGCGCCCCTGGCACAAACGGCTGCACCGCGAAGACGCGCATCGCGTGTTCATCACCGAACTGGTCGAGTACATCGCCACCACCGTGCAGCAGCGGCTCAGGCAGGGCAATACGCTGATGGCGCGCATCGCCGGGCTGGTGCTGACGTCGCACGGGCTGGGCCTGGCGGTGGAGCGCATCGTCGATGCGCGCGGCGAGTCCGCGCCCACGCTCAAGCAGCTGGTGGCGGCGCAGGGATTCGGCCCCGAGCTGCAGGCGCGCCTGCGGACATTCTTCATGGACCTGATCGACGCGCACGTGATCTTCAACGACGTAAGCGCGCGCAATATCGTCGTGGGGTTCAACGCCAACGGGCGCGAGGGGCTGTACCTGGTCGACGGGTTCGGCCCCAAGCAGCTGCTGCCGCTGTATGCGTGGAGCAAGACGCTCAACAAGCGGCGCCTGCTGCGCAAGTATGCCGAGCTGAAAGCCAAGCTTTCGTGACGCCGGCCCGGCGTGGCGACGCCGGAAAGTTGCTCTAGATCTCTTGTGCGTCCGCGCCGATGCGCCGCGCGCGTCCGGCGCGGGCGCCGATCAGCGCGGCCAGCAGCGCCAGCGTCGTGCACAAGGCCAGCGGCACGCGCCAGCCGCCGAGCGCGTCGTGCAGCGCGCCCATGGCCATGGGGCCGGCGGCGGCCAGCAGATAGCCGATGCATTGCACCATGCCGGACAGCGCGGCGGCCTGATGCGCGTTCGCCGTGCGCAGGCCGATGAAGGCCAGGCCCAGTATCATCCCCGCGCCGGTCCCCACGCCGAACAGGATCGACCACAGCAGCGCCAGCTGCGGCGCCCACGCCAGCCCGGCCAGGGCGATAGCCGAGCACAGCGCCACCGTCGCCGCGGCTGCGCGCTGGTCCTGCATGCGGCGCACGATGGGACCGAGCAGCAGGCCCGGCACGGCGGTCGCCAGTTGCAGCACCCCATGCAGAAAGCCGGCCCGGGTCGCGGACATGCCGCTGTCGGTGAGCATCGTCGGCAGCCAGCCGATCGCCACGTAATAGATGGTCGAGTTCAGACCCAGGAAACCGGTGACCTGCCAGGCGAGCGCGCTGCGCCAGACCGGCTCGCCCTTGGGGGCCGCCGCGGCGCCGGCCGCCGGCCGCGTCTGGCTGTCCAGCTGCGGCGCCCATGCGGCCAGTGCGGCCGCTGGCAGCACCAGAAAGCCCAGCAGGGCGGCATGCCAGCCCCAGGCCTGCGCCAGCGGCGCCATGGCGGCCGAGCCCAGCGTCGCCGCCACGCCCATCGCCAGGGCGTAGGCGCCGGTGACGGCGGTGACGTTGTGGGGGAAGTCGCGTTTCACCAGGCTGGGCAGCAGCACATTGCCCACGGCGATGCCCATGCCGATGATCCAGGTGCCCAGATACAGGCACCAGTACGAACCCGTGGAACGGATCGCGATGCCGGCGGCGATTGCCGCCATGGCGCCGAACAGCGCGCGCTCCAGGCCCCAGGCGCGCGCGAACCAGGCGCTGAACGGCGACAGCAGGGCGAAGGCCAGCAAGGGCAGCGTGGTGAGCGCGCCGGCGGCCGTGGTGCCCAGCGCCAGGTCGCTGCGGATCGCGCCCAGCAGCGGCGGCAGGCCGGTGATGGGCGCGCGGAGATTGGCGGCGATCAGAAGAATGCCGACGAGCAGCAGGGTGCAGGTGCCTGCCCGCCGTTGCGTCAAAGTGGTCATGGGTCTCTCGGTAATCCTAGGGGATTCCCTAATCTACGCGCGCTTCGTGTGCTGTAATACAGAAGCAATGACAATGAATCTCTAAATCATGACAAGCTGCGCGCCCTTGAACCAGACGTTGTTCCAGTACGACCCGGACGCCAGCGACCGGCCGGCCACAGCGCTGCGCGTCGAGGTCGAGCAGAGCGATGCCGAGCAGCCCGTGCACACGCACCGCAAGGGGCAGCTCGTGATGGCGCTGCACGGCGGGGTGACCTGCGAAGTGCCGCGCGCCTTGTGGATGGTGCCGCCGCACCACGCGGTGTGGATCCCCGGCGGCATGCCGCACAGCAATCGCGCTACCGGCAACGCGCGCATTTATTTCCTCTTCATCGAACCGCAGGCCGCGCCGATGCCGGACCAGTGCTGCACCGTGGAGATTTCTCCGCTGGTCCGGGAGATGATCAAGTATCTGTCCGAACAGGGCCCGGGCTATTCCAAGGATGGGTCCACCGCGCGGCTGGTCTCTGTGCTGCTCGAACAACTGTGCGCCGCGCCCCTGGCGCAGCTGCACCTGCCTATCTCGCCGCATCCGAAGATCCGGCGCATCGCGGATGCGCTGGCCGCCGACCCGTCGGACCGCAGCACGCTGGCCGCATGGGGCGACCGGCTGGCCATGAGCGACCGCACGCTGGCGCGCCTGGTGCGGCGCGAGACCGGGCTGACCTTCGGGCGCTGGCGCCAGCAGTTGCACCTGATCGTCGCGCTGCGGCAGCTGGCCGCCGGCGCGAGCGTACAGCGCGTGGCCGGCAACCTGGGCTATGACTCGGTGACGGCGTTCATCACGATGTTCAAGAAGGCGCTGGGCCAGCCTCCGGCGCAGTACTTCTCGGCGCTGCGCTGAACGCGAGGCGGCTCACGCCGCGTTCAGGTCCTGCGGCACGTCCACGTCGCGCAGCGCGCCGGGGTCTTCGAGCGGCACGGCGTGCACCCCATGCCGGCGCAGTATCTCGCGTCCGCCCACGTCGGCGCGCAGCGCGGCCAGCTCGGGCCATAGCGCGCGCGCAAACCGCACCGGGTGCCCGCGCCGCCCCTGGACCAGCGGCGCCGCCACGGCATGCGCTGACGGCTGCGCGGCAACGGCGCGCAGCGTCTCGGGCGCCACCCACGGCATATCGCCCAGCGCCACCAATGCATGCGTATGGCCGTCGCCATGCGCCAGCAGCCACTGCATGGCCGCGGCCAGCGTGGAACCCATGCCGCCCTCCGGGCCATCCGCGGCCGGCGCCGGCAGGACCACGCAGCCCAGGTCGGCGAGGCGGCGCGCCAGAAACGCATCGTCCGGCGCGACCAGAGCGACGACACGCGCAACCGCGGCGCACAGCCTGGCGGCGGCCTGCGCCGCTATCGGCATGCCGTCGGCCAGCGTGGCGTGCAGCTTGTTCCCGGCGCCGCCGGCCTGGCGGTAGCGCGAGCCCGCGCCGGCGGCCAGCAGCACGCCGATGCAGGAGGGCGGATCGCGGTCCGGCGTCATGGCCGGGCGGGGAATGGGCGTGGAAGACATGGCGCTATTGTGGCCAGGATGCGCCCGGCCTGTCCATGGCGGGCGGCTCGCGCGCCTACATCCGGTATTGCATCGTCAGCAGATAGTTGCGCGGCGCGCCGTAGTAGTTGTGGTCGTAGCTGATCGACGAGTAGTACTTCTTGTCCGTGAGGTTGCTCACGTTCAGGGCAACCGACAAGCGGTCGTCGAAGCGATAGCCGATGCGCGCATCGAGCACCGTGTAGCCGCCCTGGTTGCGGCCGTAGTAGGCGAAGCCGGAGGACTCGCTTTGCGTGGTCAGGCCGGCGCCGATGGAGTAGCGGCTCCATTGGCCGGGCAGGCGGTAGTTGGCCCAGAGCCGCGCCAGGTGGCGAGGAATGCCGGTGTTGGACGAAATGTCGTAGCCGACCGCGGGCACGTCCTCGCCTTTGTGCTTGGTCTGGGTATAAGTGTAGGAGGCGGCCAGCTGCAGGCCGGGCAGCACTTCGCCGGTGACTTCGGCCTCGAAGCCCTGGCTGCGCACTTGCGCGGTCGGGCGGTAGCAGGTGCCGCCGCAGCGCGCGTCGGCTACCTCCTGCGGCACGCTGCCGTCCTGGAAGGCGACCTTCTTCTGTTCGGTGCGAAACAGCGCGAAGCCCACGTCCACGCGGCCGTCGAGCAGTTCGCCTTTCAGGCCCAGTTCATAATTCCTGCCGGTGACCGGGCTGAGGAAGGCGCCGGAGGCGTCGCGCTGGCTCTGCGGCCGGAATATGTCCGCATAGTTCGCGTAGGCCGACCATTGCTCGTCGAGCGTGAGCACCGTGCCGATGAACGGCGTGAATTCCCCTTCTTCCTTGGCCGTGGTTTCCGAGTAGCCCCAGACGCCGTCCGATACATAGGTCTGCTCGTACCACGAGAAGCGCCCGCCCAGCACGATGGAAAGCGGGTCCAGCACCTGGTAGCGCGCCGTGGCGTACAGCCCCTTCTTGTCGGAGCGGTAGCCGTCGTCCATGCGGTTCGCCGCCATGATTTCATCGCTGTTCATGGCAGGGCCGGTGTAGCGCTGGTCGTAGCTGGCGTTCAGGCTTTGGACGTTCCTGGTCCAGCCCCAGATATCGTTGCTGCGCTGATGCGAGAAATTGGCGCCCATGGTCAGGTCGAGCTTGCGGCCGAACAGCATGGCGCCTCCGGTCAGATAGGCGTCGCCGCCGAGGTTGCGCGAGTTCATGTCGAAGGCGTAGGCGTCGCCGCGGAACGTGTTGGGCGGCCCCAGCCTGCCGGTGCGCAGCAGATACTTGATGTCGTTGGCTTCGTCCACGCGCACCAGGGCGGCCTTGAACTTCCAGCCGTTGGCGAAGCGGTGGGTCAGGTCGGCGTACCAGGTGTCCTGGGTCTTGAAGGCATGGTTCCAGGGCGCGCTCAGGTTGGTGGAGCGGGAGTAATCGGGCATGGAGCCGTCGCCGTAGCTGGGCAATCCCGACCAGTCGATGACGCCGTAGGGCTTTTCACGGCTGTAGCCGATGCCCAGGGTGGTGGCGGGCCCCAGGTCGATGTCCAGCGCGCCATAGAGGGTGCGTTCGTTGGAATCCAGATAGTCGCGAAACGAGCCGGCGGTCTCGTAGTTGGCCACCACGCGCGCGCGCACCGTGCCCTTGTCGTTCAGCGGCCCGCCCACGTCCACCAGCGCGCCGTACTGGTCCCACGACCCCACCTTGCCGGTCAACGTCATCTGGAATTCCTGCGTGGCGCGCTTGCGCACCATGTTGACGGACCCGGAAGGATCGCCGGCGCCTTCGAACAGGCCTTGAGGGCCGCGCATGATTTCCACGCGGTCGTAGATCGCCGCGTCGGAGTTGAAGGCCGAGCCGCGCGCGTAGAGCTGGCGTTCCAGCGGCACCCCGTCGAACTGGTAGCTCTGGATGAAGAAACCGCGCGAATAGAACTGCCCGCCCGGATCGTTGGCCACCATGGACACGCCGGGCGCATTGTTCAATGCGTCGCGGATGTCGCCGATGTTCTGGTCGTCCATGCGCTGGCGGGTGATGACCGAGACGGCCTGCGGGATCTCGCGCAGCGACTGGTCGCCCTTGGCGATGGTCACCACATTGGAGGCATAGGAGCCGGTCCCTTCGGTGGTGGCGAGATCCTGGCCCTGCACGGTGACCGGCGCCAGCGTGGCCACGCCGCCGCCGGCCGCCGCGCGCAGGCGGTATTGCCCGCGCGCGTCCTGCACCGCCTCCAGGCCGGTGCCCGCCAGCGCCGCGGCCAGCGCGGCCTGCGGGTCCAGCGCGCCGCGCACGCCGGCGCTCTGGCGGCCGTCGACCAGGCCGGGCGGGCTGGCCAGCAGCACGCCGGATTCCGCGGCGTAGCGGGCCAGCACCGCGTTCAGGGGGCCGGCCGGAATGTCGTAATGGCGGGTCTGGCCGCCGGCGGCCTGGGCCGGAGCGGCGCTCGCGGCCTGCGCCTGGACGCCGGGCGTCCAGGCCGCCGCGGCGAGCAGCCCGCAAGCGCATGCCAACCGCAAGGCGCCGCGCGCCTTGCGGTTGGCGCCGGAAAACAGAGACGATGGCATGCGGCCGGGAATGGGCGGGTGAACAGGCATGGAGTCCTCGAAAGCCGGGTTGTTCAATGGTCGAATGACCTTGCACCCCGTTCATCGAACGAGCCGCCCGAAACAGGAACTGCCCGGTGAAAAAAAGTTGCGCTACCGCGGCCCGACGCGCACCCACCAGGGCAGCGGACGGCTGACGCGGATCGGCAGCACCGACTCCAGCATGGCGAGCGCGCGGTCCGGCTCGGTCATGGGGTAGCTGCCGAAGACCGGCAGCCCCGCCACCTGCGGCGATACGCTCAGATAGCCGGCGCGATACCGGCCGAGTTCGCGCAGCACGTCGCCCAGCGGTATGTCCTGGGCGATGTACAGGCCGCGCGTCGAGGCCTCGGCCGAGGCTATCGCGGGTTCCAGGCCCGCCAGCCCTGCCCGCGTCAGGCGCGCCTGCATGCCGCTGGGGATGACGCCGCCCGCGCCGCCGGCAGTCTGCGCCCGCACCGCCCCGTCATAGACCGCGATGCGCGCATCGCCGTCCTGCAGCCGCACGCTGAACCGGGTGCCCAGCGCGCGCAGCCGGCCGCGCGGCGTGTCGACCACGAAGGGGCGGCCGGGATCGGAGGCGGTGCTGATCAGTATTTCGCCGGCCACGAGTTCGAGGCGGCGCAGCGCCGCGCCGAAATCCTCGTCGAATGCGCTGCCCGTGCCCAGCCAGACGCGCGTGCCGTCCTGCAGCGCGATCTCGCGCACTTCGCCGACGCCGGTTCTGTGGTCGGCCGTCCAGGCCAGAAGGGCGCCGGGCAGCAGCGACGGGCGCCATGCCGCGCCGCCCAGCAGGCCGACGGCCGCCAGGGCCGCCAGGCCCAGCACCAGACGGCGCCGGCCGGCGTCGGCGGTGGCGGTGCGATAGGCGCCGACCGTCAGGCGCGGATCGGGCGCTTGCCGGATCGGCTGGAAAATCCGGCCGACCCGTTCGACCTGCGCCCAGGCGGCGCGATGCGCTTCGGCGCTATCGTGCCAGGCTCGCCAGGCCTGGCGGTCGGCCCGCGTGGCCTCGCCGGATTGCAGCAGCGCGAACCATTCGGCGGCCTGTTCCAGCACGCCCTGGCTGGGGGCGGCGCTCAAAGCGTCTGCAGGCAATGCAGCATCGCCTGGGCCACGTACTTGCGCACCATGCGCGTGCTCACGCCCAACTCGGCGGCGACTTCTTTTTCGCTCATGCCGCTGCCGGCCGCCATGACGAAGGCATGGGCGGCCTTGACGGGCAGGGCGCGCAGCAGCCGGTCGATTTCATGCAGGGCTTCGAGCACGATGGCCTGGTGTTCCGCGGACGGCGCCCGGGCCTCGGGCTGGGCGGCCAGGGTGTCGAGCCAGGCCTGCTCGATGCGCCGCCGGCGCCACAAGTCCACGCACAGGCCGCCCGCCATGGTGCGCAGATAGACGCGCGCTTCCGGCAGGCTGCCGAACTTGCGTGGGGTGGTCAGCAGCCGCACGAAGGCGTCCTGGGCGAGATCGGCGGCATCCGCCGCGTTGCCGAGCCGGCGGCGCAGCCAGGACTGCAGCCACGGGTGGTGATCGTGGTAAAGCGTCTCCACGCTGGGCGGGAAAGCGTAATCCGAAGTTTCCAAGGCCTGTGGCCGTCCGTGCCGGCAGATACTGAATGGGAACGATTATTATTATCTATTTTCCAGATCTGCGGCAAACGGCGGCGGCTCAGGCGCTTACCACCTGTGCTGGTAAGTCAGCGTCAGTACGGTCCCGGCGGCGGGAAGCCGGCTGGTGTTCGTGTTGCTGCGCATGAGCTGGCTGTAGAGCGGGTAGTAGTCGCGATTGAACAGGTTCTCGATGCCGAGAATGAATGTGTCGTTCTGGTTCGGCTGATACCGGCTCATGAGATCCACCGTGAAATAGCTGCTCACGTCCCGCCGGCCGAAGCTCTCCACGCCATTCAGGCGGTAGTCCTTGCCGCCGAAGTAATTGGCCTGGATGCGGTTGCTCCAGCGTTCGTTGGGGCGGTACTGCAGATACGCGGTGAGCTTGAGCGGCGGGATCCGGTAGCCCGTCATGTCCTGCCAGCTGCGGCCGGCGGGACGCTCGCGGCCTTTCATCCACGTGAAGGTGCCGCCGGTGGCCCATGTTTCGTCGTCGGTGGCGTAGTCGACCGTGCCCTCGATGCCGTGGATGCGTTCTTCCGTGCGCGTCAGGATCAGCCCGTTGTTGAAGCTCTGCACGTCGCCCAGTTTGGACGTGGTGTAGAACAGCGCCAGCGAGGCCGAGGTGTTGCCGACTCCGCCGCGCCAGCCCAGCTCGTAGTTGTTGGTCTTGACCGGCTGCAGGTCGGACGAGCCGATGTCGAAGCCCGGGCGCGCGTTGCGCATCTGGACGCCGATGTCGGGCAGCTGGAAGCCCTGGCTGAAGTTCGCGTACAGCTCCTGTCCGAGCACCGGCGCGTAGGCCACGCCGAAATTGAACAGGAAGGCGTCGTAGTTGACCGTGCCGCCCTGCACCGTGGCGGGGGCGGGCACACGCAGCTGGGACAGGGGCACGAAGTCGCCGAAGCGGGCCGACGCGTACTCATAGCGCGCGCCGCCCTGCACGGACCACTGCTCATTGAAGCGATGTTCGAGCTGGGCGAAGAGGCCGGTGCTGCGCGTGGTGAGTTCGGGCATGTAGGTGAGCCCGCCCATTCTGTTGAACACGCGCCCGCCGCTGCGGTCATAGGCGGCCGGATCGAATATGTCGAGCGGCATGTCGCTGCGTTCGTGGTTGAAGTCCGCGCCCCACATCAGCCTGGACTGTTCGCCCAGCGGCGTGTCCACCGTGAGGCGGCTGCCGAAGACCTTGGTGTTCTGGTTGATCTGGTCGATGTTGTTCCCGCGGGTCACGACGGCGCGCGCATCGAAGGGCGTGAAGCGCGTGAAATAGTCGCGGTAGTACATCTGCGCCGTCATCTTGCTGCCCAGCAGGTCCAGGTGCTGGTACTCCAGGTTCACCAGCGTGTTGCGGATCTGGTTCTGGTCCGCCAGCTGCAGGCCGCTCATGGGCAGGGCGCGCGCCGACCCGGCAGGCAGCCGGCCGACCGAAGGGTCGGAGGTGTAGTCGGAATCCTGGTCGGCGTTGTAGTAGTTGGCAGAGAGCTGCAGGCGCTGCTTGTCGTCGATGCGCAGGCCCAGCTTGCCGCCCAGGCTGTAGATATTGGAGTCGAACAGGTCGCCCTGGCTGGGCTCGGGCGCGATGCGCCGGCCATGCGCGTCATAGGACGCGCCGTTGTGGCGCGCGCCCAGGTCCAGCGCATAGTCCACCATGCCCTTGCTGCCCGCGAAATGCTGCTGGAGCTGCCCGCCCAGGCCGTCGGCCCGCAGCCGCGTCAGCGGACTGACGGCGGTGATGGTGGTCTCGGCCACCGGCTCGCCGCCGGCCGGCCGTGTGGTGATCGAGACGATGCCGCCCGTGGCGCCTGCGCCGTAGATCGAGCTGCTGCCGCGCAGCACTTCGACCCGCTCGATGGTGGCCGGGTCGATGTTGGCAAGGTTGCGCGACGAATCGCGGTTGGTGTTGAGCGGAATGCCGTCCACCAGCACCAGCACGCCGCGCCCGCGCAGCGTCTGGCCGTAGTCGGTGATGGTGCGGCTAGAATCGGCCATGCCCGGCACCGTCTTGGAAAGAATCGTGGCGAGGGTGCCCGAGCCCGTGCGCAATTCCTGCAGGGCGTCGCGCTCCAGCACGATGGTCTGCTGCACCGGGTTCACCAGATTGCTGGCGGTGCGCGAGCCGGCCACTTCGATCGGGGCCATGACCTGGGTCTGGCCGGCGCCTTGCGGCTCGATGATGGTCACGGCGCCTTCCTGGCGGACCTGCAGCGCCTTGCCGTCCAGCAAGGCCAGGAGCGCCTGCTGCGGCGTCATGGCGCCCGCGACGGCCGGCGCCTGCATGCCGGCCACGGTTTGCGGGGCGTAGAAGATCTGCAGGCCATGGGCCTGGGCCAGGTTGCGCAGCGCCTGGTCCAGCGGCTGCGCCGGCATGTCTATCGCGACCGGCGCCGATTGCGCCCGTGCGCCCGGCGATCCCGCCACGAATGCCGCGGCGACCAGCGCCGCGCCCAGGCACGCGCGCATTCCCGCGTGCTTTCCCCATTTCTTGCGATCCACTTCCTGTGCTCCCGAATCATGCCCGCGGGCACCATGCCCGCCCGCCAATCAGGAAGAAGACGCAATACGCAAAAAATACCTGAATGCTCCGCCCGCTTTTTTTGTAACAGCGCCGGCCGGCGGGTCAGCGCGCGACGATCTCGGCCCGCCCGTCAGGCAGGCGCCGCACCGCGACCGGCAAGATATGCGGCAGCGCGGTCAGGAAGGCGTCGGTGTCGGCGGTCTGGAACACGCTGGTCAGGCGCAGGTCTTCCAGGCCCTGCCCGGACGCCAGCACGATGGGCTGCTCCCGGTAGCGCGACACCTCGCGCACGGCGCTGCGCAGCTCGGCATCGGCGAACACGATCTGGCCGTTGCGCCAGGCCAGCTCGGCCGCCACGGCGACGGGCCGCGCGCGGCCGGCGTGGCCGCTGGCGTCCACCAGCACCGAATTTCCGGCCGCGACCGCCACGGCGGCAGCGTCCTGCGCGCCGGCCACTTCCACCGAACCCGATTCGACCACCACCCGTATCCGGTCCGTATCGCGGCGCACGTCGAAGCGCGTGCCGGTCACGCGGGCGCTGCCGAATCCGGCGTCGACGATGAAAGGGCGGGCCATGTCTTCCCGCACCGTGAACAGGGCCTGGCCCGCTTGCAGCACGACGCGGCGGCGGGCGTCGTCGAAACCGACCTGAAGGCGGCTGCGGCTGTTGAGTTCGACGATGGACCCGTCGGGCAGCGTGACGCTGCGGCGCTCGCCGGCCGCAGTGCGGTATTCGGCCATGCCGTCGCCGGGGCGCCAGATCGCCACCGCGACGCCGGCCGCCAGCGCGCACAGCCCCAAGCCCAGCGCCTGCCTGCGCATCCGGCTGGCCGGGCGCGGCGGCGGTTCCGCCAGTTCGCGCAGGCGGTCCGCGGGAATGCTGCCGGCCGCCAGCCAGATCTCCTCCAGCATCCGGTACTCCGAGGCATGGCGCGGGTCCCGCGCGAGCCAGGCGTCGAGCTCGGCCTGCGCGGCGTCGGTCCATGTGCCGGAGCGGGCGCGCGCGAACCAGCGCGCCGCCTGGGCGCGGACCGGATCGGCGCGGGCCTCGGAGGCCGCAAGAGGCGAACAGTCAGTTCGGGGCATAGGCTCCAAGCCGTTCCCGCAGATGCAGTGCGGTGCGGATCATGTATTTTTCGACCATATTCTTGCTCAGCCCCATGCGCTGCGCGATCTCGGCCTGGGTCATGCCTTCGAGGCGCTGCCAGACGAAGACCTGGCGACATTTGAGCGGCAGTTCGGCCAGCGCGGCTTCCAGCGCCTGGCTCAACTGCTCGGTGCGGACCTGGGCCAGGGGATCGCCCAGGGAGCTGGGATGGGCGGCTATGGTATCAAGCGCCACCCACTCCTGCCCGTCGGTCTTGCGGAACTGATCGACGGCCGCGTTGCGGGCCGCCTGATGCAGATAGGCGCGAGGCTGGGCCACGCGCGCGGCGTCGGTCTCCAGGCATTTCACCAGCGCTTCGTGCGCAAGATCCCGCGCGGCGTCACGGCAACCCAGCTTCCGGGTCCAGACCGCAAGCAGTTCTTCGTAATAGGCCAGAAAGCCTTGCGAGCGGGGAGGACGTGGTGGCATGGCGACAAATAAGCAAGCCACGCATGATAATGGTTTTTATTTGCATTGCAAAGCTGGGTTGCCGGTCCGCCCGCAAGACCCCGCCTACGGCTTGAGATTGAGCTTTTTCATCAGCGTCTTGAACGCCTCGTTCTGCCGGGCGATATCCGCGGTGAACTCGGGCGTGTCCGCCCAGGCCAGCGTCAGGTTCTGCGAGACCAGCGATTTCTGGAATGCCGGCGTTTCGTAGACCTTGCGCGCGACTTCCCGCCACGCCGCCAGCGCTTCTTCGGGTGCGCCCTTGGGCAGGCCGATGCCGCGCCAGACGCTGAATTGCAGATCGTGTCCGCGCTCCTTGAATGTCGGAACCTGCGGGATCGCGGGCAGGCGTTGCGCGGACATGACGGCAAGCGTTTTCAGCTTGCCGGTTTCCACGTGCTGCCTGAGTTCGGCGTAGGCCACCGTCGTCGCCTTCACGTCGCCGGCCATCAATCCCATGATGGCCGGCGATGAGCCTTGATAGGGGACGTGGGTGAACGTGGCGCCGGTGCTGTCGGCCAGCGCTGCCGCGGCCAGGTGGGGAATCGTTCCGTTGCCGGCATTGCTGATCGTGACGGCTTCGGGATTCGCCTTGGCATAGGCGATGAACTCTTCGATCGTGTTCCATGGCGCGTCCGCGCGCACGGTGATGGAGGAGGGATCGTCCGTGAAGCGGGCCACGGGCTGGAAGTCGTCGATGGTGGCCTTGCCGATGCCCATCAATGGCACGAACAGCATCTCGGGATTCATCAGCAGGACCTTATAGCCATCCGGCTTGCCCGACAGCACGTAGGACCAGCCTATGGACCCGCTGGCGCCCGGCTTGTTCATCACGAAGACGGTCTGCGGGAAATGATTGCGGGCTTCGTCGGCCACGGCGCGGGCGGTGTTGTCGCTGCCTCCGCCCGGCTGGTAGGCGACCACGAGCTCGATCTGCTTGCTGGGGTAGGAAGCGGCGGCGGCCACGCTTGCGGTGAGACATGCCAGGGCGCCCAATACGATTCTAGGTAAGAAGTTCATGGTGGAAAGTTCATCCGCACAAGGCACCAAAAGTGTCGACCGTACCGGGGTGCCGTTCCGAGTGCGATAGCGCGGCCCGCCGTCGGGCCGCAGGTTGTATTGCGGCAGGCTTAGCGGCGCAGCGTTTCCAGGTCGGCCAGGGTCTTGCGGACGATGGCGATGGTGCGCTCGCGCTCCTCGCCCACCAGGTCCAGGCGCGGCGGCTTCACGGTTTCGGCCGAGCCCGTGATGATGTTCTCGGCCAGCTTGATGTGCTGCACGAGCTTCACCACCGTGTCCAGATGGAATAGCGGAGTCAGGACGCGATACAGGGCGCGGGCCTGCGGCAGCTTGCCCGCGATGGCCAGGTCCAGCAGATCGACCGATTCCCGGGGCAGGGCGTTGGCCATGCCGGACACCCAGGCGGTGACGCCCAGCGCGGCGCTTTCCAGGATCAGGTCGTCCACGCCGCACACCACGTTCAGGCGGTCGCCGAAGCGCGCGATCAGATCCGTGACGCGGGTGGTGTCGTAGGACTCCTCTTTGATCGCGACGATGGTGGGTTCGGCCAGCAGCTGCTCCACCGTGTCCGGCGTGAGATCCACGCCGTAGCCGCGCGGGTTGTTGTAGAGCAGGATCTCGAGCCTGGAGGCGCGCGCCACGGCCTTGTTGAACTCGATGGTTTCGCGGACGTCGGATTTATAGGTCAGGCCGGGAAACAGCATCAGGCCGTCCACGCCCAGCCGTTCGGCCTGTTGCGCGAAGGCGACCGCCTTTTGCGTGCTCGTTTCGGCCACCCCGGAAATGATGGGCACGCGTCCGTTCACGGTCTCCTTGGCGATGCGCAATACCGTCAGCTTTTCTTCGGGAGACAGCTGGGCGTTCTCGCCGACCATGCCCATCATCACCACGCCGCTGACGCCATTGGCGATCAGACGCTCCAGGCCCGCGCGCAGCGCATCTTCGTCCAGCGTGTAGTCGGGCTTGAACTTGGTAGTGACGGCGGGGAAAACGCCTTTCCATTGAATCGTCATGATCTTCCTTGTGGCAGGGGCGGGCCTGCGGGTAAATATTCGGATAAAGAGTACTTTATATTGGATCCAATTTAGCCGGAGAAAAAAATGGCGCGGATAGCCGTGCCTTTGTTTCATGCTCGCTTGACGCGCGATCGCCGCGGTCAGCGGATCATGGATCCAATATAATCACGTTACGCGAAGCCGGTGCTTCGTGTCTCCCCGGGGTTTCCCTAGCGTATCGCGGACCTTCTCATCTATGCAGCCCAGCCCTCCCACCCGAATCGTCAGGAAGACCACCACCGAACTGGTGCTGGACGCGATGCGCGGCCGCATCCTGTCCGGCGAGTTTGCGCCGGGCTCGGCATTGCGGCAGGAATTGCTGGCCGAAGAGCTGGGCGTGAGCCGCATTCCCGTGCGCGAGGCGCTGCGCCTGCTGAGCGCCGAAGGCCTGGTCGACACGATCGCGCACAAGGGCGCTTTCGTGTCGATGCTTTCCAAGGCGGAAGTCCAGGAATTCTTCGACATACGCAAGCGCCTGGAGCCCTGGATCATCCGCGAGGCCATCCCGAATATTTCCGAGGCCGATCTGCAGCGCGCCGAGCAATTGGTGCGCGAGATGGATTCGACCGATCCCGGGCGCTGGGGCGCGCTCAACTGGGAGCTGCACGAAAGCCTGTACCGGGCCGCGCAGCGGCCGGCGGCGCTGGGCATGGTGCGGGCGCTGCACGAGAAGTCCGAGCGCTATTTCCGTTTCCAGGTCGTGAACGTCCCGATCCGGCAGCAGGCGCATCGCGAACACATGGAACTCATCGCCCTGTGCCGCGCCGGCCAGGCCGACAAGGCCGAGGCCATGCTGGAGCAGCACATCGGCGACGCCGCCGAGCAGATCCTGGCGATCGTGGACCGGCTGCTGGGCGGCGCCGCCGCGGCGGCGGACTGACTCCGCATTTCCGCAATTCCCCGCGGGCCGTATCGCGCTGCGCGCCCGCGCGGTCTTCTTCCCCAACTTTTGGCATAAGGGTCTTCCCCGGGTATATCGTTCCGACCAGAATGTAGTTGAATATACTTGTATATACGAGTTAAATCGACTGCCGGGAGCGGGCTGTCAGCCGCTCCCGAACGAACGACGGAGGCCCGCCATGAGTACCGAAACGTCCGCCCGCCACGACGCCTCGCGCAAGATCCGCGCGCCGCGCGGCGCCACGCTGAGCTGCAAGAACTGGCTGATCGAAGCCGCCTACCGCATGATCCAGAACAACCTGGACGCGGAAGTCGCCGAGCATCCGCAGGACCTGGTGGTGTACGGCGGCATCGGCCGCGCCGCGCGCGACTGGGCGTCTTTCGACAAGATCCTGGAGGTCTTGCGCCGGCTGGAGGCCGACGAAACCCTGTTGATCCAGTCGGGCAAGCCGGTGGGCGTGTTCAAGACCCATGCCGACGCGCCGCGGGTGCTGCTGGCGAATTCCAACCTGGTGCCGCACTGGGCCACCTGGGACCACTTCCATGAGCTCGACCGCAAGGGACTCATGATGTACGGCCAGATGACGGCCGGCAGCTGGATCTACATCGGTTCGCAAGGCATCGTGCAGGGCACGTACGAGACCTTCTACGCGGTGGCCAACCAGCATTTCGACGGCCGGCCGCAGGGGCGCTGGATACTGACGGCGGGGCTGGGCGGCATGGGCGGCGCGCAGCCGCTGGCCGCGACCATGGCGGGATTCAGCATGATCGCGGTGGAGTGCGACGAATCGCGCATCGACTTCCGCCTGCGCACCCGCTATATCGACGTGAAGGCGACCTCGCTGGATCAGGCGCTGGAGCTGCTGCGCCAGGCCAGGGCCGAACGCCGCGCCGTATCTGTGGGTCTGCTGGGCAACGCGGCCGACGTGGTCCAGGAAATGGTGCGCCGTGGCATCACGCCCGATTGCCTGACCGACCAGACCTCGGCCCACGATCCCTTGAACGGCTATCTGCCGCAGGGCTGGACCATGCAGCAGTGGCGCGACGGGCGCGCCAACGATCCGGCGGCGGTGGTGGCCGCCGCGCGCAAGTCCATGGCCGTGCACGTGCGCGCCATGCTGGAGCTGAAGCAGCGCGGCGCGGCCACGCTGGACTACGGCAACAACATCCGCCAGGTCGCACTGGAAGAGGGCGTGGAGAACTCCTTCGACTTCCCCGGTTTCGTGCCCGCGTACATCCGGCCGCTGTTCTGCGAAGGCATCGGGCCGTTCCGCTGGGCCGCGCTGTCGGGCGATCCGGAAGACATCTACAAGACCGACGCCAAGGTCAAGGAGCTGATCCCCGACGACCCGCATCTGCACAACTGGCTGGACATGGCGCGCGAGCGCATCGCGTTCCAGGGGCTGCCGGCGCGCATCTGCTGGGTGGGCGTGCGCGACCGCGCGCGGCTGGCGCTGGCTTTCAACGAGATGGTGCGCACGGGCGAGCTGAGCGCGCCCATCGTGATCGGCCGCGACCACCTGGATTCAGGCTCGGTGGCCAGTCCCAACCGCGAGACCGAGGCGATGCGCGACGGCTCGGACGCGGTGTCCGACTGGCCGCTGCTCAATGCGCTGCTCAATACGGCCGGGGGCGCGACCTGGGTGTCGCTGCACCACGGCGGCGGCGTGGGCATGGGGTTCTCGCAGCATGCGGGCGTGGTGATCGTGTGCGACGGCACGGCCGAAGCCGACCGGCGCCTGGCGCGCGTGCTGCGCAACGATCCGGGCACCGGCGTCATGCGCCACGCCGACGCGGGCTACGAGGCCGCCATCGAATGCGCCCGCTCGGTGGGCCTGGACCTGCCGATGCTCAAGGACTAATTCGACTTCATCCGTACAGGGGAATTCCCGTGAACACGTATCTTGCGATGTGCCTGAGCGGCGCGCTCGCGGCTGGCATGCTGGCCGCGCCGGCGGCGGCCCAGGAGAAGTATCCCGCCCGGCCGGTCATCATCGTCGTGCCTTTCGGGGCGGGCGGCGTGGCCGATGCGCTGCCGCGCATCGTGGGCCAGGAACTCAACGCCAAATGGGGCGTGCCGGTCATCATCGAGAACAAGGTGGGCGCCTCGGGCAACATCGGCATGGATTACGTCGCGCGCGCCAATCCGGACGGCTACACCCTGGGGCTGGCGCCCACCGGCAACCTGACGGTGAACCCGCTGCTCTACACCAGGCTGCCCTTCGACACCGCGCGCGACTTCGCGCCGGTGACGATGCTGGCCACCTCGCCCAACGTGCTGGTGGTCAACGAGCGCGTGCCCGCCAGAACCTTCAAGGAGCTGGTGGAATACGCGCGGCGCAACCCCGACAAGCTGAACTACTCCTCGCCCGGCGCGGGCAGCGGCGCGCACCTGGCCGGCGAATTGCTCAACCAGTCGGCCGGCATCGTCACGCGGCACATTCCGTACAACGCCATGGCCGCGGCGGTCAACGACGTGGTGGCGGGCAACGTGGACATGATGTTCGCCGGCATCTCCACCGTGCTGCCGCAGATCCAGGCCGGCAAGCTGCGCGCGCTGGCCGTGGCCGGACCCGAACGGCTGCCGCAGCTCAAGGACGTGCCCACGGTGGCCGAGAGCGGCTACCCGGGCTTCGACGTGACCTCGTGGTACGGCATCGTGGCTCCGGCCAAGGTGCCCGCGGCCATCCTGGACCAGTTGCAGGCCGACATCGCCGCCGTCCTGCAACAGGAAAGCGTAAAGCAGAAATTCGCCGGCCTGGGCGTGGTGCCGGCCGGCTCCAGCCGCGCCGACTTCGCGCGCACGATCCGCCAGGAAACCGATAAGTGGGCGGCCATCGTCAAGCGGGCCGGCATCCAACCGATTCAATGACCGGGGAGACACCATGCAGTCCATAGACATCACTTACCTGAACGGCCCCGACGTGCGCGCGCTGGCGCTCACCGACGCCGAGATCCTGGCCGCCGTCGAAAGCGCGCTGGACGCGCAGGGCCGCGGCAAGACCGTCATCGAGCCGCGCGTGCACCTGGTGCCGGAATCCTCGGACAAGGGGCATTTCAACGTGCTGCGCGGCTATATCGAGCCGCTGCACGTTGCGGGCGTGAAGGTGGTGAGCGATTTCGTCGACAACTACAAGGTCGGCCTGCCGTCCGAAATGGCCTTGCTGAACCTGTTCGACCCGGTCAACGGCAAGCCGCTGGCGGTGGTCGACGCCACCGCCATCACCGACATGCGGACCGGCGCCGTGACCGCGCTGGGCGCCAAGCACCTGGCGCGCAGGCAGAGCAAGGTGCTGGGCCACATCGGCGCGCGCGGCACGTCCTACTGGAACGTACGCCTGCTCGACAGCCTCTACGATTTCGACGAGATCCGCGTGCATTCGCGGCGTCCCGAGAGCCGGCAGGCCTTCGGCGAGCGCCTGTCGCGCGACCTGGGCAAGCCGGTGCGGGTGGTCGACGATTGGGAATCCTGCGTGCGCGGCGCCGACATCGTGGTGGAGGCCTCGCGCCTGCCGCAGCCCACGCCGCTGCTGAAGACGGAATGGATCAAGCCGGGCGCCCTGGTCATGCCCTACGGGACCATGAGCGCGGTGGAGCTGAGCCTGACCGACATCATGAGCAAAGTCGTGGTCGACGACTGGGGCCAGTGCCGCAAGGGCCTGCCTTATGGCGCGCTGCGCGCGCACGTGGACAGCGACCGCGTGACCGAAGAGAACCTGCACGCCGAACTCGGCCAGATCGTGGCGGGGCTCAGGCCCGGCCGCGAAAGCGACGACGAAACCATATTGTTCTGGCATCGCGGCCTGTCCACCACCGATATCGCGCTGGGCCACGCCATGCTTGAGAAGGCGCGCAGGATGGGCCTGGGCCAGACGCTGAAGTTCGCCTAGGACGCGCCGCATGGAACTCATCGCCTCGACGCGCATGTACGACGTGGCGCCGGCCATGAAAACGGCCTGGCGCGCCTTGCTGGCGGCAGCGCACGCGCGCGCCGGCCTGGACGTCCGCTGCATCGAACACGCCTGGCCCGATCCGATCGGCGAGCTGTGGGAACGTCCCGGCCTGTGCGGCGCGTTCATGTGCGGATGGCCTTATGCGGCGGCGCTGGAGGCGGGGCGCGCCTTCAAGGCGGTGGCCTCGGTGGTGCCGGACTGGCCCGCCTATGCCGGCCAGCCGCGCTACCGCAGCGAATTCCTGGTGCGGGCGGACAGCCCCTGGCAGTCGCTGGCCGACGCCGCCGGCAGCCGCTACGGCTGGATGGTGCGCGATTCGCAATCAGGCTGGAACGCCCCGCGCGCGGCCCTGGCCGAGCTCGCCGCCGCGGCCGGCGGCGCGCTGTTCGCCGAGTCCAAGGGGCCTTATGGCAATCCGCGCGGTCTGCTGCGCGCGCTGGCGGAGCGCGAAATCGACCTGACGGCGGTGGACGGCTGGTATCTGGACCTGCTGCGCGAACATGACCCGCACGCCCTGGCCGGACTGCGCACGCTGGCCTTCACCGCCTGGACGCCGAACCCGCTGCTGGTGGCCGGCCCCGACGTGGACGCGGCCATCGCCGGCCGGCTGTCGGACGCGCTGCTGGCCCTGCACCATGATCCGGCATGCGCGCCCCTGCTGCGCAACGCGCGCGTGGCGCGCTTCGTGCGGGCCGAACCCGGGCGCTATGCGGCGCTGGCCGACATGGCGCGCGCGGCCGCGGCGCGGGGCTATCCGGAGATCCGCTGACGCGCCGGCCGGCCCCTTGCGGGCCGGCTTTCTTCGCCAGGGCAATCGTGTCAAACTTGCGTATTGACTCGATGTGGACTCAAGGCTGTCGCCATCAGGGGCCGCATTGTCCTGGGGCAATATGAAAATCCAAGGAAAGACCGCCGCGGAAATCTTCGACTGCGTGCGGGCCCTGCTTCAGTCGGGGCAGTTGCGGCCGGGCCAGGCCCTGCCGCCGGTGCGCGATCTGGCGGCCGAACTGGACATCAACCGCAATACCGTGGCCGCGGCCTACAAGCGGCTCGCGGGCGCCGGCATCGCCGTCACGCAGGGCCGCCTGGGCACCGTCATCCGCGATGCTTCCGGTCCGGGCGAACAGGAAGGTGCCCAGCCCGACACGCCGCTGGTGGATCTCGCCAGCGGCAATCCCGATCCGGCCTGGCTGCCGGACCTTACCGCCGCGCTCGCCATCCGGCCGTACAAGCACCGTCTTTACGGCGAACCCACCGTCAACGCAGGGCTGCAAGCCTATGCGCGGGCCTGGTTCGAGCCGGACTGTCCCGCGCCGTTCGAGATCGACCTGGCCCACGGCGCGGTGGACGCCGTCGAACGGCTGCTGGATTCGCACCTGGTCGCCGGCGACAAGGTCGCGGTCGAGCACCCCTGTTTTCTCAGCAGCATCAACATGCTGCGCATCGCCGGGCTGCGCGCGATCGGCGTGCCGGTCGATGCGCAAGGCATGCAGGTCCAGGCCCTGGAAGCGGCGCTGGAGCGCGGCGCGCGCGCCGTGATCCTGACCCCGCGCGCGCACAATCCCACCGGCTGCAGCCTGAGCGAACGGCGCGCGCGGGCGCTGGCGCGCGTGCTGGCGAGATATCCGCAGGTCATGGTGATCGTGGACGACCACTACGCGCTGCTGTCCGACAAGGAATACCACTCGGTGCTGCCGGCCGGCTCGCAGCGCTGGGCGCTGGTGCGGTCGCTGACCAAGGCGCTGGGCCCAGACGTGCGCGTGGCCATGGTGGCGAGCGATCCAGCGACCTCGCGCCGGCTGCGCATGCGGCTGGCCTCCGGCACCAGCTGGGTCAGCCACTTGCTGCAGGACATGATCGAAGTCACGCTGGGCCGGCCTGAAGTCGCCGCGCAGATGGCGCAGGCCCGCGAGGACTACGCCCGGCGCAGGCGCATGCTGGAAGATGCGCTGCGCGCGGAGGGCGTGCCCTGTGCGGAGCAGGGCGACGGCCTCAACCTCTGGATTCCGCTGGAGGTCGACGACAAGGCCGTCGCCCTGGCCCTGGCGCATCGCGGCTGGCTGGTGCGGCATGGCGATGCGTTCGGCGTCCTGGGAGCGGTCAGCGGCCTGCGCGTCACCCTCAGCGGCATCGAATCCGGCCAGTGCCGGGACCTGGCCCGCGATATCCGCGCAAGCCTGGGGCTGGGCTAGGCCCTACGCGGCCCGACGCAGCTTCACCGCCGGGAAATCCACCGGCACGGCGAACGCCACGTTGACGTAGTTGGTGAACAGGTTCAGCGCCACGTGGGCCAGGATCTCGACGATCTCCTGGTCGTTGAAGCCGGCCGCGCGCACGGCCTGCACGTCGGCCTCGCTCACCTGGCCGCGCGCCTCCACCAGTTGCAGCGCAAAGCGCAGCGCCGCCGCGGTCTTGGGATCGGCGGAGCGGCCGTCCTGGGCGGCGGACATTTCCTCGGCGCTGGCGCCGGCCTTGCGGCCCAGCGCGGTGTGGGCCGCAAGGCAATACTCGCAAGCATTGCGGTCGGCCACGGCCACGGCGATCTGCTCGCCCAGCCTGGCCGGGATGACGCCCGCGCCGAGGGCGCCGAACGCGCCCCACATGCTTTGCAGCGCCGCCGGCGAATTGGCCACCGCGCGGAACATATTGGGCGTGGCGCCGAAAGCGCCGTGGATCTGGGCCAGCAGCGCCTGGCGGTCGGCGGTGGTGGCGTTGGCGTCGATCAGGGGAACTCTGGACATGATGTGACTCCTGGTGTGGAAGAAATGCCATCCAGATGGGGCGGACAGGCAAATCGTACGTAGAATGTCTGGACGTATGGTGCTGTAATGTCCATAAAAAATGTCCGAACGTCCAAACTATGCGTAATCCCGCCATTTCCCAGGTAGACCGGCTTTCGGCCCTGCTGGACCGTTTCCGCGTGCGCGCCACGCTGTTCCACACCGGCGCGCTGTGCGGCGCCCAGACGTTCGAGGCGGTGCCGGGCCGCGGATTCCTGCACGTCCTGCGCCGCGGCGAGATGGAGCTGCGGCACCGGCCCGGCGGCGGCCTCGCGCCGCGGCTGCGGCTGGACGAACCCACGCTGCTGTTCTATCCGCGCGCGCTGCGCCACGAGTTCGTGAACCCGCCGGTGGACGGGTCGGACTTCACCTGCGCCGCGCTCGATTTCGACGGCGGCGAACGCCATCCGCTGGTGCAGTCGCTGCCGCCGCTGATCCGGGTGCCGCTGGACGAGGTCGAGGGCCTGCGTCCGGCGCTGGACCTGTTGTTCGCCGAAGCCGACCACGTCCGCTGCGGTTCGCGGCTGCTGGCCGACCGCCTGTTCGAGGTGGTGCTGATCCAGCTGCTCAGGTGGATACTGGACCATCCGGCCCGGGCCGGCGTGAACAGCGGGCTGATGATGGGCCTGGCCGATCCGCGCCTGGCCCGGGCGCTGGTGGCGGTGCATCGTTCTCCCTGCGACGAATGGCCGCTGGCGAAGATGGCGGAGATCGCCGGCATGTCGCGCAGCGCCTTCGCGGCGGCCTTCAAGGCGGCCACCGGCGCCACGCCGGCCGCCTATCTGGCCGACTGGCGCCTGAGCCTCGCGGCTTCGATGATGCGAGGCGGCAGGCCGGTGAAGCAGGTCGCGGCCGAGCTGGGCTACGCCAGCGCCTCGTCGCTATCCAAGGCGTTCCGGCAGCGCATGGGCGCGTCCCCGCGCGAGTGGCTGGCGGCCCCTGCGCGGGGCGTGCGCCGAAGCAGTTAGGCCATGCTAGTATTTGACCTATGACATATTTCCTGGCGCGCGCAGTTCCGCGCGCGCCGCGCGCCACATCCCTGCACGAGGCAGTCATGAACCAGGATACCCAGGATCTGGGCAGCGATACCCAGACGCAGCACGACCAGCACGGCCGCTGGCCGCAAGCCGAAACGGTCGAGGATTTCCGCCGCAACCTGGCGGCGGTGCATGCGCGCATCGACGCCGCATGCGAACGCGCCGGGCGCGATCCCGCCGGCGTGCGCCTGCTGCCCGTAAGCAAGACCGTGGACGAGGCCCGCATCCGGCTGGCCTATGCCGCGGGTTGTCGATGTCTCGGCGAGAACAAGCTGCAGGAAGTCTCGCGCAAGTGGGAAGCCATGGCCGATCTGACCGACCTGAAATGGTCTGTCATCGGCCATTTGCAAACCAACAAGGCCAAGCTGGTGGCGCGCTACGCCGCGGAATTCCAGGCGCTCGACAGCCTCAGGGTGGCCGAGGCGCTGGACCGTCGGCTGCAGGGCGAAGGCCGCTCGCTGGACGTGTTCGTCCAGGTCAACACCTCGGGCGAAGCCAGCAAATACGGCCTGCAGCCCGACGAGACGGCGGCCTTTCTGCGCCAGATGCCGTCGTTTCCGTCGCTGCGCGTGCGCGGGCTGATGACGCTGGCGCTGTTCTCGGCCGAGGCGGCGCGGGTGCGGCAATGCTTCGTGCTGCTGCGCACGCTGCGCGACCGGCTGCGCCAGGAATGCCCGCAGGGCGTGGGCCTGGACGAGCTGTCCATGGGCATGTCGGGCGACTACGAAATCGCCATCGAGGAAGGAGCCACCGTGGTCCGCGTCGGGCAAGCCATCTTCGGCGCCCGCAACACGCCCGATTCCTACTACTGGCCGGCCGAATCCGGCCCGGACGCCGCGGCCTGAGCGCCGTCTTTTCGGAGAGCCGCCATGCACCGCAACGCGCTGGTCGTCCGCCACGTTCCGTTCGAAGACCTGGGCATCCTCGCCCCGCTCCTGCAAGACCGCAGCTATGCCGTGCAATACCTGGAGGCGGGCGTGGACGCGATAGACCCCGACGCGCTGGCCGCGGCCGACCTGGCCGTGATCCTGGGCGGTCCCATCGGCGTCTACGAGACCGGCCGCTATCCCTTCCTGCAGGACGAATTGCGCGCCATCGGCCAGCGCCTGCGGCAGGACAGGCCGACCCTGGGCATCTGCCTCGGCGCGCAACTCATGGCGGCGGCGCTGGGCGCCGAGGTCGCGCCAACCGGCCGCGCGGAAATCGGCTATGGGCCGCTGACGCTCACCGCCGACGGCCTGGATACACCGCTGCGCGAGATCCAGTCCGTGCCGGTGCTGCACTGGCACGGCGACCAGTTCGCCATTCCGTCCGGCGCCCGCCGGCTCGCCGAGACGCCGGGGTTTCCCAATCAGGCTTTCGCGCTCGGGCCGCACCTACTCGGCCTGCAATTCCATCTCGAAGCCGACGCCGGCCGCATCGAGCAATGGCTGATCGGCCATGCCTGCGAACTGAGCCTGCGCGGCGTCGATCCGGCGGCCATCCGGGCCGACGCCGCCACGCACGGCGCGGCGCTGGCGCATTGCGCCGGCCTGGCGTTCGGCTTGTGGCTGGACGGATTCTGAAGCGCCCGCCTTGCGGGCGCCACGGATAGAATGGCCGGCCCGGTTCCATAGCCCCGAGCACACCGCATGGCCAAGACGTTCGACCTCGACACGCTGAAAATACGCCTGAACGACGCGGACCTGCTGCGCCTGGACCTGAACCAGCGCATCCAGCGCGCGCTGCGCGCGCTGATCCTGGACACCGCGCTGGCGCCGGGCGTGAAGCTGCCGGCGACCCGCGTGCTGGCCAGGTCGCTGGGCGTGTCCCGCGACACCGTCGAAAACGCCTACGTGCAATTGCATCGCGACGGCTACATCGTGCGGCGCGAGGGATCGGGCAGCTATGTGTCGGACTCGGTGGCGATCCCGCTGCGCGGGGCGGCGCCCCGGCGCGCCAGGCCGGAAGCCGCGGGCCGCGCGGCCGAGCCCGGCGCAGGCTTGAGCCGGCGCGGCCGCGCGATACTGGACAGCGGCGGCGTGGTCGACCAGCAATCGATCAAGGCCTTCGCCACCGGCCTGCCCGAAACCCGCAATTTCCCGCTCGAAATCTGGGAGCGCCTGCAGCGGCAGGCGTCCAGGGATTACCGCGCCAGCATGCTGCTGCATGGCGACCCGCAGGGCGCCGAGCCGCTGCGCAAGGCCATCGCCGCCTACCTGAACCTGGAGCGCGGGGCCAAGGTCTCCGCCGGGCAGATCCTGGTGCTCAGCAGCACGCGGCAGGCCCTGTACCTGTGCGCGCAGTTGCTGGCCGATGCCGGCAAGCCCATCCTGATGGAGAACCCCGGCTACTTTGGGGCCAGAAAGGCGTTCGAGGCGGCGCAGGCCTGGATCGCGCCCATAGCCGTGGACGCGCACGGCATCCGCACGGACCTTCTGCGCGCCGACCGCAGCGGCGCGAACTGCGTATACGTGACGCCGTCGCACCAGTACCCCTCGGGCGCCACGCTGTCGTTGGCGCGCAGGCTGGAATTGATCGACTGGGCGGCGGCCGGCGGCAAGTGGATCATCGAGGACGACTACGACAGCGAATTCCACTACGACGGCCCGCCGACCGCCTGCGTGCAGGGCCTGGACCGCCATCAGCGCACGCTCTATCTGGGCACCTTCGCCAAGACGCTGTATCCCGGGCTGAGGCTGGGATACATGGCGCTGCCGCCGGAACTGGTGGACGCCTTCACCCGCGCGCGCAGCATCATGGACGGCCATACGCCGCAGATCCTGCAGCTGACGCTGGCGCGCTTCATGGAAGACGGGCACTACAACTCGCACGTGCGCGCGATGCGCAAGCTCTATGCCGGACGCCGCCAGGCCTTGCTCGACGCCATCGGCCGGCACCTGGACGGCATCGCCACGCCCGCGCGTCCGGCGGGCGGGCTGCAGCTGCCCTGTCTGCTCGCGCGCGGCTGGTCCGAAGAGGAAACCATCCGCCAGGCCGCCGCCGTCGGCCTGCGGCTGCCCGGGTTGAGCCGGCTGTACGCCGGACCCGAACGCAGGCAGGGCTGGCTGCTGGGCTACGCCTCGCTGACCACCTACGAGATCGAGGCCGCGATGCTGCGCCTGGCCAACGCGCTGGGCAGCCGGCCCCGGCGCGCGCGCCAGCCGCGGCCTCAATAGGGCAGCGGATAGCGCTCGACCAGCGCGGCCACGCCTTCGCGGATCGCGTCTTCGCCGCGGCGGTCCACGGCGCCGGCGCGCAGCGCGCCCAACAGGGCCAGCATCATGTCGCCGATCTCCTGGAACGCGTCCGGCCCCATGCCGCGCGAGGTGCAGGCCGCGCTGCCCACGCGTATGCCGGAGGTCACGGCCGGCCGCGCCGTATCGTGCGGCACGGCGTTCTTGTTCAGCGTGATGCCGACCCGCTCCAGCGCCTGTTCCGCGACGTTGCCCGCCAGCCCCCACGGACGCAGGTCCACCACGCCGAGGTGGCAGTCGGTGCCGCCGGACACGATGGAAAGGCCGCCCTGCGACAGCCGCGCGCACAGCGCCTGCGCGTTCTCGACCACGGCGCGCACGTAGGCGCGAAACGACGGTTGCAGCGCCTCGCCCAACGCCACCGCCTTGGCCGCCACGACGTGCATGAGCGGGCCGCCCTGCAGGCCGGGGAAGACGGCCGAGTCGATCTTTCTGGCGATCTCGTCGTCGTTGCTCAGGATCATGCCGCCGCGCGGGCCGCGTAGCGTCTTGTGCGTGGTGGTCGTGGTGACATGCGCATGGGGCACGGGCGTGGGGTAGACGCCGCCGGCGACCAGGCCGGCGAAATGCGCCATGTCGGCCATGAAGAACGCGCCCACTTCGTCGGCGATGGCGCGGAACCGGGCGAAGTCATAGGTGCGCGCGTAGGCCGACCCGCCGGCGACGATCAGCCGCGGACGTTCGCGGCGCGCGATGCGCGCGACCTCGTCCATGTCCACCCGCTGGCTGTGCGGATCCACGCCATAGCTCACGGCCTGGAACCAGCGTCCGGAAAGATTGACCTGGGCGCCGTGCGTCAGGTGTCCACCGGCCTTGAGGTCCAGGCCCAGAATCTTGTCGCCGGGCGCGAGCAGCGCCAGATAGACCGCCTGGTTGGCCTGGCTGCCGGAATGCGGCTGGACGTTGGCGTGGCGGGCGCCGAATAGGCGCTGCGCCCGCTCGATCGCCAGGCGTTCGGCCACGTCCACGTTGACGCAGCCGCCGTAGTAGCGGCGGCCCGGATAGCCCTCGGCGTATTTGTTGGTCAGCACCGAGCCCTGGATCTCCAGCACCGCGCGGCTGACGAAGTTTTCGGAGGCGATCAGCTCGATGGAGCGCCGCTGGCGCAGCCGTTCGGCGTCGACGGCGCGCCACAGTTCGGGATCGGCCTGTTGCAGGGGCAGGGCGCTGACGCCGGCCGGCGCCATCCCTTCGGAAATGGAAAGATCGGTCATGTCGGTTCGCGTGTCGATGGTTTCAGGGTTTGGCGGGGCTGCCGGCCAGCCGGGGCTGGCCGCCGTGGATCAGCAGGTGGGCGGTCAGGCCGGCCACCAGGCCCCAGAACGCGCCGCCCACGCCCAGCAGCGTGACGTTGGCGGCGGTGGCCAGAAAGGTGATGAGCGCGGTTTCGCGGGTGCGGGCGTCGGCCATGGCGTTGGCCAGGCTGCCGCCGATCGCGCCCAGCAGCGCCAGGCCGGCCAGCGTCGTGATGAAGGCCTTGGGCAGCACCATGAACAGCGTGGCCAGGGTGACGCCGAAGGTGCCGACCAGGATGTAGAACAGCCCGCAGGCCAGGCCGGCCACGTAGCGCTTGGCCGGATCGGGATGCGCGTCGCGGCCGGTGCAGATCGCGGCGGTAATGGCCGCCACGTTGAAGGCGTGCGCGCCGAACGGCGCCATCAGCAGCGAGCCCAGGCCGGTCACCGTCACGATGGGATTGGCGCTGGTCTGGTAGCCGTCGTGGCGCAGCACCAGCATGCCCGGCATGTATTGCCCGGTCAGCGTGATGATGAACAAGGGCAGCGCCACGCCGAGCAGGGCCTGCAGCGAAAACCGCGGCATTTCGAAGACCGGCGCGGCCAGGCTGAGATGGATCGCCGAAAAATCGATGCGGCCCTGGGCGATCAGCAGGCCCACGCCGATCAGCAGTATGCCCACCACCGCGAAGCGCGAGGTGAAGCGCTTGAGCAGCGCATAGGAAATCACCAGCACGATCACCAGCAGCGGGTCGGCGCTGGCGCCGCCGAAGGCGTTGACGCCGAACTGCAGCAGTATGCCGGCCAGCAGCCCGGCGGCGATGCCGCCCGGAATCATGCGGACCAGCCGGTCGAACGCGCCGGACAGGCCCAGCGCGATGAAGCCCAGCGCCGAGATCACATACGCGCCGATGACTTCGCCGTAGGGCGTGAACGGCATCACGGTGGCCAGGAACGCCACGCCGGGCGTGGACCACGCGGTGATGATGGGCGCCTTGTAGCGCCAGCTCAGGAGCGCGCCGGTGACGCCCACGCCGACCGACACGGCCCACACCCAGGACGCGGTCTGGGCCGGCGTGAGCCGGGCCAGTTCGGCGGCCTGGAACACCAGCACGAAAGTGCCGCCGTAGTTGACCAGCACCGAGATCAGCGCCGCGACGGTGGGGGAAAAGAGATCGGCGGCTCGAAGGCGCGCCGGCGATGCGTTCATGTAGCACTCCGCGTTCGTCTGGAAACCCGGCTGGACGGCCAGCCGGGCGCGAACCCGAAGTCTAGGATCGGTGTGGCAGGTCTGTTCATGCCACATTCGCAGGGATGGGCAGACCGCTTTTGCGCCGCTCAGCCGTCTGAGGGCGGATTCCAGACGGCCCGCACGGCGCGGGCCAGGGCCGCGGCCTGGCGCACGCCGGCCGCGGCGGCGTCGACGATGCGGGCGGGATCGAGCACGTTGTCGCCGATGGCCTGCGCGCTCGCCTCGTCGGGCAGCAGCGCCAGCGCCGCGCTGCCGCCGGCCTGCAGCTCGCGCAGTTCGCGGCGCAGATGGCCGCTGACCGGATTGCCGTCGCGGTATCCCAGCGGCGCCAGCACCGCCACTTGCCGGAACCCCGCCGCCATGTCGGCGTTGGTCATGGAACGGATGCCCCCGTCTATGTAGGCCGACTCGCCGATGGCCACGGCGGGCCAGGCTCCCGGCACCGCGCAGCTGGCGGCGACGGCGTCGATGAAGTCCACGCCATCGCCGGCGCCGAAGCCGCGCGCCTCGCCGGTGTGCGCGTCGACGGCCACCACGCGCAGGGGCTTGGCGGGCCAGCCGGCGCTGCCCAGGCGCGCGGCGATGATGGCGCGCCGCACGGCCGGCGCCGGCGTGGCGCTGCGCAGCGCGTAGGCGCCGATGCGCTGGCGCGCCCGGCGCAGGTCGCCGCCGACTTTCTCGTACAGCGCGCGGTTCTTTTCATCCGCCGCTTCCTGCGAATAGGGCCGCGCGCGTTCGGCGGCGGCCGCGTCGCCGTTCAGTTGCGCCGCCAGCAACTGCGTCAGCGGCACGCCGCGCGCCAGCTGGGCGCCGACGACGGAGCCCGCGGAGCAGCCGATGAACAGGTCGGCCGCGGCCAGGTCCACGCCCTGGCGCTCCAGCCCCGCCAGCAAGCCGATTTCCCATGCCAGCCCGGTCACGCCGCCGCAGCCCAGGACCAGGCATCGTCCATGTGCGGGCCGCGCCATTTAGGCCGCCTCCTCGCGGGCGCGCCGGGGCTGCGCCGACGCGCTGCGGTAGTGGTAGTCGCCCATGTCGGTCTTGCGCAGCATGTGCCAGTAGTCGTCGTTGCGAAACGGCGTGGGCGCCACCACCTTGCCGTGCGCGTTCCTGTACCAGTTGCTCATGCCCTTGTGGGTCCAGATCATGCGGTCATGGGCGGCCTGCACGCGCGCGTTGTAGGCGTCGTGGCGGTCCTTGCGGACCTCCAGCTCGAAGCGGCCGCCGGCGCGCGCCATGCCTTGCTGCAGCAGGCCCATCACGTAGCGGACCTGGGTTTCCAGCAGCGCGACCACGCTGCCGCCGTGGCCCAGCGCCGTATTCGGCCCGGCCAGGATGAAGAGGTTGGGAAAGCCCGGCGCGGCCACGCCCATGAAGGCCTCCGCGCCTTTTTCGTCCCAGGCCTCGCGGATGGAGCGGCCGCCGCGGCCGTACAGCTTGAACGAGGACAGCAGGTTGATCGCGTCGAAGCCCGTGGCCACCACCAGCACGTCCAGCTCATGGGCCGTGCCGTCGTCGCTGACCACCGCCCTGGGCGTGATGCGCTCGATGCCGCCCGTGACCAGCCTGACGTGATCGCGCGCCACGGTGCGGAACCAGCCGTTGTCCATCAGCATGCGCTTGCCGAACGGCGGGTAGTCGGGCAGCACGTCGGGCAACAGGTCCTGGCGCGCGCCGAGTTCGGCCTTGATGTAGTCGGTGAAATGCTCGCGGTGCCGGTCGTTGATCTTGTTGATGGAGCGCTCGGGATGCGGCCAGTCCGGATCGATCTGCAAGGTGGCGTGGACCCTGTCGTTGAAGATCCAGGCCAGCCGCTGCCGATACCACTCCTGGTAGTAAGGCACTTCGCGCAACAGGAAGCGCACGTCCTGCGGCACCGGTTTTTGGAACTTCTCGAAGGGCGCGGCCCATTGCTTGGAACGTTGGAAAATGGTCAGCGATTCGACCTGGTCGGCGATGGCGGGAACGACCTGCATCGAACTTGCGCCATTGCCGATGATGCCCACCTTCTTGCCGCGCAGATCGATGTCCGCCGGCCAGTGCGCGGTATGAAAGCAAGGGCCGGCGAAGCTGTCCAGCCCGGCGATGGCGGGCAGCTTGGGCACGTTCAGCAGTCCCACCGCGCTGATCAGGATGTCGGCCACATAGTCCTGCTCGCGGCCGTCCCCGTCCACGGTGCGCACGCGCCAGCGCATGTCGGTCTCGTCGTAGCGGGCGGACGCCACCTTGGTGTTGAAGCGGATGTTCCGGCGCACGCCGTACTGGTCGGCCACGCCTTCGAAGTAGCCCTGGATCTCGCCTTGCAGCGCGAAGTAGCGCGACCAGTCGTGCTTGGCGAAGGAGTACGAATAGATGTGGTTGGGCGTGTCGACGCCCGCGCCCGGATAGCGGTTCTCGTACCAGGTGCCGCCGACCTCGGCGTTCTTCTCGATCACGACATAGGGAATGCCGGCGCCTTGCAGGCGGATCGCGGCGCACAGCCCGGCCACGCCGGCGCCGATGACCAGCACCCGATAGCCCTCGGGGACCGGGAACGCGTCGCGCTGTTCGAGCGCGAAGTCGGGGTCCAGGCCCAGCCAGGCGGCGATCATCGGGCCGTACGAATCGGGGATCTCTTCGCCCACGCTGGTGCGCAGCATGGCCACCAGCTGCGCGTGCGTGGGGGCGGGCAGTCCGGGCGCCAGGCCTTGCCGGGCGCGCACGATGGCCGCATGGGCCGCCGCGCGTATCTCGTCCTGCACCGCGTCGGGCAGGCCGCCGGGATCGTTGTCCTCCAGCCCCTTGATGCGCGAACACTGGAAGCGTTCGGACAGCCAGCCGGTGTCGCCGGTCAGGTGCACCAGCACCATCAGCAGGGTGGGGATGTTGGCGCTGGCCAGCGCGCGTTTCAGCCGGGCCTCCCATGCGTCTGCGCTGGGCGGGATATCGGAGGCCGGGGTGTCGCGTTGCATATCGCGTTGCATAGGGGTCCTTCGGAGTAGACGGAAAAGCCGGGGCCGCGCGGCGGCGCATCGTTGCGGGCCACGGATCGTCGGCATGGTTGGGGGGAAGCGGGCGGCGCGGTCTGTCCGCGTCCGCCCGCGAGGCAGCGCTATTCGGCGCTGGCGCCGGACTTCCTGATCAGCTCGGCCCATTTGGCGCTGTCGCTGACGATGAAGGCGCCGAACGCATCGGGCCGGGTGAACTGCCCGTCCAGGCCCATCTTCCTGAACTGTTGCTGGATGTCGGGCGCCGCCTTCATTTTCTGCAGCGAGACCTGCAGGCGCTCGACCACCGCGGGCGGCGTGCCGGCGGGCGCCACGATGCCCAGCCAGGGCATGGCGTCGTAGCCGGGCAGCCCGGACTCTTCCACCGTGGGCAGTTCGGGCAGCACGGCGGAGCGGGTCTTGGTGGTGACGGCCAGCGGGCGCACCTTGCCGCTGTCGAGGAAGGGCTGGGCGGCCGCGATGTCCACGAACAGCATGTCGACTTCGCCGCCGGCCACCGAGGTCAGCGCGGGCACGCTGCCCTTGTACGGGATGTGCGTCATCTTCAACCCGGTGAGCGCAGCGAAGAGCTCGCCCTCCAGATGGTTGGAGGTGCCGTTGCCCGAGGACGCGAACGTCGCGGCGCGGCCGTCCTTCTTGAGCGTGGCGATGAGGTCCTTCACGCTGCTCGCCTGGACCTGCTTGCCGGTCACCAGGATGTGCGGCACGCTGGCGATCAGCGACACGGGCTGGAAGTCCTTGACCGGGTCGTAGTTCGCGGTGTTCTTGTACAGGCTGGGCGCGATCCCCAGCGACGAGGCCGCCATCAGCAGGGTGTAGCCGTCGGCGGGCGCCTTGGCCACGTAGGCCGATGCGATCATGGTGCCGGCGCCGGGCTTGTTGACCACCACCACGGGCTGGCCCAGGTCGTCCTGCAGCTTGGCGGCGATCTGGCGGGTCATGACGTCCGTCACGCCGCCGGGCGTGAACGGCACCACGATGTTGACCGGCCTGGCCGGATAGTCCTGCGCCTGGGCGGCCGCGCCCGCGCACAGCAGGGCGGCGGCGAGGCAGTGCGATAGCCATTTCATGTCTTGTCTCCTGTTGTTGTCCCGGTTGGGTATCAGAGCGAACCGGCGCTGCGGTTCCGATGCCGGATCAGGCCCCACACCATGTTGGCGCAGGGCATGTCCAGGTCTAGTTTTTCGGCGATCTCGACCATGGCGCCGATAAGCGCGTCGGTCTCCAGCGGCTTGCCCTTGAGCGCGTCCTGCAGCATCGAGGTCTGCGCCGCGCCCGAGCCGGCGGCCGCCTGCATGCGCTGCTCCACGGTCACGTCGAGCGCGAGGCCCAGCGCCTTGCCCAGCGACAGGTACTCATGCAGCAGGGCGCGGGCCAGCCTGCTCAGGTAAGGGTCCGACACCAGCGCGTCCATGCGCGCGTGGGCCAGCACGCTCAGCGGGTTGAAGGTGGCGTTGCCTGCCGCCTTGATCCAGACGGCCTCGTGGATGCGCGGGCTGGCCTCGCATTGCACGCCGGCCTGCGTCAGCAGGCGCGCCAGCCGCAGCGCGCGCGGCGACAGCGCGCCGTCCGGCTCGCCGATGGCGAGGTTGTTGCGCGCGTCCTGCGACGCGACGCCGGGCTGCGCGCTGTGCGCGGCGATATAGACCACGGCGCCCAGCACCCGCTCCAGCGGCACCGCGCGCGCCAGCACGCCCTGGGGGTCGACCGAGACCAGCGGCGCGGCGCCCAGCGGCGAGTCCAGCGTGGGCAGATACCACCACGGGATGCCGTTGACCGCGGGCACGATGGCGCCGCCGGCGGCCAGCATGGGCATGAGGCCGGGAGCGATCGCGGGCAGGGCCTGCTGCTTGACGGTCAGGAACAGATAGTCGACCTCGCGTATCTGCGCGGGATCGTCCGTGGCGTGCACGGGATGGCGGTGAACGGCGCCGTCCACGGCCAGGCCCGCGCCGTGCCGGCGCAGGGCGTCCAGGGTCTCGCCCCGCGCCACCACGGACACGTGGCATCCCGCCTGGGCCAGGCGCGCGGCCAGCAGACAGCCGATCGCACCCGCACCGTATACCGCGATGCGGCACTGATGAGAATTTTCCATTGCTACGCTGCGAAAGTGGGCCGCCCGGGAGGCGGCGCGGTTGCCGCTACTGTTTGTAGGCGGGCCGGATGCCTTCCAGCATCCGGAGCAGGGGAGGCCAGTGCTTGTGGCGCGAAGGGCGGTCGAGCTTGTCGAACTGGCGCCCGACTTTTTCCGCGACGGCTTCGGGCGGAACCACCAGGGGCAGGCCGCCGGCCAGCGCCGCAACCTGCGCCTGGCAGGCGCGCTCCAGGTAGAACATGGCGTCGAACGCGTCGGGCACGCTGGCGCCGCAGGCCAGCAGGCCGTGGTTGCGCAGAATCATCGCGTTGTGCGGCCCCAGGTCCGCCACCAGGCGCTGCTGCTCGTCCATGTCCAGCGCCACGCCTTCGTAGTCGTGGTAGGCCAGGCGCCTGTGAAAGCGCATCGCGTGCTGCGAGATCATCAGCAGGCCCGTCTGCTGCGCCGAGACCGCGATGCCGGCGGCCGTGTGGGTGTGCATCACGCAGGCGGCGTCGTGCCGCGCGCGGTGGATGGCGCTGTGGATGACGAAACCGGCCGGGTTGATGCCCAGCCCGGTCCGGTCCAGCAGGATCTCGCCGTCGATGTTCACCTTGACCAGGTTCGACGCGGTGATTTCGTCGAAGGTCAGGCCGTAGGCGTTGATCAGGAAATGCGGCTCGTCGCCCGGAACCCGTGCCGATATGTGGGTATAGATGTGGTCGGTCATGCGCATGGCCACCGCCAGGTTGTAGGCCGCGGCCAGGTCGACGCGCACCGCCCATTCCTCGGCCGATACCTGATCCTTGATCGATGCTGCTGTCACGACTGCCCCTCCGGTTTCCATGGTTGCTGCCTGGACGGCGCATTGGCGGCGCCTTTGATGCGCAGTATAGGTTTTCCGGCCTGCCGCGACTAAGCAAACGTTTTGATGGAAACGCATAAATCGCATCAATGCGTCGGCGGCAAAGCAATGCATGAAAAACCTTGATCGAAACGCATAAAAACGTTTAGCTGGTGCGCGCATGGGCCGGTTCCTATACTGGTTTTCTTCCCACGCGGCGCGGGTGCGCCATTGAAAATCAGAACATGCCGGAGGCTGGATGGACGCTGTAGGAAATCGCACGATCATGGATTTGCTCGATGAACAGGCGCAGTGCCACGGGCATCGGATAGCGGTCGTGCATGAGTACCAGAATGGCGACGTCAGCCAGCTCAGCTACATCCAATTGCGCGAGGCCGCCATGCGTTTCGCGGCGGGGCTGCAGGCACGCGGCGTCAGGCCTGGCGACCGCGTGTTCGTGTTCATGGGCAATACGGCGGAGTACGTGCCGCTGTGGATGGGGTTGATGCTGGCCGGCGCGGTCATCGTGGCCGGCAACATCTACCTGACGGCTCCCGAAGTGGCCTATCAGCTGGAGCATTGCCAGCCCGCGCTGGCGGTGGTGGAGCCGGCGCACGAAGCGCTGGTGCGCGAGGTCTGCGCGGCGATGGCGCAGGCGCCGTCCATCGCCTGCGTGCCGCGCGGCAGCCTGAAACCCGAGGGCCTGTCATGCGAGCTGGCCGCGCCGCCGGAGTCGTTCCGCGCGCCGCCGCAGGGCAGCGACGACCTGGCGCAGATCCTCTATACCTCAGGCACGTCGGCGCGGCCGAAGGGGGTGATGCTGACGCAGGCCAACCTGCTGTGGTGCGGCCAGGCGGGCGCGGCCAACAGCGGGCTGTCGCGCGCCGACCGCGTGTTCAACAACAAGCCGCTGTTCCATGCCAATTGCCAGGAAACGGTGCTGTCCTGCCTGACCGCGGGCGCCACCGCCGTGATCGGCGAACGCTACAGCGCATCGCGCTACCTGCGTCAGTTGATCGAGCACCGCATCACCATATGCAGCCTGTCAGGCATGCTGTGCCGCACCTTGCTGAACCAGGCGCCCTCGCCGTTCGATACCGCGCACCAGGTGCGCTATGCGGGCTACGCCATCAATATTTCGGAGGCCGAGATCGAGGCCTTCGTGGCGCGTTTTCGCATTCCGCTGCGCAACGGCTACGGGCAGTCCGAGTCCATGCTCTACATCACCTTGCAGTCGCACGCCGCGCCGTCCACCTACCCGTCCATCGGGCGTCCGACGCCGGATCGCGAAGTGTTCCTGGTCGATGACGACAACCGGCCGGTCGCGCCGGGCCAGATCGGCGAGATCGTGGTGCGCGGCCATCCCGGGCGCACGCTGACGCTGGGCTATTACCGCGACCCGGCCGCGACGCAGGCCGCGTTCGACGGCGGCTGGCTGCATACCGGCGACCTCGGCTACCAGGACGCCAAGGGCAATTTCTATTTCTTCGGCAGGAAGAAGGAAGTGATCAAGCGGGCCGGCGAGAACATCTCGGCGGCCGAGGTGGAAGAGGCCTTGATGGGCCACCCCGACGTGCGCGACGTGGCGGTGGTCGGCGTGCCCGACCCGGTGCGCGACCAGTCCGTCAAGGCGTTCATCGTGCTGCACGACGGCCGCGGCGAAGACGCCGCGGCGCTCAAGGCGCATTGCGCCGAGCGGCTGGCCTACTTCAAGGTGCCCGAGCACGTGGAATTCATGGCCGAGCTGCCGCGCAACGCGAGCGGCAAGGTGCTCAAGCGGGCGCTGTCGGGCGCGTGAGCGGCCGCCGCGCCGCCCGCGGCCTGCCGGTGGCGGCCTTGCCCAGCCGCGCCAGGGCCTGAACCACCTGCCGCACCACGGCCTGGCCCTGGTTGCGGTGCGTGGCGAGCGTGAACTCCAGCGTCAGCGGCTCCAGGTCCGGGTCCACCGGCACCAGCGTGCCGGCCTTGACCTGCTCGGTCACCATCATCTCCGGAAGCTGGGCGATGCCGCCGCCCGCTTCGACCACCTCGATCAGGCTGTTGAGCCGGTTGCAGCTGCAGACGTTGTCCAGGTTGGCGCCCATGGCGCGCAGTTCGTCCTGGGCGGGGCCGAAGAAGCCGGACGGACGGGACACGCACCACAGCGGTTCCGTGCGCAGCAGCGACTGCATCGAGCGGGGCTGGCCCTGGGCGTCGGTCAGCAGGCGCGAGGACACCATCCAGGACATGCGCGTGGTGCCCAGCGGCGTGCAGATGAACTGATCGTCGCGCAGCCGGTTGGCCACGATGGCGATATCGAGCGCGCCGGAGGCCAGGTGTTCCTGCAGCTTGACCGCCAGGTCCAGCTCGATTTCGTACGAGACGCGCGGCAGCGCGCGGCGCAGCTCGGGCACCACGCGCGAAAACCAGGTCATGGAGATCTCGCCCATGCCGATGCGCACCGTGCCGGCGGCGTTGGTGACCGCTTCCGCATCGGTGAAGGCGTCTTCCACGGCCAGCAGCAGCGGCTCGACGCGTTCGACGAAGCGGCGCGCCGGCACCGTCAGCTCCAGGCGGCGGCCGCGCTTCTCGAACAGGGCGAAGCCCAGCGACTGCTCCAGCTCGCGCATGCGCGCCGATACGGCGGGCTGCGAGGTGTACAGGCGCTCGGCGGCGGCGCGGAAGCTGCCCAGCTTCGCAATCATGCACAGGGTTTCGGCGTTGACCAGGTTTGGACGGGGCATAGGCGTCAGGCAGGGATTTTCGCTCGTATGTTAATGGCAAACCGGCGCGCCATCATCGCCCGCCGCTCGGTGAAATCCGGGATATGCCGCGGTCGGGCGCGCCGATACACTGGGTTTCCCCTTCCCTCGACGAGCACGCCATGAGACTTCTGCTATCCACCCTGGGCGCCGCCCTGTCGCTGTCGCTGGCCGCGCAGGCCGCGCCGGCCCAGCAGCCGCCGCGCGATCCGTTCTTCTGGCTGGGCGAGATCAACAAGGCCACGGCCGTCATCAATACGGACGAAGGCCTGCTGGACAAAAGCATGGCGCCGCGCCTGGCCGCGGGCGTGGCCCAGGTGATCCGCGATGGCAACCAGCCCGGGGCCAAGCGCCCGGCCAGCGTCATCACTTTCGAGCCGCTCCTGATCAAGGCCGCCGGCGAGGACGTGACGCTGCTGCACGCCGGCCGATCCAGCCAGGACATGCACGCCACCTACCGCAGCGCGATCCTGCGCGACAAGCTGCTGGAGCTGGCCGGCCAGCTCAACGCCACCGCCTCGTCGCTGGTGGACCTGGCCGCGCGCCAGGCCGGCACCGTGGTGCCGAACTACACCAACGGCGTGGCCGCCCAGCCCAACAGCTACGGGCACTACCTGCTGGGCCACGCGGCCGGGCTGGCGCGCGACGCGCAGCGCATCCGCGAAGCCTACGCGCGCATCGACCGCTCGCCGATGGGCACCACGGTGCTCAACGGCACCAGCTGGCCGCTGGACCGCGAACGCATGGCGCGCTATCTGGGCTTCACGGCCCTGGTCGACAACGCCTACGACGCCTCGCAGATTTCCTCCATGGACCAGCCGGTGGAAGTGGGCGCCATCGTCGCCAGCATCGCGCTGCGCACCGGCAACTTCGTCGAAGACGTGATGACGCAGTACGCCCAGCCGCGCCCCTGGATACTGCTGCGGGAGGGCGGCGGCAACACCTACGTGTCCAGCGCCATGCCGCAAAAGCGCAATCCCGGCCTGCTCAACGACACCCGCAGCGACGCCTCGACCGCCGTGACGCTGGCCCTGGGGCCGGTCATCCAAACCCACAACATCACCCCCGGCATGAGCGATCCCAAGGACGTGAAGCAGAATTCCGCGATGGTCGACGCCGGCATCTCGGCGCTCAAGCGCTGGGACCGGGTGCTCAAGGCCATGGTGATCAATCCCGAACGCGCGCTCGAAGAGCTGAACAGCGACTGGACCGCCTCGCAGGAACTGGCCGACGTGCTGATGCGCAAGTACAAGCTGCCGTTTCGCGATGGCCACCATTTCGCCTCCGAAGTGGTGAGCTACGCCAAGGCCAACAACATCAAGCCGCTGGATTTCCCGTACGAGCAGGCGCGCCGCATCTACGCCGACGCGATGAAGGACTCGAAGTACGGCACGGAGCTGCCGATGAGCGAGGCGGAGTTCCGTTCCACGCTGGACCCGGTGGCCATCGTGAAGAACCGCGCCACGCTGGGCGGGCCGCAGCCGGCCGAGATGGAGCGCATGCTCAGGCAGGCGCGCGATCAGCTCGCGTCGCAGGACGCCTGGATCAAGGCGCGCCGCGCGCATATCGACGACGCGTTGGCCGAGCTGGACAAACGCTTCGACGCGCTGGTGGCCAGCGCGTCGAAGGAGCAGGCCCGCTGATTCAGGCCGGGGCGAAGGGCGGCGCGTAGCGGCGCAGCCGCAGCGCGTTGCTCAGCACGAACACGCTGGACAGGGCCATCGCGCCGGCCGCGAACACCGGCGACAGCAGGCTGCCGTTGACCGGATACAGCAGGCCGGCGGCCACCGGGATCAGCGCGACGTTGTAGGCGAAGGCCCAGAACAGGTTCTGCTTGATGTTGCGCAGCGTGGCCTGGGACAGCCCGATGGCGTTGGGCACGCCGCCCAGGTCGCCGGACATCAGCACCACGTCGGCGGCCTCGATGGCGATATCGGTGCCGGTGCCGATGGCCAGGCCCACGTCGGCTTCGGCCAGCGCCGGCGCGTCGTTGATGCCGTCGCCCACGTAGGCGATCGGGCCGTACTGGCGCTTCAGGCGCTGCACCGCCTCGACCTTGCCGTCCGGCAGCACTTCGGCGACGACTTCGTCGATGCCGAGCTGGCGGGCGATGGCCTCGCCGGTGCGGCGGTTGTCGCCCGTGATCATCGCGACCTTCAGGCCCAGTTCGTGCAGCGCGCGGATGGCCGCGGCCGTGGTTTCCTTGATCGGGTCGGCCACCGCGATCATGGCGGCGAGCCGGCCGTTGACGGCGGCGTAGAGCGGGGTCTTGCCTTCGTCGCCCAGCCGCGCGGCTTGCGCGCCGAAGGTCTCGACGCCCAGGCCCAGTTCGCGCATGTAGCGGTCGGCGCCGATCTGGACCAGGTCGCCGTCGACGCGGGCGCTCACGCCGAAGCCGGTGATGGACTCGAACTGCGAGACCGCGCCCAGCGCGATGTTCTGCGCCTTGGCCGCATCGACGATGGCCTGGGCGATGGGGTGTTCGGACTTGGCTTCGACGGCCGCGACCTTGCCCAGCACGACGTCGCGCTCGAAGCCCTGCGCCACGACCAGGTCGGTCAGTTCGGGGCGGCCCTTGGTCAGCGTGCCGGTCTTGTCCACGGCCACGACCTTGGCGTCCTTCAGCGATTGCAGCGCTTCGCCCTTGCGGAACAGCACGCCCATCTGCGCGGCGCGGCCGGTGCCCACCATGATGGAGGTCGGCGTGGCCAGGCCCATGGCGCAGGGGCAGGCGATGATCAGCACCGCCACGGCGTTGACCAGGGCGAAGGTCAGCGCGGGTTCGGGACCGAACGCCAGCCAGACGATGAAGGTCAGCACGGCGGCCGCCATGACCGCGGGCACGAACCACATGGTGATGCGGTCGACCAGCGCCTGGATCGGCAGCTTGGAGCCCTGCGCCTGCTCCACCATGCGGATGATCTGCGCCAGCACCGTGTCGTTGCCGACCTTGGTGGCGCGCAGCGTCAGCGCGCCGTTCTGGTTGACCGTGCCGCCCACCACTTCGGAGCCGGGCTGCTTCTCGACCGGCACGGGCTCGCCGCTGATCATGGATTCGTCGATGAAGCTGTTGCCCTCCACGACCTCGCCGTCCACCGGCACGCGTTCGCCCGGGCGGACTTCGACCAGGTCGCCGGCGACCACTTCCTCGATGGCCAGTTCCAGGACCGCGCCGTCGCGCACCACGCGCGCCGTCTTGGCCTGCAGGCCGAGCAGGCGCTTGATGGCTTCGGAGGTATTGCCCTTGGCGCGCGCCTCCAGGTAGCGGCCCAGCAGGATCAGCGCCACGATGACCGCGGCGGCCTCGTAATAGACGTTGACCGTGCCGGCGGGCAGCAGGCCGGGCGCGAAGGTGGCGACGACCGAATAGGCATAGGCGGCCGAGGTGCCCACCGCCACCAGCGAGTTCATGTCGGGCGCGCCGCGCAGCAGCGCCGGAACGCCTTTCTGGAAAAAGCGCAGCCCGGGGCCGAACAGCACGATGCTGGCGAGCGCGAACTGGAGGTACCAGCTGTTTTGCGTGCCCAGGGTGCCGGCGATCAGATGGTGGAACGCCGGCACCATGTGGCCGCCCATCTCCAGGATGAACACGGGCAGCGCGAAGATGGCGGCGATGGTCAGCGAGCGCTTGAGCGCCTGGCGCTCGGCGGCCTGGCGTTCGGCCACGGCGTCGGTGTCGCTGGCGGCTTCGGCGATGGGCCGGGCTTCGTAGCCGGCCTTGGCCACGGCCTGGATCAGCGCGCTGGCGGCGACGCCGCCAGCCGCGATGACGCTGGCGCGCTCGGTCGCCAGGTTGACGGTGGCGCCGCTGACGCCGGGCACCGCCTTCAAGGCCTTCTCGACCCGGCCCACGCAGGAGGCGCAGGTCATGCCGGTCACAGACAGTTCCACGGTGGTTTCGGCCACCGTGTAGCCGGCCTTCTGCACCGCCTGCACGGCCGCCGCCACGTCCGGCGCGCCCGCGAAGGAGATGTCGGCGCGTTCGGTCGCCAGGTTGACGCTGGCCTTGCTTACGCCCGGCACGGCCTTCAGGGCCTTTTCGACCCGGCCCACGCACGAGGCGCAGGTCATGCCCTCGATGGGCAGGCTGACCGCGATGCTGTCTGCAGGGATGGAACTCATTGCCGCTCCTTGAAAACTAGGAATTTCCTGTGGATGCGACCACTATAAAGATTCCAATGATGTCAAGGTCAAGCGTTCCGGACGAAAGTTCCTCCCTGCGGGGTTAAAACGGGGTCAGACCATCGACTTTCCGCTGCGCCGGGCCGCGCGGATGTCGCGCCACAGCGTGACGCACAGAATGGCCAGGATCGCGGCCGAGATGGCCGGCCACACCAGGAAATACAACGTCAACCACATATCGGTCTCCTTGTTCGTTGTGGGGTTCAGCCCTTGGCGGGCTGGACGACGGGGCGCTGCGCCGGCGCCTGGGTCAGCGCTTCCTGCTCGCGGTGGAACGAGGTCACGCGATCGGCCAGCAGGCCGAAATCGAAGCGCTGCGTGTTGCGCAGGCTGAGCGCGGTGCAGACCGCCGCGCTGACGCCGTAGGCGGTGAGCGAACCCATCAGCACGATGTATTCGCGCAGCGTGCCGACGAAGACGGGCAGCATGATGGCGATGCCCGCCGCGCCCACGGCCAGCGCGGCCTTGCGGCCGAAGAAGCCGAACGTCATCAGCCCCAGCACCACGCCGCCGCCGACGGCCGAGCAGATTTCGAAGAACACCGCCACCGCGCCCTGGATCGGGATCAGTTCGAAGCGCACGATGGTGAACAGCACCACGGCGCTGAGCACCGACCAGACGAAGGCGCGGTTGTCCACGCGGTCCCAGTAGAAGCTGGCGATCACCGGGAACACGATGGCGCCCCACAGCGCGCCGACGAAGACCAGCATGACCAGGATGTCCAGGCGCAGGCTGGCGAAGATGACGCCGATCATGGTGGCCACGATCATGGTGGCGCGGCCCCACCACAGCATGCGCTGCGGGTCCGGACGGCCGCGCGCGACGTTCTTGCCGTAGATGTCGGTCATGACGATGGCCGACAGGGCGGCCAGGTCGGAGTCGGCGGTCGAGGACAGCGAGCCCACCACCAGCAGGAAGAACAGCGCGATGCCGAAGGGCGGCAGATAGGTCGAGGCCATCTGCGGGATGATGTTGTTCATGTCGCCGTTGGCGGGCTCCAGGCCCACGAACAGCGCCAGCAGGCCCAGCATGCCCAGGCCGATCACGACCGCGCCGTAGCCGACCGTGGCGGTCAGGAAGGTGGGCTTGATCAGGTCTTCGCGCACGGCGAACAGGCGCTGCGCGATGGTCTGGTTGCCGATGGCGTAGGCCAGCACCGCCACGAAGTAGGGCGCGCCCTGTTCAAGAATCGCCTTGGTCGAATAGAAGTCGGCCTGCTCGGCGTTCAGGCGCCACATATTGGCCTGCAGCACGTCGGGGCCGCCGGCGTTGAAGAAGATCAGCGGAATGATGATGACCGCCGCCACGATCATGGCCGCGAGCTGCGCGAAGTCGGTCATCACCGAAGTGCGAAAGCCCGACCACAGCGTATAGGACAGCACGCCCAGGCCGGCGATGAGCACGCCCTGGATGAAGGTCAGCGGGCTGAGGATGGAGACCAGCGCGCCGGCCGCGGTGAAGTTGACCATCAGGCTGATACAGCTGCCCACGATGTTCGACACCGCCATGATCATCTGGCTGGAGGTGCCGTGGCGCGCGTGGATGACTTCCGCCAGCGTGTGCGCCTTGGGCGCGAGCTGGCGGAAACGCTTGCCGAAGGGATAGATGAACAGAATCATCAGCGCGCCCCAGAAACCGTAGTGCAGGGGGCCGGACAGACCGTACTTGTAGCCCGAGGTGGCGCTGGCGTAGAACGATGCGGCCCAGATCCAGGTGGCGATCATGCTGGCCGTGGAAAGGCCGAAGCCCACCGCGTTGTTCGACACCATGTAGCCGTCGACGTTTTCGTTCTTTTCGCCGATGAACAGCGACATCAGGAATGTCGCGCCGTAAAAGCCCGCGAGCAGCAGGATGGCGGTGGTCGCCGATAGCTGAAAGAATTCTGTCTCTTGCATCGTTTTCGTCCTTTCTCCTTGGCAGCTCGGTCATGACGGACAGTCATGGCTGCGTGAGGCCGTTTCCGCGGGATGCGATGGGCGGCAAACCCCTGTGACGTTGCCGAAACACCGGGCGATCGGCCGCAGGCGCGATCGCGTGCCTGCCCGGGGCGGGCGCGACGAGCGAGCCCATGCCGGACAGCGACAAGGCACACCGTGTAGGTGTCTTGCTGCCGCGTGGGGACGAACGCTGGTTTGATTTAGACGTTGCCCAACGCGGTAAGCGATGGTCCTGCCTGGTGGGCAGGGATTTGTTCCGCAGCCTGGCGGCTGGGTAAAGGTGTTTCGGCGGGCGTTCTACGCTGCACGCCGGACCGCTGTGCGCGGCCTTGGTGTCGGTTGCCGTGGGCGACGTGCGTCGCTTTCGGGCAAACGTGATGAACTACAGCAGACGGCAAGTATAGGACCATACCCGTTTCGAGTCCAGCCCGCGCGCCGCGCGCGCCATCGCGAATCCGATTGGAGCGCATCGCAACACTTAATTGGAAGGCAAAGCCGCGCTCCGATAAGGTAAAGGCTTTGGCGCGAATCATGACAGACCGCATATACCTCAACGCCGTCGATGCCGACGGCAACGCCCTGGCGCTGGCCGTGCGCGACGGACGCATCCTGGCCATCGGCGCCGAGCCGCCCGAACTGCCGCAGGCGCAGGTGACGGACCTGCGCGGCCACCTGGTGCTGCCGGGTTTCGTCGACGGCCACATCCACCTGGACAAGAGTTTCGTCGGCGACCGCTGGCATCCGCACCGGCCGGCGGCCACGCTGCGCGAGCGGCTGGCCATCGAGAAAAGCGAACTGGCCGTCGCGCCGCCCATCGAGGCGCGCGCCGATGCGCTCATCGCGCAGGCGGCCGCGTTCGGCACCGTGGCGATGCGCAGCCACGTCGACGTGGACGCCAGCACCGGGCTGGAGAACCTGCACGCGGTGATGGCCGCGCGCGAGAAGTGGCGCGGCATCGTGGATATCCAGCTGGCGGCGTTTCCGCAGGCCGGCGTGATGTCCTGTCCCGGCACCGCGCAGCTCCTGGAGGCCGCGGTGCGCGAGGGCGCGGAGGTGGTGGGCGGCATCGATCCGTCCACGCTGGACGGCGACGCCGAGGGCCAGCTCGATTGCATCTTCGGCATCGCCGACCGCCTGGGCGCCAGGCTCGACATCCATTTGCACGAGCCCGGCATGGCCGGGGTCGAGCAGATCGGCCGCATCGCCGCGCGCACCCGCGCGCTGGGCCTGGCCGGACGCGTCGCGATCAGCCACGCCTACGCGCTGGGCGACGTGGATGCGCGCGCGCAGGACGAGGCGGCGCGCAAGCTCGCGGACGCCGGCGTGGCCATCATGACCAACGCGCCCGGCGACCGCGCCTTTCCGCCGGTGCTGCGGCTGCGCGCCGCCGGCGTGCGGGTGTTCGCCGGCAACGACAACATCCAGGACAGCTGGTGGCCTTACGGCAACGGCGACATGCTGCAGCGCGCGATGCTGATCGGCTACCGCTCGGGCTTTTACGGCGACGCCGAGCTGCTGACGGCGCTGGACATGGCCTCGCACGCGGGCGCGGGCGTGCTGGGTCTGCAAGGCTACGGGCTGCTGGCGGGCAACGAGGCCACGTTCGTGGCGCTGCCCGCGCCCAATGCGGCGGCCGCCGTGGCCGCGGCGCCGGCGCAGCGCCTGCTGTTTCGCAAGGGCGAACCGGTCGGCGAGGCCGCGACCGCCTTCAGCCGGCCCGCGCGCTGACCTCGGCGGCGCGCTGCTCGCAATAGCCGGTCAGCGCGCGCAGCAGGGCGCGGCCGGCCTCGCTGAGCCGGGCGCGCGCATACAGCGCCAGGCGCAGGCCGGCCGGCGCGGCGTAGCCTTCGGCGGCCGTCAGCACGCGGTGTTCGGGGCCGACGCAGGCGGCAGGCAGCAGGCTCACGCCCAGGCCGGCCGCCACCGCGGCCGTCAAGCTGGGCAGGCTGGGGCTGCAAAAGCGCACCTGCCAGGGCCGGCCGCAGTTCTCCAGCATGGCGGTCATTTCCTGGCGGTAGAGCGCGCCGGCCGGAAACGCGACCAGCGGCACGGCCGTGCCGGCGGCGGGCGCCGCGGCGTCGCGCGCCGCGATCCAGCACAGCGGCTCGGCCCACTGGGCGTGGCAGTCCGCGTCCACTTCCCATTGCTTGACCAGCAGCAGGTCCAGGTCGCCTTCGCGGTAGCGCCGCAGCAGCTCGTGGCTGAGGCCGCCTTCGACCTCCACGCGCAGCAGCGGATGGGCGGCCTGCACGGCCGCCAGCGTGGGCATCAGGACCGCGCCCATGAATTCTTCGGGAGCGCCCAGGCGCAGCACCGCGCTGGCCTGCGCGGCGGCCACGCTGGCGCAGGCTTCCTCGGCCAGGCGCAGGATGCTGCGCGCATACCCGAGCAGACGCTCGCCTTCCTCGGTGGGCAGGATATGGCGCTGGCTGCGGTCCAGCAGCTGGCAGCCGAGCCGGTCCTCCAGGCGCAGCACGTGCTGGCTGACGGTGGACTGGGTCAGGTGCAGGTATTCGGCCGCGCGGGTGAAGTTGCCTGTGTCCACGACGGTGATGAAACTGCGCAGCAGGACGGGATCGAGCATTGCGCTTTCCACTGAAAACCATTGGGTCAATTAATTTCATAATACCCGGACGCGACGCCATACTAGCGTCCTGGACCTTGAACCCGGGAGTATCGGATATGCGTGTTTTCGGAGCGTGCCGCATCTGGCTGGCGGCTTTTATGTTGAGCATGGGCGGCGGGGCCGCGGCGGCCGCGCCGGACGCGGCGCTGCTGGCCGCCGCGGGCGACGGCGACGCGGCCCGCGTCAAGGCGCTGCTGCAGCAGGGCGCCGCGCTGGAGGCGCGCGACGGTTCCGGCAATACGCCGCTCTTGCGCGCCACCCAGGGCAACCACGTCGAGGCCGCGCGCGCGCTGATCGACGCGGGCGCCGACGTCAATGCCAAGAATGCGATCCACGACAGCGCCTACCTGCTGGCCGGGGCGCGCGGCTACCGCGAGATCCTGGCGCTGACGCTGGCGCACGGCGCGGACCTGAAAAGCACCAACCGCTACGGCGGAACGGCGCTGATCCCGGCCTGCGAGCGCGGCCACGTCGAGGTGGTGGACATGCTGCTGGTCGCCGGCGTGGACGCCGACCACGTGAACAACCTGGGATGGACCGGCCTGCTGGAGGCCGTGATCCTGGGCGATGGCGGCCCGCGCCATCAGGCCATCGTCAAGCGCCTGATCGAGGCCGGCGCCGACGTCAATCTTGCCGACGGCAAGGGCGTGACGCCGCTTGCGCATGCGCGCCAGCGCGGCCAGGCCGAGATCGCGCGCATGCTGGAGGCGGCGGGCGCCCGGGGCTGACACCCCTCAGAAGCCCTCGCGCGGCACGTGCACGCGGCCTTCCATCAGGATGCGCGCGCTGCGGCTCATGATGGCCTTGGTGACCTTCCACTCGCCGTCGACCAGCTTGGCCTCGGCGCCCACGCGCAGCGTGCCCGACGGATGGCCGAAGCACACGTTGTCGCGCTCGCCGCCGCCGGCGGCCAGGTTGACCAGCGTGCCGGGCACGGCCGCGGCGGTGGCGATGGCCACCGACGCCGTGCCCATCATGGCGTGGTGCAGCTTGCCCATGGACAGCGCGCGCACCAGCACGTCGACGTCGCCGGCGCCGATCTGCTTGCCGCTGGACGACACGTAGGCGCGGGGCGGGGCGACGAAAGCGATCTTGGGCGTGTGCTGGCGGCCGGCGGCCTCTTCGAGCTTGCCGATCAGGCCCATGCGCAGCGCGCCGTGGGCGCGGATGGTCTCGAAGCGCGCAAGCGCGGCGGGGTCGCCATTGATGTCGTCCTGCAGTTCCGTGCCCTTGTAGCCCAGCGCCTCGGCGTCCAGGAAGATGGTGGGAATGCCGGAGTTGATCATGGTGGCCTTGAAGGTGCCGACGCCCGGCACGTCCAGGTCGTCCACCAGCTGCCCGGTGGGGAACATGGAGCCGCCGTCGCCTTCCTCGGCCGGGTCCATGAACTCCAGGCGCAGTTCGGCGGCCGGGAAGGTCACGCCGTCCAGTTCGAAGTCGCCGGTTTCCTGCACGGCGCCGTCGGTGATGGGCACGTGGGCGACGATGGTCTTGCCGATGTTGGCCTGCCAGATGCGTACCACGGCCACGCCGTTCTGCGGAATGCGGGCGGGATCGACCAGGCCGTTGGCGATGGCGAACGGGCCGACCGCGGCCGACAGGTTGCCGCAATTGCCGCTCCAGTCCACGAAGGGCTGGTCGATGGAGACCTGGCCGAACAGGTAGTCCACGTCATGGCCGGGACGGCTGCTCTTGCCGATGATGACGGTCTTGCTGGTGCTGGACGTGGCCGCGCCCATGCCGTCGATCTGCTTGCCGTACGGGTCGGGGCTGCCGATCACGCGCAGCAGCAGCGCGTCGCGCGCGGGGCCGGCCACGCGCGCCGATTCGGGCAGGTCGTCGAGTTTGAAGAACACGCCTTTGCTGGTGCCGCCGCGCATGTAGGTGGCGGCAATCTTGGTCTGGGGAGCATGGGCCATGGGGCAGTCCTGAGATCTGGGATGGGGCAGGGCGAACGCCATCGGCGTTCGCCCGTCTGGGTGGAGGATCAGCCGGCTTTCTTGTCGGCGCCGGCCGCGGATTCGGCTTCCAGGAAGTCCTGGGCGAAGCGCTGCAGCACGCCGCCGGCCTCGTAGATCGACACTTCCTCGGCGGTGTCCAGGCGGCAGGTCACGGTGGCCTGCTCGGTGGAGCCGTCGCGGCGGTGGATCACCAGCGTCAGGTCGGCGCGCGGCTTGCGCTCGCCGATGACGTCGTAGCTTTCGGTGCCGTCCAGGTTCAGCGTCTTGCGGTTGACGCCGGGCTTGAACTCCAGCGGCAGCACACCCATGCCGATCAGATTGGTGCGGTGGATGCGCTCGAAGCCTTCGGCCACGATGGCTTCCACGCCGGCCAGGCGCACGCCCTTGGCGGCCCAGTCGCGCGACGAACCCTGGCCGTAGTCGGCGCCGGCCACGATGATGAGCGGCTGCTTGCGTTCCATGTAGGTCTCGATCGCTTCCCACATGCGCATGACCTTGCCCTCGGGCTCCACGCGCGCCAGCGAGCCCTGCTTCACCGTGCCGTCCTCGTTCTTCACCATTTCGTTGAAGAGCTTGGGATTGGCGAAGGTGGCGCGCTGCGCCGTCAGGTGGTCGCCGCGGTGGGTGGCGTAGGAGTTGAAGTCCTCTTCGGGCAGGCCCATCTTGTGCAGGTAGGCGCCGGCGGCGCTGTCGAGCAGGATGGCGTTGGACGGCGACAGGTGGTCGGTGGTGATGTTGTCGCCCAGCACGGCCAGCGGCAGCATGCCGCGCAGCGTGCGCTCGCCGGCCAGCGCGCCTTCCCAGTACGGCGGGCGGCGGATGTAGGTGCTCATCGGGCGCCAGTCGTACAGCGGGCTGACGGCGGCGCGGCGCTCGTCCTGGATGCCGAACATGGGCGCGTAGACCTTGCGGAAGTGCTCGGGCTTGACCGCGGACTTGACCACGGCGTCGATCTCTTCGTCGCTGGGCCAGATGTCCTTGAGGCGAATGTCGCGGCCGCTGGCGTCCTGGCCCAGCACGTCGCGCTCGATGTCGAATCGGATGGTGCCGGCGATGGCGTAGGCCACGACCAGCGGTGGCGAAGCCAGGAAGGCCTGCTTGGCGTAGGGGTGGATGCGGCCGTCGAAGTTGCGGTTGCCCGACAGCACGGCGGTGGCGTAGAGGTCGCGGTCGATGATTTCCTGCTGAATCTTGGGGTCCAGCGCGCCGGACATGCCGTTGCACGTGGTACAGGCGAAGGCCACCACGCCGAAGCCCAGCTTTTCCAGTTCGCCGGTCAGGCCGGCTTCGTCCAGGTACAGCGAAACCGCCTTGGAGCCGGGCGCCAGCGAGCTTTTCACCCAGGGCTTGCGGGTCAGGCCTGCACGGTTGGCGTTGCGCGCCAGCAGGCCGGCGGCGATCACGTTGCGCGGGTTGCTGGTGTTGGTGCAGCTGGTGATGGCGGCGATGATGACGGCGCCGTCCGGCATCAGGCCGGGCTGGTTCTCCACGACGCCGGAAATGCCGCGCTCGGCCAGGTCGGCCACCGGCAGGCGGCGATGCGGGTTGGACGGGCCGGCCAGCGTGCGCACCACGCTGGACAGGTCGAAGCGCAGCACGCGCTCGTATTCGGCGGTCTTGAGGCTGTCGGACCACAGGCCGGCGGTCTTGGCGTAGGTTTCCACCAGCGCGATCTGCTCGTCCTCGCGGCCGGTCAGGCGCAGGTAGTCGATGGTCTGCTGGTCGATCGAGAACATCGCCGCCGTGGCGCCGTATTCGGGCGCCATGTTGGAGATGGTGGCGCGGTCGCCCAGCGTCAGGCTGGAGGCGCCTTCGCCGTAGAACTCGAGGTAGGCGCCCACCACTTTTTCCTTGCGCAGGAATTCGGTCAGCGTCAGCACGATGTCGGTGGCGGTGATGCCCGGCTGGGCGCGGCCGGTGAGCTCCACGCCGACGATGTCGGGCAGGCGCATCCAGGAGGCGCGGCCCAGCATTACGTTCTCGGCCTCCAGGCCGCCCACGCCGATAGCGATCACGCCCAGCGCGTCCACGTGCGGAGTATGGCTGTCGGTGCCCACCAGCGTGTCGGGGAAGGCCACGCCGTCCTGGGTGTAGATGACCGGCGACATGCGCTCCAGGTTGATCTGGTGCATGATGCCGTTGCCCGGCGGCACGATCTCGATGTTGCGGAAGGCCTGCTTGGTCCAGTCGATGAAATGGAAGCGGTCTTCGTTGCGGCGGTCCTCGACCGCGCGGTTCTTGGCGAAGGCGTCGGGATCGTCGCCGCCGTATTCCACGGCCAGCGAGTGGTCCACGATCAGCTGCACCGGCACCACCGGATTGACCTTGGCGGGGTCGCCGCCCTTTTCGGCGATGGCGTCGCGCAGGCCGGCCAGGTCTACCAGCGCGGTCTGGCCCAGGATGTCGTGGCAGACCACGCGCGCCGGGTACCACGGGAAGTCCAGGTCGCGGCGGCGTTCGATCAGTTGCTTGAGCGCGTCGGTCAGGAGCGCCGGGTCGCAGCGGCGCACCAGGTTCTCGGCCAGCACGCGCGACGTGTAGGGCAGGCGGTCATAGGCCCCGGGCGAAATCGCCTCGACGGCGGCGCGGGTGTCGAAGTAGTCCAGGCGGGTGCCGGCCAGGGGCTTGCGGTAGTTTTGGTTCATGCCTCGGTGCGCTGCAGGTTGCCCTGCGCGATCTGCTGTTCGATGTTGAGACGGGATGCGCGGATGTGGCGGCGCATCAGGATTTCAGCCAACTCGCCATCGCGGTCGGCGATGGCGTCAAGAATGCGGTGGTGTTCGGCATAGGCCTGCCGCGGGCGGTTGGGCGTGGTGGAGTACTGGATGCGGTACATGCGCGCGAGCTGATAGAGCTCGTCGCACAGCATCCGAAACAGCATCTGGTTGCCGCTGCCCTTGACGATGCGGTAGTGGAAATCGTAGTCGCCCTCCTGCTGGTAGTAGCCGAGGCCGGCCTGGAAGGCCTCGTCGCGCTCGTGCGCTTCGAGCACGCCGCGCAGCTCCGCGATCTCGGCCGGCGGCATGCGCTCGGCCGCCAGGCGGCAGGCCGTGCCTTCCAGCGATTCGCGGATTTCGTAGAGTTCGCAGAGTTCCTGCTGCGACAGCGACACCACGCGCGCGCCGGCGTGCGGCACGCGCACCAGCAGCCGCTGGCCTTCCAGCCGGTGCAGCGCCTCGCGCAGCGGCCCGCGGCTGACGCCGTGGATCCGCGCCAGCTCGGGCTCGGAGATCTTGCTGCCGGGGGCGATCTCGCCCTTGACGATGGCGGACTGGATCTGGCGGAAGATGTGTTCCGCCAGGGTCTCGCTATCGCCCGGGGCGGTGCCCGGCAGCGTCAGCACTTTGCTCATGTGTCGACAATTCTTCCGAATTTAATGAAAAAAATCGGATTGGCGCGCCGTCAGGCGCAGGATTGTCAACAATTTACCCCGGCGTCGGGCAGGGCGCAAGCCGCCGGGGCCCCGCCTACTGCTTGTGGTGCACCTCCTGCAGGCCGTAGACCTGCACGGGAATGCCCGCCTGGCGCGCCTTCAGCTGCAGGGACAGGTACTGGGAGTAGTGGCGCGACTGGTGCAGGTTGCCGCCGTGGAACCACAGCGCCTCCTGCTGGGTGGGCTTCCACATGTTGCGCTGCTCGCCTTCCCAGGGGCCGGGGTCCTTGGTCGTGTCCGAGCCCAGCCCCCAGCACTTGCCGACCTTGTCCGCGACCTCGCGGCTGATCAGGTCGGCGGCCCAGCCGTTCATCGAGCCGTAGCCGGTGGCGTAGACCACCAGGTCGGCCGGCAGGCTCACGCCGTTCTTCAGCACCACGGCGTCACGCGTCAGGTGGCTGACGTCGGTGCGCGACTGCAGCTTGATGCTGCCGTCGATGATCAGATCGCAGGCGCCCACGTCGATGTAGTAGCCGGAGCCGCGCCGCAGGTACTTCATGAACAGGCCCGAGCCGTCGTCGCCCCAGTCCAGCATGAAGCCGGCGGCCTCCAGCTTGTTGTAGAACTCGGCGTCGCGCTCGCGCATCCGTTCATACAGCGGGATCTGGAACTGCGCCATGATCTTGTAGGGCAGGGACGCGAACGTCAGGTCGGCCTTGCGCGTGGTCATGCCATTGGCCAGCGCCTGCTCCGAATAAAGCGCGCCCAGGCCGATGTCCATCAGCGTGTCCGAACGCACGATGTGCGTGGACGAACGCTGCACCATCGTCACATGGGCGCCGGCTTCCCACAACGCCGCGCAGATATCGTGCGCGGAGTTGTTGGCGCCGATGACGACCACGTTCTTGCCGCGGTAGGCGTCGGGGCCGGGGTGGCGCGAGGAATGGTGCTGTTCGCCCCGGAACTCATCCTGTCCGGGAAAGCGCGGGATATTGGGCTTGCCGGACATGCCGGTGGCCAGCACCAGCTGCTTGGGCCGCAGCACCACGGGCTCGCCGTCGCGCAGCACGGTGACTTCCCATTCCTGTTTGTCCTCGTCGTAGCGCGCCGACTGGCAGGTGCTGGACGTCCAGTAGTTGAGCTCCATGATCCTGGTGTACATCTCCAGCCAGTCGCCGATCTTGTCCTTGGGCGCGAAGATCGGCCAGTTCTCGGGGAAGGGGATGTAGGGCAGATGGTCGTACCAGACCGGGTCGTGCAGGCACAGCGACTTGTAGCGCTTTCTCCAGCTGTCGCCGGCGCGCTCGTTCTTCTCGATGATGAGGGTGGGCACGTCGAGCTGGCGCAGGCGCGCGCCCAGCGCGATGCCGCCCTGTCCGCCGCCGATGATGAGTACGTAGGGCTGGGTCCGGTAGCCGAGCTCGGCGGCCTCCTGCTCGCGCTTCTCCAGCCAGGTCTGGCGGGTCCGGCTGCTGCCGTGTTCGGCGCCCTTGGGCCGGCGCACGCCGCTGGGCTCTTCATGCCCCTTCAGCTCCGACATGGTGGTCAGCAGCGTCCAGATGCGGCCGTCGCGCACGCGGATGTGGCCATAGCCGCGGGCGCGGTTGGTCTCGATCTCGATCCAGCCCTGCAGCAGGCCGTCGTCGTCCGACACGGCCTCCTTCGGGTCCAGGTTGAACCGCACCGGCTCGACCTGTTCCAGCTGGCGCCGCAGCATGTCGCGGATCTGGTCGCGCCCCTCCAGGGTGCGCAGGTTCCAGGTGAACAGCACCAGGTCGCGCCAATAGCATTCGTCCTGGAACAGCGCGGCGACGGCATCGACGTCCTTGTTGCCCAGCGCGGTGTTCAGGCGTCCCAGCAGGGCCTCCAGGGCGGCGCCGGCTTGATCGGTCTGCATGTCTAGTCTCCTTGCCCGTGGCGGGCGATCGTTGTCTTGGCGGACCGGGGCGGTCCGTGGGCGGTCCCGGCCTGTGCCGGCCGGTGGCCGCCCACCGTAGACAAGCAATCGCCATGCCATATCGGCGCGCCGCGCGCGGCGCCCGGCGCGCGCGACAGGCGGGCGGGAAGGGGCGTGGCGGCGCGCCACAGCTGTGGCGCGCGGGTGTGGCGCCGCGCCTCAGTGGCGCGGGGACAGGCCGTAGCGCCGCATCTGGCGATGGACCGTGGAGCGGTCCACGCCCATGCGGCGGGCGGCCTCGGAGACGTTGCCGGCGCAGCGCGCCAGCATGGAACGCAGGGCAGCTTCGCCGGGGCTGGCGGCCGCCGCCACCGGCGCCAGCGCATCGGGCAGGTCGCCGGCTTCGATCACGCCGTTCTCGCACAGCGCGGCGGCCACCGCGATGGCGTTGGCCAGTTCGCGGATATTGCCGGGCCAGGCGTGCGACTTCAGCGCCATCAGCGCGGCCGGCGACAGCACGGGCGCGCCCGATTCGTCCTGGTGGCGCGCCAGCAGGCGTTCGATCAGCCACTCCAGGTCTTCGCGTTCGCGCAGCGGCGGGATGGTCAGCGTGGCCGCGTTGATGCGGTAATACAGGTCTTCGCGGAAACGGCCCTCGCGCACCAGCGCCGCCAGGTCGCGGTGCGAGGCCGACAGCAGGCTCAGGCGCACGGCGCGCGGCGCATTGGCGCCGATGGGCGTGACCTCGGATTCGGCCAGCACGCGCAGCAGGCGGCTTTGCAGGGCCAGCGGCATGTCGCCGATCTCGTCCAGGAACAGGGTGCCGCCGTCGGACTCCTCGATCAGGCCCTTGCGGCCCTTGGCCGCCGCGCCGGTGTAGGCGCCGGGCAGATAGCCGAACAGCTCGCTTTCGATCAGGGATTCGGGAATGGCCGCGCAGTTGACGGCGACGAAGCGGCCCGTGCGCCCGCTGCCGTCATGGATGGCGCGGGCCAGGTACTCCTTGCCCGCGCCGGTCTCGCCCTGCAGCAGAATGGGCAGGCGCTGCCTGGCCAGCTTGGCGGCGCGCGCCAGCATCGCGGCCATCCGGGCGTCGCCGCCGTCCAGCCCGCCGAGGGCGGCCGGCGCGCCGCGCACGGCGACGGCGGCGCCGCGCGCGCGCCGGTTGGGCTCGATGGCGTGCGCGAACAGCGCGTTGCCGTCGCGCGCGACGATCAGGCGGTCCTGCGGGGCGTGGGCGCGGGTGTAGCGGGGCAGGTCGTCGAGCTGCACGTCGAAGAAGCGGGTGACGGGCTGGCCGATGAGGCCGGCGGGGTTGCGCCAGTCCAGGCCGGCGGCGCGCGCCAGCAGCTTGGCCCCCGTGTGCGTCATGCCCAGGATGCGGCCGGACCCGTCCAGCGAGACGGCGGCCTCGGGGTCCACGTCCAGGAACTCGGGCGACCGCGCGAAGCGCAGCACCCACTCGCTGCTGGTGCGCGCCATCAGGTTGGCCATCTCGATGCGCCGCGCGGTGCCGGTGACCAGGTGCAGCGCCAGGTTCTGGCTGGTCTTCAGCACGGGGGAACTGAGCAGCGAGATGTCCAGCACCGCGGCCAGCTCGCCGTCGGCGCTGTAGATCGGCGCGGCGGTGCAGGACAGCGGCGTATGGGTGTTGTCGAAATGGTCGGTCTGATGGATGGTGAGCGCTTCGCCGCTTTCCAGGCAGGCGCCCACGGCGCAGGTGCCGGCGCGCCGCTCCGACCACTCCGACCCCAGATAGAGGCCGGCCTTGCGCAATTGCGCCGTCTGCTGGGCGTCGCCCAGGAACTCCACGGTGACGCCCTGTCTGTCGGCCAGCAGCAGCACATAGTTCTGTCCGGCGACCTGGCGGAACAGGTGGTCCAGGCCGGAGCGCGCGATGGCGATCAGCGCCTCGGATTGCTGGCGATGCTCGCGCAGCCGCCCGTCGGGCACGATATAGGCCTCGCAGGCGTGCGCGGGATCGAGCCGGTACTGGTCCAGGCAGCGCAGCCAGCTGCTGACCACGTGCGCGTCGCGCTGCGTGGGGCGGCCCAGGCCGACCTGTTCGATCTCGCGGATATGGGCGAAGTGCTGGGAACTAGGCATGTCGTCTCCATGGAGCGCCCGATCTGCGTCGAGTAGCCGGACAGCATGCACAGAGGACGACACGCCTGTAAATGCTGGTTATCCAGCATCGGGTGCGGCGCGGGCGCTACAGGTCGACCTTGACCTTGCCCGCCTGCACCAGCCTGGCCACGTCGCGGATTTCCGCCAGCAGCGCCTGCTGCAGCTGTGCCGGCGTGCCGCCGGTGGGCTGGAAGCCCTGTTCGGCCAGCTTGGCGCGCACCGTCTCCGTCTGCAGCGCGCGGTTGACGCCCTGGTTGAGCGCGGCGACGGCGGCCTCCGGCGTGCCCGCGGCGCAATACGTGCCGAACTGGATCTGCGCGGAGAAGCCGGGGTAGCCGCTTTCGGCCACCGTGGGGATGTCCGGATACTTGGGCAGGCGTTCCGGGCTGGTCACGGCCAGCACGCGCAGGCGTCCGCCCTGCAGGTACGGCTCGACCGCCGCCACCGTGGCCACCACCAGCTGTATCTGTCCGCCCAGCAGGTCCGTCATCATCGGTCCGGTGCCGCGATACGGCACGTGCAGCAGCTCGACGCCGCAGGCCGCCTGCAGCAGTTCGGTCGCCAGATGCTGGGGCGTGGCGTTGCCGGGCGTGCCGAACGTCAGGCCCTTGGGTTCGCGCTTGGCCTGGGCCACCAGTTCGGCCAGCGTCTTGGCCGGCACGTCGGCGTTGACCGCCACCATGTAGGGCGAACGCGCGATCGGGCAGACCGGCGTGAGCTGCTTGAGCACGTCCTCGGGCGGCCGGGCGTAGTAGCGCACCGAAGGCACCAGGCCGGCGAACAGCAGCACGCTGCCGTCCTTGGCGCCGTTGGCGGTGTAGTCGGCGCCCAGCATGCCGCTGGCGCCGGGCTTGTTCTCGACCACCACGGGGCGGTCCATCGCGCCTTCCATCGCCGCGGCGACGACCCGGCCCAGCACGTCCGTGCCGCCGCCCGGCGGGAACGGCACGACCACGCGCAGCGGCGCCGCGCGCGCGCCGGCGGACCGGCCCGCCATGACGCCGGCCGGCGCCAGGGCCAGCGCCGCCAGGTTCTTCAAGAGGGATCTGCGATTCATGTCGTATGTCTCCGCGTATGTCTCTGTTCTTATGCCGTTCAGGCGCAGTGCCGGGTTTCGCCCTGGGCCAGGAAAAAGCGCTGCAGGGCCGCCGCCACCACCGCCGGTTCCTCCACCGGCAGCATATGCCGCTGGCCGGCCACCACCCGCGCCTGGCCGCAAGGCAGCGCGGCGGCCAGCTCGCGCGTCATGCGCGGCGTGGACCCGACGTCCTCCTCGCCGGTCATCGCCAGCGCGGGGCAGGCGATGCCGGGCGCGGCCTGCGCCAGGATCGGATCGCCCAGCGCAAACACGCGGTAGGCGGCCAGGAAGCTCGCGCGGTCGTTGCGCAGCAGGCGCTGCCCGATGCTGGCGACCCGTTCCGGCCGCCGCGCCTGGAAGTCCGGCGTGAACCAGCGCGCCAGCGATACCTGGGCCGCCGCCGCGGGGTCCTGCGTCGCGGCCGCTTCCAGCCGCGCCAGCACGGCGCGCGCTTCGTCGGGGCTGCGCCGGAACACCGTGCTCAGCAGCGTCAGGCGCCGCACCCGCTGCGGCCGCGCGGCGGCATAAGCCCCCGCGATCAGGCCGCCCATGGAATAGCCCAGCACGTTGGCGTTCTGCCAGCCGGCGCGGTCCAGCTCGGCGTCGAGCTGGGCGATGTAGTCCTGCACCGTTATGGTCTCGTCCACGGCGGGGGCGTTGCCATGGCCCAGCAGGTCGTAGCGCAGCACCTCGAAATCCGGCTCCAGCAGCGGCGCCAGGTCGTCCCACAACGTGTGGTCCAGGCCCACGCCATGCAGCAGCACCAGCGGCTCGCCGCGGCCGCTGCGGCTATAGTGCGCGCTCATTTCGCCTGGGCCTCGCGCTCGAGTTCCTGCATGTCCGAATAACGGTTGCCGATGCGATGGTGCGGACGGCCCGAAGTGGCCGCGCCCAGCGCGACCACGATCTCGTCCGGCGCGGGTGCGTCGTTGATCGTGGTCTGCACCGTCAGGTAGTGCGAGCGCAGGCCCTCGTCCTGCTTGTGCATCAAGGGCACGGAAATCACGCAGCCCGGGCCGCCGCGCATATTGGTGAAGCTCAGATAGCTGGTGCCGCCCACCGCGTTGCGGTAGGCGTTGCCGAAGCGCAGCGTGTGGATCAGCGCCGACGCGTGCTCGATTTCGCCGGCCGTGCCCACCACGGCGGCCTTGCCGTAGGCCTCGACCTGGTCGGCCGACCCGGCCTGCCGCAGGATTTCCCCGACCAGCAGCTCGCCCAGCGGCGGCGCGGCCGCCAGGATCTGCGGGCGCAGGTCTTCCTGGAACGGCAGGCCCGCCCACGGATTGCGGATCACGGCGGCGGCCACGATCATCACCAGCGGACGCTCGGCCGCGCGGCCTCCTTCGATCAGGGTTTTCTCGACATAACTGACTACTTTGCGCACTTGCAGGGACATACCGCGGCTCCACGACCTGTTGGATGAATGACGGGCCATTGTTGGACGCCCGACGCGGTTTTGACAATCCAAATTAACGTAAGTTAATTTCGGAAAATCCGAATTTGCTTGGTGCCTCATGCCGCAGCCCCTCAAGATCCAGCACCTGCGCCAGTTCCTGCTCGCGGCCGACCACGGCAGCTTCCGCCTGGCGGCCGAAGGCACCTTCCGCTCGCAGGCCGCCGTCTCGGCGGCCATGCAGGACCTGGAACAGCAGCTGGGCGCGCCGCTCTTCGAACCCGGCAAGCGCGCGCAGCTCACCCCGCTGGGCGCGGCGGTCGCGCCGCTGTTTCGCGAACTGCTGTCCACCCACGACCGGGTGCTGGACGCCGCGCGCCAGCTCAGCCTGGGCAGCCAGGGGCCGGTTTCGCTGGCCGTCATGCCCTCGCTGGCCGACGAATGGCTGCCGCGGCTGCTGGAACGCTACGCGCGCGGCCACCCCGCGATCCGCATCCGCGCCATCGACGAGCCCTCGCAGGACGTGCACCGGCTGGTGCTGAACGGCGAAGTGCAGGTCGGCGTGGCGGGGCAGGTGCCGCGCACCGCCGAAGTCGCCTTCGCGCCGGTGGCGCGCGACGCCTTCGGCCTGGTCTGCCGCAAGAGCCACCCGCTGGCGCGCCGGCGCGGCCCGGTGCCCTGGTCCGCGCTGGCCGGCGAACGCCTGATCGGCAACGCCACCTTCGACACCTTGCGCAACCGGCAACTGGGCGGCGCCATCGAAGACCCGTTCATGGTGGTGTCCAACCGTGCCTCGCTGCTGGCCAGCGTGGTCAGCGGATTGGGCGTGACCGTGCTGCCGGTGCTGGCGCGCCCCGCGGCCAGCACCGGCCTGGCCTTCGTGCCGCTGGCCGAACCCACCGTGGAGCGCATCGTCGGCGTCCTGACTCGCAGGGAAGAGACGCTGCTGCCGTCGGTGGCGGCCCTGCATGAACTGGCGTTGCGGTCGCTGGCGCAGTTCACGCGGCGCAAGGGGGCTGGGTTGGTTTGATGCGGGCGGCGGACGCCCATGGGCGTAACCCTGGCATTAGGGATTCCCCGGCGCTTTGCGTGGAATGAAACCCAGCTTAAGCAATTCTGAATTGGCATTCCGGGGGGCTTGGGTCAGAGTGGCGCCGACAGTCCCGCACACAGAAGAAAACCTGCCCATTGCACGCCGGCGGCGAACCGGGGGACACCGGACGCCGCCCGTCCGGCCGCGGCCGTCCGGCTGTGGCCTTCATGTCGGTTCGAGGAGACAACCATGAGCAAGCGTTGGAAAGCGCTGTTGGGCGCGGTAGCGATCACGGCGGGAGGGTGGGTCCAGGCGGCCGACGCGCCGCCGGACATCAAATTGATGCAACTGTCGGTCGGCAAGATCGAGCTGGATAAGGGCTTCATGACCGCTATGGTGGACGTGGGCACCAAGATCAAGATTCCCGTGCCGGCCTATGTGATCCAGCATCCGCGCGGACTGGTGCTGTTCGATACCGGCATGAACCAGGCCACGGCCGACGGCAACTGCGCCAACTATTGGGGACAGGGCCTGTGCGGCGCGTTCAACTCCATCCAGGGGCGCGACGAGGTCATCGACCGCCAGTTGAAGGCGGCCGGCTTCGACGCCAGCGACGTGAAGTACGTGGTCTATTCGCACTTCCACCTGGATCACGCGGGCAACATCAAGATGTTCCCCAAGGCGCGCCACGTGGTGCAGAAGGCCGAGCTGCGCGCCGCCTGGTGGCCGGAGAAATTCCAGCGGGCCGCCTATGTCATGAAGGACTTCGATACCACGCGCGACTACGACTTCATCCAGGTCGAGGGCGACTTCGACCTGTTCGGCGACGGCAGCATTGTGCTGCTCGACACCAAGGGGCACACCCAGGGTCACCAGTCGCTGCAGGTCAAGCTGAAGAACACCGGCACGGTGCTGCTGGCGGCCGACGCCATCTACACGGGCGAGAACGAGGCGGGCGTGATTCCGGGCATCACCTGGAACACGGCCGCCTCCATGCAGGCCATCGATCGTCTCAAGCAGATTCGCGACGCCACTCAGGGGCAGCTCTGGTACAGCCACGACGCGCAGCAGCACGCGCAAAACGCCAAAACCAAGGTCTTCGACTGAGGGCGCCATGCGGCCGGTCATCGCCCTGCACGAGGTCAGCAAGTCGTTCGGCCCGCGCCAGGTTCTGCATGCGCTGAGCCTGTCGGTGGCGCCGGGCGAGATCGTGGGCCTGCTGGGACCGAACGGCAGCGGCAAGACCACCACCTTGCGTTTGATGGCCGGCTTTTACGCGCCGGACAGCGGCCGCATCTCCATTTGCGGACGCCAGCCGGCCGCCGGGCGCGGCAATGCCGACATCGGCTACCTGCCCGAGCGCGCGCCGCTGTACGACGCGCTGACGGTGACCCAGTACCTGGAATTCATTGCCGCGGTGAAGGTCGAGGGCGGTGCGCCCGCCCGGCGCCGGGCGATCGAAGAGGCCATCGACGGCTTCGGCCTGCAGGCGCAGGCCCGCACGCTGGTCGGCCGGCTATCGAAGGGGCAACGCCAGCGTGTGGGTCTGGCGCAGGCCGTACTCAACAATCCCCCGGTGCTGTTGCTGGACGAGGCCACCAACGGGCTGGATCCGGTGCAGATCGTCGAGGCGCGGGCGATGATTCGGCGTTGCGCCCAAGGCCGCGCCGTGGTGTTCAGCAGCCATCTTATGCAGGAGGTGGAAGCCTTGTGCACGCGCATCGCCATTTTGCGCGAAGGCCGGCTGGTGGAAGACGCCGCGCTGGGTGCGGCGCCGGCGGCCCTGCAGCTGAGCCTGGCGCTGCCGCAGGCACGGCATGCGGCGCTTCACGCGGCCTTACGCGCTTGCCCGGGCGTGCGCGGCGTCGACGCCGAACCGGTGGACGACATGCACAGCAAATGGCGCATCGGCTGGGACGCCGGCGCGGGTTCGACCTGCGACGCGGTGCTGCGCATCGTGCTGGCGCATGGCGAGCTGCGCGCCGTGCTGTCCATGCACGACGCGGTCGAGGCCCGGCTGCTGTCGGCGTTGGCGTCCAACGACACTTCGTTGCGCAGGCGCGCATGAGAGGATTCTTCGCCCTGTACCGCAAGGAACTGCGCGGCGATTTCGGCTCGCCGGTGGCGCTGGCCGTGGTGGCGGTGTTCTGGGCCCTGTCGGGCTACCTGTTCAGCTTCAATCTGTTCTTCGTCAGCACCGGGCAGATGGTGACCGCTTTTCACAATATGACCATTCTGCTGATCCTGGTGATGCCGCTGGTCAGCATGCGCACCTTCGCCGAAGAGGCGCGGCAGGGCACGCTGGAATTGCTGCTGACCCTGCCGCTGTCGGACGCCACGCTGGTGGCGGCCAAGTACGCGGCCGGGCTGACCATGCTGGCGCTGATGCTGGCGGGCACCGCGTCGGCGGTGCTGCCGCTGGCCTGGTACGGACAGCCGGACTATGGCCCCATCGCCGGCGGCTACATCGGCGTGTTTCTGTATGGCGCGCTGTTCCTGGCCATCGGCATCGCCGTGTCCAGCGCCTGCGCCAGTCAGATCGTGGCGGCCAGCGCCACGTGGGGCATTCTGGTGCTGCTGTGGTTCATCGACTACCCCGCGGCGCTGGACGCGTTTCCGGTGCTGTCGCCGTTCTTCCAGGCTTTGTCGCTGTCGGCGCAGCACGTGGACTTCATCCGCGGCGTGCTGCCCGGCCCGGCAACACTCATGCTCGCAAGCCTGACGCTGCTGGCACTCATGGCTGCGGCCGCCAATCTGAAACGCTGGAGGCTGCGATGATGCGTCGCGCCGTCCGGCGGCTGGCGCTATGGTTGCCGTTCATGGCGGTGGCGGCGCTGCTGCTGGCGCTGAATCTGTGGGCGGCGCGCCACCTGGGGCGTGTCGATCTGACTGCCCAGCGGCTGTATAGCCTGGCGCCGGAGAGCCTGGAGGTGGCGCGCCGGATCGACGGGCCGGTCGAGGTGACCTGGTTCTACGACCTGCGCAACAAAAGCATGGTCGACGCGCTGGAGCTGCTGCGCCAGTACCAGCGCGCCAATCCGCTGATCCAGGTGCGCGGGGTGGACCCCGCGCTGCGCCCGGCCGAGGCGCGCGAGGCGGGCATCCAGTTCGCCGGAAGCGCTGTGCTGGCCTCGGGCGAGCGGCGCATGACGATCAACGGTGGCACCGAGACCGATTTCACCAACGCGCTGATCCGCATCGGCCAGCAGGGCGCCCAGACCGTCTGCTTCACGCAAGGTCATCGCGAAGCCGCGCTGGACAGCCTGAGCTCGCTGGACGACCTGGAAGAGCACGATGGCGACGAGAACCTGGTTGCGCGCGTCGAGGTACACGAGCAGCATGGCATGGCCTTGGCCCGCAACGCGCTGCGGACCCTGGGCTTCGCCACCCGCGCGGTCAACGCCGGCGGCCTGACCGCGGCGCTGCCGGACTGCTCGGTGGTGGTGGCCGCAGGCCCGCGCGCGCCATTCGGCGCGGACGACGCGCGGGCGCTGCGCGACTGGACCCTGGCTGGCGGCAAGACCCTGCTGCTGCTGGAACCGGACGCGCCGCACGGCCTGGACGCCTTGCTAGGCGACTTCGGCATCGCGCGCCCGGGCGGCGCGCTGGCCGATCCCGCCAGCCACTACCGCAACGATCCCGGGAGCCCGGCCGTCAGCGACTACACCCGCCACAAGATGACCCGTGGACTGCCGCTGAGTTTCTTCCCCGGCGCCGCCGGCCTGGAGCCGGCGGGAGACAGCCTGCCGCGCGGCGTAGCGGTGACGCCGCTGGCGCAGACCAGCGCCCAGGCGTTGCTGCCCGGACGGCCCGCTGCGCGCTATGCGCTGATGGTGCTGGCCACGCGCAGTGCGCAGACCGGCGCCGAAGACGGCGTGGCCCGGCCCTCGCTGCTGGTGGCCGGCGACAGCGACTTCGCCACCAACCGGCACTTCGCCACGCTGGGAAATGGCGCGCTGTTCGCCAATGCCGTCTCGCTGCTGGCCGGCGAGGACGCGCTGCTGACGATACGCCCGCGTCATTATGAAAGCCGGCGCGTGGAGCTGACCAATCGCCAGATGCGCACGGTTTTCTGGACCAGTACGGTCGCCTTGCCCCTGATGGCGTTCACGGTCGGCTTGGTGCTGTGGTGGAGGCGCCGATGAACGCCGCGCGCGCCGGCTGGTCGCTGTTGCTGGCGGTGGGCATCGGCCTGTCGCTATGGCAATGGCGCGAAGCGTCCACGGAAACTGCGCGCCATGCAGGCCATACCCATCTGCACGACGACTCCGGCAAGCCGGCGCGGCTTTATGCCTGGGACGCGGCCAGCGCCGCGCTGGTGGTGCTGACCACGTCAGAAGCCAGCTTGCGGCTGCGCCGCGGCGCCGAAGGCTGGAGCGCCGAGCCGCCCGACGCGGGCCGCGGATTCGACGCCGCCGCGTTCGTGGCGCTGCTGTCGCAGGCGCGCAGTGATCGCGTGCTTAGGCCGCAGTCCGACCAGCCCTACGGACTGGCGCCGCCGCGGCTGCGCATCGAGGTTTTCGACGCGGCCGGCGCCGCGCTGGCCCGACTGCACGTGGGCGGGCTTGCGCCGGATGGACTAGGCCGTTATGTGCAGATACCCGGCGAATCGCAGATCCGCATCATCCCCGCCTACCAGACGCGCGCGCCATTGGCTGCGATGGCGGTGGACGTCGCGCCTTGATGCGCTGCATCTCTATCGCGCGCGAAACCCGGCTTGCACAAAGATAAATAGTCGGCGCAAAAGGGCGTACCTATACTTCGATCCCATTAACAGACCGGTTCCGCGCGGCTCCACACTGCCGGCGGCGCACGTCGGATAAGTGCCCGGCCATCCCTCGCGCAACATGTCGCGGGCGGACGCGGCGGGGTTGATAACGAGACATGGGCGCGCGGGCGCTGCGGGTGCCCAGCGCAATGGGAGAACGCGCTTGACCTTGGATCTACTGCCTCTGGCCCTGGTGGACGGCGTGGCCTACGCCAGTCTGCTGTTCCTGGTATCAATGGGGTTAACCCTGGTGTTCGGCGTGATGGGCATTCTGAACGTCGCCCACGGCGCGTTCTATGCCTTCGGCGGCTACGCGGCCGCCAGCTTCGTGATGTTCCTGGCGCCCAGGACGGACTCCCCCGTGCTGCTGTTTGCCGCGCTCTTCGTGGCCGCGGTCGTGATCGGGCTGGCGCTGGGCAGCGTCATGGAATTCCTGCTGATCCGCCGCGCGCAGAACTACGATCCCATCCTGAAACTGCTGCTGACCTTCGGCGGCTTTCTCATGCTGGAGGACATCCAGCGCATGCTGTGGGGTGCGCAGCCTTATAGCGCCAGTGAGGTCGTCAACCGGCTGGGCAACATCGAGATCGGCGAGATCACCTACACCACTTACCAGCTCGTGGTGGTGCCGGTGACGGCGCTACTGGCCTACGTGTGTCTGGAGTTCTTCCTGCGCCACACCAAACTGGGCAAGCAGACGGTCGCCACCACGCACAACCGCGAGGTCGCCACTTCGCTGGGCATCAACGCCAAGAAGATCGGCTACGTCACCTTCGTCATCGCGACCATGCTGGGCGCGCTGGGCGGCGCCATGGCTGCGCCCACGACCTCGCTGGTGCCGGGCGCAGGCACCGACATGACGGTGCTTTCGTTCGCGGTGGTGGCCACCGCGGGGCTGGGCCAGATCACCGGCGCGCTGATCGCCTCGCTGCTGATCGGCGTGATCCGCGCCATCGCCGTGTACGCGGCGCCCGAGCTGGAAGTGGCGGTGCCCTACATCATCATGGTGCTGGTGCTGATCATCCGTCCGCACGGCCTGTTCACCGTGGCCCAGGCGAGGACGATCTGATGAAAGTGCCCGTACTCAGCCTGCTGGCCGCGCTGGCCACCCTGTTGCTCGGCTACGCCTATTCCTGGACCATCACGCCCATCGTCATCGGGCTGACCTACGCCATTGCCGCGCTGGGCGTGTCGGTCATGGCCCGCGCCGGGCAGGTCTCCTTCGGCCACGCGATGTACGCCTGCATCTCGGCCTACACCGTGGCCTTTCTGGCCCGCGCCGTGCCGGGCGCCGACGCGCTGGTGCTCATCCTGGCCGGCGTGCTGGCCAGTTTCCTCGCGGCGGTGGTGATCGGCCTGTTCGTGGTGCGCTACCGCGGCATCTTCTTCGGCATGCTCAACCTGGCGCTGAGCATGGTGCTGTTCGCGCTGTTGGGCAAGCTCTACACGCTGACCGGCGGTTCCGATGGGCTGCGCATCGTGCGCCCGGCGCTGGCCGGCATGGTCATGGAACGCGACGATTTCGAACGCGCGCTGCTGGTGCTGACGCTGGTGCTGTCGCTGGCGCTGGCCTGGTGGGTGCAGCGCTACTTTCGTTCCGGCAGCGGCCAGGCCCTTTCGGCCATCAAGACCAACGAGACGCGCCTCGAATACCTGGGCTTTTCCGCCTACCTGATCATGTGGAAAGGCTACCTGCTGTCGGCCGTGGTGGTGGGCTTTTCCGGCGCAATCCTGGCGCTGATGCAGGGCCTGGTCACGCCGGAGATCGGATCGTGGCTGCGCTCGGGCGAGTTCGTGTTCATCACCATCCTGGGCGGCGCCGGCCACGCTGCGGGCGCATTCCTGGGCGCGGTGGGATTCGAAACCGTCAAGCTGGCCTCGGCGGCCTATTTTCCGGGGCTGTGGCAGTTCCTGCTGGGCCTGACGCTGATCCTGGTGATCTTTATTTTCCCCACCGGCTTTGTCGGCCAGATCATGAAGCGCGCAGCGGCGCAAAAGCGCGAGCAGAGCAGGGCGCAGGCCCGCGATCAGTCCACCGTCCGCATTCCGGTGAGGAACTGAAAATGAAACCCCTCATTAAGACCACCGACCTGTACCTGGCCTTCGGCGGCGTGGTGGCCGCCGACAACATCAACTTCGAACTGCATGAAGGCGAACGCCTGGCGGTGATCGGGCAGAACGGCGCCGGCAAGACCACGTTCATCAATATCTGCACGGGTTACCTGGCGCCATCCCGGGGCAAGGTCTGGTTCGACGGCCGCGATGTCACGGCGATGGCGCCGCGCCGCATCGTTCGCCTTGGACTGGGCCGTTCGTTCCAGCTGCCGCAGCTGTTCACCGAGCACAGCGTGCGCCAGTGCGTGCAGATCGCCGCCGCCCGGCGCAACAAGGATCTGAGCTGGTTCCGTTCGCTGGAAAGCACCATAGACGCCAAATCGGTCGACGCCACGCTGGACCTGGTGGGCCTGTTGCCCGAGGCCGACGAACCGTGCATCGGCCTGCCCGAAGGCAAGCGCAAATTGCTCGACGTGGCGATGGCGCTGGCGCTGCAGCCCAAGCTGCTCATCATGGATGAGCCCACCAGCGGTGTGGCCTCGGAAGACAAGTTCGGCCTGATGGAGACCGTCATGAGCGCGCTGGACGAACGCCGCGTGACCAGCTGGTTCGTCGAGCACGACGTGGACATCGTATCGCGGTACGCCACGCGGGTTGCCGCCTGGATTGCCGGCAAGGTGGCCGCCGATGGCACGCCCGAGGAGGTCCTGAACAATGCGCAGATCAAAAGCGAAGTGCTGGGGGCCTGAAACATGTTGAACCTATCGGTCGTCAACGTCGACCTGGCGGGCAACCGCATCCTGCGCGACGTCAGCGCCACTTTCGAATCCGCCAAGACCATCGGCATCGTCGGCCGCAACGGCGCGGGCAAGACCACGCTGCTGCGTACCATCATGGGCCTGACCCGGATCCGGTCCGGCACGATCTCCTTTGACGGCGCCGACCTGACCGCGCTGCCGGGCCACCGGCGCGCGGCGTTGAAGGTGGGCTACTCGCCCGAAGATCGGGTGATTTTCCCCACCATGACCGTGGAGGAGAACCTGCACCTGCCCTGCGAGGTGCAGGGCCTGTCGCGCGACGAGATCCAGACGCGCGTGGCCGCGGTGCTCAAGGTGGTGCCGCAGCTGGAACCCATGCTCAAGCGGTCGGGCTCAGCGCTGTCGGGCGGCCAGGGCAAGATGGTCGCACTGGCGCGCGCCGTCATGGTGGGAACCCGCCTGCTGATGCTGGACGAGCCCTTCCAGGGGCTGGCGCCCAAGCTGGCGCGCGACTACACCGAAGCACTGGCGCGGCTCAAGGAATTGCAGCCCGAGCTGTGCGTGGTGATAACCGAATCCAACGTGAAACTGCTGGGAGACATCCCAGACCAGATCTGGACCATCGAGCGCGGCTCGATTTCCCTGAACTGATACTCCGGAGAGTGGCATGACGCAAATGATCATCAACGGCCGCCAGGTCGACGCGGCCGACGGCCGCAGTCTGGAAGTGGTGTCGCCGGTCGACGGCCAGGTTTTCACCACAATCCCGCGCGGCCAGCAGGCCGACGTCGACGCCGCGGTGCAAGCCGCGCGCGGCGCGCTGGATGGTGCGTGGGGGCGCATGACCGCGCTCGAGCGCGGCCGGCTGCTGCTGCGCCTGGGAGAGAGCGTGCTGGCCCACCACGAGGAACTGGCCCGCCTGGAATCGCGCGACACCGGCAAACCCATGTCGACCGCGCGTGCCGACATCACGGTGCTGGCGCGCTACTTCGAGTTCTATGGCGGGGCCGCCGACAAGGTCCATGGCCAGACCATCCCGTTCCAGCAGGACTATTCCGTACAGCTGATCCGCGAACCGCTGGGCGTGACGGCCCATATCATCCCGTGGAACTATCCGGCGCAGATGTTCGGCCGCAGCGTGGCACCGGCGCTGGCCATGGGCAACGCCGCGGTGGTCAAGCCCGCCGAAGACGCCTGCCTGTCCATCATCCGCGTGGCCGAGCTGGCTCTGGAAGTCGGCTTTCCCGCCGGCGCGCTGAACATCGTGACCGGCCTGGGCGAAGAGGCCGGCGCCAGCCTGTCGCGCCATCCGGATATCAACTTCATCACCTTCACCGGCTCCAACGAGGTCGGCGTGCTGATCCAGCAGGCGGCCGCGCTCAACGCGGTCAAGTGCGTGCTGGAACTCGGCGGCAAGTCGGCTCACATTGTGTTCGACGACGCCAACTACCGGCTGGCGATTCCGGCCATCGTCAAGGGCATCGTCCACAACGCCGGCCAGACCTGCACCGCCGGCAGCCGCCTGCTGGTCCACCAGGGCATCTATGCCGACTTCATGAAGGCGCTGGCCGAGGAATTCTCCAAGGTTCGCGCCGGCACCCCGGACATGGACCTGACCTGCGGCCCGGTGGTCAACAAGGCGCAGTTCGACCGCGTCAACCGCTATATCGAAAAGGGCCTGGCCGACGGCCTGAAAGTTGTGGCCCAGGGCGGCATCGCCGACGGCGTGCCCGCCGGCGGCTACTTCGTCAAGCCCACGCTGTTCTCCGCCGCCAGCCACGACAGCGACCTGATGACCCAGGAGATCTTCGGGCCGGTGCTGGTGGCGCTGCCCTTTGCCGACGAAGCCGAGGCGATCCGCCTGGCCAACGCCACCGACTACGGCCTGCTGGGGGCTGTCTGGACCGAGAACGGCGGGCGCCAGCAACGCGTGGCCCGCGGCATCAAATGTGGCCAGGTCTACATCAACGGTTTCGGCGCCGGCGGCGGCGTGGAGCTGCCGTTCGGCGGCGTGAAGAAAAGCGGGCACGGGCGCGAGAAGGGCTTTATCGCCCTGGAAGAGATGAGCACGACCAAAACCATCATCCAGTTCTATGGCGAATGATCGCCGCGTACACCAACGGAGACAGAAATGAGTCAGTTGCAAGGTAAGGTCGCCATCGTCACCGGTGGTGGCAGTGGCTTCGGCGAGGGCATTGTCAAGCTCTACGCCAAGGAAGGCGCCAAGGTCGTCATCGCCGACATCAACAAGGCCGCCGCCGACCGCGTGGCCGGCGAAGTGGGCCCGGCCGCGCTGGCGGTGCAGGCCGACGTCGCCAGCCGCGCCGACATCGACAACGTCGTGCGCACCTGCCGCGAGGCCTTCGGCTCGGTCGACATCGTGGTCAACAACGCCGCCATTACCCACAAGAACCAGCCCATGCTTGACGTGGACGAGGCCATGTTCGACCGCATGTTCGACATCAACGTAAAGTCCATCTACCACATGGCGCAGGCCGTGGTGCCGGTAATGCGCGAGCAGAAGCGCGGCGTGATCCTGAACGTGGGCTCGACCGCCGGTATCCGGCCGCGTCCCGGCCTGAGCTGGTACAACGCGTCCAAAGGCGCCGTCAACGTGCTGTCCAAATCCATGGCGGTGGAGCTGGGCGCCGACGGCATCCGGGTCAACGCCATCTGCCCGGTCATGGGCATCACCGGCATGTTCGAGCTCTTCATGGGCCTGCCCGATACCCCGGAAAACCGCGCGAAGTTCGTGTCGACCATTCCTCTGGGACGTTTCTGCCAGCCGTCCGACGTGGCGGCCGCGGCGCTGTTCCTGGCCAGCGATGCGGCCGAGTTCATCACCGGCGTGGAATTCCCGGTCGACGGCGGCCGGACGGTCTAGCGCCGGCCGCCACTTCTCTTTTCTGCGGATGACACGCATATGAAAATCAGAGCGGCGCTGTTGCGGCAAACCGGCGTGGAAGGCCCTTATGCGCGGACCCGGCCATTGAGCATTGCCGAGGTGGAGCTGGACCCGCCGGGCTTCGGCGAGGTGCTGGTGCGGATCAAGGCGGCGGGACTATGCCATTCCGACTTGTCGGTCATCAATGGCGACCGGCCGCGCGGCGTGCCCATTGTCCTGGGCCATGAGTCCTCGGGCGAGGTGGTGCAGACCGGCCCCGGTGTCAACGACCTCAGGCCGGGCGATCACGTCGCCATGGTGTTCGTGCCCAGCTGCGGCTGCTGCAACCCCTGCATGGAAGGCCGGCCAGCGCTGTGCGAACCGGGGGCGGCCGCCAATACCCAGGGCACCTTGCTGGGCGGCGAACGCCGCCTGCACATCGGCGACGAGTACATCAACCACCACACCGGCGTGTCGTGTTTTGCGGAGTATGCCGTGGTGTCGCGCCGTTCCTGCGTCAAGGTCCACGTCGAACTCAGCCACCGCGAGGCGGCGCTGTTCGGCTGCGCCGTGCTCACCGGCGCAGGCGCGGTCATCAACCGCGCCCGCATCAAGCTGGGGGATACCGCAGCCATCGTGGGGCTGGGCGGCGTCGGCCTGAGCGCGCTGCTGGCTGCCGTCGGGGCTGGCGCGCGGCGTGTGGTCGCGGTCGATCTCAGCGACGAAAAGCTGGCGCTGGCGCGCGAACTGGGCGCCACACACGTAGTCAACCCGAAACAAGTGAAGTCTGACGACGATCTCATCGACCTGGCGGGCGGCCGCGTGGATTACGGCTTCGACATGGCCGGCGCCGTGCCGGCCTTTGAAACCGCCTACAAGCTGACGCGCCGCGGCGGCGCGACGGTGACCTCGGGCCTGCCCAATCCCAAGTCCAGCTTCGCGCTGTCGCTGTCGCAGATGGTGGGCGAGGAGCGCGAGATCCGGGGCAGCTATCTGGGTTCCGGCGTGCCGGCCATCGACATCGGCCGCTACATCGATCTGTACAAGGCCGGCCGCCTGCCGGTGGACAGGATGATGGGCAAATCGTTTTCGCTGGACCAGATCAACGAGGGGTTCGATCACCTCGCCACCGGCGGCAGCCTGCGCGACGCCATCGTTTTCTAAGGGCGCAGACCCGATAACAACACTGGAGACTACATCATGAAACTCTCAAGAATGGCGGCGCTGCTGGGCGCCTCCGTGCTGGCTGGCGCCGCGGCGCTGGCGAACGCGGCGGACAAGCCCAAGGAACTGAACATCGGCATTTCTACCTATCTGTCGGGCTCGGCTTCGGTGTTCGGCGTGCCCGCGCGCGACGCGGCGGAGATTCTGATTCAGGAGATCAACGCCAACGGCGGCATCGACGGCGTTAAGCTGGTGCCCAGCTACATTGACGAGGGCGGCGGGGGCGAGAAGCTGCTGTCCGAGTATCGCCGCCTGGCCGAAGGCGGAACGCGGGTCATGCTGTCGGCCATTTCCAGCGGCCACTGCAACATCGTCGCGCCCGTGGCCGAGGATCTGAAAGTGTTGAACGTGCTGTGGGATTGCGGCACGGAGAAGGCGCTGGAGGGCAAGAAGTACAAGTACGTCGTGCGCACCCAGGCCAACGCCACCACCGAAATGGTCGCCCAGGTGCTGTACCTGATGAAGGTAAAGCCCGATTTCAAGACGATCGCCATCGTCAACCAGGACTACGCCTGGGGTCGCGATTCGCGCGACATCTTTCTGGCTGCGCTGAAGAAGTTCAAGCCAGACGTCAAGGTCGTGGCCGAGATGTTCCCCAAGTTCGGCGCCGCCGACTTCTCCACGGAGATCAGCCGCCTGCAGGCGCTGCGCCCGGACGTCATCGTCTCCACCTCCTGGGGCGGCGACCTCGACAACTTCGTGCGCCAGGCCTCGCAGCGCAATCTGTTCAAGAACTCGACCTTTGTGCTGTCGCTGGCCGAAAGCTCGCTGGAGCGCCTGGGCAACGCCCTGCCCGAAGGTGTTTACGTGGGCGCTCGCGGCGACCATTACTTCCTGCACCCGGAAACCAAGGACGATCCGCAGCACCAGGCCTTCGTAAAGAAATTTCATGAAAAGACCGGCGCCTATCCCATCTATTCCGTCTATCACATGGTGCAGGCCATCCAGGGCCTGAAGGCGGGCTACGAGCAGGCCATCAAGGCCAACGGCGGCGCCTGGCCCACTCCGGAGCAAGTGGCGGCGGCCATGCACGACGTGACCTTCAAGGGCTATGGCCGCGAAGTCAAGCTGCACCGGGCCGACGGCCAGGGGCTGGAGGCGCAGCTCTTCGGCGTGACCAAAAAGAGCGACAAGTACCCGTTCAAGGTGCTGGCCGACATCACCATCGTGCCGGCCGAACTGGTCACCCCGGGCGTGGCCGATACGTCCATGGGCTGGATCGAGAAAAGCCTGACGCCGGACGTGCTGAAGAGCGACCAGATCAAGGTTTATTCGAACTGAGCAATCGGTGCTGTGTGCACGTTGGCCCCGGCGGGAAACCGCCGGGGTTTTTTTTCTCAAGCCGCGCTTTCCAGCTCCACCCGGTTGCGGCCGTTCAGCTTGGCTTCGTACAGCAATTCGTCGGCGCGGCGCGACAGCCGCGCCAGGGCGGCGGCGTCCGTGCCCCTGGCGTAGGTGACGCCGAAGCTGGCGGTCATGCTGAAGCGGCTGCCGTCGCTGACGGTGATCAGCGTCTCGGCGATGGCCTTGCGCATGCGCTGTGCGATGCCATGGGCGCGTCGCGGGTCGCAGCTGTGGCACAGCACCGCGAATTCCTCGCCGCCGACGCGGGCGACGATGTCGGATTGGCGGAAGATGCGCCGGCACAGTTCGGCCACGGCCTTGAGCGCTTCGTCGCCGGTGGCATGGCCGTGGGTGTCGTTGATGGCCTTGAAGTGGTCGATGTCGAAGAGGATGAAGGCCAGCCCCTCGTCGCTGCCGCGCACGCGCGCCAGCGTGGCTTGCAGGCGCTTTTCGAAGGCGCGCCGGTTGAGCAGGCCGGTGAGGAAATCGGTTTCGGCCATGACGGCCAGGTCGCGGATCAGGCGGTCGCGCTCCAGTTCGAGCTTGCGCAGCGCCGTGGCGTTGTCGTTGAGCACGCTGAGCGCCTTGAACATGCCGTTGACTTCGCCGCGGTATTTGTCCGTGGGGATGCGCGGGGCCTCGCCGCCCCGGGCGATCGCGCCGATGATGTCGGTGGCGCGCACGAACGGGCGGATGACCCGCCGGCGGAACAGGGTCAGCCCGACGATGAGCGCGGCGGTGAGCATGGCCGCGGCCGCCAGCGTGGTCAGCAGCACGCGGATGGCGGCGGCCCGGCTTTCGCCGATGCACTGTTCGACCTCGTCGAGCATGACGTCGCGGAACCGCACGATGGAGGCCATGGTGGGCACGTAGTTCCGGCCCAGTTCGTACATGGTGACCGGGGCGCCGCTGACGCCGCGTTCGGCTTCTTCGCGCACGCTTTCCAGGTAGCTCAGACCGGCGCCGAAGTACTGCTGCTGCAGGTCCAGATAGGCATGCGAGCGGGCATGGCGCGGCATGCCGGCGATGTTGGTGCGGATCAGCGCGCGCAGTTCGTGGATGCGGCCCATTACGTGCTCGATTTCGAGCTGGTCGCCGGTGGTGAGCATGCGGCGCTTGCTCAGCGCCGGCGCGAAGGTGGAGCCCAGCAGGCCGGCCTGCTCGCGCAGTTCGCCGGCCAGCAGCGCCAGCATCAGCAGGTCGAAGTCCTCGCCCTGGTTGCGCGCGATCCGGCCGATGCCGTCGGACATCGCCGCGCGCAGCTGCGGCACCAGCGCGACCATGTCGCCGACCACGTTCCACAGGTTCAGGCCCGAGACGGTGGCGCGCGGCGCGGCGATCGCGAGGTCGGCGCCGGCGCGGGCGTCGAGCAGGGCCTGCCGGATGCGCTGGATATTGGTGAATTCGGCGGCGCCGTCGGGATTGAGCGGGGCGCGGTACAGGGCCAGCAGGTCCGCGATGCGGGCGTTGGTGCGCTGGCGCGCTTCGTCCAGGGCGCGGAGCATTTCGTCGGGCACCGGCAGGTCGGCGCCCAGCGCCGCGTTCATGGGGCCGCGCTCGGCCGATACCGCTTCCATCGCTTCCAGGGTCCTGCGCACCACCACGAAGCCGCTCATGGCTTCGTCGGTGGAGGCCAGGGACCGCCAGTTCTGCTGCACCACGATCACGGTCAGCATGGACACGGGCAACGCCACGCCGGCCGCCAGTATCAGGAAATACCTTTCCAGCGATTTAAGGGCAAAGACATTGCGGAACATGCGGCAGACACGGACTCGGAACAATGACTGGCCGCAGATTACTTGAAATGCGGCGCCGGCTGCATTGGTTTAGGCCAACATTTCCGCAGGCTTGCTTTTATGTCGCATTAAGTCGAATTATCTCAATCCCGTGGCGGCCGGACGGCCCTTCGGGTATGTTGCGGGCTGGGCGGCCGGGGCCGCGCATGACCGTAAGAGTAGACATGGGACGTTTAGCCATTCTGGGCGCCCTGCACGAGGAAATCGCCGACCTGCTGGCCGCGATGGACCCGGGCGCCGCCACCTTCCGCATCGCCATGCGCGATTTTCATGTGGGCACGTTGTGGGGCACGCCCTGCGTGATCGCGCTGAGCCGCATCGGCAAGGTGGCCGCGGCCGCCACGGCTTGCATCGCGATCCAGGAGTTCAAGGCTTCGCGCGTGATCTTCACCGGCCTGGCCGGCGGGCTGCACGCGGACGTGGAGGTGGGCGACGTGGTCGTGGCCAGCGCCGTGATGCAGTACGACATGGACGCGCGCCCGCTGTTCGGGCGCCACGAGATTCCCTTGCTGGGACGCGAGCGCTTCGACGCGGACCCGGCGCTGGGCAGGCTGTTGCAGGACAGCGCCGCGCTGTTCGCGCGCAGCCCCGCGGCCATGCCCGCGGCCGGCGCTGCGCGCAGGCCGCCGAAGGTGCACCACGGCCTGATCGCCACCGGCGACGTGTTCGTCAACGACAACGAGTACGCGCAGCGGCTGCGCCAGGCGCTGCCCGAGGCGTTATGCCTGGAGATGGAAGGCGGCGCCACGGCGCAGGTCTGCTATGAATTCGGCGTTCCGTTCGCGCTGCTGCGCGTGATCTCGGACCGCGCGGACCATGCCGCCAAGAGCGATTTCACCGACTTCCTGGTGAACCTGGCGCGGGTCTACAGCGCCGGCATCCTGGCGCCGCTGCTGCAATCGGGCGCCTTGCGGCAGGCCTGAGCGCCACGGCCTTCAGGGGCCGGTGTCGGGATAGTTGGGGCCGGCGTCATGGAAGCCGCCGCTGCTGTAGGGATTGACGGCGCCGGGGTGGGGCGGGCCGCCTGGCCCCGATGCACAGCCGGCAAGCAGCAGGGCCGCGGCCACGAGGCAGAGCTGGCGGATCAGAGCGGATTTCATGGATGTCTCCTGCGCATGTTCGCGGGCCTGATTCATTCTACGCCGCGCGGCTTAGCCGTGTTCCAGGCGGTAGAACTGCTGGCTGGCGATCAGGGTGGCGCCGCAGGAGGTCTTCATGCCTTCAAGCGCGGTGCGCCGGTCGGAGCTGACGCTGGCCGCGCCTTCGACGATGGTGTGGGTGCCGCTGCATTTGGGGCAGGTGACGCGGTCGCCCAGCCGGGCCATGGGCTGGCCGAAGATCATCACCGTTTCGTCGCCCGTGACGACCACCCCGCCATGCGAGGTGCGGTCGCCCTTGCGTATCACCGATAGCTGCGCCATGGCTGCCTGTTGCGTTGTCAGAAATGTCGTGTTTGCTTACAGATACGTGCCGTCCGGCGCCAGGCGGGGCGTGCCGACGACGAAGCTGCCGTCGGGCGCCATGCGCACCGGACCGCCGCCGCCCAGGTAGCTGCCGTCGGGCGCGCGCTGGGGCTTGCCGGCCACGTAGGTGCCGTCCGGGGCGCGCGTGATGGGGCCGCCGTCGCCGACATAGGTGCCGTCGGGGCAGCGGCGCGGCTTGCCGTTGATGAAGCGGCCGTCGGGCAGCATGTGGAATGACTTGTTCATCTCGACTCCGGGTCGGGGGGAATGCGCATGATAGCGAGGCTGCGTGATGCGCTTTGTAATAGGACGTGTCATCTTCAAACGTCCCGCCGTTACAGATATGGGAAGATCCGTCCGACCCGTCTTCCCACAAAATCAAAATGAGCGATATCGACACACTGCTGCAGCCCATCCCGGGCGAGGCGCCCTGCGGCGTGGACATGGTGTTTTCGGCCGAGTTCGACGCCATCCGCGAAGCCCGCCGCCACGACGATCCGCACCTGGACCAGGGCGACTGGATCATCGACATCAAGGAAGCCGACTGGCCGCAGGTGATCGCCATCTGCACCGGCGTGCTGCGCGAGCGCAGCAAGGACGTGCGCGTGGCGGCCTGGCTGGCCGAGGCCTGGGCCAAGACGCGCGGCTTCGCCGGCCTGCGCGACGGGTTCCTGCTGGTCGACGGCCTGTGCCGCGGCTACTGGGACGGCCTGCATCCGGTGCCTGACGAGGGCGACGTGCAGCAGCGCGTGGGCAACCTGGCCTGGCTGCTGTCGCGCTCGCAGCAGCTGATCCGCGAGCTGCCGCTGACGCAGTCCGAAGGCGGACGCTACGGCGCGGCGCTGTGGGAAAGCGCCACGCAGCTGGCCAACGCGGTCAAGCGCGCGCCGCAGAACGCGGCCGAGCTCACCCGCGGCAAGCTGACGCTGGAGCAGTTCGACGCGGCGCGCCGCGATACGCCGCCGGCCTTTTATTCGGAGCTGGAGGGCAGCCTGCAGAGCTGTTTCGCCGCGCTCGGCATGCTCGAGGCGACGCTGACGCAGCGCCTGGGCGACGAAGGCCCGGCTTTCTCGCCGGTGCGCGAAGCCTTGAAGAGCGTGGCCGAACTGGCGCACCGCTTCGCCCGCGACGCCGGCCTGCTGCCGCGCGCCGAGACGCCGGCGGCGCCGGCCGCCGCCGCGCCCGCGCAACCCGCCGCCACCCGCCTGGAGCCGACCTTGAGCCCTGCCGAACCCCAGCCCGCGGCGCCCGCCGCCGCGCGCGGCCCGCTGCAAACCCGCGACCAGGCGCTGGCGCAGTTGCGCGAGGTGGCGGAATTCTTCCGCCGCACCGAGCCGCACAGCCCGGTGGCCTATCTGGCCGACAAGGCCGCCAACTGGGGCGAGATGTCGCTGCACCTGTGGCTGCGCACCGTGCTCAAGAACGACGACGCGCTGGCGGGGCTGGAAGAGCTGCTGGGCGTGCCCAAGCAGCCCGACGGCAACGGCTAGCGGCTGGCGCGGAACTCGATGCGGCGGTTCTTGGCGCGGCCTTCGGCGGTGGAGTTGGTGGCCAGCGGCTGGTCCGGCCCGGCGCCCAGCGTCTCGAAACGGGCCGCGGGCAGGCCCTTGTCCACCAGATAGTTGCGCACCGCGTCGGCGCGCGCCTGGCTCAGCGCCAGGTTGGTGCTGCGGCTGCCGGAGCTGTCGGTGTGGCCGATGATCTGCACTTTTTCGCTGCGCAGTTTGGGCACCACGTCGGCCACCTGGTCCAGCAGTTCGCGGCCGCGCGCGGTCAGCGTGGCGCTGCCGGTCTCGAATTCCACCACGCGGTTGGCCAGCAGGTTGTCGAGCAGGCCCTGCTCGTCCTTGCCGGCCGCCACCCGCAGCCCGTTGACGATCTTGTAGGTCGGGTTGAGCGAGGTCGCGAAGTTGCTGGCGATCTGCTGGCGCGAGGCTTCGTTCTGCACCTCGCCGCGCAGGCGGATCTGGGTGCCGTCGATCTCCAGCTGGCCGCGGTTGATCTGCTTGAGGGGCTGGCCGATCAGCTTGCCCACGTGTTCCGACCAGTTGGGCGGCGCGACCACGCCGCCCACGTCGATGCGGTCGATCACGTTGCCCACGCCGTAGACCTGCTGCAGTCTGGCCAGCACGTTGGCCTTGGTGGCCTCGTCGGGCACGGCGCCGCTGGCCACCACCTGGCCGGGCTGGGGAATGACGTTGGCGGGAACGACGGTGGCGGCGTCCTGCGCCGCCGCGGCGCAGGAATACAGCGCCGCCAGGATCAGGAGAGAGACGCGCATGGTCAGGCTCCGGTGAATACTTCGCGGAAGGTGTCCAGCGCAATGCGCAGGGACAGCCGCGGTTGGTCCAGATAGCTGGAGAGCTTGGCCAGCCCGTGGCTGGCCGATACGTGGTTGCGCACCCAGGGCGCGTCCTCCAGCACGATGTGCTGCTCGGCGTAGGTCTGCGGGGTGGACAGCAGGCCGGCCAGGGTCTGCGGCGAGGCGCCGCGGAATCCCACCGCCAGGCGGTGCTTGCCGCCGATGCGGCCGACGAACAGCGTGATCTCGAAGTCGGCCCGCGCCAGGAACGGCGCGATCAGCGTCATCCAGTACGCGGCCACCAGATTGATGTAGAGCGGATCGTCCGGCAGGGGCAGCGACAGCCCCTTGTCCAGTTGCGAAGAGCCGCTGGACATCACCGGCTCCAGCAGGATGCCCAGCGCCAGGATGATGTCGTGCACGCGCGCCTGGTGGCCGTTGCCGCGCAGCATCGCTTCCAGCCGCTCGACGGTCTGCAGGTCGACGAAGGCGTCGAAGCCGTCGTCGGCGGCGGTGCGGATTTCGCCTTCCAGCTCGTTCAGGGCCTGCAGGGCCGCGGCCGGATCGCTGTCGCTCATCAGCATGGCGGCCGCGCCGCCCATGCGGTTCCACAGCCGGCTGAAGGCCATGGGGCTGCGGGCGATGAATTCCAGCGGACGCTGCACCTCGACCGAAGTGGCCGACAGGAACGGAAAGCGCCGGCCCGACTGGTCCTGGCTGGGTTGCAGATGCCCCGCGATGGCGAGCTTGCCGCGCGAACCCAGGATGGCGAAGGGCATGGGCTCGGCCTCGTCGTAGAGCGCCTTCCAGTGCGGCTCCTGCGCCAGGATCTCCATGGTGTTGGCGACCCACGCGTCCAGCGTGGCCATCAGCTGCGGATGCGAGGTGTTCTTGACGAAGTCGCCGCGGGTGGGAATCTTGCCGAAGTAGGCCGTTCGGAACAAGGGGGACTGCACGTTGCTCATCGCGGCGCTCCGGGTTGCGTCTGGGCGGAGGAGGGTTCAGGGGAGGCGCCGACCACCGAAGTGGGCAGGCGCAGGTTGCGCAGGCCCTGGCTGCCGGGCTCGCTGCCGCCGGCGCCCGGCGCCTGGGCGTTGCTGATGATGCGCAGCTTCACCGGCACCGTGACGTTGGACTTGGCCCAGCTCATGTTGAAGCTGCCGTCGGGGTTGGAACTGCGCTGCGCCGTCGAGATCAGGCGCTCCAGGCCGAAGCGGCCCGGCTCGTTGACGACCTCGACCACGCTGCCGTCGAAGGTGGTGGCGGTGATGCGCGCGCCCGGCGCGCCCTGCGCGTTGGGCCACACGAAATTGACCCACTGCGGCGGCGTGTTGCGGTAGCGCAGCTGCTGGCCGTCGATCTCGATGGTGTACTCGGTCACGCCGCCGGCCGGCCGCGGCTGGATCTGGAACAGCGTCTGCGGCTGGCTGGCCGCGCCGCTGCCGGCCGCGCCGCCGGACAGCGGCGCCACCCACTGCGCGAAGTTGGCGGTGAAGGTCGGCTGCAGGCTGACGCCCATGTCGCCCCAGGTGCGCGCGGTCAGGATGTCGCCGCGGCGCACGGTCAGCGGGCCCAGGGTTTCGTTGACGTAGCGCGCGATGCTGCCCTGCGGGCCGAAGACCTGGCCGATCTCGGCGCTGCTCGCTTCCACGCTGGCGCTGCCGGCGAACGGATACTTCTCGGCCAGGTTCTGCGTGAACGGCTGGTACACCTGCGCGTTCCAGACCTTGTTCAGCTCCGACTCGGCCGGTTGCATGGTGACGGCGTAGGCCTGGATCAGCGGGCGCACCAGCAGCGGACGCAGCGTTTCGCGCTGGGTCGCGCTCATGCCGGCCAGCATCTGTTCGTCGACCAGCTTGAGCGCGTCGGCCAGCTCGGAATCCTTGCCTTCCAGCGTCTGGCGCATCAGCACCAGCGCGCCGGGGCCGGGGTCGCCCTGGTTGTTCAGCAGGTTGAAGCGCGTGCGGATCTTCGACAGCGCGCCCATGTAGTTGCCCAGCAGCGACTGGTTGTCGCGCGTGACCACCAGGCGCGCCACGTCGGAGAACTCGCGTCCCACCGGACCCATCGGAATCGCCTCGCCGTTGGCGGTCGCGGCGCCGGGGGCGGGCGGCGGCGTCTGACGCAGGATCACGCGCTTGAACCAGCCGACCACGCCGCTTTGCGCCTGCTGCAGCCCGGCGTTGATCAGCGAGGGGTTGTCCCAGGAGGTCTGCTCGTAGGTGGTGTTGATGAGCTTGGCGATGGGCGACGTCTGCGGATCGCCGAGGCGGTTCATCGCGCCGACCGATTGCTGGAAGCTGGTGAAGGGCTTGATGGTCACGCCCCGCAGGAACTTCTGCCATTCCTCCGCGTACTCGGTCTTGTACATGGTGGCCAGGCTTTTCTGGATCTGCTCGGGGCTGCCTTCCAGCGTCAGGTCGTCGCGCGCGTTCACGCCCAGCACCCAGTCGCTGGTCTGGACTTCCTGCTTGGCGGCTTCGCTGATGGCCGGCTGGATGTACTGCTCCCAGGCCTCGCGGGTGAAGGTGCCCGGGATGGCGTAGCTGCCCGCCACCACGCCGGCGTCGTTCTCGCCGACGATGCGCGCCACCGTCATGGCCTGGAAGCGCGTGGCGGCGCGCGCCTTGAGCGTGGCGTAGGCGCGTTCGCGCGCGGGCATGCCCTGCATCACCGCGCGCAGGCTGCCGCGGGTCTTCTCCACCAGCGCCAGGTTGGTTTCGATCTGCGGCCAGCCGGCGTCCTGCGCGCGGCCGACGTAGAACGAGATCAGGCGCTCGGCGCTGCGGATCAGCTGGTCGCGCGGCATGGCGCCGCGGTTGGTCTCGAGCCAGCCGCGCCAGAAGCGCGTGATCTGGTCGGACAGGTGCGTGGGGTCGACGTGCTGGTGATTGGCCATCATCAGGTACGTCTTGAGCGCGTTGTAGGCGTCGTCGGCGTTGGTGGGCGAGGCGTCCTGGAACAGCGTGTCGGCGCCGGCGGCGTGCGCGGCGCGGACCTGTTGCGGCGCCGGCTGGGCGGCGTCGCCGGCGGCGGCGGCCGCCGACGTGTCGACCTTGGCCAGGAAGTCTTCCAGGCTGGTCTTGACCGGGGCCAGCATGAACTGGCGCACGCCGTTGTAGTACTCGGCCAGCAGGCGCTCCTTCAGCACGTCGCCCTGGTACAGGCCCAGGCCCAGCGACCACGGCCGGCTGGCGCTGTAGCGGTCCAGCTGCTCGATGCGGTCCTGCAGGATCTCCATGGCTTCCAGGCGGCTTTGCAGGTCGGTGCGCTCGCTTTGCAGGCGCACGATCTTGTCCATGTCGGCCTGCACGTTCTGCGCCAGCTGGCGGTTGCCCAGGTACGACCAGCTCCATCCGCCCAGCACCAGCCCCAGCGCCAGCACCAGCCCGAAGAAGGTCAGGTAGCGCATGCGGGTCTTGGCCGGGCTGGCGTGCTGGCGCACCAGTTTCTTGTCGGCGAAGATCACGCTGGAGAACAGGTCGCGCAGGAAGAAGCCGTTGTGCGAGGACACGTTGCGCGACAGCGCGCGCTGCGCCGGGCGCAGGTCGAAACGCTCGGCCAGCCGCTCGGTGGACGAGCTTTGCGACACGCCTTCCTGCAAGGCGCTGGTGAAGTAGAAGCCGCGGAACATCGGCTTGTACTGGAACGGATTGGTTTCGAACAGCGTCGACAGGAAAGTGCGCAGGGCCGGCTTGATGCCGGCGAATTCCAGCGGGAAGGTCAAAAGGCCGGGCGGCAATTCGCGGTTGGCGCGCAGCGAGATCTGCGCCGTGCCCATTTCCTTCAGGCCTTCGTACAGCTCGTCGAAGCGCTCATCGAACAGCGCCAGCACGTCGCGGTTCTCCTCCGCGCCGTAGGGCAGGGTGGCGCCCCACACCCGGTCGCGTTCGCGCTGGTCGCTGTCGGAGAAGAACTCGCTGAAGCCCGAGATCAGGTCGGCCTTGGTGAAGATGATGTAGACCGGCGCGAATACTTCCAGCCGGTCGGTCAGCTCTTGCACGCGCTGGCGCAGGTTCTTGGCCAGGTTGATGGCGAACTCCGGGCCCGCGCCGGTCAGCTCGTCGATGCTGGCGGCCACGATGATGCCGTTGATGGGCGCCTTGGGACGATGGCGCTTGAGCAGGTCCAGGAACCCCATCCACTCGTTGCGGTCCTCTTCGTGCACGGAATAGCGGCCCGCGGTGTCCAGCAGGATGCCTTCGGTGGTGAAGAACCAGTCGCAGTTGCGCGTGCCGCCCACGCCGCGCACCGCCGCGCCGTTCTTGTCGGCGAACGGAAACTGCAGGCCCGAGTTGATGACCGCGCTGCTCTTGCCCGCCGCCGGGTTGCCGATCACGATGTACCAGGGCAGCTCATACAGCGCTTCGTTGCCCGAGGCCTGCCCGATCTTGGAAGTCTTGATGGTGCGCACCGCCTGGGTCAGCCGCGAGCGCAGCGCTTCCACGTCGTTGCGGTTGGCGGCCGCGCCCGTCTGCACCTGCTGCTCCAGCATGTCGCCCAGGTTCTTGTTGGCGCGCCGCGTGCGCCGCCGGCGCCACAGGTAGGCGCACAGCCACAGCAGCACGCATGCGCCCAGGGCCAGCCCGGCCCAGGCCAGGCCGATCTCCGCGGTTTCGGCGAACAGGAACAGGAACACCATCAGGGCGATCAGGCCGATCACCATGAAGGTGCGCGGGTTGGCCAGCACGCGCGACGTCCAGTGCCGGCCTTCGCTCATGGCGCTGGATATGCTGGAAAAGAAACCTGAAGGGCTACGCATGATGTTGGACGGTTTTCTTGTGGGTCAGGCTAAAGGGCGGATGGGGCGGGACACCAGCGCCAGCGTGCGCAGCGCGGGGTCCTGGGTCATGACGGCGAGCACCGGCGCATCGGTCTGCGCGCAGGCTTCGCCGGCCACGGCCAGCGTGAGCAGGTGCGCGGCCGCGCCGGTATGGCCGCAGGCCGCGCCGACGGACAGGCAGTCCTGGTTCGGGTCCAGCCTGGGAAACAGCGCGCCGGCCAGGCCCGCGGTTTCCAGCGGGCGGCTGCCGCGATGGTCGGCGTCGCTGACCAGCGCGGCGATCGCGTCCGCGGACTGTTCCTGCCGCTCCAGGAAGCGGGCGGCCAGTTCGGCCAGCGCCGGCTCGGCGGCGGCGCCGCGCGCATCGGCTTCGGTGGCGCGGCGCGCCGACGGCGACAGCGTCAACGTGAAAGCGTCGGCCGGCAGTTCGCGCGGCGGCGCGGCGTCAGGCGCGACGGGCGCAAGGTCCAGCAACAGGCCGGCGGCCGCTTCGCCCGGCACGCGGCCTTGCGGATTGGCGGTGTCGACCAGCCGGCCCGCGGCGTCCCAGGCCTGCACCACGGCGGCGTCTATATAAGAGTCCGCCGCGGCCACCAGGCGCAGCGCGGCGCGCGCCGGCTCGGGCGATTCCTGCGCGAGCCGGCGCAGCAGCGCGTCGCCGGCCAGCGCGTCCTGCGCCTCGTGCGTGCGCGCTTCGAGGCGTCCGGCCGGCCACACGGCCGCGTCGCGGGCGCGGTCCGCCGCAAGCGCGCGCGCGGCCTGCGGCCAATCGGCGGGCAGGAGCAGCTCCAGCTGCAGCCGCGGCCAGTCTTCGTCGCGCTGCGGCGTGCCGTTGTCCAGCACGTGGGCGCGGGCTTCCTGCGACAGCGTTTCGACCACTTCGCACAGCAGCTCGGCGGCGCGCAGGCAGTCGTCGCCCGGCCTGCCCGCGGGGCCGGCCGCGGCGCTCGCGGCTTCGCGCAGCGCATCGATGTCGAGATGGGCGGCGCGGCCGCTGAATACCGGAAAGCCTTTCGCGTTCTTCAGCGCGGGGTCCAGTTCGGGACGCTGCTGCCTGGACAGCGCGGCGTGGATGGCGGCCGGATCGGCGCCGGGGGCCGCGCGCGCCGTGCCGGCCAGCGCGGTCAGGCGCACAAGCGCGGGAGGCGGCGGAGCCTGCGTTTCGTCGGCGGCCGCGGCGGGGGCGGGCGCGGCCCTGGCCTCGCGGCGCGCGCGGACCACGCGGGCGCCGGCCCAGCCGGCGGCGAGCAGCGCCAGCGGCAGCGCGAACAGGTACAGGCCGATGTCCACGCCCGTGGGCAGCGTGTGCGACTCCTGCCACCAGATGATGACGGCGAGCCAGACGAGGCCGAAGACGAGGGCGGCCAGCAGGCCGGTTTTGAGGATGCGGCTCATGGGCGTTCTATCGGATAGGCGTGGCGGACCGGCCGGATCATTGCGCGGCTCCGTTGCCGCGCCGCATGACGCCGGGGCGGCGCAGCTCGGTGTGGCCGAAGTCCATCATCTTCCAGCGTCCGCCCCAGGTCAGGCCGACGCGCTCGGCGGTCTCGCCGAACAATTCATAGCCGCGCATGGCCCAGGGATCTTTCTCCGACACCACCACCTTGCCGTCGCGCAGGAAAGCGCTGTCGGCGGCCAGGCCGAACTGGTGATAGCTCTGGTAGGCGCCGGCGTTGGTCACGTGCGCGCCCATGCCGGCCAGCTGCGTCTGGCGCTCGGGGCTGCGATAGCCTTCGATCAGCACCATCTCGTAGCCGTGCTCCTCGCGCATGACGCGGTACGCGGCCAGCAGGCGCTGGCGGTAGTCGGCGTCCAGCAGGTTCCAGTCGCGGCTGGCGCCGCCCAGATTGGGACGCACCAGTTCCACTTCACGCGTGGTGAAGGCTTCGGGCGGCAGCGGCGGCGGCGGCACCAGTCTTTCGCCGGTCAGCAGGGCCTGGATGCGAGGGTCCGGGCCGGCCATCCGATCCTCGTAAACAAATGTGTGATTGTGTCGCATGACGAAAGCAAAAAGCGACGGAAACAGCACCACGGCCAGCCCGATGGCGATATGCCAGCGATAGGCCGAGAACGCGCCGCCGGCCTTGCCGAAGCCTGTGCGCACCGCCTGCGCCGAGCCGCCGACGACCACGCCCGCCTGGCCGGCGCCGCGCGCCATTTTGCGGCGTACGCCCTGGGCGAACGCGCGCGCACCACGCGTCGCAGCCTCCCGCAGGGGCGGGAAGACGAGCAGCGCGGACACGCCGATGGCCAGCACGAAATATAGGGGCAGTAGGAGCAGCAAAGAGGTGCCTCAGTTACGAAGGCGTAATCTTTTGTTCTATTTGGGATTCAGGCAAGCGCCTGGGCGTTGCAAAACGCGTCTGTGGCTAAGAACTCGTAACAAGAATCGATGATCGAAAACATGTCATCGGGTATTCTCGAACGCCTTGGTTACGGGAGGGCGCTGGCTTCCCTGAAAACACGGGACTTCGCATGGCAGAAGACGAAAAAAGATCGCGATCACCGACCTCCGTTCCTAGTTTGCTTGCAGGGCGCGCATCGTCTGCGGATGATGGCGGGTCGTCGCGCATTCTTGCCGCGCTCGAAGGCCGCGTGCCGGACGCCGAGGTCAAGCATCTCGCGCCCAGGCGCCGTTCGCGCGCGCCGCTGCTGTTGCTGTTGCTGCTTGTGGCGGGCGCCGTGGGCGCAGGCCTGTATGCCGTGTTCGATGTGCCCGAGCCGCCCGTGGTGGCGCTGGCCGACGCGCCCAGCGCGCGGGTCGTGCCGGTCGCGCCGGATGTCCCCGCGGCGCCCGCCGCCAGTCCCGCCGAGGCCGAGGCGCCGCCGGCCGCGGCCGCCATCATCGACGATCATCCCCTGGCGCAGTTGACGCGCCAGGACGACGACGCCCGTGTTGCGCAAAACCCGCTTTCGGCGCTGGCGGTCACCGCCGCGCCGCCGCCGCCGCAGGCCGCGCTGTCTGCGCCCAAGGATGCCGGGCCCACGGTGCGGCGCGCGCAGCATGCCGCGAACGCCGCCGGCCCGCAGCCGGCGCCGCGCGCCAAGCAGCCGCAGAGCAAGGATTCCGACGCGGCGCTGCTGGCCACGCTGATGTCTTACGGGCTGCCTCCCGCTTCGCCGCCCGGCACCAAGGTCTACAAGAGCGACGGCATCTTCGTGCGCGAACTGCCCGGTTCGCCGCTGCCGGCGCGCCTGGAGCAATGCCGCAAGCTGGGGTTCCTGGAAAGCGAGCAATGCCGGCTGCGGGTCTGCGCGGGCCATTGGGGCACCGCGCCCGAGTGCCCCAATCCGCAAGCCAACATCGAGCCCTGAGCCCCTGGAAAAAGGTTTTTACCCGTAATGGATCCGATCGCGACCGCTGGCCTGTTCAGTTCCGACGCCCGCCTCTACAGCCTGGAAGGCGAGGGCGCGCTCGCGTCGCTGCAGGTGGAAGGCTGGATCGGTCGCGAAGCCCTGTCCGGCGTGGCGCAGATGCGCATCGTGGTGTTGGCGGACGACGCCGGCCTGTCCCTGCAGGACATGATCGCGCGCCCGGTCACGTTGTGGACCACGCGCGCCGACGGCAGCCGCGCCGGCCGCAGCGGCGTGGTGCGCGAAGCCGAACTGCTGTCCGGCGACGCCGGCCTGGCGCGCTACCGCCTGACCGTGGTGCCGTGGCTATGGCTGGCCACGCAGCGGCGCACCAGCCGCATCTTCGAATCCACCGCCGTGCTGGACATCGTGCGCCACGTGCTGGCGGAATACGAAGGCTATGTCTACCGCGTCGCGCCCGACGTGGCGCCCGCGCTGGCGGACCTGGCGCCGCGCCCCTACGTGACGCAATACCGCGAGACCGACTACGCATTCCTCAGCCGCCTGCTGGCCGAGGCCGGCCTGGGCTGGACGGTGGTGGAAGACGCCGAGGCGCCCGCCAGGCATGCGCTGCTGATATTTGCCGACAGCCGCGGCCTGCAGGAAGACGCGGAGTCGGCCGGCGGCGGCGTGCGCTTCCATCGCGCCGCGGCCACCGAATCGCGCGACACCGTGCAGGCGCTGGCGCGCCGGCGCCGCCGCGTGCCTGACCGCATCACCGTCCTGGGCTGGCACGACAGCGCCAAGCGCGCCGTGGCGGCCGAGGCGCTGGTCAACCCGGCCGGCGGCGCGGACGAGGCGGCCGGCCTGGAATGGTATGAGCCCGTGGGCCACGGCGGCTTCGCCGACGAGGCCCAGGCCCGGCGCCAGGCCACCCTGGCCATGGAAGCCGTGCGCGCCAGCGCCGAGACCTTCGTCGGCCGCGGCGGCGTGCGCACCTTCCGCTCGGGCACGCGGTTCACGCTGCAGGCCATGTCGTCGCTGGGGCCGGCCGACGAGGAAGGGTTCGAGCCGGTGTTCGCGCTGGACCGCGTCGAACACGTGGGCATCAACAACCTGCCGCCCGAGACACGCGCCTCGCTGGCGCAGCGCCTGGGCGGGCTGGAGGCGCACCTGTCGCTGGACGAAGACGCGCCGCTGCCGCCGGGCGGCGCGACGCCGGCGGACGCCGCGTCGTCGGCCGGCGCCGAAGTCCTGGCCCAGGCGCGCGAGATCGGCTACGCCAACCGCTTCGAAGCCGTGCGCTGCGACCGTCCGTGGCGCCCCGAGCTGCCGCAGGCGCGCGGCGCGCGCCTGAGCGGCGCGCCCTCGGTGCATGGCGTGCATACCGCCGTGGTGACGGACGCCGACGGCGGCGCCCGGCCCAAGGCGCAGGACGAGATCCTGCGCAACAAGCGCGGCGACGTGCGCGTGCGCTTTCACTGGCAGGGCGAAGCGAAGGAGGGCGAGGCCCGGAGCCGCTGGGTCCGCGTGGCGCAGCGCCAGTCCGGCGCCGGCATGGGCATCAGCTTCGTGCCGCGCATCGGGCAGGAAGTGCTGGTGCGATTCCTGGACGACGACGTGGACCAGCCCATCGTGGTGGGCGCGCTCTACAACGGCCGCGGCGAAGGCGGCACGCCGGCCACGCCCGGCGGACGCCAGGGCGGCGAGGTCGACATGCAGGTCTATGCCGCCGCGCGCGACGGCATGCCCAGCGCCCAGGCCAACCTGGCCGGCGGCAACGCGCCCGCCTGGCACGGCGCCGGCTCCGGCGATGAAAACCATCGCAACGCCGCGGCGCTCTCGGGCTTCAAGAGCAAGGAATTCGGCGGCTCCGGCTACAACCAGATCGTCTTCGACGACACCGACGGCCAGCTGCGCATGCAGATCAAGAGCAGCCAGGCGGCCAGCGAACTCAACCTGGGCCACCTGATCCACCAGGCCGGCAATTACCGCGGCGGCCTGCGCGGCCTGGGCGCGGAACTGCGCAGCGACGCCTACGGCGCCGTGCGCGGCGGCGCCGGCGTGCTGCTCAGCACCTACGCCGCTTCGGGCGGCGGCGCCGGCCCGGTGGGCGACGCCGCCGGCCTGCAGGCGCTGGCCGGCCAGACCGACCAGATGGCGCGCTCGCTGGACAGCGTGCTCGGCGCCCACCAGGGCCTGCGCCTGGCGGCCGCGATCGGCACCAAGGGCCCGGAATCCAGCACGCTGGACGACGGCAAAGCGCCCCTGGCCGCCATGCACCGCAGCGTGTCGGGCACCGTCGCCGGCGACAGCCTGGACGGCGCGCGCGGCGACGCCGCGGCCAAGCACACCGAAGCCGCGGCCGGCAAAGTGCCGCACCCCACCGATCCCGTGGTGCTGATGGCGGCCCGCGCCGGGCTGGCGCAGGTCGCCGGCCAGCATCTGCAATACACCGCCGGCGAAGCCGTGCACTGGTCCTCCGGCAAGGACCAGAACCTGGCCGTGATGGGCGCGCTGCGCCTGCATACCGGCCAGGGCCTGGGCATCGTCGCCGGGCTGCAGCAGGGCGGGGCCGACTCCGGACTGGACCTGATCTCCGCCACCGGCGACGTGCAGGTGCAGGCCCAGCACGACACGCTCAGCGTAAAGGCACAGCAGGACATCCGGATAGGCAGCGCCCAGACCTTCGTCGAGTGGGCCGCGCCCAAGCGCATCCGCATCGCGACCGCAGCCGGGGCCAGCATCGTGCTCGAAGGCGGCAACATCACGGTGACAGCGCCGGGGAAGATCGATGTGAAGACGGGGAACAAGCAGTTCGCCGGCCCGGACCGCATGCCTTACGCCTTCCCGCAATTCACCGTCTGCAAGCAATGCGTGCTGGATGCGCAGGATGGCGTGCAGTCCGTCACGGACAAGGCATGAGGCGGGTCGAGGCATGACGGATTGGAAAGCCCTGCTTGGCGGCATGCTGCGCCAGGCCGAAACGCTCTCGGCCGAAACGGGCGTGATGGTCAACGCCTACCTGCTGGTCGATTTCCGTGGCCGCGCGGAGTTGGCCGAACCCGTGCGCGCCAGCGCCGACCTCAGCTACGGTTCGGTCTGGCTGGGCACCGAACTGGCCGTTTACGGCGAAATCCAGCCCCTGCTGATCGAAGTCGACGATCTGACGCGTTCCGAGCTGAGGCTCGATACGGAGGCTACGCGCGGCTCCGAACTGCTGCGCCTGCTGCGCAGGCTGCACGAGACGGACGGCGGAAAGTTCGCGGTGACGTACATCCTGTCGCCCCTGCCCCTGCCCGAACTGATGGCGCATTGCGCCTATTTCGGCGACTACAGCCTGCCGGACGGCCGCGAGTATTACCTGCACTTCTACGACAGCCGCATTCTGGACAGGGCGTTTCTGGTGTGGAGCGACGCAGAACGTGAGCGGTTCCTGGCGCCCTTGAGTCGCTTGCGTTACTTGCGGCGCGATGGCTCCGTCGCGCAATGGAGCGGCCCGGGCGCGGTCCGCGCAAGCGCGGCCGGCCTGCCGCGTCCGCATGCCTTCAGCCTGGCGCAGCATCAAGCCTTGCTCGATCTCGATTATCCGGACAAGCTGGCCCAGCAGATCCGACGAATCTACCTGGGCGTGCTGGGCAGCGATATGCGGCAGGATGAGCTGCATGCGCGCGTGCTCGAGCAGATGGCGCGGGCGCGCGCCTATGGCGTGGAGACCGAGCGCGACATGCTGGACTATGTGGCGTGGGGAATCACCATTTCCCCGCGTTTCGATGAACACGAGGCGATTCAGCCGGCGTTGCGCGCGTTCAAGGGCCGCGGCCCGGGCCTGTCGCAAGCATTGGCGGACGTGCCTGACGCGGTGTGGGACAGCCTGCCGCGGGCGGAGGAGAAAGATGCGTAAAAGCCTGATTGTCTTGTTGCTTTGGCTGGGAATGCTGGTGGGCTGCAATGGCGAGCCCAGCTATGGAGGGCTGTCCTTTATTACGTACAACTACACGCCTTGGGATTTGGATAGGATCCAGATCACGGACAGCGAGGGAAACTCGGCGGCAACGGGTTCGATTAGCGTGGGTGGCGGAGAGGGTTCGGTGAGCTGCTGCTATAAGCTGAAAGGTTCCGATTTCAAGGTACAGTGGACGGGCATGGACGGTGAGGAAGCCATCAAGCACATGTACGATGGCAAGTTCGACGAGTTGATATTCAACAAAGAAACATCGGTGCACTTTCCCCCGTCGGCTATCCCACCCGGCGATGGGCCGCTTTACCTCGAACTGCACATCTATCCGGATGAGCATATGGAGATCGCGCTCAGCCGCAAGCTGCTTGGACAGGTTCGCATTCCCATCGTCGATACCACCCGCTGGCTGTATACACAGCATCGTGATGCCCTACAGGATTATCGGGACATTTACGAAGTCCTGCGTGTCCTGGCTAAGGTGGCTAAGACGGCCTGGATCAAGTACCGCATAGAGGACAAGCAGGACATGCGGCAGTACATGTCCTTGTACTTCACGGTTGCATCGAATTTCGACACCGATCCTGAGATCGCGGCGGTACTGGCCAAGGCTGGACGCAAACCGGGTGATTTTGCGAAGGCCGTGGAGTCGATGTCCGAAGAAAAAATCGCCAAGCTGAAGGCGACGGGTACGGCCCCAGGAGATAAGAATGGCTGACATGGAATCCGGCGGATTGCCGTCGGTGGATCGCACGCCGGCCTCCGTACTCAAGAAGATGGCGGAGAACGAGGCCGCTTATCCCAAGCAGGACTGCAACGAATGCGGCGCGGTGCTGCGCATTGGATTCTTCTTCGATGGGTTTGGACGCCATCGGGACTTGGACAGCAAGCACCCTACGTTTTACTCGAACATCAGTCGGCTCTGGGAGGCGCACTACGCGCACGACGATCCAAGCATACCGGTGAATCAATATTGGTTCCGTTTCTACTATTCGGGGTTGGGAACGGACCTGAACGAGGATGCGAAGAGCGACGATTTCATCTACGGCGCGACGGTAGCCGGCAGGAAGATGCTCAGCGAGGCGGCCAAGAACGCGAAAAACGCGGCCATGAACATTACGCGGCTCGACGAAGTCCCTGAGCACGACGTAATGAAGCGGGCGAAAGGCGCCACGCAGAAAGCGATCAAGGACGGCTCGTTCCAGCCCATGGTAAAGGCCTACAAGGACGTCGTGAAAGACGTCAAGACGCTGCCCGACAAGGTCGTCCGGATCTGGAATGCGTGGGATCCGGAGCGCATGGCCGACCGCGCAAAAGGCACCGTCCGCGGATTCTGGAACGGTTTCAAGAAGAATCCCCTGAAGGCCGCGTGGACGGCGGGCAAGGAAATCGTCAAGTCCACCGCGCTGGAAGGCGTTCCGGTCGTACGCGACAACGAGACCGTGGCTTACTACCTGGGCTCGGGCGTGGACAAACGGGTAGACGCGGCGCTGCGCCAGCTCAAGGCGGCCCACGAGGCTGTAAGCGCCGATATGAACAATGTGCGGCGGATAGAGATTTCGGTGTTCGGCGGCGACCGGGGCGGCGTCATCGCCCGTCAGTTCGTCAACGACGTCGTCAAGAAGTACCGTCGCCGCCATGACAGGGATCTGGTCTTTCCCGGGCAGAATGGCGCGCGCGCAGCGGAGATTCAGATACGCTTCCTGGGCCTGCTGGATTCGGTGGCGTCCATCATGGAAGAGAACGCCTTCCTCGAGTTCGTTCCATTTATGGATCTGCTCAAGCAAACGCACAAGGACCGTACGCTGACCGTGCCAGGCGCTGTCGGGAAATGCATTCATTTCGTCGCCGCGCACGAACTGCGTGCGAATCAGCGCCTGGACAGCCTGGAGAAGACCCGTGGGGAGCAATTCCTCTATCCCGGATCCAGCGGCGACGTGATGGGCGTCAGCCCCGAGGGCTCGCTGGGCTCGCGCACGGAACTGTCGCGAGTGCCGCTGCGGGACATGCTGAATGCCGCGCTGTCGAATGGCGTGGGCATGTACAGCATGGAGCAGTTGTTTGTCGCGCGTCCGCGGACTCACGCCAAGTTCTCATTGGCGGGCCAGATCAAAGACGGCGGGCAAAGCTACTACATCACCGATCTGGTCGAGGCCTATCGCGGAGTCGTGAAGTACGAGCCCGGCGTCGACTTCATGCCGCACATGGAAGTATTCCTGCGCTGGCTCGCGGTGCGGTACCAGGATCCGGTGTTCAAGGAGGAATTATCCGATCCGGCCGAAAAGTGGATACAGGACCGGGACTTCTTTACACCTGAGACAGCCTACAACGAAGAGTTCCGTCGCGTCATGGACCTGCCTCCGGAGGAGCGGAAAAAGCCGGAGAACACGGCTCGCCTGAACGAACTGAAGGCGCTGAAGGAAGAGCGCTGGAACCGCGCGGTCGCCAGCCGCGGCGAACGGCCGCCGCAGCGCTTCAAGCCACTATGGAAGCGCCTGGAAGACGAATATCGTGAACTCGATAAAGAGGTGCGGGATGAGGCTCGGCGCAGGGAGGAATACTGGCGAGCCGATCCCGTCCGGGCAAACGCCTTGGAGAACTGGGGATGGGACCCGCAGAAGATGCACAACGATGTGATAACGCGAAACGGCGGTGAACCGACGGAAGCGGACACACCGAAAGATCTCCTCGCCGAAATGAAGGCCAAGCGCGCCATGCAGCGGCGCCTGCTCGAGGTCTGGCGCGAGGCGAGCGAGGGAAAGAATCCTCTGCCTCCCAAGGTCATGGCGCTGTTCGATTTCCTCGTGCATGACGCGATGCTGAGCAGCTGGCCCGATCACCTGCTGGCCAGCACGTCGATGTATTTCCGGGTGCGTGAAAAGGACATATTCGGCAAGACCGATTTCAAGGCCGAGGAAGCCGATCTGAAATTGCAGAAGGAGGTGGCGTCGCGGGTCGACGAAATGAACGCCAAACTGGCCGGTTCCGTCCCGGTTCGCCCCTAGGGCCTGTGCATGGCTCCTTTTAGTGTGAACAGGCCCTAGTCGCCTGTGGGACAGGACACGGGTTCCTCAGGAATCGCGGTCTGGTTATTCGATCGGTTGAGGATTGCATGACGCTGAAACGTGGCTGGGCCTGGATTGCCCTCATCTCCGTCGTGGCGGCCGCGTTTTTGGGTCCGCCGGCCTACCGCTGGGCCTACACAGCGCTGTTGCCGCCGTTGCTGTTGTGCGAGGCCCGCAATGACACCGATGCCGACATCGCCTACCGGCTGGAGGACGCATCGGGCGCATTTCCGGGCGATTGGACCGCAAGGGCTTCCGGGGCGCCGCTGGGCCCGCTCGATCCTGGCTGCCTTTATGGGCCGGACAGCCGCCGCAAGCCGGTCGAGTTGCGATGGGGGGCGGCGGACGGCGAGGGGAATGGCTTTCCGCATAGCGCGAAATTGAAAGTCCCGCGCCCGAATGACGCGGCGGTGCTGCTGCTGCGTTTCACGGCGCCGGACCAGGTGCAAGCCCGGTTCGCCACCGCCGCCGAAATGCCCGAGCCCATGGCGGTGCCGGAGTCCGTGTGGAACAGCGGCGAGTGGGTGCGCCCGTAATCGACGAAATGAACCGGGAGCATGCCGATGCGCAAACGCCTGATAGCCGGGCTGACATGCCTGGGATTGCTCGTTGCGTGCAACGGCGAGCCCAGCTACGGAGGACTGTCCTTCATTACGTACAACTACACGCCCTGGGATTTGGATAGGATCCAGATCACGGACAGCGAGGGAAACTCGGCTGTAACGGTCTCGATTGGCGTGGGTGGCGGAGAGGGCTCGGTGAGTTGCTGCTACCGCCTGAAAGGCACCGATTTCAAGGTGCGATGGAGAGGCGTGGATGGAGAGGAAGCCATAAGGCACTTGGACGATGGCACGTTGGACGAGGTGGTTTTCAATAAGGAAACACCTGTGCACTTCCCCCCTTCGGCCATCCCGGCCGGAGACGGTCCGCTTTATCTCGAACTGCACATTTACCCGGACGAGCACATGGAAATCGCGCTCAGCCGCAAGCTGCTCGGACAGGTTCGCATTCCCATCGTCGATACCACCCGCTGGCTGTATACACAGCATCGCGATGTTCTGCAGAATTATCGGGACATTGACGAAGTCCTGCGTGTCCTGGCCAAGGTGGCCAAGACGGCCTGGATCAAATACCGCATCGAGGACAAGCAGGACATGCGGCAATACATGTACCTGTATTTCACGGTTGCGTCGAATTTCGACGCCGATCCGGAGATCGCGGCGGTGTTGGCCAAACCAGAACGCAAGCCGGGTGATTTCGCCAAGGCGGTGGAGGCCATGTCCGAAGAGAAGATCGCCAGGCTGAAGGCGACGGGCACGGCCCCCGGCGACAAGAATGGCTGAAGTTCCATGGCATCCATAGGAATGGCGGTGTGCGGGCTGGTGTTGCGTGCTCGTGTCCGGCGCGTCGTGTAGGTTGCGCTTGCTGCGGGCCGCAGCCGCTAAAATCCCCCCATGCTTCCTCCTCAAGTCGCCGTCGCTTTACTCGTCCTGTTGCTCGCCGTCGTGGTGCCGCTATGCGCGGTGGCGATCCAGCTTATCCGTTTCATCCATTGGTTCGCGTGGGCGGACAAGGGCACGCGCGGCGAACGCCCGCATTTCACGGGGCCGGTCCTGGCCCTGTTCTTCAGCACGCTGGCCGCCAGCGATTTCATGGGCTTCGAGCCTTTCCTGACGCTGTCGGCGCTCAATCCCGTGCCGATGGAGTACCGCGCCTATCTCATGGTCGCGATGCTGGCCTTGTCGGTGTCGTGCTGGGCCTATGGGCGGTCGATCCGCGACCGCGTGCTGCGCCTGGGCCGGCCCGGCAAGGCCGGGCAGGGCTGAAGGCGCTTACTGCCTGGCGGCCTGGATCTCGATCGTGACGGCGTTTGAGCGCAGGCCGTTGGCTTCCACGTAGACCTCGTAGACGGCTTCGCGCTGCGGCAGCCCCGCGGCCGCGGCGACGTCGGTGCTGAACTGCGTGCCGACGCTGACGCCGGCATCGATGGGCGTGTCGCGCGGCGGGACCGAGCCCGGCGCGATGTCGACGTCCATGCCGCGCGGCTGGGGCCGCTTGCGCTGGTAAGCGATGCCGCGATAGATCTTGCCCGTGGCCTTGTCGGTCGCGACGACGGCGGGCGGCGGCATGTTGGTGGAGACGGGGATGATGCCGCGGGCGCAGACCGGCACGACGAGCTTGTCCGCCGCCCGGAGGCTGACGCGGCTGGGGCCGGCCAGGTGCAGCTGAGGCTCGCTGTCGTCGCGGTTGGCGGGCATGCAGGCATGTTCTCGGGTCGTGCCCACGGGGGCGGTCGCGAAGGCGGGGGGATCGATCCAGTCGGTAGTCATGGGCGGGGGCGGCGAGGCGGCGCCGGAAGGCGCGTACGCGAGCGCGAGGGCGGCGGCCGCGCACAGCGCGGCCAGCAGCGGGCGCCGGCGCGGCGCGCGGTTAGAAGGAATACCAGCCATCTGAGAAGTCTACTTTGCGCACGGCCTTGGCGCAGGCCGGGCAGAAACGTATCGGGGCGCCGCTGATGCCGAACATGACGCAGGAGCCCGACTCGTACGCGTAGTCCTCGACATTGGCCAGCTTGCGCAGGCCGTAGTGGCAATGGCGGCCGTGGGAGGAATAGAAGTAGGGACCGGGCTCGAGTTGCGAGTCGTCGTCGCCGTAGCCGTTGGCCTGCGCCCAGGCGGGTCCGCCGGGCACCATGTAGAGCAGGTGGCCGATCTCGTGCACCAGCGTCTGCTGGCGTCCGGCCGGGTCGGCGGGGTCCCACGGGGTGCGCGCCGCGACGCACAGCAGGTTGGTGCCGGGGAAGGCCACGCCGGTGGCCGCCGAGTCCATCAACTGCACGTTGAGGTGGATCTTGCCCAGCGTGCGTTGCGGCGTCAGGCCGTCGACGATCACGCCCACGCCGCGGCATTGCTCGGGCACGCCCTGTTTTTCAGGCACGGGGAAGACGCGATCCGGCGGGATGGGAATGCGGCGGCGCTGCCCCGACGCGTCGGTGTATTCGAAGGTGGCGTCCAGGAACCAGGGGTCGTTGTCGATGCCGTGCCAGAGGTAGTGCACGGCGCCGTCGCCGCCGACCAGCGGCACGTAGACCTTGAGTTCGCCGGGGCCGGCGTAGGCGTCGCGGTAGATGGTGTGCTGCGGGGCCTTGAAGGCCAGGCGTTCGACGTGGCAGACGACGATGGTGTAGGGCTCGTGGTTCGGTCCTTCGGACTGGTCGTAGACCGCCCGGGCGTGGCCTTTCAGAACGTCGGCGTCGGCCTGGTCGACGTCGTAGTTCGCCTGCCCGCGGCCCTGCCGCGGCGGCAGGTGGGCCACGTCGATGCCGTGGCGGCGGTATTCGGCCACGGCGGCGCTGTTGTCCTGCGCCCGCGCCATCGGGTCCGGACCCGGCAGGACCAGCTCCTGGATGTACAGGCGGCGGGCCGTTTCCACGGTTTCGGTGGCGATGCGCTGGTTGCGCGCGTCGCGCACCTCGAAGGTGTAGGTATTGAGGCCGGCGGCCGGCAGCGCGATGTCGTCCACGACCTTGGTGCCGTCCGGGTCCGTCTGGTACTGGAAGGTCTTGCCCTCGGGGCCGCGGTAGGCGGCGTGGCGGCCTTTTTCGGCCTGGGTGTAGGCGATGTTGTCCTTGCCGGCGATGACCTTGATGCTGAACTTGTGCACGTCCGCCTTGCTGAACTTGACCCGTATCCTGGGCCTGGCGGTCTGGCGGTCCTCGCTGATGAGCACGGCGCCGTCGTTCCAGAATTCGTCCTCTTCGGCGAAGTTGACGAACTGCAGGTGCGCGCCGGTGCGGCCGCGGTAGGTGGTGAGCGCGTTGGAGACGGCCGGTTCGCCGCCGGCGTCCTGGGCGGGCGCGCCGCTGGGGGCGCCGGCCGGCGCGGCGCCCGGCGTGCCCGCGCCCTGGGCCGCGCCGTCCGGCAGCATGCCCGCCATCTGCAGCACTTTGGCCACGGGCGAGGGCAGCATGTCGGGGGAGAAGCCGGGCGTGCGCAGCACGGTGGCGGCCACCGCCGGCAGGCCCGAGCCGCTGACGGCCGGCGACTGCAGCACCGCGGCCGCCACGGCCGGCAACGCGGCGGTGTCCAGACTGGGCGCGCGCATGATGGCCCCGGCGACCGCGGGCAGACCGTATTGCCCGGCGCGGGTCGAGCCCAGCAGGCCGTTGACCGCGGCGCCTATCGCCGCATTGCGGTCGCCGCTGGCGGTCAGGGCCTGCGCCATGGCGGGGTTGACGAAATCGCCGATCCGGCCGGCCGCGTCGCCGGCGGCCGCCAGCATGCCGGCCGCGCCGGACAGCATGCCGCCGCCGGCGGCGGAAGCGCTATTGCCGGCCGTTGCGCCGGGCCCGGCCATCAAGGAGGGAGTGGCGGTGTCGACGGCCGAACGCGCCAGCGCGCCGGCCTGTTCCGCGGCGCGGGCCATCACCGTTGCGCCGGCCTGTTTCGCGCCGTCGATCGCCGAGGCCGCGGCGTTGGCGGCGTCCATGGCCGATTGCGCGGCGCCGGAAGCCAGTTCGCCGGCCTGCCCGGCAAGCGCGGACGCCCGGCCCGCCAACCCGGTGTCGGCGGCGGAAGCGGGAATCGCGCCGCCGCCCGGCGCGGCGGAGGCGGCCGCCGCGCCGGCGTCCGCGGCCGCCGAGCCGGGCTGCGCCGGTGTCTGCGCCTGCGCCAGCGCCTTGGCCTTGGGCCGGTGCACCAGTTCGGCGCTGACGATCATGGGGTCGCCGACCTGGGTCGAGGGCAGCGCCGGCAGCGCGGCCGCGTCGCTGGCCGGACCGATCAGGTTGTGCGAGGCGCCCTTGACCGAGAACATGCCCGGGCCCTTGAACACGATGTCGCCGCCGTCCATGACGATGCTGGCGCCCGCCGCCTGCAGGGTGATGCGCTGGTTCGCCAGGATCTCGATGCCTTCGGTGCTGGACGTGACGGTGATGTCCTGGCCGGCCAGCATTTCCAGCATGTCGGTGTGCGCGTGCAGCGATACGGGCGCGTTGGCCGCGACGGCGCGGATGCCGCCGTCCTGCACGAACAGGCTGGTCGACCGGCCCGAGGCGCTGGCGAAGGTCTGGCGCGCGGCGACGTGGCCGTCGGCCTGCGTGGTGACGTGCAGGTTTTCGCTTGCGTGCAGGATGGCGGAGGCGGGCGTGGACAGGTTGAGCGAGTTCGGCGCGTCGATCAGCATGCGCGCGCCGTCGATGCGTTCCACCGGTTCGGCGCCGGTCCGTTCGCCGCCGCTGGCCTTGATCGCCTGCTGGCCGCCCACGCTGTCCGGATAGCGGCCGTCGGCCTTGGGGTCGATGGCCTGGATCTGCGCGTCGTATTGATCGGTGGCCGCCAGCGCGCGCGCCTGGCGCCGCGCGGCGGCATCGTTGATGCGTTGCGCGGCATGCTGCGCGCCGCGCATCAGGGTTAGCGCCTCGCGCGCGTCGGCCTGGGTGGAGCGGGCGTCCTCGCGCGCGGTGGCCGAGAGCAGCATGCCCTGGCCGGAGCGCAGCACGGTCCAGGCATCCGAGCGCAGTTCGAAGCCGGTCCCGCGCCATGCGCCGCGGCTGGACGCCTCGGGCGCCTGCTCGACCAGATGGCCCAGGCCCAGCTGCGATGCGGCGGCCGAGCTGGACAGGCGCGTGCGGCCTTGCCCCGCGGTGTCGTCGAACAGCCACTGGTTGTGGCCCTGGCCATCCAGGCCCCGGCTGTGCCAGCCGCTGATCGTGCCGGGGTGGTTGGCCTCGGCGTCCACGCCGGCGGACCAGGGCGGCAGGTCGGCATCGTTGTAGAGCTGCGCCGCGACCACGGGCTGGTCGATGTCGCCGTCCAGGAATTCCACCACCACTTCGGTGCCCTTGCGCGGCAGGTGATGCGCGCCCCAGTTGGGGCCGGCCTGCGCGCCGGCCACGCGCAGCCAGGCGCCGGAGCTGTGGTCGCCCGGCGCGTTGCCTGCTTCGTCGCCGTGGCTGCGGTGGGCCAGGCCGCCGGCCAGCGGACGCCGTCCGCGCTGCCACGGAAACTGCACCTTGATGCGCAGGTCGCGGCCGGACGAAATGGCTTCGTCCTGGGCCGTCACGACAATGGCGGTCACGCCTTCGGGGGCGGTGGGCTTGGCGATCCAGGGCGGCGCCAGCGCGGCGGCGGCGGGCTGGGCGCTGAAGCTGTTGCGATACGTGCCGCGCTCCAGGTCGGCCGCGCCCAGCGCCTGGGCGGCCTGGCTGCCCAGGTTGTTGGCGGCTTCGTGCAGCACGTGCAGCAGCGTGTAGCGGTTGCCGCCCAGTTCGTCCACGGCCTGGCCCGAGCCCTCGGCGTAGCGGTCGTGCTGCGTCAGCGTGAAGTCGTGGCCCGGCGCCATCTGGCGCGCGGTGCCGGCGCCGTCGAAGCGCACCATGCGCGCCTCGTGGGCCTGCAGGCTGAGGGCGGCCTGCTGTTCGGCGCCCGCGTCGTCGGCGTAGCGGCCGTGGCCGTCATAGTCGTAGTCTTCCAGCGGCGGCAGCGCGCCCGCGTCCAGGCCGGACTGGGCGTGTGCGCCGTGCGCGACCAGCTTGCGCTCGTTCCAGGCCACGCGCGTGACCGCGTTGGGCTGGATGGCGCGCGCCGCGCCGAAGCGCGTGACGCTGTCTTCGGTTTCGGTCGCGTCGCTGCGGTGAAAGCGCAGCGTGGGCGCGGGATTGGCCGGATGCGCGGCGCGCGCGTCGAACACCACCAGCCGGTGCTGCGCGCCGCCGCCGGCGCCGTCCTGTTTCTCTTCCTGCTGATGATCGAAGCGAAAGCTCAGGCCGGCCTCGGCCATCAGGCGCAGCACGAAGTCCAGGTCGGTTTCGCGGTACTGGGTGCGCACCGGGCGCGCGGGCGGCGGATCGGCGATCTCGAACGCGAACGAGGCCAGCGGATAGTCGGCGAAGATCTCGCTCAGGATGTCGGTGACCGTCTTGTCCTGGTAGAGAAAGCTGTCGCGGCGCAGCCGCAGCGTGGCCAGCCAGGGCGCGGCGTGCAGCCGGTAGCGCGCCAGGCCGCCGTCGGCGCCCAGCGCATCCACGCCTTCGACCACCGCGTGCCACAGGCGCCGCGAGCCGTCGGCCAGCAGCAGGCCGACGCTGATCTCCTTGCCCAGCAGCGGCTCCATGTCCAGTTCGGCCGAAGGCGCCAGGCAGTCCAGGGTCAGGGCGTACAGTTCGGACACGCCTTCGCGCAGCTGCATGCGTTCGACGGTGAGCGCGTCGCCCAGCGGCGTGCGCACCTGCAGCATGCGGGCGTTCTGCGACAGCGAGGCGGCATCCAGGCGGCTGAAACCCGCCGGCGTGGAGGAGCGGTCGGTCATGGCGGACCTTCAGGGCAGCGAGATGGTCAGGTGGGCCGCGCGCGGTCCCAGCTTGACGATGTCGTGATACGGCGCCATGGCGGTTTGCATGTCGGCGTTCAGGAAGTGGCTCATGCCCAGGTAGGCCAGCAGGCCCAGCAGCGCGAACAGGGCGCCGATGCTCCACAGCGGCACGTCGCGCTTGAGGGTGTGGGCGATCTTGTCGGGCAGCGGCCAGTGCGGCGCGAAGCCGGCGCGCTTGCCGCGCAGCAGCGCGATCTCGTCGCCCAGGCGCGCGGTCAGGTAGCCGAGTTTCTCCTGGCCTTCGATCATGTACTTGCCCTGGAAGCCCAGCAGCAGGCACATGTAGAACACTTCCAGCGATTGCAGGCGCGGCGCGCCCTGGGCGCGCAGGTCTTCCAGGCGCGCGAAGAAGTTCTCGCCCGCCAGCTGTTCGCCGAACAGGGTCAGCTGCAGCGGCTGCAGCATCCAGGCGTCGCGGATCGCGAAGCGCGAGTTCAGCACGGTCTCGTCGACCGCGGCGCAGAAGGCGTACTTGGTCGCGTAGACGTCCTCGGCCGGGATGTCCATTTTCTTGGCGCTGCGCTCGAAGTCGGCCAGGAACTGCTGCACCCGCGCCGAGAACGACGCGGCGCTGGCCGGCTCCTGCCCGCTCTTGAGCAGGAACAGCATCAGGAAGCCGTCGTACAGCAGGTCCAGCAGCGACTTGGCCGGGCGGGTTCCGTAGAACTCGGCGGCTCGGGCAGGCAGCGATGCTCCGGGCATCAGGGAAGGAGAGTCGGCGGTCATGGCGGGCTCTTGCGGTAGGCGTCGGTTAGCGGGTGACGGCGATCAGGTCCAGCTTCAGGTCAGGGATGCCGGACGGGGCGTAGATGGCGATGCTGCGCGCCTGCAGCATGCGGTCGTACAGCGAGCCGCGCGTCTGCAAGGTGAAATAGCAGGCGCCCGGCTTGACCGGCACGGCCGGCGGCACCTGCGGCGTGTAAACCAGCTGCACGCCCGGCATGGCCGAGAGCACCAGCTTTTCCACGTCGTCGGGCGCGCCGACCTTGAAGCGCAGCGGCACGGTTTCGGCCAGTTCGCTGGCCGGCGTGGCGGCCGAGACCGACAGATAGAGCGCGGTGGTCTCGTCGAGCTTGTCGGAATCGAGGCGGCCCACGTGGAACGACGGGCGCAGTTCTTCCAGCACGATGGAGAAGTAGCGGGTCGAGATGACGGTGTCGAGCAGGTCGCGCAGGATTTCGTCCAGCCGCGCGAAGGCCGCGCCGGGCTGGTCGTGGCGGTACGCGGGCAGGTCGGCCAGCGTGTGCACCTTGGAGAAGGTCATCAGCGCGCCGGCCAGGCGCAGCATTTCCTGGAACAGGCGCTCCGGATGCAGCTGCGGGTTGTGGAACAGGTGCGAGAGCGCCGCGTAGGCTTCGTTGGCCGTGTGCAGCAGCCAGAAAGAGGCCACGTCGCCGGAGCGGAACTCGATGATGTTCTTGTTGGGCTCGCGGTGAAAGCCGTAGAGCGCGTTGACCTTGGCCTGCAGCGCGTCGAGCAGGCGGCGCAGCTGCTCGAAGAGCGCGCCGCAGGCCTGGACCGTGAGGCTGGGGGCGATGAAGCCCGTGTCCAGTTCATAGCCGGCGCTGGCGGTGCGGCGCACGCGCGCCACCGGGATCGTCAGCAGCGCGTCGCGCGGCTCGTGCTCCGACAGCAGGCGCACGTTCTTGCGCAGGAACGCCAGCTCGGCGGTGCTGGCGTTGGTGTAGAGGTCGGGCGCGGGGCTGTCCTGGTGCGCGTAGCGCGCGTCGAAGCCCTGGCCCTGCTGCGCATCGCGGTAATTGCCGCCGATGTCCTTCATCGGATGCAGCGCCAGGTAGAACACGGCCGAACTGGCGCCGTCCAGGCCGTCCAGCGCGACGGCGGGCGGCAGGTCGTCGTTGTGCGGGGCGCTGTAGATCTCGCCGTCGGGAAAGATGGCCGAGAGCTCGGTGGCCCGGAGCATGCCGTTGGCCAGCGCCGCGGCGTCGAAGCGCGCGGCGCGCAGGCCCCAGGAATAGGGATGCAGCGCGCGGCTCATCTCCGCGAGGCGGGCTTCGTGGTAGGCGTCCTGTCTTTGAAAATGCTGGGGCCGCAGGAACAGCCCCTCACCCCATAGGATCTTCGCGGAATGGCTCACGTTTTCTGGCTCTTGTTCATATTATTGGAGACGGCGGACCGACCGGGGCGCTCAGCCCGGACATTGCACCGAGCCCAGCCGCGCCGGGTCGAAGTCGGGCACGCCCGGCGGCAGGGTCATCTTGCCGGTCACGACGGTCAGCGCGCAGGCATGTGCGCCCATGACGATGCCGGTGTCCTCGGCGGATTCCACTTCGAACACGTATTTCCAGCGTTGCGGCGCGGGCGCATAAAACAGGCCCGCGACCGCGATATAGGTGGCGTTTTTCGGCACCTTTTCGAGGTGTTCGTAACGCTGTCCCGGTGTCAGAGTGACCTCGCGCGAGGCGATGACGCTTTCTCCAAGCGCCGACTTTTCGGCGTCAGTATCAACCAATTGCGTGAGCGGTGCGCGCTGAAATGCCTCTGCGTTCTTCAAATAGTATATTTTCGTAACCACGGCCATCGACTGGCCGCTGCTCGAGTTCAAATTTTCTCCGGCGTGTATCGCCAATTTCACTTCGACGGGCGCGTTCGGGTCTTTTTTCAGGCCCGCCATATCCATTACGCCGCCGGTCATTCCCGCCACCGCTCCAATCGCTGAAACCGCTGCACAGCCGCTGATTACGGGGCTTGCGACGATCATGGCCAGCGCCGCCACGCGCCGTGAAAAATAGAGATGTTTTGACATGGCTCTTTATACCGGAAGCCTGCGACAACATACAGATCGCTGCACGTTAGCCGACGTTTCGTTGTGAGTTACATGAAGTAATTCTCTGTAGTGTGGCGCTAACAAAAGGTTGTTGAAATACGCGGCCTTGGTTACACCCACCTACAAGCCAGAAAAATGCACATATCCAGGGTTCTCCTTATCAGCGCCATGTTGGCTTTCGCGACCGGCTGCGCGACCTCGTCCAAACCGCCGACCGAGGCCGAATACAAACAGTCGATGACGCACGCCACCGAGACGCTGGCCAACAAGGGCAACGACCAGGCGGTCGCCGAATTCCAGGAGATCGCGCTGCGCAATCCGTCGCGCGGCGAGCCGTGGTCCTATATCGCGAAGATCCGTTTCGACGAGCAGCGCTACGGCGAGGCCATCGTCGCGGCCGACGAGGCGCTGAACCGGGAACCCGAGGATTTCACCGCCAAGACCGTGCGCGCCGTGGGCGGGCTGCGGGTGGCGATGCAGTCGCTGGCAGACCTGCGCGCCGACGCACTGCTGGCCGGCAACGCCAAGACCGACGCGGTGGCGCTGGCCGCCGCCATGCGCGAAACCCTGGGCCAGGACGTGTTGTTCCCCGAAGGCTACAAGCCGCCGCGCCGCCAGCCGCGCCGCAATGACGCGCAGCGCGCCGCGCCGGCCGCCGCCGTCGCGCCCGCGGCCGCGGCCGCGCAGTCGGCGGCCGTGCCCGCCAAGCCGGTGGCCAGCCCCGCTACCAATACAGCAGCCAGCCCGGCGCCGACGCCGGCCCCGGCCCCGGCGCCCGCTCCTGCGGGCCGGGCGCCGGACCCGTTCGGCAATCTCCTCAAACCCTGATCGGGCATCCGGCCCCGTCACTATGCACTTCGCTTGGAGCCCCCATGGCTAAGAAAGAAAGCGTTCAGAAACGACTCCAGAAGGTCCGTCCGCCGCGCGTCCAGTTGACCTACGACGTGGAAAAGGGCGACGCGATCGAACAGAAAGAGCTTCCCTTCGTCGTGGGCGTGGTGGGCGATTTCAGCGCGCAGTCCGAAGCCGAGCTGCCGCGCCTGAAGGACCGCAAGTTCGTCAATATCGACGTGGACAACTTCGACGACGTGATGCGCGGGCTGGAGCCGCGCGCCGCCTACCGCGTGAAGAACCGCCTGACCGACGAGGGCGGCACCTTCGGCGTGGACCTGAAGTTCCGCTCCATCGAGGATTTCCGTCCCGAGGCCGTGGTGCAGCAGATCGAGCCGCTCAAGGAGCTGCTGGAGATCCGCACCAAGCTGGCCGACCTGCGCAACAAGCTGGCGGGCAACGACAAACTGGAAGACCTGCTGGGCGAAGTGCTCAGCAGCACCGAGAAACTGCAGCAACTGACCAGCGAAGCCGGCAAGGACGGCAAGGGAGGCAGCAATGAGTAATTCCGCCGCCGCGCAGAACGCGTCCGCGCCGGCCGCCGAGGCCGAATCGGGCCTGCTGGACCAGATCGTCGAGCAGAGCCGCGTCGCCAAGTCCAGCGCCGAACACGACCGCGCCAAGGACCTGATCGGCGAACTGGCGCGCGAAGTCATGAAGGGCACCGTGGTCGTCTCCGACAACCTGTCGGCGATGCTGGACGCCCGGGTGGCCGAGCTGGACCGCCTGATCTCGGCCCAGCTGAGCGAGGTGATGCACGGCGCCGAATTCCAGAAGCTGGAAAGCACCTGGCGCGGCCTGCACTACCTGTGCCAGGAGAGCAACACCGGCCCCATGCTCAAGATCAAGGTGCTCAACGTCACCAAGCGCGACTTGGTGCGCGACTTCCAGACCGCGATCGACTTCGACCAGAGCCTGATGTTCAAGAAGGTCTACGAAGAAGAGTTCGGCACCTTCGGCGGCTCGCCCTTCGGCGCGCTGCTGGGCAATTTCGAGATCACGCGCCAGCCCGAGGACATGTACTTCATCGAGCAGATGTCGCACGTGGCCGCGGCCTCGCACGCCCCGTTCATCGCCTCGGCCTCGCCCGAGCTGCTGGGCCTGGACAGCTTCGCCGACCTGGGCCGCCCGCGCGACCTGGCCAAGGTGTTCGACACGGTGGAATACACCAAGTGGCGCAGCTTCCGCGATTCGGAAGACTCGCGCTACGTGGGCCTGACCATGCCGCGCTTCCTGGGCCGGCTGCCCTATGACCCGAAGGAGGGCACCTCGGTCGAGGGCTTCAACTTCGTCGAGGAAGTCGACGGCACCGATCACGCCAAGTACCTGTGGTGCAACGCCGCCTGGGCCTTCGGCGCGCGCCTGACGGCGGCGTTCGCGGACTTCGGCTGGTGCGCGGCGATCCGCGGCGTCGAAGGCGGCGGCCTGGTGGAGAACCTGCCCACCCATACCTTCAAGACCGACGACGGCGAGATCGCGCTGAAGTGCCCCACGGAGATCGCCATCACCGATCGCCGCGAAAAGGAACTGAGCGACCTGGGCCTGATCCCGCTGGTGCACTGCAAGAACTCGGACTACGCGGCCTTTTTCGGCGCGCAGTCGGTGCAGAAGGCCAAGAAATACAACACCGACAGCGCCAACGCCAATGCGGTGCTGTCGGCGCAGCTGCAATACATATTCTCGGTATCGCGAGTGGCCCACTACCTGAAGGCCATGATGCGCGACAAGATCGGCAGTTTCGCCTCCGCGCAATCGGTCGAAAGCTTCCTGAACCGCTGGGTCTCGCAGTACGTGCTGCTGGACGACAACGCCAATCAGGAGCAGAAGGCGCAGTTCCCCCTGCGGGAGGCATCGGTGCAAGTCGCCGAAGTGCCGGGTCGCCCCGGCGTGTTCAGGGCCGTAGCGTTTTTGCGGCCTCATTTCCAGCTCGACGAGCTTTCGATTTCGCTGCGCCTGGTCGCGGAGCTGCCGGCCCAGGCCCAGAAGTCGTAAGCGCCTAGGCTGGATTCGATGATTTTTTACTGGAGAGGCTATTAATGAAGGACATCTACGTCAAATTCGGCAATCCTGCGCTCAAGGGCGAATCCCAGGACAAGGACCACCCTGACTGGATCGAAGTCGGATCGTGGCGCCACGAGATCATTCAGCCGCGTTCGGCTACCGCCTCGACCTCGGGCGGCCACACGGCCGAGCGCACCGAGCATGGCGAGATGGTCTTCACCAAGGACCTGGACGTGGTCAGCCCGCTGCTGTATCAGCACGCCTCGGGCGGCACCACCTTCGACGAAGTCACCATCGACTTCCTGCGCGCCGACGGCGAGGGCAACCGCGTCAAGTACCTGGAAATCAAGCTCAAGTACGTGATCATCTCGCGCGTGGCCCCCGAGGTCGTCAGCGAAGGCCTGCCGCATGAATCGTTCTCGCTGAAGTACGCCGCCGTGCAGTGGAAGTACACGCAGCAGAAGGTCGGCGGCAACCAGGGCGGCAACTCCCAGGGCGCCTGGAGCCTGACCAAGAACGACAAGACGTATTCGGTCTGAACCTGACCGCGTAAGACGGTAAAGGCAGCGGCCCGCCGCGGGCCGCTGCCTTTCCTGAATGAGGTCCGCATGAAAGGATTCGAACCGAGCCTGTTCGACAAGCTGTTCGACGGCGACGGGCAAGCGCCGCATGCGCTGCGGCGCCTGTCGGTGGAGGAAATCAAGGAAACCGTCGCGCGCGACATCGAGGCCCTGCTCAATACGCGCATGGTCTTCACCGAGGAATCGCTCAAGCGCTATCCGAACTGCCAGCGCTCCATCCTCACCTATGGACTGTCCGATTTTTCCGGCCTGAGCCTGGCCAGCCATTACGACCGCGAATTCATCTGCCGCTCGCTGGAACAGGCGATCGCCCGCCACGAGCCGCGGCTGACGCATGTGCGGGTCATGCTGCAGGTCGATGGCCGCGCCACGTCGGTGCTGTATTTCGCGATCACCGCGATGCTGGACGTGGGCCCGGCGCATGAGCCGGTGACCTTCGATGCGACGCTGCAGCCGTCCACTTTGCAGTATTCGGTGAGCAAGGGCTGGGCCAAGGCCGCGGCCGCCGCCTGAACCAACAACAGAACACGCGGGCGCCGGCGCCACGCCGCCGGCGGAGAAGGGAAAGATGGAAGAACTGCTGCCATATTACGAACGCGAACTGGGTTTCCTGCGCAGTTCGTCGCGCGATTTCGCGCAGCGCTATCCCAAGATCGCCGGGCGGCTGGGGCTGTCGGGCGAGACCTGCGAAGATCCGCACGTGGAGCGGATGATCGAGTCGTTCGCCCTGCTGGGCGCGCGCATCAACAAGAAGCTCGACGACGACTATCCGGAGTTCACGGAAGCATTGTTCGAGGTGATGTACCCGCATTACCTGCGCCCGTTTCCTGCGTGCTCGGTGGCGCAGTTCGACATGGGCGGTGTGGCCGCCCAGTTGACCGCGCCGGTGCGCCTGCCGCGCGGCACCGAGCTGAAGTCCCATGCCGTGCGCGGCGTGGCCTGCCGTTTCCGCACGGCCTACGACGTGACGCTGGCGCCGGTGGCGATCCGCCAGGCGGGCTTCGCGTCCACCGCCAACGCGCCGTCGTCCACCTCGCTGCCGCCGGGCGTGACGGGCCGGCTGTCGCTGACCCTGGCCTGCCTGGCCGAGACGCAGAACTTCTCCACGCTGGCCGTGGACAGGCTGCGCGTCTATCTGCACGGCGAACCGTCCTTCGTCGCGGCGCTGCGCGACTGCCTGTTCCTGCGCACGGCGGCCGCCTACACGGAGACGCAGCCCGGCCGCTGGAACCGCCTGGCGCAGGCGCCGCTGGCGCAGGTGGGCCTGGCCGAAGAGGACGCGCTGATCGATTTTCCCGCCAGCTCGCATCCGGCCTACCGGCTGCTGGCCGAGTATTTCGTCTTCGCCGAGAAATTCAATTTCGTGGACATCGACCTGGCGGCCTTGCGGCCCGCCCTGGGCGCGGTCCGCGAATTCACGCTGCATCTGCCGGTCGCCGGCCTGCGCGCCGACTCCAATACGGCGCGGCTGCTGGAATCGGCGTCCGCCGACAATTTCCGGCTGGGCTGCACGCCGGTGGTCAACCTGTTCGCCCAGCGCGCCGACCCCATCCGCGTCACGCACGCCGCGGCCTCTTATCCGGTGGTGGCCGACGCGCGCCGCGCCTATGGCTACGAGGTCTATTCCATCGACCGCGTGCGCCAGGTGCGCCAGAACGCCAGGGGCGATTCGGTCGTCGAATTCCGGCCCTTCTATTCGCTGCACCACGGCGAGACGCCCGACGGCGCCAGCCACTACTGGACCGCGCGGCGCGACGCGATGGTGGCCGAGCGCAGCCCGGGCTACGAGATGGAGCTGTCCATCGTCGACATCGATTTCGATCCGTCCGTGCCGCAGACCGAAACCCTGAGCCTGGAGCTGACCTGCACCAACCGGGACCTGCCCTCGCACCTGGCGGTGGGCCAGCCCGGCGGCGACCTGTTCCTGGAGGGCGGCTCGGTCGCGCGCGAAATCCGCATGCTGCGCCGTCCCACCCATACGCATCGCTTCCAGCAGGGCCGCGCGGCGCACTGGCGCCTGATCTCGCACCTGGCGCTGAACCATCTGTCGCTGGTGCAAAGCGGCCTGCCGGCGCTGAAGGAAACGCTGCGCCTGTACGACCTGTCGCACGCCGCGGTGGCGGCCCGCCAGATCGAAGGGCTGGTGGGGCTGGACTACAAGCCCGCCACGCACTGGATGCCGGGCGAGCCGTTCGCCACCTTCGTGCGTGGCATCGAGATCCGGCTCACGATCAATGAAGACAATTTCGTCGGCACCAGCCTGCATGCCTTCGTCGCGGTGCTGAACCGCTTTTTCGGCCTGTACGTGCACGCCAACAGCTTCGTGCAGCTGGTGGTGCTGTCGCGCCGCGGCTCGGAAGAAATCCTACGGTGTCCCCCATGCAACGGCGACGCGATCCTAGCGTAATCGAGGCGCTGCTGGCCGAGCCGCAGCGCTTCAAGTTCTTCCAGGCCGTGCGCGTGCTGGAGCTGTGGTTCGCGCGCCAGGAGGGCACGCGCGCGCGCAACGCCGTGCCGGCCCACCTGCGCTTCCTGAATTCGTCTTCGCTGGGCTTCCCGGCCAGCGAGATCGCCGGCCTGACGGCCTACGACAAGGACGGCCAGGCGCTGGACGACGCGCAGGCGCGCCTGGCGGCGCTGGCCGAAGGCAAGCTGGGGCGGGTGGAGATCGAGCCGGCCTTCTTCGGCCTGCTGGGCGCGCAGGGCGCCTTGCCGCTGCATTATTCCGAGATTCTGAGCCACCGCGAAAGCGCCCGGCGCGACCGCGGGGCGCGCGCGTTCTTCGACATCTTCTCGAACCGCGCCGCGGCGCTTTTCTATGCGGCCTGGAAGAAGTACCGCATGCCGCTGCGCCACGAGACCGAGCAGGACCATCACTACCTGCCGCTGTTGCTGGCGCTGGGCGGCATCGGCCATCCGGCCCTGCGCGACCGCCTGCACGCGGGCCAGGGCCAGGTGTACGACGAATCGCTGGCCCATTACGCCGCCGCGGCGCGCCAGCGCCCGGTGTCGGCCGCCTACCTGCAGCGGGTGCTGGCCGATTACTTCCAGGTGGACATCCGGGTCGAGCAGTTCGTCGGCCGCTGGTACCACGTGCCGCCCGAGCATCGCACGCGCCTAGGCATGCCGGGCGCGGTGCTGGGCGTGTCCGCCATGGCGGGCGATCGCATCTGGCAGCGCGACATGCGCATCCGGCTGTGGATCGGCCCGCTGTCCAAGGCCGCGTTCGGCGATTTCCTGCCGGGCGGGGCGCGCGCGCAGGCGCTGGAGAAGCTGCTGACCATGTTCGGCGGCATGAGCTTCGAATACGAGGTGCGGCTGGTGATGGCCAGGGCGGACGTGGCCGGCAGCATGCTCGGCGGCGACGGCGGCGCCGGCGCGCGCCTGGGCTGGAACTCCTTTCTCTGCACCGAACCCGCGGCGTCGGATCGCGACGACGCCAGCTACGAACTGCACACCATTCACTAGAACAAGCACCATGGCCACACCCCTGAAAACCCTGATCGGGAAACTGAACCAGACCTGCCGCCAGGCCGCCGAGCGCGCCGCCAGCCTGTGCATGGCGCAAGGCCATTACGAAGTGGACCTGGAGCACCTGTTTCTGGCGCTGCTGGAAAAGCCCGCCAGCGACTTCAGCATCGTGGCGCGCCGCAGCGGCATCGACGCCTCGGCGCTGGAGGCCGACCTGAACGCGGAAATCCGCGGGTTCAAGAACGGCAACACCCGCACGCCGGTGTTCTCGCCGCACCTGCCGCGCTTGTTCGAACATGCCTGGCTGATCGCGTCGCTGGACACGCAGACCACGCGCATCCGCTCCGGCCATCTGCTGCTGGCGCTGCTGACCGAGCCCGACCTGGCCCAGCTCGCGCGGCGCGGCTCGCGCCTGTTCGAATCGTTCCGGCTGGAAGAGCTGAAACATGACTTCGCCGCGCTGACGGCCGGCTCGGAAGAGGCCGGGCAGTCGGTGGCGCTGGGCGAGGGCGCGCAGCAAGAGCCGGCGCCGGCCGCCGGCCTGTCCAAGACGCCGGCGCTGGACCAGTACACCGCCAACCTGACCGAGCGCGCGCGCGAAGGCAGGATCGACCCGGTCATCGGCCGCGACGCCGAGATCCGCCAGATGATGGACATCCTGACCCGCCGGCGCCAGAACAACCCCATCCTGACCGGCGAGGCCGGCGTGGGCAAGACCGCGGTGGTCGAAGGCCTGGCGCTGCGCATCGTGGCCGGCGACGTGCCGCCGGCGCTGGCCGGCGTGGCGCTGCGCACGCTGGACATGGGCCTGCTGCAGGCCGGCGCCAGCGTCAAGGGCGAATTCGAGAACCGTCTGAAGAACGTCATCGACGAGGTCAAGCAAAGCGCCACGCCCATCATCCTGTTTATCGACGAGGCCCACACCATGATAGGCGCGGGCGGGCAGGCGGGCCAGAACGACGCGGCCAACCTGCTCAAGCCGGCGCTGGCGCGCGGCGAACTACGCACCATCGCCGCCACCACCTGGAGCGAATACAAGAAGTACTTCGAGAAAGACGCCGCGCTGGCGCGGCGCTTCCAGGTGGTCAAGGTGGAAGAACCCAGCGAGACGCTGGCCGCCAGCATGCTGCGCGGCATGGCGCCGCTGATGGAAGCGCACTTCGGCGTGCGGGTGCTGGACGAGGCCATCGTGGCGGCGGCGCGCCTGTCGCACCGCTACATCAGCGGCCGCCAGCTGCCGGACAAGGCGGTCAGCGTGCTCGATACCGCCTGCGCGCGCGTGGCCCTGGGCCGCAGCGCCACGCCGGCCCTGATCGACGAGGCGCGCCACCGCCTGGCGCGCCTGGAAACCGAGCGCGCCGCGCTGCGCCGGGAGGCCGCCGCCGGCGGCTCCCAGGGCGCGCGCCTGCGCGAGCTGGACGAGGAAATGGACGCCACGCGCAAGACGCTGGCGGAATCCGAGGCGCGGCTGGCCCAGGAAAGCGAGCTGGTGCGCCAGATCCACGCGCTGCGCGTAGAGCTGGAGACGGCGGGCGAGGAGGCCGCGCCGGAGCCGGCCGCCAAGCGCCGCGCCGCCAAGGCGCCCGAACCCACGCCGGCCCAGGCGCAGCTGGCCGCGCTGCAGCAGGAGCTGCGCGCGCTGCAGGGCGAAACGCCGCTGGTGCCGGCCTATGTGGACGCCCAGGTCATCGCCGAGATCGTCTCGGCCTGGACCGGCATACCGCTGGGCCGGATGGTCAACGACGAGATCCGCACCGTGCTGGAACTGCAGCCGCTGCTGGCCGAGCGCGTCATCGGCCAGGACCACGCCCTGCACGCCATCGCCCAGCGCGTGCGCACGGCGCGCGCCGGCCTGGAAGATCCCAACAAGCCCAAGGGCGTGTTCCTGTTCGTCGGCCCCTCGGGCGTGGGCAAGACCGAGACCGCATTGGCGGTGGCCGACGTGCTCTACGGCGGCGAGCGCAAGCTCATCACCATCAACATGAGCGAGTACCAGGAGGCCCACAGCGTTTCCGGCCTGAAGGGTTCGCCGCCGGGCTACGTGGGCTACGGCGAGGGCGGGGTGCTGACCGAGGCGGTGCGCCGCCAGCCCTACAGCGTGGTGCTGCTCGACGAGATCGAGAAAGCCCATCCGGACGTGCTGGAGCTGTTCTTCCAGGTGTTCGACAAGGGCGTGATGGACGACGCCGAGGGCCGCGAGATCGACTTCCGCAACACGCTCATTATCCTGACCTCCAACGTCGGCTCGTCGGCCATCATGCAGGCCTGCCTGAACAAGAGCGCCGAGGAACGGCCCGGCCCCGAGGCGCTGCAGGAACTGCTGGCGCCGCAGCTGTACAAGGCCTTCAAGCCCGCCTTCCTGGGCCGCATGAAGACCATCGCCTACTACCCCGTGGACGACGACGCGCTGGCCCGCATCATCGGCCTGAAGCTCGGCCGCATCGCCGAGCGCGTGCAGGCCAATCACCGCGCCGTGTTCGAATGGGACGAGGCGCTGGTCGAGGCCGTGCTGGCCCGCTGCACCGAGGTGGACACGGGCGCGCGCAACGTCGACCACATCCTGAACGGCACGCTGCTGCCGCAGATCGCCGAGCAGGTGCTGAGCCGTATGGCGCAGGGCGAGGCCATCGCGCGCATCCGCGTCACCGCCGGCAAGAACGGCGACTTCCGCTACCGCCTGACCTGAACCCGGAGCCGCCGCCATGCCCCAGGATTCCTCCGGACTTTCCCGCCTGTCGACCGCCGGTATCGAGCAGGCCAACCGTCTCCTGAACCTGAGCACGCCACTGGGCGAAAACCGCCTGGTGGCCGAGACGCTGTCGGCGCGCGAGCAATTGAGCGCGGGCGCCTGCCGGCTGGACCTCACGGCGCTCTCCGACGACGCCCATATCCCGCTGAAAGCGCTGCTGGGCCAGCCCGTGACGCTGCGCCTGCAGACCGCGCTGGACCGCGCGCAGCCGCGCATCTGGCACGGCCACGTGACCGCGGCGCAATTCCGCGGCGCCAACGGCGGCCTGGCGCGCTACGGCCTGACCGTGGAGCCCTGGCTGGCCTTTCTGCGCGCCCGCCGCGACAGCTTCGCCTATCAGGACAAGACGGTGTTCGACATCGTCGAGAGCATTTTCGGCGACTACAACGGGCAGGGCACGCTGGCGCCGCAATGGCGCTGGGACGTGAAGGACCGCGCCGCCTATGCCAGGCGCAGCCTGACCATCCAGTACCGTGAAACCGATTACGCCTTCGTGGAGCGCCTGCTGGCCGAAGAAGGCCTGTTCTACTGGGTCGAGCACCAGGCCGACGGCCACACCCTGGTCATCGCCGACCACAACGGCGCGTTCCAGCCCGGGCCGCAGGCCAGCGTGCGTTTCGCGCGCGCCGATGTCACCGAGACACAGGACAGCATCCAGCAATGGAGCCAGCGCAAGCGCTGGCAGACCAATGCGGTGCGCCTGGCCAGCTGGGACTACCGCAGCGTCCAGGCGCGGCCGGTGGCGGCGCAGGCGCAGATGGAGGCGCATGCCGATGCGCAAGCGGGCGCCATCGAGCTGGCCTGCAACGACTACCCCGGGCAGTACGCGTACGAAGACGGCGCGCAGGGCGAACGGCTGGCGCACAACGCGCTGGCCGCCATCCGCGTGCGCGAGCAGAGCTACGAGGGCGCGGGCACCGTGCGCACGCTGGCGCCGGGGCAGCGCTTCGAGCTGACCGGCCATTACCAGCAGGGCGGGCCGTCGGCCTATGTGGTGATCGCCATCGACCACCAGGCCCGCAACAACTTCGACGCCGACCTGGGCCGGGCGCAGGGCGGCGGCGCGGACGCACACGATCGGGCGGACTTCTACCGCAACACGTTCACCTGCATCGGCATGGAGACGGAGTTCCGCCCGGCCACGCGGGACGGCCATGGCGAACGGCTGCATCCGCGCCCCACCGTCTTCGGCGCGCAGACCGCGCTGGTGGTGGGCGCGCAAGAGCCGGTGCATACCGACCGCGACCATCGCGTCAAGGTGCAATTCCATTGGCAGCGCGGCAAGGCCGCCAGCAGCCGGCTGGCGCATCCGTCCGGCGACGAGAACGCGCCGGCCGCGGACGAGCTGGGCGCCTGGGTGCGCGTGGCCGAACCGGTGGCCGGCGGCGACTGGGGCGGCCATTTCGTGCCGCGCGTGGGCCAGGAAGTGCTGGTGGAATTCCTGCATGGCGACATCGACCGGCCCGTGGTGGTGGGCGCGCTCTACAACGGCGAAGGCGCCGAGGACGCGCCGCACAACCAGGTACAGGCGGGCGCGGCCAACGCCACCGGCAATGCGCCGGCCTGGTTCGCCGGCGGCAGCGACGGCCACGCGCACAACGCGGTGATGTCCGGCTTCAAGACCCAGACCCTGCCGGCCAGCGGCGCGGGCACCGGCGGCTACAACCAGCTGGTGCAGGACGACACGCCCGGACAGGCGCGCCTGACCGCCTCCACCACGCAGGCCGATACGCGCCTGAACCTGGGGCACATCAAGCAGCAGCGCGACAACGAGCGGCTGGAAGACCTGGGCCACGGCGCCGAGCTGTCCACGCGCGAGTCCATGGCGCTGCGCGCCGGCGCCGGCCTGCTGATCAGCGCCGACCTGCGCGAGAACGCCGAGGGCGCGCTGCTCGACAGCGCCGAGGCCGCCAGGCAGATCGAACGCGCCATGGAATCGGCCAGGGAGCTGGCCGACATGGCGGCCAGGCAGAAGGCCGTGCTGGAAGACGATCCGGAAACCGTGCCGGCGCAGGACGCGCTCGAACACGTGCTGGAGGTGGTGGAAGCGACGCAGGAAGGCGCGGGCGATTCGTCCGGCGAGCCGGTGGCGGCCTACAGCGAACCCCATGTCCAGGTCAGCGCGCCCAGCGGCATCGGCCAGTACACGCCGGCCGACGCCTTCCTGGCGGCGGGCGGCACCTTCGCGCAGGTAGCGCCGGACGTGAACTGGGTCAGCAGCGCCAACGTGGCGCTGGGCGTGGCCGCCGGCGCGGTGCTGTTCACGCTGGGCAACCCGCCTTCGGGCGCGCGCGCGGTCAAGGACCAGGGCCTGCGCCTGCACGCCGCCGGCGGCAGGCTGCGGCTGCACAGCCAGGACGCGAAGATGGCGCTGTCCGCGGAGAAGGCGGTGACCGTCTCGTCGTCCGCGGCCAGCGTCACGGTCGAGGCCAAACAGCGCCTGCTGGCCACCGCGGGCGGCGCCTATCTGCGCGTCGAGGGCGGCGGCATCCAGCTGCATGCGCCGGGCAAGGTGGAATTGAAGGCGGGGGTGCACAGCTGGGTGGGGCCGGAAAGCAGCCAGCCGAATCTGGCCTTCAGCGAAGCCGGCCCCTTGTGCGAAGCGCGCGTGCGCGGCGCGGCCCAGCGCGGCGGCGCCGTGGTGCCGCTGAGTTGAACGGGCGTTGCGAGAGGAGGGCGGCATGCTCGATTACCAGGCGTTCGACGCCTTCGGCTTCGGTCTTATCCAGGACGAGCGCGTGCGCGGCGTGCCGGCGTTCGTTCAGCCGGAGGTCCTGGTGCCGCCGGCGCTGCGGAAGATGCCCGGCCTGATGCCGAGGCTGGTGGACCTGTCCGCCATGCAGGCCGTGCACAAGGCGCAGGTCCTGGCGGGCCTGAACCAGGCGGTTGTCGATGACGAGGAATTCTGGCTGGGCCTGTTGCTGCAATCGGACCGGCAAGTCGACGCCGTGGCCGCGCATTGCCGTTCGCGCATGATCGTCGACATCGACGGCCAGGGGCCGTGCTTCTTCCGTTTTTTCGATCCCCGCGTGCTGGCGCAACTGCCGTGGATCCTCGACGCGGCGCAACTGGCCTGGCTTTGCGGGCCGGTGCAGCGCTGCATGTTCCGCCTGGACGGGGCGTGGCAGGCGGTGGACCGGCCGGATGCCGCGCCGTCGCCGCGCCTGCGCCTGAGCGCGGAACAGTCGTTCGCGCTGATTCATATGCAGGCTTTGAACGAAGTGCTGACCGGCCTGGAAACGCTGGCGCCGGACGGGCGCGTGGCCCTGGGTCAGGCCGTGATGGGGCATTTCCGCGCCGCCCGGGACCTGGGGCTGAAATCGCTCGAGGAGCGCAAGGCGTTCGCGCGGCATGGGCTGGAGGTGCATCCGGCCTTCCATCGCCACGAACGGGTGCGCGCCTGCCTGGCGGCCATGCAGCCGGAAGATGATTATCCATACCTGGCCGCGGTCCAGGATCTGTCGGACGAAGACTGGGCCGCCGTGCGCGCGGATATGGAACGAACTGGAGAGCCCGATGGCCGATGAAGTAAAGAACTGCGAAAGAAGGCGTTCGTCGCTGGATTGCGGCGAGGATTGCCCGTTTCACCGTATCGGCCTGCCCATCATGCCGCTGCGCTACGCGGTGCTGAAGAACGACGCGATCTTCCCCGCGCTCGATGGCGACCTGGACATGCCCGAGCTGCGCGAACGGCCGCTGGGCGAGGGCGCGCGCTATGGCGTGCGTCTGCTGCGCACCGGCTATCTGTACGTCTATGACGAAGCGCGCTCCGAGCTGAAAGGCTATTACGTCAACGAGAACGCCACCCTGTACAACTTCGACCTCGACAAGCCGGTGGAAGATTGCGACCGGGCGTTCACGTGCGCCTCCCAGGACCATGAGGCCAAGGCGTCGTTGCTGACGATTCCCAACGCCAGGAACGCGACCTTCGTCTGGCTCGCGTTTTCGGATGTGCAATGGACCAAGGACGTCTGCAAGGCCCACAAGGGCAGAAAGGGCGCCGAGATGCGCCAGCGGCACATGTTCAAGTTCGACGTGCAGGCCTGGCTGAGCGGCAAGAAGCACCCGCAGGCCAAGAGCATCAAGACCTTGAAGGACACGGTGGCCGATTACGTGGTCCACCGCAAGCGCGAACTGGACCCTTACGGCAAGCAGCAGCTGCTGGGCTGGAGCACCGTCGGCTACTACAACGTCAAGGGTTGGATGGGCGAGCCGATCGAGGACGCGGCCGAGGCGTTCTCGCCGGGCAACGGGCTGATGCTGGCCTTGCCGGACGGCACGGGAATTCTGCAGGACATCGCGCGGCTGATGCGCATGCGTTTCGATGATTTCGTCTCGAACAAAGAGGACCTGCGGCCGCTGACTGTGTCGAAGTCCATCGAGTCGATCAGCGAGATCGTCATGCAGTCCGCGGAAAGCGACTTCCTGCGCCGGCGCGGCCAGGATGCGACCAACTATTCCGTCTACGGGACCGCCACCCCGCACATGGCGGTCGGCCCGGGCGGCGCCGGGGCCGAGGGCCTGGCGGTGGGCCAGTTGCTGCTGGACTGGCTGATGCCGGAGAACCGCGAGGGCCGCCTGGCCGAGGCCGACAATTACCGCCATCCGACCGAGGAAGAGCGGCGCAAGGTGCGCTGGGACGCCTGGAGCAAATACTTCGACAACTACGACGAGAACGCCCGCAGGGCGTGGCAAAGCGGTTTCGACGACCGCCTGGCGAAGTTCGACGCCGGGATTATCGTGCCCATGGCCAAGGCGCACGTGGCGTGGATGACCTGCGAAAACACGCTGGAGTCGTTCCAGTGCAATTACGACGCCAACAACGCCGACAGCGGCGAGGTCTACCAGACCGTTCTCGCCCTGTGCATCGACGGAACCCAGGACAAGCGCGTCTGCTTCCAGTTGTACGCCGACTGGCTGCAAGGGAACCCGGAGGACACTCGCAACATCGTGCTGCGGGCCATGTTCCACAACCAGGACTTCGTGGTCAAGAAGGTCGTCGAGGCGCACGAGGCGGCCGTCGACTGGAAGGGAATTCCCTGGAGCAATCTGCACGAGGCCTACAAGACCGGACTCAAGGTGCTGAGCGAAGGCCAGATGGACAAGACCGCACGCCTGCTCGAACAGATCATGGGGCCGCTGGTGCACGTCCTGAGGCTGGGCGTGGATAGCGCCGTCGCGCGCAGGCTGGCGATGTATATGGGGCTGCTGTCGCGCCAGGACGTGGCGATCGTCGAGGTCGAGGGCGGCCGAAAATCATTCCGCGCCGCGCTGATCCGGGAAATCATGCGCCAGCATGGCGGCAGGGTGGACCTGCGCCAGATGGAGCGCGCGGTGGCCGAAGAGTTGCGCCGCCTGGAAGTGCGCGGCGAACAGATCGAAGGCAGCGACAAGAAGCGCTGGTTCATGCTCGTGGACAGACAGGCCGCCGCCAGCGTGCCGGCGGACATGCGGGCCGGCGACCGGGCCCGGGCGCTGGCGCAGACGACCATGACGATCGAGCAGTACGAGGCCAGGGAGTTGTCGCGCTGGCGCACGACGATCAATACCGACGTGCGGCTTGGCGTGGTCGGCTGCGTGTTCCAGACGGTGGCGGTGTACAAGCTCTGGAGCGACCTGGAATCGGCCATGCCGCACGAGCGCAGCGACGCGAGCTGGAAATTCGTGGTCGGCATCGCTTCGGCCGGCGGCTCGGTGGCCGACGTGCTGGGCGCGGCGCTCAAGGCCAGGGCCGCCGGCGGCATGCGCCTGGGCGTGGGCGTGTCTCTGGACGCCACCGGCTCATTGCTCGCCCGCTGGGGAAGCCGGGTCGGGGTCGTCACCGGCGTCATCATGGCGGTGTTCGATTTCAAGTCGGCCACGGACCAGTTCGTGATCGAGAAGAACGGGCTGATGGGCGGCCTGTACGTCGCCTCGGGTATCCTCAGCCTGATCGTCATCAGCGCCTTCGCCATGTCGGCCACGCTGGTGGGCCTGATCGCGGCGGTGTTCCTGATCATCGTGGCGGTGCTGATCGAGAAGTTCAAGGGAAACAAGATCGACGAGTGGCTCAAGCGCTGCCTGTGGGGCAAGCTGCAGGGGCAGCCCGGCGCCGACTATTACTACGGGGTGCAGCAAGAAATGAACAGCCTGCGCGTGGCGCTTGGAGGCTCGTGATGGATTTCACGGGCCTGATGTCCAGGTTTCCCGACAATCGTCCGCTTTCGGAATTCGACCGCGAACACCGCCTGTCGCAGAAAAAGCGCCTGGACGTGGCGCCGCATGCCGAGCTTTGCGTCGTCAGGATGAATTCCAACGCCCTGCTGTCGGTGGACCGCTGGTACGGCTGGCGCGGCTTCATCGCCTTGATCGGCGGCATAGGCGTGGCCTTCGGCGTGGGCGGCATCCTGATGCTGGCCTGGATCCTGCTGGCGCACGACCTGCCCAACGAAAACGGCCTGTGGGAGGGCATCTTCATCAGCATGGCGATGTGCGCGGCGCTGGCCGCGGCGGGGGCGTGGGTCGCGTGCAAGGAGATGTTCCGCTGGACCTGGTACCCCATTGCGCTGGACCGCAAGCGCCGGCTGGTGCACGTATTCCGGCTGGACGGCAGTATCCTGACCGCGCCCTGGGACAAGATCTATTTCACCCTGGGCCGGGGAAAGGGCGCGATGGGCTGGTTCAACTGGGATATCCGCGGCCTGATCCTGGCCCGGGACGGCGTCACGGTCGAGGAGACTTTCGCCTTCAGCATCGCCACGGGCCGCATCGAGAACGCCCATGCCCACTGGGAATTCCTGCGCCGCTACATGGAGGAAGGCCCGCAGGCGGTGCAGGACGCGGTCCTGTACTGCATGCCGGTGGACGGCAAGCGCGAGAGCTTCGCCTTCTCCAAGGAGCGCGTGTTCGCCAACGACGCGCGCGGCCCCGGCTTCATGTACCTGACCTTGATTCCGTTCAACTACCTGCACGCCATCATGCGCTGGATGGTGATGCAGACCAGCAAGATCCCGGCGTTTCCCCCCGAGATCGAGGCCACGCTGCAGCCCGAGCCTGGCGACAAATACGTGCGGGACGCGTCGATGAATCCCGAGGACCTGCGTTAGGGAGCCAGTGTGACTATCCGAAAGCTGGCCGGAGAGATAACAGACCTGAACAAGTCCAGCCGCCGCCGCGATTTCGTGCTGAGCCGGATTGGCGCAGGCACTGAGGGGTTTGCATGGGCTGCCAGCCTGTCCGGCATGGGTGGCGCCGCCGTCGCCGTCGCGAATCTGGACACCACCGAAACGGCCGATTACGTGGAATTCACGCTGGACGGAAAGCCGTTGCGCGGCTGGTTCTGGAGGTTTCCCTTCAGCGATGGAGATACGGTCGAGGTCGTGGCCGAGGCGTTGCAGACCGGGCTGTGGTCAGCGCTGGGAGTTCGCCGCGAATCGGACGGTTTGGTTGCGGTCCATCCGCATTGCTTCGAGGGGCGATGCTCGCACTATCTTTCGACCTTTCGCGTTTGGGCTGCCATCATGGGGTTTACGTTCATCGTCATACTGATCTTCGATCTAATCCAGGCAGTGAACCGGGGCAATTTTAGCTGGAGCGCACAAGCTTGGGGGTATGCCGGCTACTTCGGCTACATGCTGCCTGGCCTGTTCGGTGTCAGCGTTTTCTTTGCATGGCTTGCCGGACGCAAGACGGAAGGGTTCGCCCGATTCGCTGAAATCGTGTTTCGAGGTTTCGGCTGGGCCAATCCCGGCAGATTGAATCTGCGCGTGATATCCAAAAAGAAGCGAAAACCGGGCGATGGCCGCGACTACGGTCTGCGCTATTTCAGATACTGACATGCTGACCGGCTGGTATCCGACGTTCAAGCTCGACCGCCCATTGGAGCCTGAAGAAAAGCAGCTGCACCTGGCTTATAAAACCGCGCAGCCGTTCGAGCCCGACGACGCAATTGGAATGATCCGATTCAATTCGGCCTTCCTGGAGTTCGTGAACCGCACGTTCAAGGTGAAGGGCATGGCGGCCACGCTGTTGTCGGGCGCAGCGGTGATCGGCTTCGTGCTGTTCAATGCGATCCTCGCCGTGGCTTCCTACAAGACATATGCCATGGGGGCCTACACGCTGCAGGAGACTGTCCTGGCGACGGTTTTCATGACCGTGCTGACTTTCGGGCTTGCCTGTTTTTTCTGGCGCATTCATCTGCGCAAGGATCTCTTCACCTACACGCACTACCCCGTCCGCTTTGACCGCAATACCCGGCAAGTCCACTTTTTCGTGCATGACGGGCCTGGCGGCACGGTCACGGTTCCCTGGGGCGATGCCTCCGTGTTCTTTCACATCGGGCGCGGCGCTCAGGACGGCAATCTTCGCGATCTGCGTTGCCACGTGCTCAGGAACGATCGGGTGATGCAGACGTTTACCGTGGGCCATTACTGGCGCCATGAAAACCACGTGCGCGCGGAATGGGAGCTGATCCGCCGGTATATGGAGGACGGGCCGCAGAAGGCTTTCGACAACGAACAGGACCGTGTCATCACCCTGTCTGTGCGCGGCACCTGGATCAACTCCTACATGTGGGTTTGCCTGGCACTGGGAACCGGCCTGTTCAAGATCAGATTCCTGCTGTTCCCGGTCTACGGCCTGCTCACCGTGAGCCGCTGGCTGACCTTCAAGAGCTGCCGCGCGCCGGTCTGGCCGCCCGAGGTGGAGGCGGGCTGCGCCATCGAACCCGGCGATCCGTACCGGTTGGCGGAGCCGGCGTTCATGGGCGAGTTCGCGCGGGACCGGGCAATCTACCGGCGCGCGGCCGAACGGCATCGGCAGCGGCAACGCTGGAAGTAGCGGAGCCGGCGCTGGCCGGCCACCGGCAGGCGGGGTTTTGCGCTAGGATTAGCCGCAGCAATTTCCCGCCGTCCTCTCTGGAGCCCCCCGCATGGCCGACCTCAGCGCCTTTCCCATCACCAAGAAGTGGCCCGCCCGGCATCCCGACCGCATCCAGCTGTATTCGCTGCCCACGCCCAATGGCGTGAAGGTGTCGATCATGCTGGAGGAAACCGGGCTGCCCTATGAGGCCCACCGGGTCAGTTTCGATACCAAGGACCAGTTCTCGCCGGAATTCCTTTCGCTCAGCCCGAACAACAAGATTCCGGCGATTCTCGATCCCGATGGTCCCGAGGGCAAGCCGCTGGGCCTGTTCGAGTCGGGCGCCATCCTGATCTATCTGGCCGGCAAGACGGGCAAGTTCCTGCCGGCGGATACGGCGGGGCGCTACGAGACGCTGCAGTGGGTCATGTTCCAGATGGGCGGCATCGGGCCGATGTTCGGCCAGCTGGGCTTTTTCCACAAGTTCGCCGGCAAGGACTTCGAGGATAAGCGTCCGCGCGACCGCTACGTGGAAGAGTCCAAGCGCCTGCTGGGCGTGCTGGACAAGCGGCTGGAAGGGCGCGACTGGGTGATGGGCGACGAATACACCATCGCCGACATCGCCATCCTGCCCTGGGTGCGCAATCTGGTGGGCTTTTACGGCGCGGGCGAGCTGGTGGAGTTTTCCCGCTACAAGAACGTCGGCCGGGTGCTGGAAGCCTTCGTGGCCCGCGCGGCGGTGGCCAGGGGCCTGACGATACCGGCCTGAGCCGCTCATGGAACTGCGCCAGCTGCGTTATTTCGTACGGGTCGTGGAGGCCGGCAGCATCGGCCGCGCGGCCCAGTCCATCGGCATGGTCACGTCGGCGCTCAGCCAGCAGATCAGCCGGCTGGAGGGCGAGCTGGCCACGCGGCTGCTGCGGCGCAGCGCCAGCGGGGTGGAGCCGACCGACGCGGGGCTGGCGTTTTTCCGGCAGGCGCAGCTGGCGCTGCGCCATGCCGACGACGCGGTCCAGGCCGCGCAGCAGGCCCGGCTGGCCGGCCACGTCAGCGTGGGCCTGCCGTCCACCACCGCCGCCATCCTCGGCGCGGCCTTCGTGCAGGCCATGAACCAGCGCTATCCGGATATCCGCCTGCACCTGGTGGAGGCGCTGTCCGGCCATCTGAGCGACATGCTCAACGGCCGCATGCTGGACCTGGCCATCGTGTTCCAGGCCGAGTCGGCGCGCCGCTGGAGCGTGATGCCGCTGCTGGACGAGCCGCTGTTCCTGCTGGCCCGGCCCGGCATGCCGGGGCTGCCGCCGGGCGAAACCACGCGCATCGAGGCCATCGCGCACCTGCCGCTGGTGCTGCCCAGCGGGCGCCACGGGCTGCGGGCGCTGGTCAACCACGCCTACCAGCAGTCGGGCCGCGCGCCGCTGGTGGCGGTGGAGGTCGATGGCCTGCCGGTGCTCATGGACGTGGTGCAGCTGGGCCACGTCGCCACCATCCAGCCCAGTTCGGCCATGGCGCGGATCGCGCCGGGCCAGCTGCACATGGCGCGCATCGACGATGCCCACCTGTTCCGCCCGAATCTGCTGGCCAGCCTGTCCGAGGACGAGCTGTCGCCCGCGGCGCTGGCCGCGCGGCTGGTGCTGGCGGACGTCTCGCGCGCGTTGGCGCGCGAGGGCAAATGGCCGGTGGTGACCCTTCACGATTCATGAAGACCCGTTGACGGCTGGCTGATATCGGCCGGCGGCCGCGCTGGCTACAGTGCGTTCCTTGAAAGAGGAACAACGGCATGGTCGACGTCTTGGTGATAGGAGGGGGCAACGCGGCGCTGTGCGCGGCCCTGATGGCGCGCGAGGCCGGCGCCAGCGTGCTGCTGCTGGAAGCGGCGCCGCGCGAGTGGCGCGGCGGCAATTCGCAGCACACGCGCAACCTGCGCTGCATGCACGACGCGCCGCAGGACGTGCTGGTCGACGCCTATCCCGAGGAAGAATACTGGCAGGACCTGCTCAAGGTGACGGGCGGGCTGACCAACGAACACCTGGCGCGGCTGGTCATCCGCGAGTCCTCGACCTGCAGGGACTGGATGCGCCGCCACGGCGTGAATTTCCAGCCGCCGCTGTCGGGCGCGCTGCACGTGGCGCGCACCAACGCGTTTTTCATGGGCGGCGGCAAGGCCCTGGTCAATGCCTATTACCGCAGCGCCGAGGCGCTGGGCGTGCAGATCCGCTACGAGGCGCCCGTGGATGCGCTGGAGCTGGACGGCGGCCGTTTCGTGGCCGCGCGCATCGGCGCCGAGCGTATCGAGGCGCGCGCCTGCGTGCTGGCGGCGGGCGGCTTCGAGTCCAACCGCGAATGGCTGCGCGAGGCCTGGGGCCAGAACGAGCGCGGCGAATGGCCGGCCGACAACTTCCTCATCCGCGGCACGCGCTTCAACATGGGCGTGCTGCTGAAGTTCATGCTGGACGCCGGCGCCGACGGCATCGGCGATCCGTCGCAGTCGCACTGCGTGGCCATCGACGCGCGCGCGCCGCTGTATGACGGCGGCATCTGCACCCGCATCGACTGCGTGTCGCTGGGCGTGGTGGTCAACCGCGAGGCGCGCCGCTTCTATGACGAGGGCGAGGATTTCTGGCCCAAGCGCTACGCCATCTGGGGCCGGCTGACGGCCATGCAGCCGGGACAGATCGCGTATTCCATCATCGATGCCAAGGCCGTGGGCCGCTTCATGCCGCCGGTGTTTCCGGGCGTGAAGGCCGATACGCTGCCGGAGCTGGCGGCCAGGCTGGGCCTGGACCCGGTTGCTTTCGAGCAGACCATCCGCCAATACAACGAGGCCTGCCGCGTCGGCAAGTTCGACCACACGGCGCTGGACGACTGCCATACCGAAGGCCTGACGCCGGCCAAGACGCACTGGGCGCGGCCAATCGATACGGCGCCGTTCTACGGCTATGCGCTGCGGCCCGGCATCACTTTCACCTATCTGGGCCTGAAGGTGGACGACACCGCCGCGGTCCGTTTCAACGACGTGCCCAGCGACAACCTCTTCGTCGCGGGCGAAATGATGGCCGGCAACGTGCTGGGCAAGGGCTATACGGCCGGGGTGGGCATGTCCATCGGCACGGCCTTCGGCCGCATCGCCGGCACCCGGGCCGCCGCCGCAGCGGCGCGCACCCGGCACAACGCGGAAAGCACGACATGAACCAACTTGAAGCCCTGGCCCGCGAGGCGCAGTCTTTCCCGGGATCGAAGCCGGCCATGAGCGAGCAGACCATACACTGGCATGGCGGCGCCAAGCCGCAGGCCGGCGCGCTGACGGACGACGAAACCGAAGTGGCGCGCGTCATGCAGATCTGCAACGCCTGCCGCTATTGCGAAGGCTTTTGCGCGGTATTTCCCGCCATGACGCGCCGCCTGGAGTTCGGCAAGGCAGACATCAATTACCTGGCCAATCTGTGCCACAACTGCGGCGCCTGTCTGCACGCGTGCCAGTACGCGCCGCCGCACGAGTTCGCGGTGAACGTGCCGCAGGCCATGGCGCGCGTGCGGGTGCAGACCTATACCGACTATGCCTGGCCGCCGGCGCTGGGCCGGCTGTACAAGCGCAACGGCCTGGCCCTGTCGCTGGCCACGGCCGCCGGCCTGGCGCTGTTCCTGGCCCTGGCGGCGCTGATGGGCGGCGGGCTGCTGCACGAGCCGCTGGCCGGCGATTTCTACGCCGTGTTCCCGCACAACACGCTGGCGCTGATGTTCGGCGTGGTCTTCAGCCTGGCCGTGCTGGCGCTGGGCGTGGGCGTGACGCGCTTCTGGCGCGACGTCAGCCCGGGGGCGGCGTCCGGCGCGGCGGTGGCCGAGGCCGCGCATGACGCGCTGCGCCTGCGCTACCTGGACGGCGGCCACGGCAAGGGCTGCAACAACGCGGACGACGCCTTCACGCTGTGGCGCCGGCGCTTCCACCACTGCACTTTCTACGGCTTCATGCTGTGCTTCGCGGCCACCAGCGTGGCCACGCTGTACCACTACCTGCTGGGGCAGCCGGCGCCGTATCCGTTCTGGAGCGCGCCGGTGCTGCTGGGCACGGCCGGCGGCATCGGCCTGCTGATCGGGCCGGCCGGCCTGCTGTGGCTGAACCTCAAGCGCCATCCGCAGCAGGGCGACGCCGCGCAAAAGCCCATGGACCGCGGCTTCATCGCGCTGCTGTTCCTGACCAGCGCCACCGGGCTGGCGCTGCTGGCCGGCCGCGACGGCGGGGCGATGGCGCTGCTGCTGGCGATCCATCTGGGCGTGGTGATGGCGCTGTTCCTGACGCTGCCCTACGGCAAGTTCGCCCACGGCATCTACCGTTCGGCCGCGCTGCTGAAGTGGGCCATCGAGAAACGCCAGCCCAACAAGCTGCAGCTGGGCTCGGACTGAACGGCCGCGCCGCTTTCCACAATAACGAAACCAGGAGACTTCAATGTTCCGCACTTCCTTGCTGGCGCGCGCCGCGCTGGCCGCCTGTCTGCTGCCGGCCCTGCCGGCGGCGCAAGCCCAGTCCTTTCCCGAAAAGCCGATCACGCTGGTCGTGCCGCATTCCGCCGGCGGCACTTCGGACATCCTGGCGCGCACCGTGGCGGCCGAGGCCGCCAAGACCCTGGGGCAGACCATCGTCGTCGAGAACAAGGGCGGGGCCAACGGCACCATCGCGGCCAAGCAGGTGGCCACTTCCGCGCCGGACGGCTATACGCTGCTGCTGGCCACCGCCAGCACGCACGGCATCAACCCGTCCTTGTACTCGCGCATTTCGTACGACGCGGTGAAGGACTTCACCCCCGTCACGCTGCTGGCCACCGTGCCCAACGTGCTGGTGATCGGCAAGCAGGTGCAGGCGTCCAACGTGCAGGAGCTGATCGCCTTCATCCGCTCGCAGGGCGACCGGATCAACATGGGTTCGGCCGGCGCGGGCACGCCCGGCCACCTGGCCGGCGAGATGTTCAAGAGCGCGGCCGGCCTGCAGTTCACGCACGTGCCTTACAAGGGCGGCAGCCCCGCCATCACGGATCTGATCGGCGGCCAGATCGACTTCATGTTCACCACCATTCCCGGCGTGCTGCCGCAGGTCAAGGCGGGCGCGCTGCGCGCGCTGGCGGTGACCTCGCCGCAGCGTTCGCCGGCCATGCCGGATACGCCCACCATGGCCGAGGCCGGTCTGACGGGCTTCAAGGCGGTCTCGTGGCACGGCATCGTCGCGCCCGCGGGTACGCCCGACGCGGTCGTGGCCAGGCTGAACCAGGCGCTGGGCGGCGCGCTGGCTTCCCCGGCCGTCAAGCAGCGTCTGATGGAAGAAGGCGCGCAGGCTTCCGGCCTGAGCACGGCCGAGTTCGGCGCCTTCATCCAGGCCGAGATCGCGGCCTGGGCCAAGGCGGTCAAGGATTCGGGCGCGACGGCGAACTAGCCAGCAGCTTGCCGAGCGTGGCCATGCCTTGCTCCATCTCCGGGTTCCAGGGATGGCCGGCGTTCAGGCGCAGGAAGTTGCCGAAGGCCCCCGAGGCCGAGAACAGCGGGCCCGGCGCGATGCTGATGCCGTGCCCCAGCGCGGCGCGATGGACCTTCAGCGTGTCGATGCCCGCCGGCAGCTCCACCCACACGAAGTAGCCGCCCGCCGGCCGCGTGGCGCGCGTGCCTTTGGGGAAGTAGCGGGCGATGGCCTGCAGCAGTTCGCCCTGCTGTTGGGCCAGCGCCTGGCGGAACTGGCGCAGGTGCCGGTCGAAGCCGCCTTTCTCCAGGTAGGCGGCGATGGCGGCCTGGGTGGGCGCGGCCGTCGCCAGGCTGGTGGTCAGCTTGTTGCGCATGATCCGGCGCGTGTAGCGGCCCGCGGCCACCCAGCCCACGCGGTAGCCCGGCGCAAGGGTCTTGGAGAACGACGAGCAGTGCATCACGATGCCTTCGCGGTCATAGGCCTTGGCGGGGCGCGGGCGCTGCTCGCCGAAGTACAGCTCGCCGTAGACGTCGTCTTCGATCAGCGCCACGCCGTGGCGGGTCAGCAGGGCGACCAGCGCTTCCTTTTTTTCGTCCGGCATCAGGCTGCCCAGCGGGTTCTGGAAGGTGGTCATGAGCCAGCAGGCGCGCGGATGGTGTTGCACGATGGCCGCTTCCAGCGCCTGCAGGTCTATGCCTTCGCGCGGGTGGGTGGCGACCTCGATGGCGTGCAAATGGTTGCGCTCCAGCGATTGCAGCGCCGCGTAGAAGGTGGGCGATTCGACGATGACGGCATCGCCCGGCTCGGTCACCGCGGCCAGGCTCAGGTTCAGCGCGTCCAGCGCGCCGTTGGTGATGATGATGTCGTCGACCGGCACCGACATGCCGTCGGCCAGGTAGCGCAGCGCGATGGCGCGGCGCAGCGCGGCGTCGCCGGGGCTGAGGTCGTCGATGGAACTCCAGGGGTCCAGGCGCTGCGCCGAGGCCGCCATGAACTTCGCCAGCCGTCCGTAGGGCAGCAGCGACGGGCTGGGAAAGGCCGAGCCGAAGGGCAGCATGTCGCGGCGCAGGGTGGCGTTGAGCACCTGCAGCACGTTGTCGCTGACGTCCACCGGATGGCGGCCGGCGCTGGCGCTGGACAGGCCGTCGGGCTCGGGCAGCGCGGCGTGCGGCGCGCGCAGCACGTAGTAGCCGGAGCGGTCGCGCGCGCGGATCAGGCCGCGCGCCTCCAGCAGGTAATAGGCCTTGAATACGGTCGAGGGGCTCACGCCGCGGCTGGCGCTGGTCTGCCGCACCGAGGGCAGGCGGTCGCCGGCCTGCAGCAGTCCCGAGCGGATCGAGGCGGTTATTTCTTCTGTCAGCCGTTCATAGCGTTTCATGGCGGGTCCGTGGGTTCAGGTCGACATGCCGATGGATCTCATGACCAGGCGCAGCGCAAAGGCGGCCGCGCCCAGCGCCGCGACGCTGCATGTCCAGATTATCGCCAGCCACAGCAGGCGACTGCGCCACGAGGGCAGGGTGGCGGGGGTACGGTTCATCAGTGGAACTCCTCGCCGGTGCGCACCTTGCCGCGGAACACATAGTAGGACCAGGCGGTGTACATGAGAATCACGGGAATGATGGCCAGCGCGCCCACCAGCGCGAAACCCTGGCTTTGCGGCGGCGCGGAGGCCGTCCAGATGGACACGTCGGGCGGGATGATGGCGGGCCAGATGCTGATGCCCAGGCCGCTGTAGCCCAGGAACACCAGGGCCAGCGACAGCACGAAGGGGCCGGCGCCGGGCGCGCCGCGCACGCGGCGCAACAGCTCGAAGCCGGCGGCCGCGACCAGCACCGGCACGGGCAGGAACCAGAACATGCCGGGCAGGCTGAACCAGCGCTGCGCGATCTGCGGCTGCGCCAGCGGCGTCCAGGCGCTGAGCGCGGCGATCACCGCCAGCAGCGCCAGCGTCAGCGGCCGGGCGATGGCGCACATGTGGCGGTACAGGCGGCCCTCGGTCTTCATGATGAGCCAGGTGCAGCCCAGCAGCGCATAGGCCGCCACCAGCCCGGCGCCGGTGAACAGCGAAAACGGGCTGATCCAGTCCCAGGGGCCGCCGCTGTAGACGCGGTCCGTCACCGGGATGCCTTCGATGTAGGCGCCCAGCGTCACGCCCTGGAAGAAGGTGGCGCAGACCGAGCCGGCGACGAAGGCGCGGTCCCACAGCGGGCGGTGGTGTTCGTCGGCCTTGAAGCGGAACTCGAACGCCACGCCGCGGAAGATGAGGCCCAGCAGCATGAACACCAGCGGCAGGTGCAGCGCGTGCAGGATCACCGAGTAGGCCAGTGGGAACGCCGCCAGCAGGCCGGCGCCGCCCAGCACCAGCCAGGTTTCGTTGCCGTCCCACACGGGCGCCACGGTGTTGACCATCACGTCGCGTTCGTCGCGGTCGGAGATCAGCGGAAACAGGATGCCGATGCCCAGATCGAAGCCATCCATGATCACGTACATCATCACGCCGAACAGGATGATGACGGCCCATACCAGTGCAAGGTCGATGCCCATGGCCTCAGACTCCCGAATGCGAGTGTTGCGCGGGCTCGACGCCCGCCAGGGTGGAGGCGGCCGACAGCGGCCGCGACGGCTGGCGCGGCTCGCCCGGGCCGCCGGACAGCGGCGCGTGGCCGGGGGCGGGGCCGGGGCCCATGCGGATCAGCCGGAGCATGTACGAGACGCCGGCGCCGAACACCAGCAGGTACACCGCCACGAACAGCGCCAGGGTCAGCGTCAGCTCGCCCAGCCCGTGCGGCGTGGCCGCGTCGGCGGTGCGCATCACGCCGTACACCCCCCAGGGCTGGCGGCCGATCTCGGTTACGTACCAGCCGGCCAGGATGGCGATCAGCCCGGACGGTCCCATCCACAGCGCGAAGCGCTGCAGCCCGCGCGATTCGTAGAGCCGGCCGCGCCAGCGCGACCACAGCGCCCAGCCGGCCAGCGCGATCATCAGCATGCCCAGCCCCGCCATGACGCGGAACGACCAGAACACGGCCGTGGCGTTGGGCCGGTCCTCGGGCGGATACGACTTCAGGCCGGGGAACTGGCCGTCCCAGCTATGCGTGAGGATCAGGCTGCCCAGGCGCGGGACGTTCAGCGCGTAACGGGTTTCCTCGCGCGCCATGTCGGGAATGCCGAACAGCGTCAGCGGCACGCCGGCGCCCGGCTCGTTCTCCCAATGGCCCTCGATCGCGGCGATCTTGGCCGGCTGGTGTTCCAGCGTGTTCAGTCCGTGCAGGTCGCCCACCACGGCCTGCAGCGGCGCCACCAGCAGCAGCATGCCCATCGCCATCGCGTACATCTTCTTCACGGCCGGGCTGCGGTCGCCGCGCAGCAGGTGCCAGGCGCCGGAGGCGCCCACCATGAGCGCGGTGGCCAGGAAAGCCGCGATGCCCATGTGCGCCAGGCGGTAGGGAAACGAGGGGTTGAAAATCACCGCCAGCCAGTCCGTGGGCACCACGCGCCCATCCAGGATTTCGTAGCCGGCGGGCGTCTGCATCCAGCTGTTGGAGGCCAGAATCCAGGTGGCCGAGACCAGCGTGCCCAGCGCCACCATGACGGTCGAGAAGAAATGCAGCCCCGGTCCCACGCGCGACCACCCGAACAGCATCACGCCCAGGAAGCCGGCCTCCAGGAAGAAGGCGGTCAGCACCTCGTAGGCCAGCAGCGGGCCGGTCACGCTGCCGGCGAAGTCGGAGAAAAAGCTCCAGTTGGTGCCGAACTGGTAGGCCATCACCAGGCCGGAGACCACGCCCATGCCGAAGTTGACGGCGAAGATCTTGGTCCAGAAGTGGTAGAGGTCGCGGTAGACCGTGTTGCGCGTGCGCAGCCACAGGCCCTCCAGCACCGCGAGGTAGCTGGCCAGCCCGATGGTGATAGCGGGGAAGATGATGTGAAACGAGATGGTGAAGCCGAACTGTATTCGGGCTAGCAATAGCGCGTCGCTGTCCATGGCGGTGTTCCTGACGGGTGTTTCCTACGCCACGACAGTAGATCCCGCGGCAAAATCAGTACAGATTCAATATCTATTAAAAAAAGCGTATCAGTTTGATGGGATGAGCGGGTTTTCCACAGTCTTCATAGGGAAAACCGGCTTGGATGCAAATATGTCCTGCGCTTCCAAGTTACAAAAAAAGCAGCACAGCAGGCGGGCCTGCGCCGCCTGCTGCGCGCGTCGGCGGCGCACACTTTTCGCACGTTCATCCGGCCCCGCTTCTTGACGCCAAGGGCGTCATAGTGTCCTATCCAGACTGGACCGGTTGCAGCCGGTGACAATTAATGCGGCGGGGCGATATGCCTACTTCGGGAATGACTGACGGCGCACCGTCCTGGCGCTATCTGCCGGTGGCGCTGGCCCTGGTGGTCCCCCTCCTGGTCTGCGTCGGATGGACCTGGCTGTACGCGAACAGTACGCAACGCCAGGACGCGGCGACCGCGGCGCGCATCGTGCGCGTGCAGGTCGAGCGCATTCTGGCCCAGTCGCGCGAGATGCTGGACCGCGTGGCGGAGCTGGCGACCGGGCCGTGTCCCGAACGGCTGGCCGAGCTGCAGCGCTGGGGCACGCTCAATCCGTATTTCCGTTCGCTGGCGCTGGTGCGCGACGGCCTGGTTTACTGTTCGTCGGCGCTGGGCGAGGTCGACGCCTCGGTCGACGATTTCAGCCGATGGCCCGTGCTGGAGTCGTCCGAAGGCAGGCCGCATACGGTCGCCGGCACGCCGCTGGCGCCCGAGCGTTCCGCGGTCCTGTTCAGCAAGGTCCGGCCGGACGGCTATGGCGGCATCGTCGAGGTGGACGGGCGCTATCTGCAGGACCTGCTCAATGCCGTGGCCAGCGCCGACGACCTGCAACTCAAGCTCGTCATCGGCAGCGGCGATCCGATAAGCAGCGATTCCTGGGCGCGCGTGGCGAGTTCGGCCATGCCGCTGTACCGCGAAACCGTCAGCGCGCCCAGCGGCGCGTCGATCGGCATCAGCGTCAGGGTGCCGCCCGACGCGTTGGCGCGGGCATGGACGCAATGCATGCTGACCTACCTGCCGGTGGCGTTGCTGGCCAGCGTGCTGCTCGGGCTGGGCGCCTACCGGCTGCAGGCCAGCCGGCGCTCGTTCAGGGAGCAGCTGCGCCGCGCCATGCGGGCCGGCGAGTTCCACGTGTACTACCAGCCGGTGTACGGCCAGGCCAGCGGCCGCTGCGAAGGCGTGGAGGCGTTGATGCGCTGGGACTGCCCCGGGGTCGGACCGGTGCGTCCGGACATTTTCATCGCGGCGGCCGAGGCCGAGGGCATGATCGTCGAACTGACCCGGCATCTGCTGACGCTGGTCGAGCGCGACGTGGGCGCCTGGAGCATGCCGCCGGGCTTTCACGTCGGCGTGAACCTCGCGGCCGAGCACGTGTCCAGCGACCAGCTGCTGTCCGACATCCGTGCCTTCGTCGCCGGCATCGCGGCGGGCCGTCCGCAGGTCGTGCTGGAGATCACGGAGCGCAGCCTGATCGCGGACGACAACGGCCAGGCGCGGCGCAACATCGACGCCTTGCGCGCCGAGGGCGTGCTGGTCGCCATCGACGATTTCGGCACGGGGCACTGTTCGTTTTCGTACCTGCAGCGATTTCCGGTCGATTACCTGAAGATCGACAAGGGCTTCGTGCAGGCCATCGGGCCGGCCGGCGAAGAGGCGCCGATCCTGGACGCGATCATCGCGCTGGCCCACCGGCTGGGGCTGGCGGTCGTGGCCGAAGGCGTGGAGACCCAGCTGCAGTTCGATTACCTGAAGGCGCGCGGGGTCACGTTCCTGCAGGGGTATTTTCTGGCGCGTCCCATGTCGGCGACGGAGTTCGCGCGCTGGTACGCCGGCCAGCAGGCGTGACCCTGCCGGGCCTCAGGCCGGCTTGGTGCCGGGCGCGGCCTTGGCGAAGAACAGGTCGGTGATGGCCTGGCTGTCCAGCGGCTCGCCGCTGATGGCGCGCGTCAGCAGTTCCGCGCCCAGCAGCTGCACCGAGAACACCAGGTCGGGCTGCACGCGGCGGATCTTCTCCAGGTGCTTGCTGGTGTTGACGAGCGCCACCGTCTTGGCGCCCGAGTCGCCGGTGGCTTCTTTCGCGGCCAGCACGATGAACGCGTTCTCCGCGTCGTCGTCGCGCAGCGCCAGCACGTAGCGCGCCCGCGCCACGCCCGCACTGCGCAGCACTTCCACGCTGGAGGGATCGCCTTCGATCAGGTCGGTGGCGGCCGGGTATTCCTGCGCCACGCCGGTGGGCACGATGATGGTGACTTCGTCGCCGCGGCGGCGCAGGCCGTCGTAGACGCTGAGCGCCAGGGGCGTCGCGCCCGCGATGATGATGTGGTTCTTGCGCATGGCGGTGGAAAACCTGCCTTTGACCAGCCGTTTCAGATTGCCGCCGATCACCGGCCCGGCGATCGCGCTGATGGAGGTGGCGAAAATGGTGATGCCCAGGATGATAATCGACGCGGTGAACAGCCGCGCGGTGCCGGTGTGCGGCGTGATGTCGCCATAGCCCACCGTGGACATGGACACGATGGAGAAATAGAAGGCCGTTCCGGTGTCCTCGATCGGCGGATTGAATTCCTGGCCCAGGTAGAGCGCGCCGAAGACCGCGTAGATCAGCAGCGACAGCATGCTGACCGCCGCGAACAGCGAGCCGGCCGTGACGCTGGCGCGGTCGAAGCGCCGCCAGTAGACGATCAGCGCGATGACCAGCACCAGCGTGTAGACGCCCAGCGCGGCGCGGCCGTGATCGCCCAGTATGGCGAAGGTGCCGGTGCCGACCAGCAGCACCAGCGAAAACGCCCAGGCGATGCGGGCCTTGAGGATCAGCCCCAGCGCGATGACTTGCAGTCCCACCCCCAGCACCAGGCGCGGGATTTCCAGCAGGCCGACGACCTTCATCATGTCCTGCCAGTTGTCCAGGGCCAGCCAGAACGAGTAGTCGCGGGCGCGCACTTCGCGCAGCACCGGATGCATGAAGGCGTAGCCGTCCAGCGCCACCAGGATGGCCAGGCACCAGTTGGGGGGAAACAGCGCCAGCACCTTGCGGACGCGGTGCTTGAGAGAAGAGGGCATGATGGGCATGGAGGAATCCTTAGTCGGCATTTTAGGGCGGCCGCCGGCGTCTGGCCGTCCATGCCGGCGCTATATCAAATAAGTATTGAACGCTATCAACAAAGAATTACTGGAAACGGGCGCAAGGTCCTAAACTCGCTTGCATCTCGTGGCGGCCGCAACGCGGCTCGCGCAGGGACTAGAGACCCCGCAAGAGTCCACGGCCCAGGCCGTGCATGAGGTGTGTTTGAGGCACGAATGTTGGAATCGCGTGTGCCGGGTAGTAGACATCAGTGCCGGCTGATGACTCCAGGTTCACGTGTTGTTTTAGCGCGGCGTCTTGGCTCTTCGGGGCCGCGCCGCGTTTTTTTCGCCCCGGCCCTATACGCAGGCGTTTTCCGTCGCGTCGCGCCAGTCTCCCGCCGCCGTCTCCGGCCGGCCCGCTTCCCCGGCGTTGTTTCCCGAATCCGAATCGAACCGGATGTTCGCCGCGAACATATAGCCCCAGCCGTGCACGGTGCGAATCGGCAGCACCATTTGCCGGGCGGCCGCCTTGCGCCGCAGCCGGCTGATCATCACGTCCACGAAACGGCGCCGCGCCATGCCGGCGCCGGCCTCGTCCGGTTCGTCGGCCAGGAAGGCGTCGCGGCTGACCTTGCGGTCGGGCGCGTGCACCAGCCGCGAGAGAAAGTCGCGCTCGCCGGTGGTCAGGCCCAGCAGCTGCCCGGCCGGGCTGATCAGGGTCCAGCCCTTGTTGGCCAGGCGCCAGGTTTCCTGGCCGGGCTCGGGCGGCTGCGCGGCAGGCGCGGCGCCGGCGTTTTCGTGGGCGCTGTAGCGGCGCACCAGCGCCTGCAGCGCCGCGGCCAGTTCCAGCCCGCTGACGTCGGCCGGCAGGCAGGCGTCGGCGCCGCACAGCAGGGTGCGGATGCGGCTTTCGGCATCGGGAAATGCGGAAATGGCGACGATGCCCAGGCCGCTGTCGGCCGCGCGCAGCCGCACGGCGGCGTTCTGGATGTCGGGCAGCGGCGCTTCCAGCACGATGAGGGGGCTGGGGCGGTCGAAGTACCGCCTGTAGACCTCTGCCAGGTCGTGGCAGCGGCAGACGCTGAAACCCAGGTGGCTCAGGGCCTCGGCGAGTCTGGCATGTCTGGCGTCGTTATGGCCGAGAAAAATGACATCCAGCGTGTTGTTCATCAATGCTTCCAGGACGCCGCCGTCCGGCGTTGTTGTTTGAAGGGGCGCGCGGCTCCGCCACGTCCGTGTTTCATTTGAACACGAGCGTGTTTTTTTGTGAAGATAAGTTTCTATAGTTTCCGAGAGTAACCTGGTGCCCATCCGCGCTTGGCCGGAAACGCTTGAAATACTGTTTGTTTTGAAAATCCGGCCGCCGGCATATTAAGTATTGCCGATACATTATTTTCTATTTTTGATACATCGCCGGCCTAAACTGGCGCGCCGACGCATGCCGGCATGGTCCTGCGCCGGCGCGTCCGTATCGAACTAAGTCGATGATGGGTATGGTTTTTTTGCCGGACGGGGAGGCCCGCCGACGCCGGGAACGGAGCGTGGCCGCGGGCCATCGGCGCGGCGCCGCGATTTGCGGATTAGCCCCGGAATTGGTGCGCAATCCGGTTATTTGCTGCCGGTATCCGGGTGCTTTAATCGAAAATATAAATTCATATTAATAATGGCCCAGGTCGATCGATTGGACACGTTTAGCCATCGTCTGCGCAACGCGAGAATGCTCCAGGGGTGGACACAAAAGGACTTGGCGGCCGCCAGCAAGCTGTCGCAAAGCGCCATCGGCAACTATGAAAGCGGGCATCGCCTGCAGCCGTCGAGCGACGCGCTCATCAAGCTGACCCGCGCGCTGCGCGTCAATCCCATGTGGCTGAGCGCCGGAGAGGGGCCGATGCTGAGTCCGGAGCCGGGCGAGGCGGCGCCCGCCGCCTGGCCCTTCGAGACCGTGTCATACGCTTCCTACAACCGCCTGAGCCCGCAGGAAAAGCGCCAGATCGAGCTGGTGCTGGCGGCCTACATCAAGGCGCGCGGCGAATAGAACCCAACGGCCGGGCCGCCGCGGGGCGCCGCCGCGCGTCCGCGGCCGGCGCCGGCGCGTCGGGCTCGCCGGCATTGGTCCGCAGGCGGTTGCGCAGGCGTTCGACCGGATCGGCGATCAGCGCGTTGAGCAGCGCCGAGAACGCGATGCAGCTGGTGATGACCACGATCGCGAACAGCATGGGCTGGTGCACGTCGATCTCGTCGAACAGCCAGTCCAGGATCATGATCACCAGCGCATGGCAGATGTAGACCGGATAGCTCAGTTCGCCGATCGCCCGGTCCAGCCGGTAGCGCGACTGGAACAGGAACGCCGCCGGCAGCAGCGCGGCGAACAGCAGCACCGCCAGGCCGTCGCGCACGGTCGGATTGACGCCGATGGAAAAGTGCAGCAGACAGTACGCGAACAGTACCGCCGTGCCCAGCTCGGGCAGGCGCGCGGCCTTCACGGTCCAGGCCTTGTAGCGCGGCAGCAGCACCTGGTGCGACAGCGAGCCGATGAGAAACAGCGCCAGTTCGGTGGGAAAGAAGCGGTAGGTCCAGGGGTCGCCCAGGCCGATGCCCGTGGCGATCAGCACGCCGCGCAGCGCCAGCGAGGCCGCCAGCAGCGTCAGCAGGCGGCGCGGCGACGACAGTATGAAGGGCGCGACCAGGTAGAAGCTCATTTCCACGCCCAGGGTCCAGGCCTGCGGCACCAGCAGCCCCTGGTACAGCGGCACCTCGCTGTTGGCGAAGCTGCCGGTGAAGGCCAGCGCCGAGTCCTTGATGCCGAAGAACATCAGCCAGTCCTGGCCCAGGATGAAAATATTGGAAAGCACCAGGAACAGTTCCGCGCTCGAAGGCAGGGCTTCATAGAACTGGAAAAACTCGCCGCCGCTCAGCGCATGGGCCGCCAGCGTCATGGCGGCCACGCCCAGGTAGATCGGAAACAGCCGCAGGAAGCGATTGGCGTAGAACTTGCCGACGGCGCCCTGGTAGTGGTCGGTGGCCGTCAGCACGTAGGAGATCAGAAAGCCCGAGATCACGTAGAACAGCTGCACCGCCAGCCGGCCGCCGACCAGATGGTCGGCCTTGCCGCCGCCCAGGTGGTCCAGCACCACGGATAATGCCAACAAGGTTCTCAAGAAGCCCATCGCCGTGTCCCCTGGAATGTTGTCTGGCCCTGCGGCCCGTTCCGCACAGCCTGGAGCTGCCAGGCCCCGCCGGAGGGAGACCCTTTACGGATTCTGCGCGCGCGCCACCCGCCCCGCCATGCGGCATACGATGCATCCGGCCGCGCCATCGGAGCGATGGCCGCAAGACGGGCGATGGTGCATTCGGCTTCGGCTGTTGGGCGGATGGGGCGGCGGGCGGTTACAGTTAGGGGTAGTCAATTTCTGGGAGCCCAGTTCATGTCTATCTTGATGTCTACGCGTAGCCGGCTGCTGTATCTGGGCCTGGTTGCGGCATTGGCGGGCTGCGCCGGCAACACCGGCGGCGCGCGGCCGCAGGGCGCGGCCGCGGCCAACGCCGCCAGCAGCGCCGATTCGCTGGCGCAGACCAGCTGGGAACTGGTGCGCTGGACCGAGCGGGGCGGCGCGCTGCGCGACATCCCGCACGGCGACAACGGCGAACCCGTGCGCCTGACCTTCCTGGCGCAGGGCAAGCAGTACCGCGTCAACGGCTTTTCGGGCTGCAACCGCTACATGGGCACGTACAAGCTGCAGGGCGGCAAGCTCTACATCGACGCGCCCGCCAGCACCCGCATGGCCTGCCTCACGCCCGAGCGCGCGCGCCTGGAGGCCGATTACCTGCGCGGCCTGGGCGCCATCGACACCTTCACCCTGGACAGCGGCGGCGCGCCGCGCCACCTGACCTTCAACCTGCGCGGCGGCGACGTGCTAGAGTTCGCGCGGCGCCAGGACCCGCCCACGCCGTAAGAGAACCGCATGCCGTATTCCGTTTCCCTGCGCCGGCTGGCGCCCTGCCTGCTGCTGGCGGGCCTCGCGGCCTGCTCGTCGACGCCCGAGCGCGCCGTCGGCGGGCAGGACCCGCGCTTCCAGCCGGCCGCGGCTTCCGACATGCTGGCGCAGACCGGCTGGGAGCTGGCGCGCTGGACCCGTCCGGGCGGCGCGCTGCGCCCGGTGCCGCATGCGTCCACGCGTTCGCGGCCGCTGACGGTCAGCTTCTTCCATGAGCGCGGCGCGCCGCGCATGGCGGGCTACGCCGGCTGCAACCAGTACAGCGCTTCCTACACGGTCGCCAACGGCCTGCTGATCGTGCGCGACCGGCCCGTGGCCACCGAGATGGCCTGCGCGCCCGACAGCATGAAGCTGGAGCAGGATTTCCTGGCGGGCATGACGCGCATCACCGCCAGCTCTCTGGACAACGTCAACAATCCGCAGCGCATGACCTGGGTGCTGAGCTCCGGCGACACGCTGGACTTCGGCCGCCGCACCGATCCCATCGCCGGCGGCCAGCAGGGGCCGACCAAGCTGGTCTACGTGAACTCGCAGCGCGTGCCATGCAGCGCCGGCGCGGGCCGCGCCATGTGCTACCAGGTGCGCGACAGCGCCGCGCAGCCCTGGCAGCTCTGGTATGGCGACATCACCGGCTTTCGCTTCCAGCCGGGCATCCGCTACCGCCTGCGCGTGGTCGAGGTGCGCGACCCGAATCCGCCGGCCGATGCGTCGTCGGTGCGCTGGGTGCTGGACGCCGTGGTCGAGCAGGAGATCGTGCCGCGCTGAAGCGGGCCGGCGGCCAGCGATTACTATTACGGGTTTCGCCGACCGCCTTTGCCCGCTTTTCCATGACTTCCGTCGTCAATATCGCCGCCTACAAGTTCGTCACCCTCGACCGCCTGCCCGAGCTGCGCCAGCGCCTGCTGGACGCCGCCGTCCAGGCGCAGCTCAAGGGCACGATCCTGCTGGCCGAAGAGGGCATCAACCTGTTTCTGGCCGGCTCGGCCGACGGCATCGACGGATTCCTGCGCCTCTTGCGGGCCGACGCAAGCTTCGCCGACCTGGAAGTGAAGTTCAGCCGCAGCGCCTCGGTGCCGTTTCGCAAGATGCTGGTGAAGATCAAGCGCGAGATCATCCGCATGAACCATCCGGCCATCCGCCCCGAGGCGGGGCGCGCGCCCGGCGTGGACGCGCATACGCTGGCGCGCTGGCTGGAGCAGGGGGTGGACGATGCGGGGCGGCCGGTGGTCATGCTCGACACCCGCAATGCCTTCGAGGTGGATGAAGGCACGTTCAAAAACGCCATCGACTGGCGCATCGAGCGGTTCACGCAGTTTCCCGCCGCCGTGCAGGCGCATCGCGCCGAGCTCGAAGGCAAGACCGTGGTCAGCTTCTGCACCGGCGGCATCCGCTGCGAAAAAGCGGCCATCTACATGGCCGAGGCCGGCATCGAGCACGTCTATCAGCTCGACGGCGGCATTCTGAAGTATTTCGAGGAAACCGGCGGCCCGGGCTACCAGGGCAATTGCTTCGTCTTCGACGAACGCATCGCCCTGGACCCGGCGCTCGCGCCCTCGGCTTAGCGCACCCGCATGCCCGGCTTGGCGCCGGGGAACGGTTCCAGCACGTAGATGCCGGCGTCGACCGACTCGTCGGCGTGGCTGGCGGCCAGCACCATGCCTTCCGAGACGCCGAATTTCATCTTGCGTGGGGCCAGGTTGGCCACCATGACGGTCAGCTTGCCGATCAGGTCCTCGGGCTGGTAGGCCGACTTGATGCCGGAGAACACGTTGCGGTGGCGGCCTTCGCCCACGTCCAGCGTCAGGCGCAGCAGCTTGGTCGAGCCTTCCACGTGCTCGCAGTTGACGATCTGCGCGATGCGCAGGTCGACGCGGGCGAAATCGTCGATGGAGATGGTCTCGGCGATGGGCTCGCCGCCAGGTACCACGGCGGGGGCGGCGGGCGGCTCGAACAGGTCTTCCAGCATCTGCGGCTCGACGCGCTGCATCAGGTGCTTGAACGGCGCCACGCGCTGCGGCAGCACCGAGGCGTCGGCCCAGGTGAACGGGGCCTGCGCGCCGAACAGCTCCAGCGCCACGCGCTCGGCCAGGGCCGGCAGCACCGGCGCCAGCATCACCGACAGGGCCTTGAAGCCCGCCAGCGAGCGCGAGCAGATGTCCTGCAGCGCGGCCTTGCGTTCGTCGTCGGCGGTGGCGATGCCCTTGGCCAGCACCCAGGGCTGCGCGGTGTCGAACGCCTGGTTGATGCGGTCGGCGTAGGCCATGATCTCGCGGATCGCGCGGTTGTATTCGCGGGCCTCGAACGCGGCGCGGATGGATTCCGCCTGCTCGGCGTATTCCGCGGCCAGCGCCGCGGTGTCGCCGCTGTAGGCCAGCACGCCGTCGAAGTGCTTGGTGATGAAGCTGGCGGCGCGGCTGGCGATGTTGACGTACTTGCCGACCAGGTCGCTGTTGACCCGCGCGATGAAGTCGTCGGGGTTGAAGTCCACGTCTTCGACGCGCGCGTTGAGCTTGGCGGCGATGTAGTAGCGCATCCACTCGGCGTTCATGCCGAGTTCGAGGTAGCGCAGCGGCGAGATGCCGGTGCCGCGGCTCTTGGACATTTTTTCGCCGCTGACGGTGATGAAGCCGTGCACATTGACCGCGTCCGGCGTCTTGCGGCCGGCGAACTTGAGCATCGCGGGCCAGAACAGCGCGTGGAAGTAGACGATGTCCTTGCCGATGAAGTGGACCTGCTCGGTGTTGCCCGCCGGGTCGAGCAGGGCGTCGAAGTCCAGGCCCTTGAGCGCGCAGTACGACTTCAGCGAGGCCAGGTAGCCCACCGGCGCGTCCAGCCAGACGTAGAAGTACTTGCCCGGCGCGTCCGGGATCTCGATGCCGAAGTACGGCGCGTCGCGCGAGATGTCCCAGTCGCCCAGCTTGGCCTCGCCGTCGTCGGCGCCCAGCCATTCGCGCGTCTTGGCCAGCATTTCGGGCTGCAGGTGCTTGCCGCCGGCGGCGTTCGAGCCGGTGGTCCATTCCTGCAGGAATTCGACGCAGCGCGGATCGGACAGCTTGAAGAAGAAGTGGTCGGAAGACTTCAGCACCGGCGTGGCGCCGGTCAGCGCCGAGTACGGCGCGATCAGGTCGGTGGGCGCGTAGACCGCGCCGCAGACCTCGCAGGAGTCGCCGTACTGGTCCTTGGCGTGGCACTTGGGGCATTCGCCCTTGATGTAGCGGTCGGCCAGGAACATGCCCTTGACCGGATCGTAGAACTGCTCGATGGAGCGGGTCTCGATCAGGTCCTGGGCCTTGAGCGCGCGGTAGATGTCGTGCGAGAGCGCGACGTTCTCGGCCGAGTCGGTGGAATGCCAGTGGTCGAAACGGATGTGAAAGCCGTTCAGGTACTGGGGGCGTTCGGCGGCGTAGCGGGCCACCAGCGCCTGCGGCGTGATGCCTTCCTTTTCCGCCTTCAGCATGATGGGCGCGCCGTGCGCGTCATCCGCACCCACGAAGTGCACCGTGTGGCCCGCCATTCGCATCGAACGAACCCAGATATCGGCCTGGATGTACTCCATGATGTGGCCGATGTGGAAAGATCCGTTGGCGTAGGGCAGCGCAGTGGTGACGAAAAGGGTGCGAGACATGGTTGTCGATAGAGGTTGAGGGGAAAAAGGGGTTGGTCGGCCATTTTAGGGCAACGGCGCAGACTTGCCCCGGACGGGCGGCCCAATGGCGCGATCCGCCCGCCGCGCAAGGCGGTCCGGGCGGACATCGGGTGTCGGGGGAGGGGTAAGGCCGGCGCTACGGGCGCGGCGTTACGAAAACACAACATGCCCGCGCGCGGTTTGCGCCGCGGGCATCGGGAACCGCGCCGTCAGCGGATCTCGCGAGCTTCGACGTCGATCACGTCGCCGCGCGGCTGCGTGGCGAACGGGGCGGCGGCCGACTGGAACGGGCCGGGGCGGGCGCCCTGGCGCTGGCTCCAGTAGGCGCGCACGCCGAACGGCTTGCCACGCACCTTGGCGACCACGTACAGGATCGCCACGGCGATCGCCGTGGAAAGCATGAAGACCAGCGCCATCGCCATGCCGATCAAGGCCAGGGCGGCGAACAGTACGGCACGAAAGAAGCGGATAAGTGTGTTGGTCATGAAGTTCGGACGGAAAACGCAGCGAAAGGTTCCCGGGTATCCGCTATCCTTTAGGGGATGGCGGCCCGCACAAGCCGTGCTGTCTACGGAACCACAGTGATATGAGTATAACGATAGAACACATCCGCGCCGCGCTGCGCGCCGCGCAAGACCCGAATACCGGTCTGGATCTGGGCGTTTCTGTAAAAGATCGTGACATTCAACTGGACGGCGGGCGCGTCGCCGTGGCGCTGGAACTGGGCTATCCCGCCGACGCCGCCACCCTCGAACAGGTGCGCGGCAAGCCCTTTGGCGTTCGCGCCTATTGGAGCCAGCGCCAGGGCGCCCGCCCTGGACCCTTCCAGTCCGCCACCGCGCCGTTCGCCACGCAACCGCGCGGCGACGTG
>Ga0182742_1000110_pt1 | contig 158631 bp, 144 predicted proteins | sample eDN5th37CBELigMG_FD_128880 | JGI IMG/M metagenome (GOLD analysis project Ga0182742, IMG submission 128880) | Enriched Miracle-Growth compost microbial communities from Emeryville, California, USA - eDNA 5th pass 37_C BE-Lig MG (version 2)... ... | reverse complement strand
GTGGTAGAGCTATCGGCTGTTAACCGATCGGTCGCAGGTTCGAATCCTGCCTGTGGAGCCAATGGAGAAGTACTCAAGTGGCTGAAGAGGCGCCCCTGCTAAGGGTGTAGGTCGTGTAAGCGGCGCGAGGGTTCAAATCCCTCCTTCTCCGCCATATGAAAATCTAATAAAAGGCCCGTTGGTCAAGCGGTTAAGACACCGCCCTTTCACGGCGGTAACACGGGTTCGAATCCCGTACGGGTCATCTTTAAGAAATGTTACGATTTTATCGTAGCATTTTTTTATTGTTAAACATTTCTTCATAATTTCTTTCGACATCTACTCCTCTATCATAGTTTGCTAATTCAACTCCCTTTAATAAATTTTAAATAAGTATATTTACCTTATTGCATACAGAGATATTTTTATTTAGTGATTACTGTCAAAACTTGTATAAATTGTGAATGAATTTTTATCGACAATTTTTGTTTTTTAGCAAAAGCATCTCGTTAGCTATATAAAAACTCTTAAATAATAATTATTGTTAGCAATACAGTCTATTTAGCAGTTTATTTTGGCGATTTATACAGTATTTGGGTAAATTTAAAAATTATATAACTTTTATGTATTAACATCGTAGAAAGGAAAGCGTAAACACTTGAGTTGTAAGCGTTTATCAAAATGCCATTATTATTCCGATATAATATATGACCTGATTATGTCGATTTCTGTCTTATTAAATTCTTTTGAATGTTTTGAAATGTTCTGTAAAATTGTTCATTATAATGACTAATTGAAAATGGAAAGGATGAAAGTGGTGACACTAGCTCTTCCAACAGATTATGAAATCCACTTATTTCATGAAGGTAGCTTCTTCAAAAGTTATGAATTATTTGGTGCTCATGTGAAAGAAGAAAAAGGAATTTTAGGAACCCGTTTCACAGTTTGGGCACCTCATGCTCTGGGTGTAAGAGTAGCTGGTACATTTAATAATTGGTGTGGAAAAGACCATGCGCTAGAACAAGTTAATCGTGAAGGGATTTGGAGTGGCTTCATTCCAGGTTTGAGAGAAGGAGATCTTTATAAATATGAGATTATTACTCCTAGTGGCGAAGTACGTTTAAAATCAGATCCCTACGCTTTTTACTCTGAGGTTCGACCAAACACCGCCTCAATTATTTTTAACCTCTCAGGTTACAAATGGAATGATAAAGACTGGGTGTTAAGAAAAAATAAGGAACAATATGAAGAACAGCCTCTCTTTATATATGAGCTTCATTTTGGCTCTTGGAAATTAAAAGAAGACGGTAGTAACTATACATATAAAGAATTAGCAGATGAGCTAATTCCATATGTTGTTGAACATGGCTTTACACATATTGAATTGTTACCTTTAATTGAACATCCGCTCGACCGTTCATGGGGATATCAGGGAACGGGATATTATTCTGCAACCAGTCGTTTTGGCACACCACATGAACTCATGGCATTCATTGACAAATGTCATCAATATGGTATTGGAGTAATCATGGACTGGGTTCCAGGACATTTTTGTAAGGATGCGCATGGTCTTTATATGTTTGACGGGGTCCCTACCTATGAATATAAAGATGAAAATGATCGGGAAAATCATGTATGGGGTACCGCAAATTTTGACTTAGGCAAACCAGAAGTTCAGAGTTTCTTAATCTCAAATGCAATGTTTTGGTTAGAATATTTTCATATTGATGGTTTTCGTGTTGATGCAGTAGCAAACATGCTCTATTGGCCTAACCATCAAGAGCAGCTACATGAAAACCGTTGTGCTGTACAATTTCTTCAAAAGTTAAATAGCCAAGTGAGACAATATGATTCCAATGCATTAATGATTGCGGAAGATTCGACAGATTGGCCAAAAGTAACTGCTCCTGTAGAAGACAATGGATTAGGCTTTCATTATAAGTGGAACATGGGCTGGATGAATGACATTTTAAAATACATGGAAGTAGATCCATATAGTCGAAAATATTTACATAACAAAGTTACATTTTCCCTCCTATATGCCTTTTCTGAAAATTTTATCCTACCTTTTTCACACGATGAGGTTGTCCATGGAAAAAAATCATTGTTGGATAAAATGCCTGGTGACTACTGGCGTAAATTTGCTCAACTTAGACTTTTATATGGCTATTTTGCGACCCATCCTGGGAAAAAACTTCTTTTTATGGGCGGAGAGTTTGGGCAATTCTCTGAATGGAAAGATCTTGAACAACTTGATTGGCATCTAGAAGACTATGATATGCACAGAAAAGTAAAGATATATACCAAGGAACTACTAAAAATATACAAAAAATTCAAACCATTATATGAATTAGATAATAATCCTGAAGGTTTTGAATGGATAGATGCAAATAACAGTGATCAAAGAATTTTCTCGTTTATCCGTAGGGGAATAAAAGAGAATGATTGTTTAGTTGTAGTCTGTAATTTTTCAGAGGATGTATATCAAGGATATAACATAGGTGTCCCTCTTTTGACATCTTATAAAGAGGAATTTAATAGTGATAGACAAGAGTTTGGTGGGTCTAATCAGGTTAATAAAAAACAGGTTCAAGCAATTGAAGAGCCTTTTCACGGTAAGCCATATCATATCTCAATTACAATCCCGCCTTTTGGGATATCGATTTTACGACCGATAAAAAAACGAGGGGAGAGGTCAAGCAATGGGAAGAAAAAAGTGTATCGCAATGTTATTAGCAGGAGGAAAAGGTAGTCGATTAAGCTCATTAACAAAGGAATTAGCTAAGCCTGCTGTTCCATTTGGAGGGAAGTATCGAATCATTGATTTTACATTGAGTAACTGTACAAACTCAGGGATTGATACGGTAGGTGTATTAACACAATATCAGCCACTACTCCTTAATTCATACATTGGCATTGGAAGTGCGTGGGACTTAGATCGGAAAAATGGTGGTGTTACAGTGTTGCCTCCATACGCTGCAGCTTCAGGAGTAAAATGGTATGAAGGTACTGCGAGCGCTATCTATCAAAATATGAATTATTTAATGCAATATGATCCAGAATACGTGTTAATTTTGTCAGGAGATCACATTTACAAAATGGATTATGATGAAATGCTCCAGTATCACATTGATAAAGGAGCAGATGTATCGATATCAGTCATCGAGGTTCCTTGGGATGAAGCGAGCAGATTTGGCATTATGAGAACGAATGAAAATATGGAGATCACTCAGTTTGATGAAAAACCTGATTATCCAAAAAGTAACCTTGCATCCATGGGGATATATATCTTTAAATGGAGTATTTTAAAGAAATATTTAGAAATGGATGAGCGAGTGCCAGAATCCAGTCATGACTTTGGAAAGGATATTATACCTTTACTTCTCGATGAAAAGAAAAAACTTGTTGCATATCCATTTAAGGGCTATTGGAAAGATGTTGGTACTGTAAAAAGTTTATGGGAAGCTAATATGGATTTATTAAAAGAAGATTCTGGTCTAAATCTTTTTGATTATTCTTGGAGAATTTATTCAGTCAATCCAAACCAACCACCACAATACATTTCTCCTAGTGCTGTGATACATGAATCATTAATCAATGAAGGTTGCGTTGTTGAAGGTAACGTGGAGCACTCTGTTATTTTCCAGGGTGTTCATATAGGAGAACATGCACAAATTAAAGATGCTGTTATCATGTCAGATGCGGTAATTGGGAAGAATGTCATTATTGAACGAGCTATTATCCCTGAAAATACTGTCATTCCAGATAATACGATTATACGACCTGAAATAGGTAGTGATGAAATTAAGCTTGTTACAGAAGAATTACTATCAATATCATAAACAACGAAAATCTTAAAAAGAGTTATAAAGGCTACCACCACTCTGGGGTGTTAGCCTGACATTTTTAACAATATAAGAATATAAAACTTGAACAAGTTTTGGTGTCTAGCTCCTGCGTCTAACGCCTAATTAGACTTTCGGATCATCTCTTTACGATAAGTTAACATCTACTTACTTACGTTCGTCGTGTTTCTTAATCTATAGTGGATGCTCCTCCAGTTTGTATGTCTATACCTGCGACGCTTTTGCTTTTCTTAATTTGAATTCAAAAAAACTCGGCAACGTGAAAGGAAGTGCAAGAAGAAATGAATAAAGAAATTTTAGGTGTAATAGATGCTACAACATATAGTAGTGAGATAGAGGATTTAATCTTACACCGCTCCATGGCTGCGATACCGTTTGCAGGTCGTTATCGATTAATCGATTTTGTGTTATCTAATATGGTGAATTCAGGCATCGATAGTGTTGCTATTTTTCCAAAATTCCAATATAGGTCATTAATGGATCATCTAGGTTCAGGTAAGGAATGGGATTTAAACAGAAAGCGCGATGGTTTATTCTTTTTCCCGTCACCAAGCATTGATGCAAAGTATCAATATTTAGGCTGCTTTAAACAATTTGGCAATAATATTGATTACTTCGAGAGGAGCACACAAAAATATGCTTTGATTACAAATGCATATACTGTTTGCAATATAGATTATAAGCCAATATTGAAACGTCATATTGAAGCTAATTGTGATGTAACAGAAGTAAGACATAATGGGAAATCAATCGAGATGTTTATTTTAGAAACATCCTTATTAATTGATTTGATTAAAAATCAAGAAAAGACCGGATATCATAGTATTTTGGATGTAGTACGAGATTACCGTACAAAACTAAAAATTTGTGATTATGAATACCGTGGGTATATTGCTCAAATTGATTCCATTCAAAACTACTTCAAATACAGTCTTGAGTTATTACAACCTTCTATTTGGAAGCAATTATTTCTCAAAGATAGACCAATTTATACAAAGGTTAAAGATGAACCACCTACTCGTTATTTAAATGGATCGTTAGTTAAAAACTCAATGATTGCGAATGGCTGTTTAATAGAGGGGCATGTAGAAAACAGTATTATTTTCCGAGGAGTCAAAATTGATAAAAATACAGTAGTGAAAAATAGTATCATCATGCAAAAAAGTCAAATTGGAAGTAATTGCGTTTTAGATTCTGTCATTCTGGATAAAGATGTAAAAATAGAGGATGGTTTGTCAATACTCGGTGAACATTCCAATCCATTTGTTATTAGAAAAGGAACTGTACAAGGAGCGTTGATGAATTCGTGAAGATCCTATTCGTTGCATCAGAATGTGTACCTTTTATAAAATCAGGTGGATTAGCGGATGTTGCAGGAGCCTTACCAAAGGAATTAATTAACCTTGGATCTGATGTCCGTGTAATGTTGCCAAAGTATAGTCTCATCCCTGACAAATATCGTGAAAAAATGGAGAAAATAGCTGAATTTACTGTCAATATAGGCTGGCGCAGACAATATTGCGGAGTTGAAAAACTAGTTTTAAATGATGTCATTTACTATTTTATTGACAATGAGTATTATTTTTATCGTGATTCTTTATACGGACATTATGATGACGGTGAGAGATTCTCATACTTTTGTCGTGCAATACTTGAATCGATTCGATACATAGATTTTATTCCGGATGTATTACATTGTCACGACTGGCATACAGGTATGGTGAATTTCCTTTTATCAAGTGATTACTCACAAAGGGCAGAATATGCGGAAATCCAATCTGTCTTTACTATTCATAATTTACAATTTCAAGGGATTTTTCCACGTACAATTTTACATGATTTATTAAATCTTGGTGATGACTATTTTACGCCAGAATTGCTAGAATTTCATGGGAATATTAATTTTATGAAAGCAGCTTTGGTTTCATCAGATATTATTACAACAGTTAGTCCGACATATAAACAGGAAATACAAACAGAGTACTATGGTGAAAAGTTAGACGGAATTTTACGAAACCGAGCAGATTCATTAGTGGGAATTATTAACGGAATTGATGATACAGATTATAATCCTAAGCTGGACAAAAATATCGCGAAAAGTTTTGGTCCAGACTCGATACAAGCAAAACAATTGAATAAGACAGCACTACAAACCTTTTTTGAGCTACCGAAAAAAGATGTTCCCGTTCTATCAATTGTATCTAGATTAACAGAACAAAAGGGATTAGATCTTGTCACTTGTGTACTTGAAGAATTACTTCAAACAGAAGATATACAAGTGATTGTTCTTGGTACAGGAGCTTCTAAATATGAGCATTTTTTCGGGTCTCTAGCATATCATTATCCAGAGAAGTTTAAAGTTTTTATAGGCTTTAATGAACAACTAGCGAGAAGAATTTATGCAGGTTCTGACTTATTTTTAATGCCTTCAAAGTTTGAACCTTGTGGCTTAGGTCAATTAATAGCGATGTCTTATGGAGCTATTCCAATTGTTCGAGAAACTGGAGGATTAAACGATACAGTCCAATCCTTCGATGAGGAAACGTTACAAGGTAACGGATTTAGCTTTACTAATTTTAATGCCCACGACATGTTATATACAATTAGAAGGGCTATCAGCATTTATCATCAAGAGAAGACATGGGAAAGTTTAGTTAAAGAGGCGATGAGTCAAGATAATAGCTGGGCTCAATCGGCATTTAAATATAACCAGCTTTATGCTGAGTTACTTGCTGGGAGAGGAAGTCATGTTTTCAAATAAAGAAATGTTTAAAAAGACATTCTTAGAAAAGCTTGAGATGATGTATGGCAAGACATTCCCTGAATCAACACCAAGGGATCAATACAATACTCTCGGAAATATGGTTAGGGAGTATATTAGTTCTAACTGGATCAAAACAAATGAAACACAGCGGTCTAAAAATCATAAACAAGTTTATTATTTATCGATTGAATTCCTGCTTGGAAGATTATTAGGAAGTAATTTATTGAATTTGCAGATTCGCGATGTTGTTGAAGAAGGTTTAAAGGATCTTGGAATTGACCTTCATGATATTGAAGAAAGTGAAGCAGATGCAGGATTAGGAAATGGTGGATTAGGCCGTTTAGCTGCTTGTTTTCTTGATTCATTGGCGACCTTGAATTACCCAGGACATGGATTGGGAATTCGATACAAGCATGGGTTATTTGATCAAAAAATTGTTGACGGCTACCAGGTTGAATTACCAGAACAGTGGTTAAGACATGGAAATGTATGGGAAGTAAGGAAGTCAGACCAAGCAGTTGAGGTATCTTTTTGGGGGAAGGTAGAAGCCACTACTAATAATGGTGTTTTATCTTTTAGACACTTAGATGCTGAGAAAATATCTGCTGTACCTTACGACATACCTGTTGTTGGATATCAAACTCCAACCGTAAATACATTACGTTTGTGGAATGCGGAACCTTCTCCGTATCCGTCCGGTAAGGATGTGCTAGTATATAAAAGGGAAACAGAAGCTGTTTCTGAATTTCTATATCCTGATGATACACATGATGATGGTAAAATCTTACGATTAAAACAACAATATTTCTTGGTATCAGCAAGCCTACAGAGTATTGTGCGTAATTACCGTGTTAGGCATGGCAATCTTGCTCAATTGCATCACAATGTTGCGATTCATGTAAATGATACGCATCCAGTCTTGGCAATTCCTGAACTAATGCGAATCCTTCTTGATGAAGAAGGAATGGAATGGGAACAAGCATGGGAAATTACAACTAATACGATTTCATATACAAATCATACAACCTTGTCAGAAGCACTTGAAAAATGGCCAATTCATATTTTTCAACCGCTATTACCACGGATTTTTATGATTGTCGAAGAAATAAATGAACGATTTTGCCGACAATTATGGGAGAAATTCCCTGGTGACTGGCAACGAATTGAGAACATGGCAATTATCGCTCATGGTTTAGTAAAAATGGCGCATTTAGCAATCGTGGGAACACATAGCACAAACGGAGTAGCGCATATACATTCCGAAATATTAAAACATCGTGAAATGAAAGATTTCTATGAGGTTTATCCTGAAAGATTTAATAATAAAACAAATGGAATCACACACCGTCGTTGGTTGTTAAAAGCAAATCCACAATTGTCGGAATTGATTACAGATTCTATTGGGAATGATTGGGTTAATAAACCGAGCGAATTAATTCATTTGAAAAACCATTTACACGACAAAGCATTCAAAGATAAATTAGCGGAAGTAAAGAATAGGCGAAAACAAATTTTAGCAAAAAGAATTAGAGATTTACATGGAATTACAATTGATGAGAACTCCATTTTTGATGTTCAAGTCAAACGACTACATGCATATAAACGACAGTTACTAAATGTCCTGCATATTATGTATCTATATAATAGGCTGAAAGAAGATTCTAGCTTTACGATTTATCCAAGGACTTTTATTTTTGGTGCGAAAGCATCGCCTGGTTATCATTATGCAAAGAAAATTATTAAGTTGATCAATTCAATTGCTGATAAAGTAAACAATGATACTAGGACAAAAGATTTGTTAAAGGTGGTTTTTATTGAAAACTACCGAGTTTCATTAGCTGAAGAGATTTTTCCAGCTACCGATGTTAGTGAGCAAATTTCAACAGCTAGTAAAGAAGCATCTGGTACAGGAAATATGAAATTCATGATGAATGGCGCGTTAACAATTGGTACTTTGGATGGTGCAAATATTGAAATTCTTGAGGCAGTAGGAGAAGAAAATGTCTTTACGTTTGGATTAACTGCAAACGAGGTTCTCCATTTTTATCAAAATGGTGGTTACCTTTCACATGAATATTATCACCATGATAAGAGAATTCGTCAGATTCTAGAGCAATTGATTAATGGGTTTTTCCCAGATACACAGGATCATTTTGAAGCTATTTATGATTCGTTATTAGTTGAGAATGATCAATACTTTGTGTTACGCGATTTTGCCTCATATGTAGAAGCACAAGAAAGAGTGAACACTGCTTATCAAGATCAAAATCTATGGTTAGAAAAAAGTATCTTAAACATTGCACATTCTGGCATTTTTTCAAGTGATCGAACTATCTCAGAATATGCGAAGGATATTTGGGGGATAAAACCTGTATACCTTTAAGAATTTGAGTAAGTAGAAAAAACCAAGGTGATCGATTAACACATTGATTACCTTGGTTTTATTATTTTCGTATTTAAAATGGTTACTAATGGCAATAAAGCTTGGGTCCTATCGGTTATCACCGTTAAGTAAATCACCAAGTCCTCCTAGAATACTGCCTTCTCCTTGAGATTTCCCCCCAGATGGGGCGTTAGCAAAAATCCGATCTGCTAAACGACTAAATGGTAAGGATTGAATCCAGACTGAACCAGGTCCTCTGACAGTAGCAAAGAATAAACCTTCCCCACCAAAAAAAGCTGTCTTTACTTTACCAACATATTCAATGTTATAATCAACTTCTTTCGTTAATGCAACCAGGCAACCAGTATCAATTCGTAGTGTCTCACCAGGCTGTAGGTCGCGGCGAATAATGGTTCCGCCAGCATGTAAAAAGGCTAAACCATCTCCCTCTAATTTTTGCATTATGAATCCTTCTCCACCAAAGAATCCGGCACCTAATCTTCGTTGAAATTCTATCCCTACAGATACCCCTTTTGCTGCACAAAGAAATGCATCCTTTTGACAAATAACCTTTCCGCCTTGTTCACTTAAATCCACAGGAATGATCTTTCCGGGGTATGGTGCAGCGAATGACACCTGTTTTTTGCCATTCCCCTTATTTGTAAAAACAGTCATAAATAGACTCTCGCCAGTTAGTACACGCTTACCAGCACCCATTAGTTTTCCTAGTAGACCTTTCCCCCCCTGTGAACCATCACCAAAAATAGTTTCCATATCAATGCCATCATCCATGAACATCATCCCACCAGCTTCGGCAATGGTACTTTCACCTGGATCTAGTTCAATTTCTACAAATTGCATGTCGTCGCCATGCAGTTTAAAATCAATTTCGTGTGCATTTTTCACCATTATCACTCCTAAATATGTAATTTTTAAAGTACTATAGGTAAATATTACCTTAATTTTTTGAATAATACTGTAACATTTTTTAAAAAATTACACTCAAAAGACAAACAGTGGAACCAATTTTTTGTTAAAAAGAAAACGTTCGCGAAAGAGCGAACGTTGTTCAATCATATCTTTCTAAGAAGTACCTTTACATGTTTCGTCTGTTTGCTTCTTCTTCTGTATATGGATCTTTTTCATATGGAGGTAAATCCCCAAAAATGGTCATAAGTCCTTCTTCATCTAATGCCTCTTCATATCTCTTGTGTTGGTGATTTGGATATACTGTAATTTCTTTCCCTTCAATATCAGTTGCAACGAAATTTTCATATTCTTCTACATAACCGACTGGGTCTTCAGATTCAATAAAGGTCTCGTTATAATGATCAACGCTATCAAAGAAGTCAGAAGGTGTTTCTGATGTGCCATACCTTTCTACATCCTGCCACGAATCCTCTGCATCATAAACCTCTGCCTCTTCATCATCAAATTCAAATTTTCCGAATGGAGGCATTAGTACACCTTCCTCAATAGGCCGGTTATGTGAGACGATTTGTGTAGGGCTGTGTTCTTTACAAAATGTTGTTGTGGGAATGGCTTCTAGTCTTTCTAGAGGTATGTCTTTCCCACATTTTTCACATTTTCCATAAGTACCGTTTTCAATAGCTTCCATTGCATATTTTATATCTTCTAATTGCTTTTCGATATGTTCGTTTAAAGCAATGTCCTTTTCTCTTTCATAAAGGTCAGTACCTTCATCTGCTGGATGGTTATCAATACTTGATAACTCCCCCATTGAATCGTGATAATGACCATGCTCTAAATCAAAATGATCTCCGCGATCAAATTGATCTTCAATATCATTTTTTGCTTTTATCAACTGTGATCGGAAGGTTGATAATTGCTCCTGAGTTAGCATAATTAAATTCTCCTTCCTTTTTCAAGGTATATATGTATTATCCACTAAATTGAATAAAACATAATTGTAAAAATTTATTAGTCATGTTTAATGAAATAAGACCATGTTCTTTAATGTGTAGTTTCTTGCCATGTTGGAAGAATATAAATAAGAAAATGCCGTACTAAGGGAAAGGTAAAGTCATGTTTATTGACAGTCTTATTTGCGAATTGTATCTTAATATAAGTTATCAAAATACTTAATGTTCTGTCATTTAAATAATCTCCAGTTAAAAATGTTATAATGATAAGAATTGACATATATGTTTATCGATTAGAAAGGTAAGTAATTTATTCGGGGGGAATAAAGTTGGTACTGACACAACGAGGTAGAAAAGAGAATCAAGTTTGGAATACTCGACAAACACAAAAATGGAAGGATTCTTCAGTTGTAAGTCGTGTAATCAAACAAAAGAATATAGATCCCCTAACCTTCTTTAGTGCTGCTAACACAATTTTTGCTGGTGAACGGTTTTTCTGGACAAACCCTTCAATGAGTATGATTTTAGTTGGGCTTGGTAAGGAAATTGAATTAGAAGTTGATGGGGATCACTCGACTCATCGCTTTCAAGAGGTTGAAGAAGATTGGAGTAAAATCATAAAGAATATTACAGGGACGTCATCTAATCCATATGGGACAGGGCCAATGTTATTTGGTGGGTTTTCGTTTGATCCTAAAAGACAAAAGACAGATTTATGGAATGACTATCCGAGTTCGAAATTCGTACTACCTACTATTTTACTCTCTATAATAAATGGTGAGTGCTACTTAACTTACAACTTGCTTACTGATAATATCCATAACTCAGAAGATGAAATGTCTGATCTAACAATCATTACAGATAGTTTGATGGAAAATCACGAGTTCTCCTTCGATGAATCTCCTATTGAGTTGGTAAAATCAGAAGTAGACCCAAGAAGGTGGATGGATTCAGTTGATGAGGTGGCTTATGATATACAAAAAGGGCTAGTTGAAAAGGTCGTCCTTGCTAGGGAGATTCGGCTTAGTTCAAATGAAGAAATTCAGGTAGAGCATGTTTTGGCTAGGCTAAAAGAGGAACAACCAATGAGTTATATATTTGCCTTCGAGAGCGGGGATGCTTGTTTTATCGGGGCTTCACCAGAGCGGTTAGTAAAAAAGACGGATGATGAGATAAAATCTACATGTTTAGCAGGATCAACTGCAAGAGGAAAAACAATTAAGGAAGATGAAAAACTTGGAACTATTTTGCTCAATGACAATAAGAACTTGATTGAGCATAATGTTGTTGTATCCATGATTAAAGAAGAGATGTTGGATTCATGTGAATCAATTACGGCTACAGAAAAGCCTCAATTATTAAAAATGAGAGATATCCAACATTTATACACTCCAATTAAAGGAAAAGCGAAAGAAGGGGTTACCTTATTTTCTATGGTAAAGAAGCTTCACCCAACACCGGCCCTAGGGGGGTTTCCGAAAGATCGGGCATTGGAAAAAATTAGAGAGGTAGAATTGCTTGATCGAGGTTGGTATGCTAGCCCTATTGGATGGATCGATGCAAAAGATAATGGAGAATTTGCTGTTGCAATAAGATCAGGATTAATTAAAGGAAATGAGGTTTCCCTTTTCGCAGGATGTGGAATTGTTGGGGATTCTAATTCCCTAAGTGAATATAAAGAAACAAATATAAAATTTAAACCGATGCTATCAGCACTGGGAGGGACTGGAAATGACGAATAGTGCTTTAACCTCTTATGTAGCTTCATTTGTTGATGAATTAGTACGCTCTGGTGTATCAGAGGTTGTGATAAGCCCTGGTTCAAGATCTACGCCTATGGCTTTGTTAATGGCTGAACATAAAGAAATGGAGGTTTACGTAAATATTGATGAACGATCGGCTGCCTATTTTGCTCTAGGAATCGCAAAAGCTAAGCAACAGCCTGTTGCTCTTTTATGTACCTCTGGAACTGCTAGTGCAAACTACCTTCCAGCCATTGTTGAAGCATATTATTCTAGAGTTCCTTTACTAGTTCTTACTGCAGACAGACCACATGAGTTACGTGACGTAGGTGCTCCACAAGCAATTGATCAAAATCAATTATTTGGTATCTACGCAAAATGGTTTGTTGAAATGGCTATCCCTGAGGGTACGAATGAGATGATTAAATATGTGCGCACTGTGGCAGGTCGTGCAGTTGGTAGGGCTTTATCGGCTCCAGCAGGGCCAGTACATCTTAATTTTCCATTCAGAGAACCATTGGTTCCGTTACTTAACCAAGATGGTTTATTTATTAATGGACGTAGAACAGGACCTCAGCATGTAAATGTTGTAATAGGTAAGCCTACACTTTCAGAACTCGATATAACCTATCTCTATGAACTAATAAAGAATAAAACCAAAGGAATTATTATTTGTGGACCACAAAATGATGTTGAATTTGCATCTGCTGTTACCAAACTAGCGGAAATGCTGAATTATCCAATATTAGCAGATCCGCTCTCACAACTACGTAGTGGGAGTCATCCCCAAGAGATGATAATAAATAGTTACGATTCTTTTTTACGTAATGAGGAGTTTTCAAGCCGCTATAAGCCAGAATTAATTCTCCGCTTTGGTGCGATGCCTGTTTCTAAAGCTCTTTTACTTTACTTAAAGAAACATAGTGAAGCTACTCAAATCGTTGTCGATGGAGATGGAGGTTGGAGGGATCCAACGTTATCTGCAACGGAAATGGTATATGGAAACGAAACTGAGTTTTGTAACTCGCTTATATCAAAATTGCATGAAAAAGAAAAAAGTAAGTGGGTTGAAGAGTGGTTACAGATTGATAATATCACGCAAACTGAATTGATGACGATAACGTCAGATGAAGAATTATCAGAAGGACGAATTTTTGTTGAGCTTCAAGACATATTGCCGTCTGAATCAATTTTATTCGTTGGTAATAGTATGCCTATCAGAGATTTGGATACTTTCTTTACAGGAAGTAAAAAAGAGATACGCATGATGGCAAATAGAGGTGCAAATGGAATAGATGGAATTATTTCAACCGCGCTAGGAGTTAGTCTTACAAATCCAAAAACAGTATTAGTGATTGGAGATTTATCATTTTATCACGATTTAAATGGGTTATTATCAGCTAAACAACATCATTTGAACCTCACAATTGTCCTAGTAAACAATGATGGCGGAGGAATTTTTTCATTTTTACCACAATCAAAGGAAGAAAAGCATTTTGAAAGTTTATTCGGCACTCCAATAGGACTAAACTATGAACCAGTTGTCTCAATGTATGGTGGGAATTTTAGAAGTATACACTCGTGGAGTGAATTTAGAAATGAAGTAATAGCTTCCTTATCATCTGGTAAATTAGATGTTATTGAAGTTCAAACAAATCGAAATGACAATGTTGGAATGCATCGCAATTTGTTGAATCGTGTTTCCCAGGAAATAAGTCACGCCTTAAGATAAAGAAGGACTGATTGTTAGTATGTTGATTTCGGTAAATAATGTGAATTATCATGTCGAAGTAATAGGAGAGGGTGAACCATTATTATTATTACATGGGTTCACAGGAGCAGGAAGCAACTGGAAAGAGTGTATTACACATATTGAAAGGAACTTTAAGTTCATACTTATTGATTTAATTGGCCATGGAAGGACGGAGAGTCCTGAAAATGTAAGCAGATATCAAATTCAACAAGTTCATTCTGATATTATTGAGATAATGGACTACTTAGAAGTAAGAAAAGCCCATCTATTAGGTTATTCAATGGGTGGAAGAGTTGCTCTCTCGCTAGCTATTTCATACCCAGAACGCTTTTTAAATTTAATATTAGAAAGTAGTTCACCAGGAATTGAAGATAAGAAAGCAAGGGATGAACGAAAAGCAGCGGATGAAAAGTTGGCAGAGTTTATTGAAAAAAAGGGAATAGCTGATTTTGTTACATACTGGGAAGACATTCCATTATTTTTAACACAAAAACTATTACCACAAAGTGTACAACTTTCGATTCATAATCAAAGATTAACAAATAACCCAGTGGGCCTAGCCAATAGCTTAAAAGGAATGGGGACTGGGGTACAGCCTTCCTATTGGAATAATTTATGTAAACTAGATATAAACACGTTATTATTGTGTGGAGAAAAAGACTCAAAGTTTTGTGAGATAGCTGACCAAATGAGTAAATTCATAAAAAATAGCGAATTGAAAAAAATAAGTGGGGTTGGACATGCAATTCATGTGGAACAACCTAGAATCTTTGGTAAAATAATAAATGAGTTTCTTAGTTAGAAAAGCAAGAGACAAGCTTAGTGGTGAAAAGCATAAGACAAGCCGACAAAAAAGTTGCTCTGTGACCTTTTGGGATGGTTTATGACTTAATCCATGGTTCTAGACATTGAATCTGTATTCAATTTTTTACTTTCTTTTCTAGCAAGAATAAGTAGTTTTATGCAGCATACATAATAGGAGGAGACGTTAAATGACGGTAGAATGGATCGCCGAACGAAAGTACGAAGATATTTTATACGAAACATATAATGGTATTGCGAAAATTACCATCAATCGTCCTGAGGTACGAAATGCTTTTCGTCCGAAAACAGTAATGGAAATGATTGATGCGTTCGCGTATGCTCGTGATGATTCAAAAATTGGTGTAATTGTTTTAGCGGGTGCTGGAGATAAAGCATTTTGCTCAGGTGGAGACCAAAAAGTAAGAGGACATGGTGGATATGTCGGTGAAGATGAAATTCCACGTCTAAATGTGTTAGATCTTCAAAGATTAATTCGTGTTATTCCAAAACCTGTTGTTGCAATGGTAGCAGGATATGCAATAGGTGGTGGACATGTGTTACATATTGTTTGCGATTTAACTATTGCTGCAGACAACGCTATTTTCGGACAAACAGGTCCAAAAGTCGGTAGCTTTGATGCAGGCTATGGTTCTGGATACCTAGCAAGGATCGTTGGACATAAAAAGGCAAGAGAGATTTGGTACTTGTGCCGTCAATATAATGCGCAAGAAGCTTTAGATATGGGCTTAGTTAATACTGTTGTTCCTCTTGAAAAGCTTGAAGAAGAAACAATTAAGTGGTGTGAAGAAATGCTAGAAAAGAGTCCAACCGCTTTAAGATTCTTAAAGGCTGCATTTAATGCCGATACTGACGGATTAGCTGGAATTCAGCAATTTGCTGGAGATGCAACATTGCTTTACTATACAACAGATGAGGCAAAAGAAGGTCGAGATGCGTTTAAAGAAAAACGTAATCCTGACTTTAAGCAATTTCCTCGTTTTCCATAAGATTTAGGGATAGACTAAAAGGAGACAGTCATGTTATGACACCTTGTTGGTCTGTCCCTATTTTTCAATTTAATTAACGACAAAAAAATGTTATGTTGTTTGTGTGAGGGAGTAGAGTATGAACGAAATTCCAAATTGGTTACAAAACCGTGCATTTTTAACCCCAGATCGTATTGCAGTAAAATATAATGGAGAAAGTATTACATTTTTAGATCTTCATAATAGAGTCGTAAAAGTAGCAAATCATTTGTCTACACTAGGTATAAAAGAAAATGATATGGTTTCAATATTAATGAAAAATAGTGTCAAAATGGTTGAGCTTATCCACGCTTTAATGTATATAGGAGCTGTGACTGTATTCTTAAATTCAAAACTAACAAAAAATGAACTCAGATGGCAGATACAAGACTCAGATTCAACTTTCCTAATTACAGAAAGTAGGTTCAACGAAGAATTGGGTAGTTTACATTCGAATACAATTCTTGTGGAAAATTTAGAAGAAAAAGAATCTACTACAAAGGCTGCTATTAAAGAGTTATTTCAACTTGATAGACCAAACTCTATTATGTATACGTCAGGTACTACTGGGAAACCAAAGGGGGTAGTTCAAACCTATGGCAATCATTGGTCAAGTGCTATTGGTTCTGTTTTAAACTTAGGATTACAACAAAATGATTGCTGGCTTGCGGCAGTTCCCTTTTTTCATATTAGCGGCTTATCAATATTAATACGTAGTGTAGTATATGGTATTCCAGTAGTTATTTTTGATGGTTTTAATGCGCAAGAGGTTAATCATTCAATCATTAATGAAAAAGTTACAATTATCTCGGTGGTAAGTGCAATGCTAACTCAATTGGTCGCTGACCTAAGAGATGATTCATATCCAGATACATTTCGTTGTATGCTTCTTGGAGGGGGACCAGCTCCGAAGCCTTTACTTGAATTATGCAAAGAAAAGGGTATTCCTGTTTATCAAACCTATGGCATGACTGAAACTTCTTCTCAAATCGTAACACTTTCACCAGAATACAGCTTATCAAAATTAGGCTCTGCTGGTAAGCCTTTATTTCCATGTCAAATTAGGATAGAAAAGAATGGAAATTCCCTCGAGGCTTATGAACACGGTGAAATTGTGGTGAAGGGCCCAAATGTAACAATGGGTTATTATAAGCGAGAGGATGCTACTGCGAAAGCATTAGTAGATGGTTGGTTATATACAGGTGATATTGGTTATTTAGATGAAGAGGGCTTTTTATTTGTTCTAGATCGCCGTAACGACTTAATTATCTCTGGAGGAGAAAATATTTATCCTGCAGAAGTAGAATCAGTGCTTTTATCACATCCATCTATTATTGATGCGGGCGTTATAGGCAGAGAAAGCGAAAAGTGGGGACAAGTACCGGTTGCGTTTATTAAAGTAAACAAAACTGCTAGTCTTTCATCAAATGATGTTATTTTATACTGTAAAGAACGTTTAGCTAAATATAAAGTTCCTACAGAAGTGTTTTTTATCGAGGAGCTTCCTAGAAATGCATCAAATAAAATTTTGCGACGGAAACTAGTTGACATATTGAAGCAGAAGGTACAACTATGAAAATTTTAAAAGTGACGTTACATTTGATTGAGCAACCGTTGCTTTCTCCCTTCACCACAAGTTTAGCGACAGTAAATAGAAGGGAAAGCATTCTTGTTGAAATAAGTGGAGATAAAGGGCACATAGGTTGGGGAGAAGTGGTTGCCTTTTCTTCACCCTGGTATACAGAAGAAACAATTAAGACTTGTTGGCATATCATGGAGGATTTCCTTATTCCGTTAGTACTTAATCAACAAATTACACATCCTACAGAATTAACTACTCTTTTTAGTTCAATAAAAAGACATAATATGGCTAAAGCGGGTATAGAAACAGCTTGCTGGGATTTATTTGCTAAGGAAGAAGGAATACCACTTTCAAAGGCTATTGGTGGAAGTAGGGTCAAAATTGAAGCTGGAGTTGTTGTAAGTCTCACTACAATCGACCAAATGCTTTTTAAAATTGAAGAACACCTTAACCAAGGCTATAAAAGAATTAAAATAAAAATTAGTCCTGGTAAAGAATATCAGATAGTGAAACGAATCTTTGATGAATTTCCTAATATTCCGTTAATGGTTGATGCGAATTCAGCATATCAACTAAAGGATATTCACCATTTACAAGCATTAGATGAATTTGGTTTAATGATGATTGAGCAGCCCCTAGGTTATGATGATATTATTGATCACGCCATACTTCAAAAAGAATTACAAACTCCAATTTGTTTGGATGAAAGTATTGTTACATATGAGGATGCTAGAAAGGCAATTGAACTAGGAAGCTGTAGGATCATGAATATTAAAGTAGGGCGTGTGGGTGGACTAACAGAAGCGATCAAAATACATAATCTGTGTTTACAGCATAATATCCCCGTTTGGGTAGGGGGAATGTTGGAAACAGGAATATCACGAGCACATAATATTCATCTTGCTTCATTATCAAACTTTACAATTCCAGGAGATATTTCTGCTTCATCAAGATATTGGAAACAAGACATTATCATTCCCGAGGTACAGGTTGAAAAAGGAAATATTAGCGTTCCCGAAACTAGGGGGATAGGTTTTGAAGTGAATGTTGAAAGGATACAAGCAATTACGAAAGAGCAACGTATATATACCTGACTAGTCTAAAGTAAGGAAGGCACCAATAGGGTGCCTTGTTCTAAATTTGAATGAGTAACATCAAGTTAAAGCAGCCATCGACTATCACGGCGATACCAAAGCCTTGCACATTTCCTATTCCAAATCAATCAAACCTAATTCAATTGCTCTATGTGCAATCATGTCATCAACATCATGTGGTAAGTCATCTAATGAACCAAATTCATATTGCCACAGATTTGCAAAGGAATCAACATATATTGGAAATGATATATAATCAGATCCCTGAACTTCCTCTTTAAAAGCATTAATCAGGCTGTCCTTGTTTATCATTATGTCCGTACCCCTTTACACCATTTATGTAGTTACGACTGTCTTATTATTTCAAATAAAGCAAAATTTATATCATATAATTATTAAAAAAGAACTGTAGTGAATAATAATGATAATTGTTTTCAATAATATAAGTATTAGCTTCTTAAATAGTGCCAAGCACTATTTAAATGTGCTTGGCACTAAAATGTTATTGACCTTTATACTTCATTCTCGGGTATAAATGTTTTACAATCAGTTTCTGTCGAACTCGATGCAGTCTCTCCTTTGTGGCTTACAACATAGATTGCATCTGCACTACATTTGTTTCCATTTTCCCAATAATGACAGTTGTTCACTTCACATAAAACATCTTGTGCCATAAGTACCCTCTCCTTTATAAAAGTGGCCTACATCTTTATCGTTCCCGGATTAAAAGTCGATATGCTTTCCAAAAACTGTACGATCCTTCGTATAGTTCAAACCTTATTTCCATAAATATTTTTTAGCCTTGGTAAATATAGTATAAAAGAGAAGACATCATTGGTTTGTATCTATAAGGGGGAGGTACTGTGTTTCATATTGTGTCGGCTAATGAAGGGTTATTTATTACATGTTTATATTATGGGTCAAGTAAAGAAAACCTTGTAGAAAGAAAACAATTCCTAGCATATGGTGATAATTTTAAAATTGGGAATCAGTGTAAGTATATTAAAGGAGTGGGCTGGTTCTTAACAATTTCAATAAATCATCAAAAGGAGGAATTTGCAAGATTTACTTCTATTGAGAAAGCTATAGAAACAAAGGCCATAATGACATCTGTAGAATTACAAATTGAATTGAGTATTTTAAGGTATCAGCTAGATAAAATTTTAATGAAGCGTGAAAGGGAAAAATTTTACTCAATTGCCGATAAATATTCGGGGGTTACAAACCTCTTTAATAAAGTTACAGCCAAACAGTAATCAATAAATATATATAAGTGATTATCACTATATTTTTTTGTTCTCTTATGGCAGGTAGTGATAATTATTATCATTTGGTAAAAAGAAGAGTAGTGCCTAACTATAACGGGTTCCGTTTCCTGTCGCAAAACGTCAATTTGCACAGGTGAATGTAAACCAAAATGTAATCCTTTTTGTACTATATTATGTTGGGAAATTTGAAACCTTAGTGGGATTTAAAAACAAAATAGCAAGGGTTTAACCTTTGTTATTTTGTTTTTTTTTGCTATTTATCAGATTATTGGGAAGTTTGCAAATCATTACTGCTTTCTCTAATCGACTTTTGCATAGGTATTAAGCATTCATAGGGGGAGAAATTCCTCTTATTTTATTTAAGAAAAGTCTAAGAAGCCGAAATAAGCGGAGAAATTCCCGTTAACTGTTCTAAATAAGACAAAATCTAAAGATTTGGATAATATAGGCGGAAAAACTCCCCTTATATTCTAGGATATATGGGTATTTCGCAAATTAGCGGGAGTTTCTCCACTTATTTTTTCAAACACGGTGAATTCAACAACATTCGGATTGAACCGAGCCTACCCAATATTATCTGTGTATCAAATTGCAAGTAAGAATGTAGTGTATGTTGCTGAGGTAAACTGGCTATTGTCCCCCACATATTACTATACAAATTGCATGACAAATTCTCCAATAAAAATGATTGAAATCCTTTTATGTCAACACAATTAGACCTCCAAATTAAGATACAATTTGAAGGTCATTTGCATTCCATTTTTAATGTTTGCGATAAAAACGGAACCCGTTAACCTAACAAGTCTCTTTTTAAACACCTTCTTCTTCAAACCTACTCAGGTCAGTATTACGACCAATAACGATGAGAATGTCACCTTTGTTGATGATTTCTGAAGGTGTAGGCGATATCTTCATTTCTTCTTCTGCTTGTATTCCTACAATATTACATTTGAATTTTGATAAGACGCTTAATTCACCTAATGTTTTGTTGTGTAATTTTTCGCTTGCAATAATCTCAACAATGCTATATTCCTTTGAAAGCTCAATAAAATCAATTATTTTTTCAGAGATAATATGGTGGGCAATGCGTTTCGCCATGTCCCTTTCAGGATGAATCACTCGATCCGCGCCTATTTTATCGAGGACTTTTTGGTGGTATGTATTGATAGCCTTCGCCCATACCTGCTTTACTCCTAATTCCTTTAATAGAAGTGTTGTCAAAATACTTGCTTCTATGTCTTCTCCAAGTGAAACAAAAACATGGTCAACATTCTTTATTCCAATTTGCTTAAGAATTTTTTCATCAATTGTATTCGCAACAACGGCATGTGTTGAGAATTGAGAGTAATAATTGACTTTTTCCTCATCTCTATCTACTGCTAGTACCTCAACGCCCATTTCATAAAATTCCTTTACAAGACTACCACCGAAATGTCCCAAACCTAATACTGCGAATTGTTTTTTCAATCTTACTACCTCCATGTTACAAACAGTTATTTGATTTTAACAATTTATTATTGTGAGGTAAACAAGAAAATCTTTTGGGATAATTGATAATAATAGGTTTATTAAAAATATTTATGTTAGTTATAATTGCTTATATAAAAAAATGGACTGAAGTTGTATCAGTCCATGTCTATACAGTGTTAGTATCGTCATTTCTAGTAGGTACAATACAATGAAATTAATTCATTGCCTTCTTTAAAGTCTCAACATTTTTATTCATTAAACTAAAATAATCTTCCTTATTTTTTATGTCCTTATCTGTAAGGGCTTCTAGGTTATGAAGAGTTAGTGCTTCTGCACCTAACTCAGTTTGGACCATTTCAGCAATGCTGCTAGTTAGATTTTGTTCGAAGATTACATATTTGACCTTATGTTCTTTAGCAGTTTCAATAACCTCCTGTAATTGTTTCTGGGAAGGCTCTTGTGTTGGCGACAGTCCTGAGACACTAATTTGATGAATACCATAGCGTTTCTCCCAATAACCGTAAGCAGCATGTGAAACTAATATCTCATTTGTAGCAGTAGCACGAACTAAATTACGAAATTCTTCATCCAACACTTCAAGCTGCTGTTTTAACATTTGGTAATTCTTCTCAAAATCATCACTCTGCTCGGGCTTTAACTTGACAAGTGAATCTTTTATTTCTTTAGCTAATGTTATTGAATGTATTGGGTCAATCCACACATGAGGATCAACATCATTATGAGTATGACTTTCATTTTGTTTTTCATCGTCATGGTCATGATCGTGTGTTTCTTCAAGGTCAATCTTTTCTCCAGCTGGTATCAATGTAACATGCTCATCCTTCAATGTTTCTTTTACTGCATCTACAAAACCTTCCAGTCCGACTCCTGTATATATAAGTGCATCCGCATCAGCTATTTTTGTCATCGTTTTAGCTGATGGTTCAAATGTATGAGCATCTGCACCAGGAGGAAGGATGCTTTCAACATTAACATGTTCCCCACCAATTTTTGCAGTGAAATCTTCAATTGGAAATATTGTTGTATATATAGTTAATGTCTCCTTCGATTTAGTATTTTGATTCTCCTTACTACTGCATCCGGCAGAAATCAATATTATTGTAAAAATTACTGCCAAAAATAATATTTTTGATTTCATAGTATACTCTCCTCAATACGTCCATTTTAAATCCCTGATTATTATATCGTAACAATTACGATTTGAGAACAAAAAGATACTACCAATTGTTGTATTTAATAAGTATAATGTTGTAATGAACATAGTTTGTTTCTAGTGTTCATATTACTATGAATCGTAAAGTTGTTTTGATAAAATAGATATTTGAGGTGATATAATGAGTTTATTAAGTGAGATTATTGATTATAATCAAAAATTTGTAGAAAACAAGGAATATGAAAAGTACCAAACAACAAAGTTTCCTGAAAAACGCCTTGTTATTCTATCTTGTATGGATACGCGATTGGTCGAATTACTGCCACAGGCAATGAATTTGAGAAATGGTGATGTGAAAATAGTTAAAAATGCAGGTGCCGTTGTTTCACACCCTTTTGGTAGTATTATGAGAAGTATTCTTGTTGCTGTTTATGAGTTAAAGGCCCATGAGGTATGTATCATTGGTCATTTAGACTGTGGAATGAGCAGTATTAGTTCTGAAGGCATTCTCGAAAAGATGACAGAGCGGGGAGTTCCACAGGAAAAAATTGATACTGTAAAATATTCTGGAATTGACCTTAATAAATGGTTCCGACGTTTTGATAGTGTGGAAGATAGTGTTAAGCATAGTGTGGAAATGGTACATAAACACCCTCTATTGCCTCCAAATATTCCTGTCCATGGACTGGTTATTAATCCTGAAACAGGGAAATTAGATGTTGTTGTAGATGGTTATCAAAATAAGTAATGAGAATGAAAAACTCCTATTAAAAGTAGGGGTTTTTCCTCGCGACAACAAAGTTTTTTCTACCAATTATTCTAGAGGTGTTATATGAAGAAAATAACTAGTTTCATCATTGTAACAATCTGTCTGAGCATCGTTTTAAGTGCATGTAATAATAATAAAGAAAATAATACAACAGAAGAAAATGAATTGAAATTCTTGGATGTGTCAATCATCAAACCTAATGAAAAACTTGTTGCTGATAAAGAATATACAATCAGTGCAGAAGTAACATATGGTGACGAAAAAGTGGAAGATGCAAATGAGGTCAAGTTTGAAATCTGGGAAAAAGGATTTGAGGACGAGTCAGAATTTGTCATTGGCGAACATCAAGGTGAAGGCATATATTCGATACAAAAGAAATTTGATCATGACGGTATTTTTTATGTAGTTGCACATGTAACAGCGCGTGATATGCACAATATGCCAAAAGAAGAACTACTAGTTGGTGATGTGGAGGCTGAGAATGAGAATAAACAGACTGAGGACGAGCAGACGGAACATGAAAATAGTCACTCTCATCATGAATCCGGTGCTAATCATGGTTCTGTATCCATTTCCCTTTCTGGCCATGAAAATGCAATCGTAAATGAAAAGGTCGATTTTCTTGTAGGGTTGGAATTAGAGGGTGACGCTTTGACTGAAGCTGATGTAAGACTAGAAATATGGAAAGACGGTGACCACCACCATACTTGGGTAGATGTTGACGAGGAAACACCTGGTACATACAAGGCGACTTACACTTTTACTGAAGCAGATACATTTCAAGTACAGATCCATGTTGAAAAAGGCGATATTCACGACCATAGTATTGAAAGTGTAACTGTGTCAGAATAAACGTGATGAAAGGAATAGAGTAAAGCATCCTATTCCTTTTTGTTATATATAGATGATTTTATCTCTTCAGGAACAGGATCAAAACCGCCTGGATGAAACGGATGACATTTAAGGATTCTTTTTATCGTTAACCAGCCACCTTTTAATGCTCCGAAGCGGTGAATAGCTTCTAAACCATAATGAGAGCATGTTGGATAAAACCTACAAGTCGGTGGGGTAAAAGGTGAAATTCCTCTTTGGTAAAATTTAATAATAAAAGTGAAAAACAACTTTAACATAGTATGGCACTTCCTTAAAAAAGTTAGTTAATTATTTATACTATAGGTAATAGTAAATTACTAGCACAGTTGAGAAATTAGTATTTTATTCGAGCCTAATGTACGTATTGCTTGTAAATTCAAATCTATAGCGGCTAGGTAGTACTACTATTAATTTCTAATCATTATTAGATGAAAAAAATGAAACTTCACGGTATGATAGTAGAGAGAAAAAGAAAGAAGGAGTGTTAATATGCCATCAGTTGAAAGTTTTGAACTAGACCATTGTGCAGTAAAAGCACCGTACGTAAGACATTGCGGAGTCCATAAGGTAGGAAGCGATGGGGTTGTAAATAAATTTGATATCCGCTTTTGTCAACCAAATAAACAAGCGATGAAACCTGATGCGATTCATACATTAGAGCATTTATTAGCGTTTACTATTCGTACACATGCCGAAAAGTTTGACCATTTTGATATTATCGATATCTCTCCAATGGGATGTCAGACTGGTTTTTATTTAGTTGTGAGTGGTGAGCCAACAGTTACAGAAATTATTGATTTATTAGAAGATACATTAAAAGAAGCAATTGAAACAGTTGAAATACCAGCTGCAAATGAAACGCAATGTGGACAAGCTAAGCTCCATGACCTAGAAGGTGCGAAACGTCTAATGAAATTTTGGTTAGACCAGACAAAAGAAGATCTTCATAAAGTATTCGGTTAAACAAAAATCCCTTTCGAGGGATTTTTTTGTTGTATTCTTGGAAATTATTGAATTTTCGTCTGTGGATAACATTCCATTACGGTATCCCGTCCAGCTCCAGCGCTTATTCAAATGCAAATCACCTGACTACGAAAAAGCCAACAAAGTCACTATTTTGTAAGGTTATACTTGCGCTTGCGGTATTGTGTTTACTCATCCTTTTTTTCATTATTATTTTCTTTTATATGATCAAGTGGATCAACCGTGTGTTTATATTGGTATGCTTTTGAAGTAGTTAAAACTGTAAGTAATAAGACAGCAATAACAATAATAATTGAGATGACCAATATTATATACATTCCCTCTCCCCCAGAATATATTTTCTGTTATTCAATTGAACTTAAATTCGTATCCTCCTTTGACTATAAAACAGAAATAAATTTATTACAATAATTTGAATCCTTTTGTATAAAAAGTATGAAATTCAAATGATTTGGTATGCTATAAAAGTAAATTTATTTTAAGGAGGAATAAAGTTGTCAACACAGCTGATAGAGATTGTAAATAAACAAATCGCAAACTGGAGTGTATTGTATATAAAACTACATAATTTCCATTGGTATGTAAAAGGACCTCAGTTTTTTACACTACATGAGAAATTTGAGGAGCTTTATAATGAGGCCGCTATTCATATTGATGAGTTAGCCGAGAGGTTACTAGCTTTAGATGGAAGACCAGTAGCAACTATGAAGGAGATATTAGAACAATCTTCTATTAAAGAGGCATCTGGAAGTGAAAATGCTGAAGAAATGGTACAAGTCATTTCTAATGATTTCAGTATTGTTGTAAATGAATTAAAAGAAGGTATGAGTATTGCAGAAGAATCTGGTGATGAAACAACGGGTGACATGTTACTAGCAATTCATCAAAGTCTTGAAAAGCATAACTGGATGTTAAAGTCGTTTCTTGGAGAATAACAGAAATAATATGGCATCCCACGTAAAGATGAGGGATGCCTTTTTTGGGAAATGTCAAACATACGTATGCTCAATGCAGATTTCGTAATTGGTCTACAGTTAACATTTTTGATTGCCCAATACCTTCTCTAGCCATTTTTGCTTTTAAATTTTCAATCATATAAAAACCAACTAGATTATAAAGCTCTTGATCAGAAAGTTCTTTAATTAATTGAAGTAAATCATTTCGGTCCAGTTCTTGAAGTACAGAAAAAGCTAGGATATCTGCGTCTTCCTCATCACCTGTCAATTTATGGCGATACATTTCATAAAGCTCATCAATGAGTTTCATCATATCCCTCCTTATTTAAGTATAACATTATCAAACAAGAGCTGTTTCATTTTTAAAAATCAGATGTGTAGTGCGGCGCTTGGGCTTTTCTTATATTGTTGCATCTTCAATAAGAAACAATGCCTTAAAGTTGAAATGAATAATTTTAATCAATCCAGGCAAATGCTAAGTAGTAGTTTATTTTGCCTTTGGGGCTGCCAAAGGTGTCACGTTTTTTAAGAACAAAACTTTATAAGGACCGGAGTGACTTATATATGGACCAACCCAAAAAGACATATTACGTTTCTATAGCACAAGGTGAAATCTCTCGTATTTCAACCGCATCTCCCTGGGACTATAAAATTGAAGCTACAGATGATGAAATAACAAAACTACGCGAATATTTTGATCAGAACTATTCATCTGAAGTTCAAGGTTTCTTGCGCGCACACGTTCCTATTATGGAGTATCATAATGACCCCACAAATGATGCATATGATGATACAACTCAAAAAATTTATACTATGTTGTATGAGTTGGGAGATAATGAGGCTAAAGAGCATATTAAATCCCAAGGTATTATTGAGAACTTGGGTCATGAGACAAAGAGTCTAGATAAAAAAATGTAAGCGATTAAATTTTTTGATGATGCTTTGGCTAATGTAGGACAATTTATTTATATGTCGTTACATTAGCCTATTTTATATTTTATCAATAATTGTGTTACTTTCCTACAGTTTATATTTTGTTTTTTTGCAACATTTTTGTGGAACAAATTATTATGATAAAATAAGAGGAAACTTGACAAAATTGGAGATTGAATTTTAATGAATGTTTTTCATGATATGTACCAAAATGAAGTTCACCTATCGTTTACAAAGAATCCCTTTTCTGATCATCCCAAGCATGTTTGGGTTATATGCCGCTATGATAATAAATGGCTATTAACAAATCATCGTGAACGTGGATTAGAATTTCCAGGTGGGAAGGTAGAGGATGGAGAATCACCAGAGGATGCTGCAATTCGTGAGGTAAAAGAAGAAACGGGGGCAGAAGTTGACAAATTAGTGTATTTAGGACAGTACAAGGTGCTAGGCAAAGGGAAGACGATTGTAAAGAACATATATTATGCAAAAATAAAAGCCATTCTCGAACAAACTACATATTATGAAACCTATGGACCGAAATTATTGAATGAGTTACCAGACAATATTGAAGGCAATAGAAGGTTTAGTTTTATCATGAAAGATGATGTACTAACACACAGCCTTAATGAAATAACCAAGCACATCTAAAAAAGCTCTCTTCAAAAAAAGAAAGAGAGCTTTTTATTTCACTGTTTTAATAAGTTTTCGTTCAAGTAATTCTACTGCGTGATACATAATCGTAGCAAAGACCGCTATGATTAATAAACTCAGTAATACAAGAGTGAAATTGAAGACCTGGAAGCCGTATATAATTAAATAGCCAAGCCCTTTTGCAGAAACTAGAAATTCACCTACAATTACTCCTACCCAAGATAAACCTACATTCACTTTTAGCGTTGAAATAATAGTAGGAAATGATGCAGGTAATACAACTTCTTTGAAGCATTGCTTTCGATTAGCTCCAAAAGTTTGAAGTACCTTCAAGTAGTTTTGATCAACTTCTTTAAATGAGGTATATACAACAATTGTAGTAATTATGATTGAAATAATCGCACCCATTGCAATTATGGAAAAGTATCCTGGTCCAAGTGCGACTATCAAAATGGGCCCGAGAGCAACTTTAGGCATAGCATTTAAAACAACTAAATAGGGATCAAGAATATTAGAAAGCCTGGATGACCACCAAAGCATAGCTGCTAAAATTGTACCTAATAATGTACCTATTATAAAACCAAGTACAGTTTCGAACAAGGTGACATAAAGATTTGTAAATAACGTTCCATCGCCTATTTTATCAATTAGTAAGCCCCAGATCTTTGATGGAGAACTAAAAATTAACGGGTCAATCCAGTGCTTTTGACTAGCAATTTCCCAGCCAGAAAAAAATACAAGAAAGATTAGGAATTGATAAATTCTTACAATCTGCTTTTCTTTTCTTAATTCCTTTAAATATAGATCATGGAGGAGATTAATGTTCTTGTTTGGTTTCAAGTTGATCCAGCTCCTTCCATATCTTTTGAAATAAATCTGAGTATTTATGGTGTTGACGTGCATTAAAAGGTGTATCTCTCTTTAATTCATCAGGGACTTGAAACTCTTTGGCAATTCTACCAGGATTAGCTGATAACAAAAGAATTCTATCACTCATAGCAATGGCTTCACCAATATCATGTGTAACAAGAATCGCTGTTTTTTTGTAATCTTTTAATGTGTGTGAAACCAGATCTTCAAGTTTTAGTTTTGTCTGATAATCTAAAGCTGAAAATGGTTCATCAAGAAGTAATATTTTTGGGTTTGTCGCAAGTGTCCGTACCAGGGCAGCACGTTGCCTCATTCCTCCTGAGAGTTGACTAGGATATGATTTCTCAACTCCTTTTAGTCCTATTTTATCTAATAGATGTAATGCATTTTTTTTGGTCTGTTCATTTATATGATTCGTGATTTTAAGTCCAACTAAAACATTTTCCTCAATGGTTTTCCAGGGGAACAAATAATCCTGCTGTAACATATAGCCTATATACGATCGGGCCCGGTCAATTTGCTTATTTTCTATTGTAACTGATCCTTCTGTGGGTGTGATAAGTCCAGCTATTATTGATAAAAGAGTGGTTTTTCCACAACCGCTTGGGCCCAAGAGGGAGACAAATTCTCCATCTTGGACGGTTAGTGATATGTTTTCAATTGCTGTTGTAGCCGAATCTTTTGTGAAGTAGGTATGGCTGACCTTTTCAATTGAAAGGAAACTCATCGTTCATTCACCCCTATTCTGATAATACTCCTTCTGCAATTGATGTATTGACTAGTGTCCTATGATCGATACGTGCAGGTAATTCCCCAGCTTCATCCATAATATCTTGCAAGTTGTTCCATTCTTCTTCATCTAATATTGGATCAGTTGCAAAAGATCCTTGACTTTTATACCGATCAACAACAGTTGCAATGAGATCTACAGGAGTATCTGGGAAATGTTCTTTAATTGATTCGGCCACTTCAAGTGAACTGTGTGTTTCTACAAACTGTTGTGCTTTATAAATAGCTCGCGTAAATTTTTCTACAACTTCTTGATTTTCATCAATAAAACTTTGCTTTGCCATAAAAGTTGTATATGGAACATGACCAGATTCTTCGCCGAACGAGGCAATAATATGTCCTATGCCTTCTTGTTCGAACAGGCTTGCCGTTGGTTCAAACAATTGAACATAGTCGCCTGTACCTGATGAAAATGCACTCGCAATGTTTGCAAAGTCTACATTCTGAATTAGATTTAGGTCGTTATGTGGGTCAATACCATGCTTTTTGAGGACAAACTCCCCGACCATTTGTGGCATTCCACCTTTTCGTTGGCCGAGAAACGTGCTACCCTTCAATTGATCCCATGAGAAATTATCGATTTCTTCGCGAGATACTAAGAAGGTTCCGTCTGTTTGTGTTAGTTGTGCAAAATTAATAACAGGATCTGTTGACCCTTGTGCTTCGACATAAATAGATGTTTCTGAGCCAACAAGCCCGATATCAATACCATCTGATAAGATTGCAGTCATCGTTTTATCTCCACCAGCTGTAAGGATTAGGTCAACTTCAAGTCCTTCTTCTTCAAAAAATCCTTCTGAGAATGCAACATATTGAGGAGCATAAAATAATGAATGCGTAACCTCACCAACAGTAATTTTATGGACTTCATCATTATTACAAGCTACAAGAGGGATAATAAGAATAAGTGAGAGTAGTATTGTTAAAAAAAGTCTCATAAATAAACCTCCTTGATGTATAAATCCCACAATGGGATTTGAATTTTATACGATAGAGTATGTTAGTGACAAAAATGTGTGAATGCCTATAAAAAATAAAGTTGTGACAGTTTACGATATAATAAATATCTGATTTGAAAAATTATTTTCAAAAATAGTGTATTTTTGAAATGATAATTGATTTAAGAACTAATGCAGTAGGAGGTATTTTTGTGTGTAATGATGGTGTTGTAATTGAAAAACAAAGATTTCCTTCTCCGAATCCGAATATAGACCTATTTTTAATTACCTATTTCTCTCAGGGGCTTAAAATAAAGGGTTTTTTAGCTGAGCCAAAGAAAGACAAGCTGTATGATGGTTTTTTATATTTACGGGGTGGTATTAAAAATGTTGGGAAGGTTCGAATCGGGAGAATTGTTCAATTTGCATCTGAAGGATTTGTAGTTATGGCGCCCTTTTACAGAGGCAATCAAGGTGGAGATGGTAATGAGGATTTTGCAGGTGATGACAGATTTGATAGCTTCGCAAGCTTCAAAGTCCTCGAAGCTTCAAGTAAAGTAAATCCAAAGCGGATTCATGTTTTTGGCTTTTCACGGGGAGGTGTTATGGCTCTCCTGACAGCGATTCATGAACCTACTATAAGGTCTGTTGTGTCATGGGGGGGGGTAAGTGATATGAGTCTAACCTATATGGAGCGAGATGACCTAAGAAGAATGATGAAAAGAGTGATTGGTGGAACCCCTAAAAAGTTCCCGGAAAGATATAAATGGAGAACCCCATTATATGAACTTGAAAAAATCGCTGCTCCAGTTTTGTTAATTCACGGAAAAAAAGATAAAAATGTATCAATAGAGCATTCTTATCGAGTAGAGAGGAGATTAAAAGAATTAGGCAAGAAGGTAACAAGTTGGTATTTTGAAGAATTTACCCACTACTTCCCTCCACAAGAAAACCGTCGTACAGTTAAACGTCTTACTGACTGGATGAAACAACAATAGCTGAGATAATAAAATGTTAAGATTTGAGCAAACTTGCACTAAACTTCTCAAGTAATAGTGAAAAAATGGTATGATAAGAGATAAGAAATCAATATATATAAAGGAGAGTGTGAGTATGGGCATGCCTCTAGAAATGAATACTATGATTGTCACGAAAGGAAATGAAGTAAGACTTCAGGATAATTTATTTATACTAAAAAAACAAGGATACAGGTTATATCCAATTGATATCCCAATCGAGGTTAGAAAAACAATGACCAGTGAAACAAGCGGTCAGGCGTTAATAAAAAAGATTGAGCTTGAAAATGAAACGACCACAATTACATACCAACTTAAGTCATTAACCTCAACTAATTGACTACATGAAGATTATAAAATACTAAAGGATTTATGAAATAATTGGAAATAAAAAGAGCTTGACAATTTTGTTGACATATAAAGTTAGTCACGATATGATATGACTTTGAACGGATACTCTCTTATCCCGAGCTGGTGGAGGGACAGGCCCTATGAAACCCAGCAACCATCATAATGATTGGAATATGGCGTATTTTATAGTCTTATAGCCATATACATGTTGTGAAAAGGTGCTAACCTGATGCAAGGCTTGTCCTTGACCGATAAGAGTGAAAGGCTGATTGACATAGTTAACCCTTTCCTCAGTTAGGAATGGGTTTTTTTTATTTGCTTTGTAAACGATAAACAGTAGAGACATCCAAAAATGGCAAATTTTCTTCATAAATTTGGATAAAGTTATCAATACTAAGGGAATGAGTACCGTATCTAAGAAAAATGTGAAGATAGCATTGGTATTTTCGCAACAATATAAAGGAGGAAGCGTTTGATATGTCTAAAAAACGCCGTTTATTTACTTCAGAATCTGTAACTGAGGGACATCCAGATAAGATTGCTGATCAAATCTCAGATTCCATTCTTGATTCAATCATCGCAAATGATCCAAATGCACGTGTAGCTTGTGAGACATCTGTAACAACAGGGTTGGTGCTTGTTGCTGGTGAGATTACTACATCTACATACGTTGATATTCCTAAAATTGTTCGTGAAACAATTAAAGAAATTGGCTATACTCGTGCAAAGTATGGTTTTGACTCTGAAACATGTGCTGTCTTAACTTCTATTGACGAACAATCTCCTGATATTGCTATGGGAGTTGATAAGGCATTAGAAGCTCGTGAAGGACAGATGTCAGATGAAGAGATTGAGGCAATTGGAGCGGGGGACCAAGGACTTATGTTTGGTTTTGCGATAAACGAAACCAAAGAGTTAATGCCACTTCCAATTTCACTTGCACATAAACTTGCTCGCCGTTTAACAGAGGTTCGTAAAGATGATATCCTGCCGTATTTGCGTCCTGATGGAAAAACCCAAGTAACTGTAGAATATGATGAAAATGATAAACCTGTACGTATCGATACAATCGTTATTTCAACTCAGCATCATCCAGAAGTATCGCTTGAGCAAATCCAACGTAATATTAAAGAACACGTAATTAACCCAGTTGTACCAAAAGAACTAATTGATGACGAAACAAAATACTTCATTAATCCTACTGGTCGTTTTGTAATTGGAGGCCCTCAAGGTGACGCAGGGTTAACAGGACGAAAAATCATCGTTGACACATATGGTGGTTATGCCCGCCACGGTGGTGGTGCATTTTCTGGAAAAGATGCTACCAAGGTAGATAGATCTGCCGCATATGCAGCACGATATGTTGCAAAGAATATTGTGGCTGCAGGACTAGCTGACAAGTGTGAAGTTCAGCTCGCGTATGCAATTGGTGTAGCACAACCTGTTTCAATTTCTATCGATACATTTGGAACAGGCAAGGTAACAGAGGAAGTGCTTATAGAAGTGGTTCGAAGCAATTTTGATTTACGCCCTGCAGGTATTATCAAAATGCTCGACCTTCGCAGACCAATTTATAAGCAAACAGCAGCATATGGGCATTTTGGACGTCTTGATTTAGATTTGCCTTGGGAAAGAACCGATAGAGCAGAGGCACTTAAGACTCAAGCTTTAAGCTAAAAATGAATATTTGACTAATAGAAGTGTCAGGACCAAAAATAGTAAATTTTGTTATTGTTGTCTCGTTTGCAACAGCATTAAATGAATGGATCCTGACACTTTATATTTTATTTTTAATAAAACTATGAAACGTTCTTCAAAAAATCTTCGTCAAATAGTTTGTAGTTATGATACAATCTATTTTATTCGAGAAAAAATAGCTTTATAGTAATTACCTTGAAAGAGGGTGAGTTGAATGTGTGGTTTCATAGGATGTTTGCATGATAAACCAACGATAGTTAGTGAAGACAGAATGAGTAAGTTTGAAGATATGAATACAATTATTACCCATCGAGGACCAGATGATGCTGGGTATTTTCACGATGAATATGTTCAATTCGGGTTTAGGCGTTTGAGTATTATTGACTTAGAAGCTGGTCACCAGCCTTTATCATACGAAAATGATAGATATTGGATTATTTTTAATGGTGAGATATATAACTACTTAGAATTAAGAGAAGAGCTCATTAAAAAAGGATACGAGTTTTCTACACATTGCGATACTGAAGTGATTATCGCTCTTTTTAGTGCTGAAAAGGAAAAAGCCGTTGAAAAGCTTAGAGGAATGTTCGCGTTTGTTATTTGGGATAAACAAGAACAGCAACTGTTTGGTGCAAGAGATCCGTTTGGTATCAAACCTTTCTTTTACTATGAAAGTGGAGATAAGAACTATTATGCATCAGAAAAGAAAAGTATACTTTTGGCCCTTGAGAATGACGTACTTAACTATAGTTCTTTACAATATTACTTAACATATCAATTTGTCCCAGAACCAGAAACAATGTCAGATGGTATTAAGAAGCTTGAACCAGGACATTACTTCACAAAGAAAATTGGCGAGAAACTGGAAACTCATGTATATTGGAAAGCTTCGTTTAATCCGGTGAAAAAGTCTGAAGATGTGTTAGTAAAGGAAATTCGTGAAGCGTTGTTTGATTCAGTGAAAATTCATATGAGAAGTGATGTTCCTGTTGGGTCATTTCTTTCAGGAGGAATTGACTCCTCCATTATTGTTTCAATTGCGAAGGAATTTCACCCTGCAATTAAAACATTCTCGGTTGGATTTGAACGCGATGGTTTTAGTGAAATCGATGTAGCAAAACAAACCGCAGAAAAACTGGGTGTTGAAAATATTAGCTACGTCATTTCTGCTGATGAGTACATGAAAGAATTACCGAAAATCATCTGGCATATGGATGATCCATTAGCAGATCCTGCAGCAATCCCACTTTATTTTGTTGCAAGAGAAGCACGTAAACATGTAACAGTTGTTCTTTCAGGTGAAGGTGCAGATGAATTATTTGGCGGTTATAATATATATCGTGAGCCACAATCACTAGAGGTTTTTAATAAGATTCCAGAGTCAGGAAAAACGTTATTAAAGAAAATTGCCGACATTCTACCTGAAGGCATGAGAGGAAAGAGCTTCATTGAGCGCGGAGTTACACCGATGGAAGAACGTTATATTGGCAATGCCAAAATGTTCAGTGAAGAAGAGAAAAAACGCTTGTTAAGAAGCTACCATGAAGGATTAGATTATACCAATATAACGTCACCATTTTACAATGAATCAAAAGGATATGAACCTGTAAATAGAATGCAGTATATTGATATCCATACATGGTTAAGAGGGGATATTCTCTTAAAAGCTGATAAAATGACAATGGCACATTCTTTAGAACTTCGAGTTCCATTTTTAGATAAGGTTGTGTTTGATGTCGCTTCGAAAATCTCTCCAGAAATGAAAACAGCTAATCAAACAACAAAATATATTTTACGTAAGGCTGTAGAAGGAATTGTTCCAGAACATGTGTTAAGTCGTAAGAAGCTTGGATTCCCAGTACCAATTAGACACTGGTTAAAGCATGAAATGTATGATTGGGCACAATCAATTATTAATAATAGTGATACAAATCATCTTTTTGATAAAAGTGTCGTCTTGAAACTTTTAGATGACCATTGTAAAGATAAAGCAGATAACAGTAGAAAAATATGGACGGTACTCATCTTTATGATTTGGCATCAAGTCTATATTGAAAAGGTCTATGATTTTTCATCAATTTACAATAAATCAAAAACAACTGCAGGTGTATAGAAGCTGCTATCATATACTATAAAAAATGATTAGCTTATTTACTCACAAAATTATCAACAAAAAGGGTATAATTAGCACAATTGTCTACCGTAAACAGCCTAGCCTCTCGAGATTAAATAACCTGTGGCAAGAAAAATCTAAGAGCGACTTTTCTTGCCACAAAACATTAGATTGTCGGGGCTGAACAAGGTTCTTGCGCTTTTCTTATAGGATAAAAAAGTATAAATTTTGAATATAGTTTCGGTGTCTAGCACCAGTCGCGAACGACGAAGACTAGCTAATACGCCCAGAAGGTCAAAGAACTGCCTCCTAGTCGTTCTTGTTTTATGCTTTTCGCCCTACGCGGGCGCCGCGGCGCTACTTATTCTAGGTAGGTAATTGCTTGTTTGCCCATTTGCACCCATGATTTAATAAAATCTGCTTTGGGTGCTTTCTTATTTTTAATTCCTGTCAAGGGGTCGTTGAAATATACATACTTATCGTCATATCCTGTCACTAATACGGAATGCTCATGATAGGTAATCGAGATAACTCCATCTTGGGTATGCCATTTTTGAAACACAGAATTAGGTAATTCCCTGTATCTTGCATTCGCGATTACCCAAACCGGCGAACCGTTTACTAAATATGTTTCAATTTCTTCAAAAGTGCTGCCAGTAAGGTCAATAATTCTCCCAGCCAAGAATTGGTTTGCTAAATCTGCAATTGGTTTATGATACACACCCAATCCAGGGTTTGTTTTTGTATACATATCTCCAACAAAACCCCGATTAGGATTACCAAAATAAACTTTTCCGTTTTTACGTTGATATGGCGTTGGATCTTTTTTTACGGCTTCAGCTAACGTCATTTTATCTACCTGGACACCTGCATGTTGAAGCAGCATTGCTAAACTTGTTACTTCACAGCCCCGTGGCAGCTCTGGATATTGTGGAATAATTGGTGCCTGAATTTTTGTAGTAGTAGTTGATTCAACTTCAGCATAAACAGGACTTGAAAGTACTAGTGTAATGACGAATATCGATATGAAAAAAACAGTAACTGTATTTTTTAACGTTTTATACATGATAAGTACAACTCCTTACAGACATAGTAAAGAAAGTGGGTTAGTGAAGAATACTTTCTGCTGTAAGGTTAGCTTACCAACAATAAAGAATGAAAAGTCAAAAAAAGGGCTTCCTAATAAAGGTAAAATAGTAGAATTTTATAAAATTTTCTACAATAAGTTAACAAAGCGTAACATGAAATACAACATGTTATTACATCAGTAAATATGCTCCATGAAGCTTGCGACAGCTGAACAAATTTCTTTAAAAAATCTTTTGCGCATGGAAAGTGTTCCCAATCTTGCGTCGATGCTTCCATAGGCTGAACAGCTAAACCTGCTGTGCTTGCGCATTTCTATTTTTTCAATTGCTTATAATACTGTCCTTTTTCAACGTACTGTGTGCGAATTCGTTCCATTTCCTGTCGGTCCTGGTCGGTAAGATTACGTATAACTTTTGCAGGTCTTCCGAATGCCAACATATTCGGAGGAATTTTTTTTCCTTGTGGAACGAGACTTCCTGCGCCAATAAAGGCACCTTCCCCAATTTCGGCTTCATCCAATATAATAGAGCCCATTCCAATCAAAGCATTCTTGCGAATAATTGAGCTATGTAAAATAACTTGGTGACCAACTGTAACATCGTCTTCAATAATTAAAGGATTATTAGGGCTCTGATGTAAAACAGAATTATCTTGGATATTTACCCGATTTCCAATTACAGTTTGTGCAACGTCTCCTCTTATCACACAATTAAACCATACGCTACTTTCTTCACCTATCGTAACATCGCCTGTGATTGTAGCATAATCAGCAATAAAGGCTGAAGGACTAATTGTAGGATATTTGTCTTTATATTGATAAATCATAAACATCATTCCTTTCAGTTGATATAAATCAGCCGTTCGACTAAGTTAAATATAGTAGACTTGTTGTAGGCTGTAAATAATATAATGTAATAAGCTCTATTTTAGACGCACTGTTTTGTAACCTTGGAGCACCTGAAATGATAATTAAACAGGGGGAGAAGACGATGTGGAAATGGGAAGTAGAGGAACCAAAAGGTGTCGTTGTATTGGTACATGGTGCGGCAGAACATCATGGGCGTTATATGTGGTTGGTTAAAAAATGGAATTCGATTGGAATGAATGTAATAATGGGTGACCTTCCTGGACAAGGAAATGTCCCAAGAAAGAAGAGAGGCCATATTCGTTCATTTCAGGAATACTTAGAAGAAATATACTCTTGGATAGAGTTAGCTTCAGAATATAAATTACCGATTTTTTTATTCGGACATAGTATGGGTGGATTAGCAGTCATTCGACTTCTTCAGGAGAAGGTATTACCAATTAAGGCTGTGATTCTCTCTTCACCCTGTCTTGCGCTTGTAGACGAACCACCAACAATACTTGATGTATTGACCCGTGGATTAAATTGTATCATTCCATCTTTACGAGTTGATAATAATCTATCAGTATCAAAGGCAACTCGAAATGAAGACATTCAAAAACAAGATGAACATGATTCACTTTATGTCACAAAAGTATCTGTAAGATGGTACCGTGAACTAGTGAAAGCGATGAAGCTTGCCTTTCGAAATATAGATAAGTTGCCGAACGTCCCTGTTTTACTTTTACAAGGCGGAGATGATAAAATTGTTGATAAACATTATGTAAGTAAGTGGTTTAACAAGGTAAACAGTAGTGAAAAGGTTTATAAGGAATGGGAGCATCTTTATCATGAAGTATTTAATGAGCCAGAAAGAGAAGAAGTCTTTCAATATACCCGACGTTTTGTTGAAACACATATAAAAGGAACGGAGATATAACTAGATAAGAAGGTGATTCCTTGAAAATACCAACACATCCAATCCCTTTAATGGGGAAAGTATATAAAGAGGTTCTTCCAATCGTTCACAAACATTTAGCAGGCTGGAAGAATAAGGCTGAATCGATACCCAATCCAGAACTAAGGAAACAAGCTCTTGCTAGTATTCGAGACAAAACCTTCCACTGTGAGGGTGGATCAATTCTTGCCATTTTAGCAGGTGAGCATCTCGAACAATGTATCAAATTTATTGTTGCATATCAAACCATCAGTGATTATTTAGATAATCTATGTGACCGGAGCACTTCCCTTGACCCACTTGATTTCCAGATGTTACATCACTCCATGCCACATGCACTAACTATCGGACAAGAAACAGAGAATTATTATCGTTATAGATCCGATCAAGATGACGGTGGCTACCTCGAGAGTCTTGTTACTGAATGTCAATCAGTACTAAAGAAAACAAATCATTATGAAAAAATCGTCGATCATTTACAAGAACTTGCTGGCTATTATTGTGATTTGCAAGTTCATAAGCATGTGAAAAAGGACGAACGAGTACCTCGTCTTGAAACATGGTTTGAGAGTCATAAACCTTCATTGCCCGAAATGGAATGGTATGAGTTTTCTGCTTGCTCTGGATCAACATTAGGTATCTTTTGCCTTGTTGCCTATGCCTTTAGAGAAGAATTTGAAACTGAAATGGCATTTAAAATTCGCCAAGGATATTTTCCTTACATCCAAGGCCTACATATCATGTTAGATTACTTTATCGACCAAGAAGAGGACATTGCAGGAGGAGATTTGAACTTTTGTTTTTATTATCCACATGAGCAAAAATTATTAGCACGTTTAAAACACTTTGTTTATGAAGCTGATAAGCATATTTCAGGACTTCCAAATGAGAAATTTCATAAGCTGATTAACCGTGGTTTGTTGGGAATCTATCTTTCTGATACTAAGGTAAGAAAACAAAAAAACATACTCCAAGTTGCAAAAGAAATGATTAGGTGTGGAGGAAAAACCTCGTATTTTTTCTATCTGAATGGACGTGCATACCGTACGTTGCAACGAGTTTTCAATTAAAACAAAGTAGAATTTAAAACCCCACGATAATCATCGTGGGGTTAGTCTGTGGTTAACGTTTTTCAATAGCTAAAATAAATGGTGGATTGTTTACCTGATTCAAAAATCGATAACTTAGTACATGGGCCATTTGCTGATCAATTGTTTTGACATATGCTAAGAGGCAATCGCGCTCGAAAGCCCCTTCTTCATGTCCATGATAGATTACAACAACAATAATTCCTTCGGGTGCCATTATCTTAAGAAGCTGTTCAATAGCGGAAATAGTGCTATCAGGCTGTGTGACAATTTGTTTATCCCCGCCTGGCAAATAACCAAGATTGAAAATTGCAGCAGCTATTTTACCGTGGACAGGTTCAGGGATACAATTCATTAGTTGACTATGACTTTGATTAACCAAAGTAACTCTGTCAAAAACATGATGCTCTTTTAATTTAGCAGTAGTATTTTCAATTGCTTCTAATTGAATATCAAATCCATAAACATGTCCATCTTCTCCCACTAAGTTAGCTAAAAAAAGTGTGTCATGTCCATTTCCAACAGTTCCATCAACAACGATGGAACCTTTTTCTACTGCAATCTGTAATAGTTTTCTTGCATAGGGCAGTATTCGATCAAGCTTCATTTACTTCTAGCGCCTTTTTGAAAAATTTCCCTTGGTAACTATTACGCCTTCTAAGTTCTGCATCAATTGCGTTTAAAACTTCCCATTTATTTACACTCCACATTGGCCCAACCATTAAATCAATTGGTCCATCGCCTGTAATTCGGTGAACAATCATTTCCGGTGGTAAAATTTCTAATTGATCACATACTAAGTTTACATACTCATCAAAGCTTAGAAATTCAAGCATTCCTTTTTCATATTGCTTAACCATTGGAGTTCCTTTTAATAAGTGTAACAAGTGGATTTTGATTCCTTGGACATCCAGTTTTGCAACTTCACGTGCAGTTTCCATCATCATTTCTGGTGTTTCAAGTGGTAATCCGTTAATGATATGTGAACAAATTCGAATGTTGTGCTTTCGTAACTTGTTAACACCTTCTTTATAGCATTGATAATCATGAGCCCTATTAATTAATAAGGCCGTACGCTCATGCACAGTTTGAAGTCCAAGTTCTACCCATAAATATGTGCGTTCATTTAATTCTGCTAAGTATTCAACAACATCATCCGGAAGACAATCAGGTCGCGTTGCAATAGATAAGCCGACAACACCTTCTTGATTAAGCACTGATTCGAACTTTTCGCGTAATACATCAACAGGTGCATGTGTATTCGTATATGCTTGGAAGTAGGCCATATATTTACCATCCTTCCACTTTTCATGCATTTTATTTTTTATTTTATTAAATTGAGTTACTAAATCTTCTGCGCGGTTCCCTGCAAAATCTCCAGATCCAGCTGCACTACAAAATGTACAACCACCATGAGCGACAGTACCATCTCTGTTCGGGCAATCAAATCCGCCATCTAGTGCTACCTTAAATACTTTATGTCCAAAAATCGTACGTAAATGATAATTCCACGTATGATATCGTTTATCGTCAGTTGAAAAGATAAATGGGTTCTGTTTTGTCAATGCAAACCCTCCTTACTAATAATCTCATTCACTGATTGTAGCATGTTTTATCAGCCAACCTCAAATGTAAAAAATACAAGTAACTCCCTCAACAGTTTATAATAATGGAAAACATTCTTTTTCATTCGGGATGATAGAAGATCGAAAACTGTACAAACTAATTGGTGACGAAGCACATGCTTCGCAATGAAATTACTAGCACAAGGAACTAGGAGGGGTATAGAATGGCCACTCGTCAATCTGTAGAGTCGTTTCTGCAACGTTGTGAGGATACAATTAGGACTGCACAGGAACAATTAAATGTTTCCAGACAGCAGCAACATTATAATACCTTAGAATATACCAATTCACTTACGGATATAGAGAATACAGTAAATGATCTTGCCCATTTAGCGCTAAGTTGTAATGGGCAGCAAAGAGAGCAGCTCCATCGAATGAGATTGCAATTGCAACAGCTTCAAAATGATATGATATTAGATGCAAATATCATTCAAGAATATAAATAGGAGATGACTTTATGAAAAAGCGCTCAAAACAAAACAATCCTGAGCAAAAGACGAAAAATGGGATTAACAATCAGGATTTAGAAGTTGGTCAAGATTTTGATCCGAAGAAGGTTGCAAAGAAAAAATATTTAGAAAAAGGGCAGCCGATTAAATCTAAGCAGAGAACAGAAAATTAATTTTTTCATAAAAGACGTGTGTAAAGTGCACGTCTTTTTTCATGGCCCCAAATCTTAGCAACTATAGAATTCTAATAATTATGCCATTTCAATTACTTATTGCTAAAAAGCTTGTAAAGGAATAAAATTATTTTGGCATTCGAAGGAATAGTAAAAGTAAATAATAAATGGAGGAATCTTTATGCCTCGCGCTCTAAAGTTATTAGTTTTGGGAATGATTATTAATGTAACTGGGGCGTCTTTTTTATGGCCTTTAAACACCATTTACATTCATGACCACCTTGGGAAGTCACTGACCGTGGCGGGTTTTGTGCTCATGTTAAATTCAGGAGCAAGTGTTATTGGCAATTTAATCGGTGGTAGTCTTTGATAAAATAGGCGGATATCGATCCATCCTTTCTGGTATTATCATTTCATTACTTTCAATTGTAGGCCTAGTCTTTTTTCATGATTGGCTTTTTTATATAATCTTCCTTATTATTGTAGGATTTGGATCAGGAATTATCTTTCCAGCTATGTATGCAATGGCTGGTTCGGTTTGGCCTCAGGGCGGAAGAAAGGCGTTTAATGCGATGTATGTTGGCTCAAATGTCGGTGTGGCATTAGGTGCTGCCTTAGGTGGATATATAGCGTCATTCTCGTTTGAGTATGTTTTTACAGCGAATGCGGTTATGTATTTCTTTTTTTTGATTTTAGCGATTTTTGCTTATCGAAAGATTAAAACAGAAAAAAATAGTCAACAAAACGTTTTACAGCAAAATGTTGTTGTCAAAAGTAAAACAAAATTACATGCACTGTTTATCCTATGCATCGGCTATGTACTTTGTTGGTTAGCGTACTCGCAATGGGCTTCAACAATTGCGAGCTATACTCAGGAGATAGGAATAAGCCTTAAACAGTATAGTTTGATATGGACAATTAACGGTGCATTGATTGTTCTCGCACAGCCTTTCACAGCAGTTGTGGTGCGTTTCTTTACAAAAACATTAAAATCTCAAATGGTTGTTGGGATGGTCATTTATATTATTTCATTTCTTGTTCTAATATACGCAACGGAGTTCAGAGGCTTTGTTATCGCGATGGTGATTTTAACGATCGGAGAAATTTTTGTATGGCCAGCTGTTCCTACAATTGCAAATGATCTTGCCCCAAAAGGAAGAGAAGGTTTTTATCAGGGAATTGTAAATAGTACAGCAACAGCAGGTAGGATGTTAGGGCCATTTATTGGAGGACTCCTCGTTGATCTTTATGGAATCCATATGTTGTTTCTAGTATTAATTGTATTATTAGTTGTCTCCATTGTTACAACGATTGTTTATGATAAAAAATTGAAAACTAATAATACAGCAGTTGTTTATGATGTTTAGGAGAGTTAGCCAAAAGACCTTGAGGAATCGATAAATGGCTCCTCAAGGTTTTTTGTTTTATAATTTTTTATTTTTTATTTAAAATGGTGTCGATATTACTTGAACCTGGTGGAACCATAGGGTATACATTTTCTTCTTCTGTTACATCAAACTCCATTACGACAGGCCCCTTAATTGTCATTGCTTCTTTTATTACTTGTTCTGCTTGTTTTTGATCTGCTGCAAATAAACCAGTTGCTCCATATGCTTCAGCAAGCATTACAAAACATGGAGATGTAATTTTAACAGCCGAATATCGAGATTGATAGAATAACTCTTGCCATTGCCTAACCATCCCAAGATAACCATTTTTAAGGATGGCAATTTTAATCGGTAATTGATATCTTACAGCAGTACTAAGTTCTTGGATGTTCATTTGAATACTTCCATCACCACTTACACAAATAATTGGGTGAGTTGGCTTGGCTAAAGCTGCACCGATACTTGCGGGTAATCCAAACCCCATAGTTCCGAGTCCACCAGAAGTGAGTAATTGGCGTTCATGCTTAAAGGAATAATTATGTGCAGTCCATATTTGGTGCTGTCCTACATCCGTTGTCACAATTGCATTCCCTTGTGTGTATTTATCTAGTAATTGTATCACCAATTGAGGCTTTAATAGACTAGCTGTTGTTTTGAATCTTGGTACCTCTTTTTTCCATGTACTCACTTCATTAGTCCAATCACTGCTTTCTTTTTTTTGTACTAATGGCAACAGTTGTAGGACTACCTCTTTTACATCTCCGATGATTGGAACGTCAATCATAATATTTTTATTGATTTCAGCAGGATCGATATCAACTTGTATCTTTTTTGAATGAGGAGAAAAGCCTTTGACATTACCAGTTACGCGTTCACTGAATCTTACTCCTAGACAAATTAATAAATCAGCACGATGTACTGCTTTATTTGCGGCAAAGGTTCCGTGCATACCAAGCATACCAAGAAATAGCGGATGTGTGCTTGGAAATGCCCCAAGGCCCATTAACGAACTAACAACAGGAATATTTAATGTAGTTGCCAGCTTTATTACGTCATTTGCAGCCGATGACAAGATTACTCCACCACCAATAAATAAAACTGGTCTTTTTGCTTGTTGAATTTCTGTCACTACCTTTTTTATCATATGGCTGTTAGCTTTTGCCATCTTTTGTGACATATTTTGAAATTGCTTGGACTGTGGCTCTGGCAGTAAGTCGATAGAATTCAGGATGTCAGTGGATATTTCGACTACAACTGGACCTGGTCTACCAGTACTAGCTGTACTGAACGCTATCGATAAAATTTCTTCCATTTCAGATGGTGAAGATATACGGAAATAATGTTTTGTAACTGACATTGTCATTGTTGCAACATCGACTGTTTCTGAAATACGCTTATTGTCTATCTTAGATAAAACAAACATTACAAGTGGGATTGAATCAATATAGGCTGTTGCAAGACTAGTAATTGCACTCGAAACTCCTGGTCCCTTTGAGATTAGAGATACTCCAACTTTCCCTGAAGCCCGTGCATAGCCATCTGCAGCGTGTACAGCAGCCTGTTCATGTTTTAAAAATATCGAATGAATACCTACAGAGCTCTGCTTATCAAACAGCTTGAGGGATGTTTCATTAGGAAAACTAAACACAGTATCTACTTGTTGATAATTCAATAATTTCCACAAGAAGCCTTTTGAGGTAGTGGAATGAATCATTGATAGTTGCGGTTGCAAAGGTTATCTTCTCCCTTCCAATGAAAAATGGTAGTATGTCACTAATGTTGCACGAATTTTTTAATAATTTAAATAATAGTAGAATGTGAGCAGATGTGTATGTGATAACAGTCACAATTACAAAAAATAATTAAAAAGTAAGCTACCAATATTTGAAAACTATTATTTTTAAAAAATTAAATATTTTTGAATGAAAAAAAAAGATTCGTATGTTAATATCAAATAATAATCAAAAATTCTTACATTTTAGAATTTTATTTCGTTAGGTAACCGTAGTCCTAAGTTAAGGTAATTTAAAGAAAAAAGGGGAATCTATATGGCTGAACTACGTAGTAATATGATTAAAAAAGGCTTTGATCGTGCACCGCATCGAAGCTTACTAAGAGCTGCTGGAGTAAAAGAAGAAGACTTTGACAAACCATTTATTGCTGTTTGTAATTCATATATTGATATTGTTCCAGGGCATGTACATTTACAAGAGTTTGGGAAGATCGTAAAGGATGCTATTCGCGAAGCGGGTGGAGTTCCATTCGAATTTAACACTATTGGTGTTGACGATGGAATTGCGATGGGTCACATCGGAATGCGTTACTCACTACCAAGTCGTGAAATCATTGCAGATTCAGTTGAAACAGTTGTTTCGGCACACTGGTTTGATGGGATGGTTTGTATTCCAAACTGTGACAAAATCACACCTGGAATGATGATGGCTGCACTTCGTATTAACATTCCAACTATCTTCGTTAGTGGCGGTCCAATGAAAGCCGGTGTCACTAGCGATGGCCGTAAAATTTCATTATCGTCTGTTTTCGAAGGTGTAGGTGCATACCAAGCTGGAAAGATTGATGATAAAGGCTTACAAGAATTAGAACAATTTGGATGTCCAACTTGTGGTTCTTGTTCTGGAATGTTCACTGCAAACTCAATGAACTGTTTAGCTGAAGCTCTTGGACTTGCTTTACCTGGAAATGGAACAATTTTAGCAGTTGATCCTAAGCGAAAAGAATTTGTTAAAGAATCTGCAGCACAGCTAATGAATCTTATTAAAGACGATATTAAGCCTCGTGATATTGTTACTGAAAAAGCAATCGATAACGCATTTGCATTAGATATGGCACTTGGTGGTTCAACTAATACAGTGTTACATACGTTGGCACTTGCGCACGAAGCTGAAATTGAATATCCAATTCAACGCATTAATGAAGTAGCGGCTCGTGTACCACATTTATCAAAGCTTGCTCCAGCATCAGATGTTCATATTGAGGATTTACATGAAGCTGGCGGTGTATCGGCTGCACTTAATGAGCTTTCTAAGAAAGAGGGCGCACTACATCTTGACACATTAACAGCAACTGGTAAAACACTTGGTGAAAATATTGCCGGTTGTGAAGTGAAAGATTACAATGTCATTCACTCAATTGACAATCCGTTTACTGAAAAAGGTGGACTTGCTGTATTATTTGGGAACCTTGCTCCAGACGGTGCAATTATTAAAACTGGTGGCGTACAGGATGGTATTACACGCCATGAGGGACCTGCGGTTGTATTTGAATCACAAGAAGATGCTATTAAAGGTATCTCTTCTGGTCAAGTAAAAGCTGGCGATGTTGTGATTATTCGCTACGAGGGACCAAAAGGCGGACCAGGTATGCCTGAAATGCTTTCACCAACATCGATGATCGTTGGAATGGGACTCGGGCCAAAAGTTGCACTTGTAACAGACGGCCGTTTTTCAGGAGCATCTCGCGGACTATCAATCGGTCACGTTTCACCAGAAGCAGCTGAAGGTGGACCGCTTGCATTTGTTGAAGACGGTGATCACATTGTCATCGATATTGAACAACGCACAATGGATGCAATCGTTCCTGAAGAAGAATGGGAAAAACGTAAAGCTAACTGGAAAGGCTTTGAACCAAAGGTAAAAACAGGTTACCTTGCTCGCTATTCTAAGCTTGTGACATCTGCTAACACTGGTGGAGTAATGAAGATATAATAGGTTTATTATGAATCGCAGTCACTTTGTGGCTGCGGTTTTTTTAAAAACAAAAAACATGGGTTTCTGAAAATTCCCCATGTTTTTGGAAGGATAATTCTTTTCATGAAAGATCTTTTAAGAGCTTAATGCCCCCCACTAACCTCAACACCATCGTCCTCACCTGTTGCTGTAACTTTCAATACCGCAACGGCACCTTTAGACGCATGATTAAATTGATGGGTAACAATGGAATAGTTCCCTTCTTTTACGACCGTAAACTCAACGACTGCTCCACCGCTTGCAGGAAGTAAAACAGTTTGTAACCCCTTTATATGGTTAAATGGATTACCATCGATATAAACATCATCAAATACTGTGCCAACAACGTGGAATGAACTTAATTCATTAGGACCTACATTATTGATATATAACCTTACCCGGTCACCAACCTTAGCTAATAGAGGTGTTTTCTTTAATGTGAATGTATCGCCGTTTGTGTTGAGAGCATCTTCATTTAAAGCCTTAGTGGAGAAAACAACATGACTAGGTTCTCCATTCATAAAATCATCTAAATCGTTGTACTTGTACCATTCATTTTGAATAACTACGTACTCACGGTCTATTTCAGCATCAGTTGGATATCCGTTTTTAGGTTTTACGATAATTGTCCCATGCATACCATTAGCAATATGTGAAAGAACGGGTGCTGTACCACAGTGGTACATAAACACTCCAGGTTTTGTTGCTGGATAACTAAATGTCCCAGATTCATTTGGCATCACATCAGTAAAGTCCGTGGACGGTGCGGCATGCACGGCATGAAAATCCATACTATGAGGGATAGCCGGATCGATATTTTTTAACGTAAAATGAATTGTATCTCCTTCATTTACAACAACTACAGGTCCTGGTGCTTCTCCATTAAACGTCCAGGCTTTATACATTTTTCCTTTGTCAATCTCAATGTCAGTAATTTGAGATGTCATTTCAACATTCACTGTATTTTTATTCATTCTTTCTACCTTAATAGGAATTGGATCTTGATTGAGGTCTTTGTGTGGAGCTATAACCTTTTGCTCTTCTTCTCCTGATGATGCTAATGCAACATCACTAACCAATTCTGTATTATTTGCACATCCAGATAATAAAAGAGCAAAACTACTTACCAAGAGAAAATGCTTTAATGAACTCCCCATTTGAATAGTCCCCCTAGCTTTTTATTGAGATGGTAATCACAGTATTATCGTAAAAAAATCAGCATATTTAAAGCGTGATTAAGGTCACTTAAATCGGCTTGATCTATGTCAATTATGTGAAATAGTGAGCATATTAACACGGTAATAATAGTGGTATTGTTAATAATCCATAGAAATATTGGAAAAAGGTAAGGTTTGCAATAAAATTAAGGTGGTAATAATAAGATAAACAAGCCTATTTTTTCCGATAGTACTTGCAGTTTTTTGACAATTTCTATACAATATGCAATATAATAAAAAACCTAGTCATTTAATTGGTTTATGAACGATAGTAAAATTAAATATATTGTTGAACGGTGATAAGGAGTAGTAATGAAAGCGACATGTGTAGAGAGTTGACGGTTGGTGCAAGTCAATCTTGTCATTCATGAACTCGCCTTTGAGTAATAAGAGTGAGAAATGCAACAAATTGTTGTAAAGGTAACTCTTATCGTTTTGTCCGCGTTATGGATTAATGAAGTGAGTTGACAACTATGGTTGTCGCTAAATTGGGTGGTACCGCGGGAGACAACTACATATCCTCTCGTCCCTTATTATAGGGATGAGAGGTTTTTTATATTGACAACAATTTAAACAATGTATTTTTAATAAGTAATGAAGTCGAGGAGGATTTACAATGAGTTTCAATCATCAAGAGATTGAAAAAAAATGGCAGCAATATTGGGAAAGCAACAAAACTTTCAAAACTACTGAAGATAAAGGAAAGCGCAAGTTCTACGCGTTAGATATGTTCCCATACCCATCTGGTGCTGGGTTACATGTTGGGCATCCAGAGGGATATACGGCTACAGATATTTTAGCGCGGATGAAACGAATGCAGGGCTATAATGTATTACATCCAATGGGGTGGGATGCATTTGGTTTACCTGCTGAACAATACGCTTTAGATACAGGAAATGATCCGGCAGAATTCACAGAAAAGAATATTAATACCTTCCGCCGCCAAATTAAGGAACTAGGATTTTCTTATGATTGGGACCGTGAAGTAAATACAACTGATCCAAAGTATTATAAATGGACGCAATGGATTTTTACAAAGTTATATGAAAAAGGGTTGGCGTATGTTGATGAAGTGGCTGTTAACTGGTGCCCAGCACTTGGAACTGTTTTAGCAAATGAAGAAGTAATTGATGGAAAAAGTGAACGTGGAGGGCACCCAGTTGTCCGTCGTCCAATGAGGCAGTGGGTATTAAAAATCACTGCATATGCTGACCGTTTACTTGAAGACCTTGAAGAATTAGATTGGCCTGAAAGCTTAAAAGAAATGCAGCGCAATTGGATTGGACGTAGTGAAGGGGCACATGTTACGTTTACAATTGATGGTCACGAAGATACTTTTACAGTGTTTACAACTCGACCTGATACTTTATTTGGGGCAACATATGCCGTTCTTGCACCAGAACATCCATTTGTTGATAAAATTACTGCAGCAGACCAAAAGGAAGCAGTGAAAGCATACATCGATAAAGTGAACAGTAAAAGTGACCTTGAGCGAACAGACTTAGCAAAAGATAAAACAGGTGTATTTACTGGTGCATATGCCATTAACCCTGTTAATGGTGAAAAAATGCCAATTTGGATTGCAGATTATGTTCTTATGAGCTACGGAACTGGTGCAATTATGGCAGTTCCAGCACATGATGAACGTGACTATGAATTTGCTAAAAAGTTTGATTTGCCAATTAAAGAGGTTGTTGCTGGTGGTGACGTAACGAAAGAAGCGTACACTGGCGATGGTGAACATGTTAACTCTGCATTTTTAAATGGTCTTAATAAAGATGAAGCCATTACAAAAATGATTGATTGGCTTGTTGAAAATGAAAAGGGTAAAAAGGAAACTACGTATCGCTTACGTGATTGGCTATTTAGTCGTCAGCGATATTGGGGAGAACCAATTCCAATTATTCATTGGGAAGATGGTACGATGACAGCATTGCCAGAAGAAGAGCTTCCATTAATGCTTCCAAAGACAACAGAAATTAAACCATCTGGTACAGGTGAGTCTCCACTTGCAAACATTGAAGACTGGGTTAACGTTGTTGATGAAAAGACTGGTAAAAAGGGGCGTCGTGAAACGAATACAATGCCGCAATGGGCAGGAAGCTGCTGGTATTACTTGCGTTATATTGATCCAGATAATGACGAGTATTTAGCAGACCCAGAAAAAATAAAGGAATGGCTTCCAGTTGATATTTATATTGGTGGAGCAGAGCATGCAGTACTTCACTTGTTATATGCTCGTTTCTGGCATAAGGTTCTTTATGATTTAGGTGTGGTAACGACTAAAGAACCATTCCAAAAATTGTTTAACCAAGGTATGATTCTTGGAGAAAATAATGAAAAGATGAGTAAATCTAAAGGCAATGTTGTGAATCCTGATGAAATTGTCCAAAGTCATGGTGCTGATACGTTACGTCTTTATGAAATGTTTATGGGTCCACTGGATGCTTCCATCGCATGGTCTACAAAAGGCTTAGATGGTTCTAGACGATTCTTAGATCGTGTATGGAGACTTTTCGTTGAAGACGATGGAACGATTACACCAAAGGTCGTGGATTCAATGGAAAGCACGACGCTTGAACGTGTTTACCATCAAACTGTTAAAAAAGTTACAGAGGATTACGAAGGGCTTCGTTTTAATACTGCTATCTCACAATTAATGGTGTTTATTAATGAAGCATATAAGGCAACTGAACTACCGAAGAAGTATGTTGAAGGCTTTGTGAAACTCCTATCACCTGTTGCACCTCATCTAACTGAAGAGCTTTGGTCAAAGCTTGGTCATGAAGGCTCACTTGCGTATGAAGCATGGCCGGCATTTGATGAAGCAAAACTAGTTGAGAATGAGATAGAAATTGTTATTCAAATCAACGGTAAGGTGAAAGCAAAACTTCATGTACCAAAAGATGCGACAAGAGAAGTATTAGAGGAAATTGCGATTGGAGAAGTGAAATCCCAGATTGAAGGGAAGACTGTTCGCAAAGTAATTGCAGTACCAGGTAAGCTTGTTAATATCGTAGCAAATTAAATAAGAATAAAGGGCATCCTTATGGAAGTGACACCATTTAATACGGTGTACTACTTCAAGGGATGCCCTTTATAGTAACTAATTATTGTTTTAGATAATAGAGTTTGATTAAGATTAAGCCACCAAAGGCTAGGAGCATTCCAAGGTAAAATGGAATAAGTTCAGGTATAAAGAATGCTAACGCACCTAACAATAATCCTATGAAAGAAATAAAATAGAACTTCATAGTACCTCCAAGAATTATTAATACATCAGATATTAGACAAGGGATGTGAATACTCCTTTTTTTGGAACAATGAATTTTTATATATCTGAAATTTATTATATAATGAGTGTTTAAGAAAGGGTGATAACATGGCAGGTTTAGAAATTATTACACCTGAAGAGCTGAAACAAAAGATAAGTCAAGGAGAAAATCTTGAAATTGTCGATGTTCGTGAAGATGAAGAAGTTGCAGAAGGAATGATTCCTGGTGCAAAGCATATTCGTATGGCAGAAATACCGGAAAATGTAAATTATTTCGATAAAGATAAAGAGTACATATTTATTTGTCGATCTGGTCGTAGAAGTGAATCAGTCTGTTTATTTCTTCAAGACCAGGGGTATAAAGTTCGTAATATGGTTGGCGGTATGCTTGAATGGACTGGTGAGAAAGAATAACCACAAAAGCATAAGCCTAGTAAAGAGTATATGTTACAAAATGATTAACATATACAAAAAAGCCAGCTCCCACTAGGGAACTGGCTTGCGTTGTTAGTTGCACGTATAAGCCGCATTTGCCGTAACTCGTGTAATAAAGTTTTAAACCACCACTCCTCAAAGTGGGTGTTTGCAGAAACCTTCTTGTCTTCCACTACAAACGGAGGCTTGACATTCCAATTTCGATATAAAACTCCCTATTACAGCATAAAGGTTAAAACTTATTATCATTACGTACAATGTAGCTTATGTTTATATAATACAGAAAAAGACTCTTTGAATCAAGGACAATTATTTCCAAGCCTGATAAAATAGGTAGTAAGCATAAAATGGTACAAGAAAGGAGATATTCATGGAACCAATTTCACATGAACAGTTACATGGTGCACTATATGAATGGCTAGGTTTGAAGGTGTACATCCATTTTGAGATAAATCCTGGTGGCTATTTTCGAAATGGCAAAGCTCTTCTCTCGAATGTCCATATTAGAGGAGAAGGACCATATCGTGTATTTTTGGAATTTGAAGAAGACAGAGGAATTATTCAACTCGATAATCTCACTCATATGAGCATTAATGAAGATTTTGTGATTATTACAGGATATGATGATTTCAAGAGGCTAGCTCGTACTGTGGAAATTAGTTTAACTCCTTTTCAAGTATAGCATGATGTGAATGTATTAATAGGAATGAGGTGTATGATAGTGGCGTCAATTCTTGCTGTTTTAGCTCACCCAGATGATGAAACATTCATTTGTGGAGGTACATTAGCAAAATATGCACAAGAAGGACATAAGGTTATCTTGGTTTGTGCAACAAAGGGTGAAATGGGTAGACGGATGGGGGTTCCTCCTACAGCAACACGTGAAAATATTTCAGTTATTAGAGAGCAGGAGCTTAAAAATGCTTGTAACGCCTTAGGTGTGAGTGAATTACGGTTTTTAGGTCTGCGAGATAAGCTTTTGGAAATTCAACCATTTGAAATGCTAGTTGAAACAGTCTTAGTTCACATAAACGAAATAAAACCTGATGTCATTATAACGTTCCATGAAACATTAGGAGGGCATCCTGATCATTGTACAATTGGTCTTGCTACAAATAAGGCGTTTCAATTATTCACTAAAGACGATAAATATAATTCAACACAGCTTTACTATCTTTGTTGGTCAAATGTTGCCGAGAATGCCCTAGAATACGGATTTGATCCTGGGCAAATAAGTAAAATTAACACAAGACCCTATCTTCAATATAAACTCCAAGCATTTCGTGCTCATCGGACTCAGACTGAAATGGACCCTTGGGTTTGGAAGAAAAATGAAATAGCTTTATTAAAATTTAATGAGTATGAATATTTTATCCAAGCATATGGACCATATATTGGTAAAATAGATTCATTAATTTAATCTTTATTAAGTACTAGTTTCATTTTCTAATAGAAAAATAGGAGCATTTTTTTAAAGAGTAATGAATGTATGAAATCTGAACGCAGTTTTAGTTTTTAGCTTCAGTGCTAGCTCCTCGAGGTCAAATAACCTGTGGCAAAAAAAGTAAAAGAGCGACTTTTTTTCTACAGTACATTTACTTGTCAAAGCTGACTAATGCGCTTGCACTTTTCTTACTTTGCTATTATTTAAGCGTTATCATAATCTTTGTGTATTTTATAAATTACTATCTCCAAAACTTACTCATAAGAAAGAGGTAATTGTTTTATGAAAATAATTATTGCTCCTGATTCATTCAAGGGTTCGATATCTGCTCAAGATCTTTGTGCTTCAATAAAATACGGAATAAAGAAGATAATGCCAAATGCAGAGGTCCTTTCAATACCACTAGCCGATGGAGGAGAGGGGACAATGGAAAATATTGTTGAAGCAACTGGTGGAAGGATTATTACAACCAACGTACTAAATCCAATTCAGCAATCGTTAACAGCTGCGTACGGTGTACTAGGTGATGAAAAAACGGCCGTGATTGAAATGGCACAAGCATCTGGGTTACCTTTACTTACAGAATCTGAAAAAAATCCCCTTGTCACAACTAGCTTTGGAACAGGTCAGTTAATAAAAGATGCCTTAGATAAAGGATACCGGCGATTTATTATTGGATTGGGCGGAAGTGCTACAAATGACGGGGGGATGGGAATACTAAGGGCTTTGGGTATGGAATTTTATGATGAAAATCATAATCCATTACCTGAAGGCGGTGGCTTACTCTCAGAGCTAGCTTTGATTGATGAATCTAGTTTTGATTCCCGGATTTATGAATCGGAAATTCTAGTTGCATCAGATGTGACAAATCCTCTATGTGGTGAAAATGGAGCGTCTGCAATATTTGGCCCACAAAAAGGTGCGACCCCTGATATGGTCCGAACTTTAGATCATTCGTTGAACCACTTTGGAGAAATAATACTAAAGCAAAAAGGGATAGAAGTTCGGACCATTCCTGGAGGTGGAGCGGCCGGAGGAATTGGAGCAGCCCTTGTCACGTTTTTAAACGCAACCATTCATTCTGGTATTGAACTTATTATGAAAGAAGTTCAGTTTGAACAAAAAATCGTGGGTGCAGATTTAATTTTTACCGGTGAGGGGAAATTAGACCACCAAACTTTATCGGGGAAAGTTATTATGGGTGTCAGTAAAATGGCGCAAAAACATAATATTCCAGTAGTAGCTTTATGTGGACAATTAGAGATTAATGAAAATGCTTTACAACAATTAGGAATTTTATCTGCATTTTCAGTCATAAAAGGCCCTTGTACACTTGATACTGCTTTTGAAAAGACGGCTGAATGGACGACGGATACGGTGGAGAAGATTATGAGACTTATTGTTCATTATTCGTAAAAACCATAGTAGTATTTATGAATACTGGCCCTTCAAATGACCAATATTTGGTATACTAGGAAGATAAGTCATCCTAGTATAACATAATAAACTAGTAAAAATGGCAAGGAGTGTTCTAATGACAAAATTAGATTCAATTGTAAAACGTTTAGAAGAAAGAAAGCCACTACCAACGCTATGCCCAACCGAAGTATGGGATGCAGATTTATCAAAGGAGATACAATCTCTCTCCACTAACGATATCTCGCAAAATGGGGATGTATCTCAAGTAGCTGTTCAGGCGGTAAAATCAGGATTGCTTTTATGGAACGATGACCTTTATCCATCACATACAATCTCCCAGTCTATCACGAATGAGTTAGGAAGCTATTGGCATGGCATCATGCATCGTCGTGAAGGTGATTTCAGTAATGCTAAATACTGGTTTGCGCAAGTAGGAAAGCATCCGATTTTTCAAACTCTTTATGAGCAAGCAAGCGAAATTTCTCCACAGGTCGAAAGCTGGGGAGAATGGAGGCCGAATCAATTTATTGATGAAGTTTCACATGTTGTGCAAAATGGTTTAGAAGACACAAATAATGGTATTTTGTTGCGTCAGATTGAGGTACTTGAAACCTCCTTATTATTACAATATAGCATAAACGTTTAAATTCTAAACAGTAAACTGGCTGGTTCCTATAAGTTATAATGGGGTCCAGTCAGTTTTTTTATAGTCTAAAATATAGTGGATGAATCGTTCATAATAAAGTAACCAAAATACGTCTTAAGTCTTAGAATCAATACCATTTGAGTCTATATGAATTTCTTTGCTATTGTTATATAGTTTGATTATAAAGGTTAGAGGTAGTAAAAATTATAAATTACTTACGAAATGAAACCTTTGATATGTTTAGTTCGTAGTAATTTGAGTAAGGATTATATAATAGGAGTCGATTGAAGATGAACTCGCTAATTACCTTTTTCATTCGAATGATAGTTTCTGTTCCCGTTACATTCGTCACGTTCCTTGTTAGTTTGTTTGCTTTTGACCAGTCATTTTGGACTTCAACTGCCATTGGTATAGGTGGAGGAATAATTGTTTACTGGGGCCTCACCACATATATAAAAGTTCGCTTTTTAAAAAAGCATGGGCTTACAAGAAAAGAGTATCGATACATTTCTAAAAGCTTGTCAGAAGCAAAACCAAAAATTAACCGACTGAACCGTGCGCTATTATCAATTCGTTATATTCCTTCCTTTAAAGACCGAGTGGAATTAGTAAAGATTACTCGTAAGATATACAAATTGACAAAAAATGAACCAAGACGATTTTACTTAGCGGAACGATTTTATTTTTCCCATTTAGAATCTGCTTTAGAGCTTGCTGAAAAGTACGTTTTCTTATCAGGTCAACCCAAAAAAAACCAAGAAGTCGAGCTAGCTCTTTATGAAACAAGAAAAACGTTAGAAGAATTAAAAAGGTTAATTGAAGATGATTTATATAAGGTTATTTCGAAGGATATGGACAAGTTAGATTTTGAGTTAGATGTTGCAAAGTATTCAATCCGTTCGAAGAAGGATAAAAAAGATAACGAAAGTAGGGATATTAAATGACGGAAAAAAATCAGGTGAACACAGATATAATGGACGATTTACTCTCAAACCCATTTGGATCTGATTCTTTACAAGCAAATGAGACGTCAAGTGGGGGGAAACAACCACGATTAATAGATGTAATTCCTGAGGAGAATAAGCAAAAGGCTTATCAACTTGCACAGCAAATTGATCCGAAAAACCATCAGGCAATGATTTCTTACGGTACACCTGCACAATCCAAGTTACTTTCGTTTTCCCACTCAATGATTGAGCATGTTGAAAAAAAGGATATCGGAGAGGTAGGAGAAGTCATTCATGAACTAATGAAGAAGTTCAATGATGTCAATCCTGATGAATTAAAGCCTGAAAAACGTGGCTTACTTTCGAGGATGTTTGGAAAAGTATCAGGGTCTTTTCAAGAGGTTCTTTCAAAGTATCAAAAAACTAGTGCACAAATTGACCGTATAACGGTTAAGTTAGATCGCAGCAAAAACTTATTATTATCGGATATTGGGATGCTTGAAAAACTCTATGAAAATAACAAAGAATATTTTCATGCATTAAATATATATATTGCAGCGGGAGAATTAAAACTTGAGGAACTAAATAATGAACTGATACCACAATTAAAAAAAGAAGCATCGGCTTCAAATGATCAAATGAAGTTCCAAGAAGTGAATGATATGATACAATTTGCTGACCGCTTAGATAAACGATTACATGATTTGAAGTTAAGTCGCGAAATAACGATTCAGAGTGCTCCGCAAATTCGATTGATTCAAAATACAAACCAAGCCCTAGTTGAAAAGATTCAATCTTCAATCATGACTGCAATTCCACTCTGGAAGAATCAGGTTGCTATTGCGTTGACGCTAGTAAGACAACGTCACGCTGTTGAGGCTCAAAAACAAGTATCCAAAACAACTAATGACCTTTTATTAAAGAATGCAGAAATGTTAAAAACAAATACGATTGACATTGCCAAAGAAAATGAACGTGGGCTAATTGATATTGAAACATTAAAGAAGACACAAGAAAGCCTTATCTCTACACTTGAGGAAACACTTCGAATACAAGAAGAAGGACGAACCAAGCGATTAGAAGCTGAACGTGAATTATCCACAATGGAAAGTGATTTGCGTCAGAAATTATTAGAGGTAAAGGAATAAAGTAACTTACCGATAGTAAGGCGAGATCCCATTAAGAGATCTCGCCTTTATTTATCTTTTATATACATATTTTTTATCTTTAAATTGATATTTAGAGGAAGGTCATAAATATTTAACACTTTCATCATAAAAGCTCTTATTTTGAAAATAGTCTGTTTATATTTGCCTTGTATAGTTAAGTTGTAAGGAAAACAGTAACTATAAATGGAGGGAACTTTTATGAAAAAGAAACTTTTAGGGCTAGTATCTGTTGGAATGTTATCGATTGGTATGATTGTAGGGTGCTCAAGTGGTGAACCACAGGATGGGTTTGAGGAAGATGTGCCAACAAATGGAGAAGTTCCTGCTGCTCCAACTGAAACACCTGGAGAAGGAGAATCAACAGATGTTGGTGGAATGGAAGGAAACGGTGATACTGATGGAGGCATTGATGCAGAAGGAAGTTTGGATATTGAAGGTAATGTAGACACAGAGGAAGAAGGAAGTTTAGAAACAGAGGAGAGTATTGAAACTGATGAAGGTAGTGCTAATACAGAGGAGAGTATTGAAGCTGAAGAGGACATTGAGACAATAGAATAAATGGTTGGGAATACCTTTCTAAATATAATGGTTTAAGTAATTCTTTTACCTTTAAATAGATTAAGCAGGGGCTAAGACAGCTCCTGTTTTTACTTATTTATTTAAGTACATAATGTGTTAACAATTAACAACGAGGTTATCATAGACGCCCAAAAAATGGCAATCATTTCCGAAGTATGTATAAGTTGTTATATTCATATCGATATCTTACACTGTTGCAAGACTGCCGATTGTATTGTTCACTTGAAACTTTTCTTAAAGGTAGGAAAGAAAACTTGAATCAATAATGTCTAACGCAAGCAGACATCGCCTATCAAACTTCCAATCATCTATGATAAATCAACAAAGCTACTTCCTGAAGAAACTTCATGATTTTACCTCAATGAATATGCTACACGTGGATTTTCGAAGAGCTGAAGCATTGCTTATTTGATCTACTGTTGCGCCTAGGGGCATTGTATCCTAAATTGTGTGTCGATGATACTCTAGTTTGTACGGCTATACCTGTGTCGCTTGTGCTTTTCTTACATAAGGGGGAAGGTTATGAAAGGGCTAAAAGTTCTTATCATTGATGATGATCCAAATGTACATGAAATTATTGACCTATACTTCAAACAACAAGAGATGAAAATTCTTAATGCATTTGAAGGAGAGACAGGTATAGACCTGGTTGAAAATGACTCGCCCGATATAATTATTTTAGATGTGATGATGCCTAATATGGATGGGTATGATACGTGCAGAGAAATACGCAAAAAAACTGATACTCCGATCATTATGCTTACAGCAAAAGGAGAGGAATTTGATCGTATATTAGGACTAGAACTTGGTGCAGATGATTACGTAACAAAACCGTTTAGTCCTAGAGAATTAATCGCTAGAATAAAGGCGATTTTTAGAAGATTAGAGCCACGTCAATTAGGTGCGACCGAGACGAAAGAAATATATCAATTTGAGGGGTTGTCGATAGATTTAAAAAAGCGGGAAGTACTCGTTAATGATCAGAAAAGGGACTTTAGACCAAAGGAATTTGATTTGTTAGTATTTTTAGTAAGATCGCCAGGGGTGGTGTTTACGAGAGAACAAGTATTAGAACAAGTTTGGGGCTATGATTTTATTGGAGATATTCGTACGGTAGATGTTCATGTTAAAAAAATTAGACAAAAGCTATCTGAATTGTCAACGGATTACGTTCAAACTGTTTGGGGTGTCGGCTACAAGTTTGAGGTGATCTCTTGATTAATTGGTGGAGAAAAGGCTTATTTGTTAGGATTCTATTTAGTTTCTTGTTTACGGTAGTGCTAGGATTGGGTGTAGTTAGTTTATTAATGTCTGTATTAACAGAAGGATATATTTATGATAATGCTAAACAAGACCTTTTGAGGAAAGGTGCCAGAGTTAATGCATCAATACAAAATTTAACAGACTCAGAAACTATTCAAGGGATGCTTACATTTTTGGATGAATCGTTTAATGCACGTATATGGGTATTTGATCTAAATGGAGAGATTATTTATACATCAATTGAAGATGAGGTATCAATCGGGAAGGCAGTTCATCCGAATGTTTTAGAAAAGGTAACTAAAGGAGAAATCCCAGTGAATGATCTGAGATTTGATGGCTTAACAGAACCGATGCTGTCTGTGGTCGTACCATGGGGAAAGGATGATGATCTTTACGGAGGGATTGTTCTACATTCTCCTATTATTGGTTTTGAAAAAACTATTAGTAATATTCGTGAAACGATCCTTTGGGCAACTGTGGTTGGGATATTATTATCAACAGCCATGGTTTCATATTTATCTTGGTCCATTTCAAGGCCATTAAGAATAATTGATCGAGTTGCGATGGAAATAGGAATGGGTAATTATGAAAAGCGTATCAACTATCACGCAAGAGATGAAATTGGAGACTTAACCAGGACGATTAACAAAATGGCTGAAAAATTAGAGGAAGTAGAAAAGAAGCGACAAAAGCATGATCAAGTCAAGAATGATTTTCTGGCAAATGTTTCTCATGAGCTTCGGACACCTTTAACAGCGATACAAGGGTTTCTTGAAGCATTACAAGATAGGATTGTAAATGACGAACATGGGAGACAAAAGTATTATGGTGTCATGTATGAAGAAACACTACACATGAGCAGGTTAATTGACGATTTAATGATGTTAATAAAACTAGAAAGCGAGGAAATTCAATTATCATTGCAACCTGTTAATATTCAGCATATTTTAAAAAAATCAGTATTTAAATTTCGTCAAGAAGCGGAAAGCAAAGGATTAGATATTAGGGTGGAGGTGCAAAACAAACCACTAAATATATATGGTGACATAGATAGGTTGGAACAAATAATCGATAATTTAGTTAAAAATGCAATCAAATTTACATATAAGGGTCACATTGAACTTAACACAATTGAGGTTGGTTCAAATGCAATAGTACAGGTAGCAGATACTGGGATAGGAATTACAGATCAAGATATTGATAGAATTTGGGAACGGTTCTTTAAAGTAGATAGAGCCAGAACGAAGAAAAACAAGGGAACAGGACTAGGCTTGGCAATTGTAAAAGAACTAGTTGACCTACATGGTGGAGATATCTCTGTTAGTAGTCAATTGGGGGAAGGCACCATATTCAAAGTCACACTCCCAAAAGCAAAGTGAATGTATTAGAAGCTCTATTAGACCATTTGTTAGGTGTAGTCCTAAGTAAATATTGGAAAAAAGCTAGGTCTATTTTTCAACATCTAATTTTAAAAAAACCTTATAAATAAAGGGATGTAACTAAATATACCCTTAGAAGTACCCGCTACTACTTCTATTCAAAGTGTTCAGGTGTAATAATATTGTAACAATGATATGTTACGATACTGCCAACTTAAGATATATCTAGTAGGAGGTAGTAGAAATGAGCTTATTCAAATGTGGAAAAGACAGAAATGCCCTTCTTTATTTAGTTAGTTTTCTCGTCATTCTTTCTATTAGTATATTTATTACACCCCAACATTTAGTGGCTTCTTCACCTAAGCCCGTACCAACTAAAATAAAGCAAGAAAAGCGAGCGAAAGAAGAGGTACGACAAGTTAAAGAGGAAAAACAGGCTAAGGAAGAAAAACAAGTTGAGAAAGAAAAGCAAGTTGAGAAAGAAAAACAAGTAATAGAGGAAAAAGCTTCAGCAACCTATAACATAGAAACACCAAGTTCAAATGTAAATATCTCAGGAGATGAACTAGATCGACATCTAAAAGGTGAATTAAAAGGGCTAGGACATCACTTTGTTAAAGCGGGGAAAGAACATGATATCGACCCTATTTTTCTTGTTGCATTAGCTGCCCAAGAGACAGGCTGGGGTGATTCTGAGCTTTCTAGTAATCCTTGGAATAATGTTGGCGGGATGACTTGTATGCCAGGAAACTATGAAAAAATTTTTGGTGAAGATTATCCAAATCCAGGATGTGCTGAAATTGTACCTGGAGGTACCAATTGGCAGAAATTCCTTTCAATAGAGGATAGCATTCGTTTTAAAGCAGCATATTTAAAGATGCTATACGTAGATAATGGGAGAGAAACGATTAAGGAAATTCAAGAAAAATATGCACCAAACTATGCATCAAACGATAAAAAAGGTTTAAATAATTTTTGGGTAAAGAACATTGTTGATATTATGAACAATGTTAAGGAGAATATTAAAGCATAGAAATGGCGATAAACTAGGCCTTTAGCAGGTTAAAAAAGACATAAGTGTCAGCGGTTATATATAAAGCTGACACTTTTTTTGTGAAGTTCTTGTAACCTACACTTAAAAACAATGCTCCAACCTCGTATAATATAAATATGAGCGACCATGACCTCTGTAAGATGAAATTTACAACAATTTGTATTTGGAGGTAACGTAGATATGGAAAACGAATTTTTACTGAAAAATAAAACATATTATCAAACATATATGGGTGAAGAAGATGCTAGGCATCCTGTCCAAGTCCTTGGAGAGTTGTATATGGGAGAACAGCAGCAAGAAAGATGTGACTTATCATATATTCGTTATGCGCAAGGAGAAATATATTTTAAGCATCATGACTATGAAACTGCCATCTTTAAATGGGAGAATATTACAAATGAGCTTGAACCATGGGCGAAGAAAAATATGGCTGATGCCTATTTTGCACTTGATTTATATTCGAATGCTGAAGAGTTATATAAATCAATCTCGACAGATAGTCTCTGTTTAAATACGGAGATTGCTTTAAAATTGCTCTCTGTTTACATAGAGTTGAATAAAATACCAGAAGCACTGTTGATAACCAAGAAAGTTGTTGCCCTAAATCCTGATTATGAAAATGTAACGGATATTGCTAGAAATGTGTATGAACAGCAACATGAATGGGGAAATGCTCTGGAATTAGCTGTAAATGAATTAATTCGTACAGAAGATTTGTTTTGGTATGATTTTATCAATCAATATGTTTCTAACGGATATGCAAAATCATTTGAGCCGAGTTATTTTCATCATGTATTAGTCACATTATCCAAGCTGGATGGAAGGAAGTTTGCAAGTTTCTTATCAGTATTGTGGAAAAATTATACCAATCACAAATGGTATTTAGATTGGATGAAAGAGGTTAACTTTATAATTAGCACTTTTGAGGATGATGATAAAGAAGCGTTGTATGTGTTGTCTCGATTATATGAGACTGCTTACAATGAATTAACAAGTGGACGATTTCTACTGAAGGAGATAGAGGAAGTAGTCCCTTCCTTGTTAATAAATTGGTTGAGAATCTCTACTTCTATAAACTCAAGCTTACCAGCGTCTGCGGTCTTAGCGTGGAATAAGTTTGAACCTTCAATGGTAATTGAAACTATTGTTGATGATGCAAGACAAGTCCTTAAAGAAGAAGATTCGTTTATGATTGGTAAAAAGTATTCCACAGAATTATATGAAGCAATTTTAAGTTGGGCAGAGCGGAGTGAGTTAGAGCATACGGCTACACTTTTAGGTAATGAACAACAGGAGGAAATTGTAGAAAAAATTCGTGAGTTACTGACCACACTATCACAATCCCGTAAGAATGTGGAAAATGAGTTATTAGAAAAAATTACAACTAATGAAGAAATTGTTTCAAAGTTAACTGGTGCGGTGAACCAACTTAATGATTTAGAACAAGAAAATGTGGACGAAATTATTAAAGCCTTTAGGTTAGTAAAAGAAAAGGTAGAATCAAAATTAAATAAAGAGATTCCAACATTGCTACAAGGTTGTGCAGACCTTATAAATGACAACAGCGATGTCCGTACACTTCAAACTGAAATAAATGAGGAAGCAAATAAGCGAGTGGAAACTTATATTAAAGAAGAGATTCTTCCGGCGATTCAACTACAATTAACAGGTTGGATTAAGAAATCAGAAAGTCTACTTACGAAGAGTGATTTGTTTTTACAAGAGCTTGGGGATAGCTTTAACAATGCATACGGAAATGAACAATTAGTACTAAATTGTGATTTTTCTATTGTAAACGATTGGAAACGAGATGCAAGAAGACTAACGAGTAGAGTTCAATATGAAAAGTTTGATATCTTTGAAAAAAATCTTACAAAACAATTTTTACTTAAAAGTGCTGGGAAACTACTTGGAGGATTACCTCCTAAGAAAAAGTTACAAACAGCATATAAAAATGACATTGCAAATAGGGAATACCACGAAGAAGTAAAAGGAATTGTCGGTTACTTTTTACTACATTTGGGATTGTTTGAGAGTACAATTCAGAAAGATGTATCGGAGTTCTTTTCTACTCCATTAAATTCGTTACATGATCGTATGAAAGAAATTCAAAATGACACATACGATAAAAGAAATAAACTAAACAGTATGAGATCTTTTCCTGAAAGGTTTGACGATGCATTTACAGTTTTTCAATTGCGATTACGCCAGTATGAATGGATAACTAATAAGGACGAATATGAATTATTAAATTAAATGTAACGAAATAATCTACAAAAATATAAATATAATAAAAAGTGTCAGGCAGTCCGATTACCAGAGTTTGGGGCCTGACACTAATTGTTGTAAGAAATGTAGATTTTAAGATGTCTTATTAAACATAATGTCATTGTTAACCATTCGATAGCGAATATTGTCTTTAGTAACTGTTACCATACTTCCACATATTTGGCACTGTGGTTTGAGGCCTTTGAATGCGCTTTCATTTACAACGTATGAATATCCATTAAAAAATGGTGATTGAAACCACACTTTACAGTTGTTGTTTGTACAGCATATTTCTAATATCTTTTTTACGCTCATATGAACCTCTCCCTTCTTACTATATATTATACGATATTTTTATAGGTGTTCATGGAAACGTTGTCATAAAATTATTAGACAAAAATCGCCATCGAAAATATAATAAAAGACTTGTAAGGTCATCTTGTAATCTTTGTTCTTCAGAGTAAAAAAGGGCTGTTTTAAAACAAAGTGCCTGGCTCCAATGCCATACAAATTATAGATTCGAAATCAAATTCATCTCACCTATATGTTGTATAACAATCACGGTGCCAGGCACTTATGGACAGCCCTAACCTTTTTTAAAGTAACCCCAGACTTTTTAAGCCATTATATATACCCGCATTCATCACGTCAGTTGTTTTATGTTTTGCATATGTAAAAAGATTTGGATTGGCATTTCCCATTGCAAAGCTTTCACCAACATAGCTGAGCATTTCTTTGTCATTCATACCATCCCCAAAAGCTATTGCGTTTTCAGGTGAAATATTGAGGTGTCTTAAGATAGCTTGAACAGCGATGCCTTTATTTACCTTGTTCCGAATTACATCATAGCAATGACCAAGGCCTTCTACATTTACTTGAGATAAATGAATATCACTATCTTCATATAATGTATATTCATCATCGCTAACACCCATAACAGTAATACCAAGAATATCATTGATAAGATTGTTTGAGAATGAGTCATTTTCTTTTAAATGAAAATGGTGGATAAATTCTTCTACCAATGGGGATTCAAAAGAAGTAAATGTATTCTTAGAATTTGTGTATAATACCATTTCATGTTTGTTCTTAGTAGAAATTTGTAAATATCTTTCAATGGTACTTTTGGGCATATATTCTTTAAACACCTCTTTCTCTCGATGAACAGCATATGCCCCGTTATAACCAATAAAAGAATGGATATTCAGTTCCTTACCGATATCTCGAATTTCATGTAGTGGTCTACCTGTAGCAAGAAATACCTCGATTCCCTTTTCTTGAACTTTAGTAACTGCTTCTTTCGTAGATTCCTCAATCGTGTCATCAGGTCTTAAAATTGTACCATCAATGTCTAAAAATAAAATATGATAATTTGTCATTCACTTTCTCCTCTTACTGTTGTTTTTATGAAATCTTATCATAAAAACAACAGTAAGAACATGTTTTGGAATATCTTACTATAAAAAACAGGTGATTGTGTAGACCAACAAATATAACATTTACAGTGCTTTCTTTGGTATATCCGTTCTGGTTTCATCCATATGGCCATCATTATTTACTGCAATCTCACTCGAAGATAAATAATACTCCTCACTAAATGAATTCTTAGGCTCTTCTAAGCAGAGATAGCAAATAATGAAGCTAATAATTGCACCAGTTGCTAAGATAAAGAAAAATTGCTGTGGAGTCACAAAAGTGTACAGAGTTAGATAAATGGTTGCCCCAACGTTGCCAAAAGCTCCAGCCATTCCAGCAACTTGCCCTGTAATCCGTTTTTTAATCATAGGGATAACTGCAAATGTTGCTCCCTCTGCCCCTTGAACAAAGACGGATGTTAGCATCGTTAATGCAATAGCTAAAAGAATTGGCCATTCAGAATTGATAAAGCCCATCCCAAGGAGACCGAATGAAATTCCAACCATATAAATTAACATTACATTCCTGCGACTTCCCATTTGATCTGATAGAAGTCCCCCTAATGGTCTTGCGATAAGATTAATGAAGGCAAATGAAGAGGCAATAATACCAGCAGTTGCAGGTGTTAATGAAAAAGTTAACTGAAAAAACATTGGTAACATCGAAACGATTGCTAACTCTGCCCCAAAATTAGCGAAATACGTACTATTTAACGCAATTACATTTTTAAACTTATATCGGTCATCTTTTGGTACCCCTGCTTTTAAAATAGGAACATTGACCTTAAGTATTTGGATTACTTGATAAATAAACACAATTCCGATTATGACCCAGATGCTAAAAAGTACACCTTTTGTAAGAAATCCAAGCCCTTCTAATCTCCAAGCACTAACTGCAAGTGCTCCTCCTAACGGGATCGTCCAGATAATAAGATGAATCATATCACCCCATGAACTTACCTCCATAGCCCCAGATCTCTTAGGCTTTAATAAAGACTTTCCATCTGGTGTATTTTGTACAGCAAAATAATAGATAAATCCATATATAAAGCAAATAATTCCTGTCATCGCGAGAGCATAGCGCCATCCATCATCTCCGCCAAAAAGTGTTAAGCCGAGATAGGGTAGTACCATCGCAGCTGCTGCAGAACCAAAATTACCCCAACCTCCATATATTCCTTCAGCAAAACCAACGTCCTTTGGTGGAAACCATTCCGATACCATGCGAATTCCTACAACAAAGCTTGCTCCAATACTACCTAATATCAATCTAGAAATCATTAATTGGAGCCAGGTGTCTGCAAAAGCAAATACAATTGCTGGAATGGCCATGACAATTAATAAACCTGAATAAACAACTCTTGGTCCGAAACGATCTAACAAAGTTCCAATAATAATTCTAGCTGGAATCGTTAGTGCAACATTTATGATGCCTAGCGCCGCAATGTGTTGTGATGTTAGCCAATCAATCTCACTGAGCATTGTCGTAGCCATTGGGGCCATGTTGTACCATGTGAAAAATGAAATAAAAAACGCCAACCAAGTAAAATGTAATACCTTTATACGTTCATTCTTATAACGGAACAAGTCTACTACTTTCATCCCAACTCCCCCAATTCGATTACGTGAATATTTTTGTTCATCATAAGGGAAATGAAAAGATTTGTCAGTTTGTTTGTTAGAATTCCTTACATATCAAGTATTTCTATTAAGGATTAAATAGACAATAAAACATAAGATTTATCAACTGTTAAAACGGTTACATATATTTTTAAAAAAAATATACGTAAATAACGATTTCTTGTTAATAAGAACCAAAAATGTTACGGAAAAAGGATAGTAATTATCATATTTTGGAAACGTGATTTAAAATTTTTTGAAGAATGTAATTTACTTTTACATATTATGTGATAAAATCTAACACAACGAGGTAGATAAAGTGTATCTAAGAAAAATTAAGATGATTAAGTTTAATTGCAAGGTAAATGTGTGGAAAAAGGGGATGATTTGTTGGCAGAATTACTTAATTATTTCCGAAAGAAGCAGCAGGAAATTGAGTCTGAGAAAATATACAATACACAGTGCCCATTTTGTAGTATGCAATGTAAAGTTCAATTAATTGAACAGTCAATTGTTTCTAGAAAAAAATATCGTGCAGTTGGATATGATAATCCAACTTCTGAAGGAAGACTTTGTATTAAGGGCATAAATGCACATCAGCATGCTCTACATCCTCATCGAATTCAAACACCGTTACTAAAGGTTGATGGCGAATTTATTCCAGTAACATGGCAACAAGCACTAAAGACCATAAGGAATAAAATTGATGGTCTACAAACGAATTATGGACATAATTCAATCTCGGTTTATGGAAGTGGTTCTTTAACAAATGAGTCTGCTTATCTTCTAGGGAAGTTTGCTAGGGTTGCATTAAAAACAAAATATATTGATTATAATGGAAGATTTTGCATGTCTGCAGCTGCGACTGCAGCAAATCAAGCGTTTGGTATGGATAGAGGGCTAACTAACAGTTTATCTGATATTCCTAATACAAATTGTATTATTTTAGTAGGGACGAATATTGCAGAATGTCAACCTACTATCATGCCTTATTTTAAAAGGGCAAAGAAAAATGGAGCATATATCATTGTGATTGACCCGCGAGACACAGCTACATCAAAACTTGCAGATTTGCATTTGAAAGTAAAACCAGGCAGAGATGCATCATTATCAAATGGAATAGCAAAGATTCTATTAGAAGATGGTTATTGTGATGAAGAATTTATAAAAAATCGGACTAGTGGCTTTGCGGAGTTGAAAAAGTATTTATTATCGCTAAACATATCTGAGATCTCAGCTGAAACAGGGATTGATGTAAAACAAATCTTTGAAGCAGCAACAATGTTTGGCACTGCATACTCAGGAATGATTTTTACAGCACGGGGCGTTGAGCAGCAAACAGATGGGTATATGGCTGTCAGAAACTTTTTAAATATTCTTTTAATGACCGGGAAGATTGGTAAACCATATTCAGGATATGGTGCAATAACAGGTCAAGGAAATGGGCAAGGTGGCAGAGAGCACGGGCAAAAAGCAGATCAATTACCTGGTTATCGTTCGATTGAAGATCCTACACATCGCTCTTATATAGCGGACGTCTGGGGGATAAAGGAAGAAGACTTGCCCACAAAAGGTGTTTCAGCTTATGAAATGATGGGTAAAATTGATGAAGGTGAAATTAGATCAATGTTTGTCGTGGGTTCAAATCCAGTTGTTTCAAATCCTAACGCTAATTATGTTAAACGTGTTTTAAGTAAACTCGACTTTTTAGTTGTGTTCGATATGTTTAAATCGGAGACAGCTGAATTAGCAGATTTAATTTTGCCAACATCTAATTACCTCGAAAATGAAGGGACGATGACTAATTTAGAAGGAAGAGTAACCTTAAGAGAAGCAAGTAAACCGCTTCGTGGAGACATAAAGCATGACTGGCAAACTTTAGGTGAAATTGCAACAGTACTTGGAAAAGGTGAGTATTTTTCGTATTTTTCGCCAGAGGATATCTTTAATGAGCTTAGAGTGGCAAGTAAAGGAGGTATCGCTGACTATTATGGAATCACGTATGAACGTCTTAGGAGTGAAGGTGGGATTTTGTGGCCTTGTCCGGACACAACACATAAGGGGACAGAAAGATTGTTTGAAACTTCCTTTGCAACAACAGACCAGAAAGCGCAATTTATAGCGGTTCCGAATAATCCTAAGGTGAAAAAAGAAGATGTAGATTCAACTTATCCATTGTATTTAACAACGGGTAGGATTATGTCTCATTACCTAACAGGTGTTCAAACACGTAATACTGATGCACTTGCAACGAGAGAACGTGAGTCATATATCGAAATTCATCCTTCTGTTGCTAAGACATATGGAATCGAGGATCAATCTCTTGTGGAGGTTGAATCAAGAAGAGGAAGTATTGTTGTTAAGAGTAAGATAACCGAAAAGATACGACCTGATACCGTGTTTGTTCCTTTTCACTGGGATAAAGAGCAAAACGTAAATCGTCTAACAGATGAAGAATTGGATCCGACATGCCGTATGCCTGGTTTTAAAGTATGTGCAGTCAATATCAAGCCAGTAAAACTCTAGTGGTAAAATCTTATAACCAACCTTTCTATACATCTACTATTCATTAAGAGGAGGAAAATAAGGATGAAAAAGCAAAAAATCGTTCTTGTTGGTAACGGGATGGCTGGGGTAAATGCCATCGAGGAAATATTAAAAGTTTCAAAGGATATGTTTGAGATAATGATATTCGGAAAAGAACCACATCCTAATTATAATAGAATACTTTTATCTAAGGTCCTTCAAGGTGATACTGATGTAAAGGATATTACATTAAATGATTGGGATTGGTATAAAGAAAATAACATTGCATTATATACAGATGAATCAGTTGTTCAGATAGACTCAGAGAAACAAGAGGTAAAAACGGATAAAGGCCGCATAGAGTCCTATGATAAATTGATTATAGCAACTGGTTCTCTCCCGTTTATTCTTCCTTTACCGGGAGCGGATAAAGATGGCGTTACTGCTTTTCGTGACATAAAAGATACCGAGAAAATGCTTGAGGTGTCAAAAAAATATAAAAAAGCTGCGGTTATTGGTGGTGGTTTACTTGGTTTAGAAGCTGCAAGGGGATTACTGAACCTTGGAATGGATGTTACGGTTATCCACATTGGTCCTTACCTTATGGAACGTCAATTAGATGAGAACGCAGGAAAGTTACTTCAGAAAGAGCTTGAAGAACAAGGAATGAAATTTTTACTTCAAAAACAAACAGAAGCAATTGTTGGAACAAGAAGAGTAAGGGGGTTAGCTTTTAAAGATGGCTCATATTTAAAAACAGATTTAGTAGTTATGGCTGTTGGTATCAGACCGAACGTCGACCTAGCTATAAATAGTGGCTTAGAAGTGAATAGAGGTATTGTGGTTAACGATTATATGGAAACATCAGCCCCTAATGTTTATGCAGTTGGAGAATGTGCTGAGCATAACGGAATTGCATACGGATTAGTCGCACCTCTATATGAACAAGGCAAGGTATTAGCAAAACATATTTGTGAAACCTTCACAAAACCTTATAAAGGTTCTGTATTGTCTACGCAACTAAAGGTTTCAGGAGTAGAAGTATTTTCAGCTGGTGATTTCATTGAAGCAGGTGATAAGAAGGCATTAAAAATCTTTGATGAACAAGATGGAATCTATAAAAAAATTGTGCTTAGAGGAAATAAAATTGTAGGTGCTGTTTTATTTGGCGAAAGTAAGGAAGGCAATCGTTTATTTTCGATGATTAAGAAACAAGAAGATATTTCTGAAACAATGAAGGTGGCAATTTTACAACCTTTAAATGAAGAGAAAAACGGTAGTTTAGTAGAAAGTATGGATAACGACGAAATTATATGTGGATGTAATGGTGTATCAAAAGGGACCATCGTGAAAGCAATTAATGAGAAAGGTTGTACATCGGTTGATCAAATTAAAGCATGTACAAGTGCATCACGGTCCTGTGGTGGCTGTAAGACACTAATTTCAGACTTACTGGAGTATTCACTTGGGAAAGAATTTGACTTGGCTGCCGGGAAGGAAGCGATTTGTGGATGTACGTCATTATCAAGGGATGAAGTAGTTGAAGAAATTCGCACAAAAGGGTTAACACATATCAAAGAGGTAATGAATGTTTTAGGCTGGGAAAACAGTGAAGGTTGTTCAAAATGCCGACCTGCGTTGAATTACTACTTAGCAATGGTAAATCCAACTACTTATCAGGATGAAAGAGAATCGCGATTTGTCAATGAACGTATGCACGCAAATATCCAAAAGGATGGCACATATTCAGTTGTACCTAGAATGTATGGTGGAGTTACAAATGCAAATGATCTACGGAAAATCGCTGATGTTGTGGACAAATATGAAATTCCGCTCGTGAAAGTAACAGGTGGTCAGCGGATAGACTTACTGGGCGTGAAGAAAGAGGATTTACCAAAAGTTTGGGAAGACCTTGATATGCCATCAGGATTTGCTTATGGAAAATCACTACGGACAGTTAAAACTTGTGTTGGTGAACAGTTTTGTCGTTTTGGTACGCAAGATTCTTTAGGTCTTGGTATTAGGTTGGAGAAGAAATTTGAAGGGTTGCAAACCCCACATAAGGTAAAAATGGCAGTTTCTGCTTGTCCGAGAAGTTGTGCAGAATCTGGGTTTAAGGATATAGGTTTCATTGGAATAGATGGAGGATGGGAGATATATGTTGGTGGCAATGGAGGTACACATGTCCGTGGAGGTGATTTGCTGTATAAAGTAAAGACGGACGAAGAAGCAATCGAAATTACAGGTGCATATTTACAGTACTACAGGGAAACAGCCAATTATTTAGAACGAACATCGGCATGGATTGAACGAGTTGGACTTGAGCATGTGAAATCAATATTAGATGATAAGAAACAGCGAAACAAACTTAATGAACGAATGGAAGCAACGCTATCTGTCTATAAAGATCCATGGAAAGAAATTGTTGAAAACAATAAGACGAAAAAGCAATTGTTTGAAGTGGTTCGTTCATAATAAACCATTTGTAAGGGGGAAGTTAAATGATAAATCAAAGTATGACAAAAATATTGGTCGGCTCTCTTTCGGATTTTCCAGATCGTCTGGGGAAAACGGTTTGTGTTGGTGAAAAAGAAGTAGCGTTATTTAAGATAGCGAATGAAAAAATCTATGCGGTTGAAAATCGGTGCCCACATAAAGGTGGAGTATTATCAGAGGGAATGGTGAGTGGAAAATTTGTTTTTTGTCCTATGCATGATTGGAAAATTTGTTTGGATGACGGAAAGGTTCAGGAACCTGACAATGGTTGTGTAAAAACTTATAAGACTATAATTAATGAAAAGGATGAAATATTTATTGTTATTGAGGATTAAATTCACCGTTCTATTCTAAGTCGGCACCTTGTAAAGGTGCTCTTTTTTTGCGAAGTTCGCACTAATACAGCGCTTTCAAAAAATGTTGCATGTCAAAAAATAACAGAATATAATGAAATATAGCAACTATTTGAAATTCTTTATGATCTAATGGATTGTGAAATCAAGATTCATTACAAACTAATAGATTATCAGAGAGCTTGTTTAATAGCTCACAATATTTAACAGAAAAGAGGAGGCGAATTCAAGTGTAAGTAGATGAAGGCCAGCTCTTTTTTTACAGTTTTGTCTTACGCAAGCAACCATAGCCTATCAAACTGCAGAGCATCTCCCTACGATAAGCAGGCAAAGCTACTACATGAAAAATCTTCATGATCTTACATCAGTGATTCTGCTCCATTGTAGCTTTGCGACGTTTGAGCTTCATCGAATTCTCTGTAGTGCAGGAGCATTAGTGTTTCCTAAATCTTGAGTTGATGCTCCCTTTGAGTTTGTAAGGAAATACATACGGCGCTTGCGCTTTGCTAATCAAAATATATAAAAGAAAGTGGTGTGGAATGGAAGCTGTTGTTCAAGTAGAAAATGTAGATAGAAGTTTTGGAAGCGGTAACAAAAAAGTCGATGTATTAAGTGGCATTAACTTACTTTTACCTCGATATAGTCTAACTGCTCTCCGTGGAAGGTCTGGATCTGGTAAAACAACATTACTTAATCTGATAGGAGGTTTAGATAAGCCAACATCGGGAGAAATCTATTTTGAAGGTAATCCTATAAGTCAAAATACCGAAAAGGAGAATTCAGAGCTACGAAGGACAAAGATGGGGTTTATTTTCCAATCATTTGGATTAGTACCGTTAATGACGGTAAAAGAAAATGTTGAGTTTGCATTACGAATCGCTGGGGTTCCCCGAAATGAGTGGGCCAATCGAATTAGTGAAGCAATCGATCTTGTGGGTTTATCAAAACGAGCAAAACACAGGCCGTACGAACTTTCGGGTGGTGAACAACAAAGGGTAGCGATTGCTAGGGCAATTGCAACGTCACCGGCATTAATCTTAGCTGACGAACCAACTGCGGAGTTAGATAGTAAAATGGCATTTCATATTATAAATGCATTATTAGAACTTGTAAAAAATAAAAAAACAACCATAATCATGACTACTCATGATCCTGGAATATTAGAGGTGTTAGAACATGTCTACACATTGGAGGATCGAAAAATTGCTTATGAGAAAAAAGAATTTAGTATATAAAAACGGTAACAGAGGTTTGTCAAAGGTAAGCATGTTAGTAGTTTTAGTAGGTTTATTATCCGCATGTTCAATCTTGCCACAAGAAGAACAAGTTCTTGCACCTCCACTTGTTGAACCTGCAAAGCTCGAGTATGAGACAGCGGAAGTAACAAAAGGAGAAATAATTAAGCGGGTAAAGGGTACTGGTAGTCTAGTACCACTCGAAAACCAAAGTCTATATTATGAAAAAGACGGAGGAAGATTAAAAGATATCCTTGTGAGTGAGGGAGAAAAAGTAAAAAAGGGACAAACACTACTAGAAATCGAAACTGGTAACCTAGCATTTGATATTCAGCAGGCCGAACTGGACTTACAAAAAGCAAAGTTACGATTACAACAAATGCAAGAGCAAGGTGGAGACAAATATTCGATTGAAATTGCTAAATTAGATGTAAAAAGCTTAGAGCTACGTTTATATCAGCTAAATAAACAATTAACTGAGTCAAAAATTATTTCACCAATGAATGGTATTATCACCTACGTTAGCGAATTGAAACAGGGAGAGGCAGTTGGTGCATACCAATCCATTATTCAGGTTGCAGATACAAGTAAATTACAAATTCTCTACACTGCCCTAGGTGCCGAGGATTTAGCAGATGTAAAGGTTGGTATGGAGGCAACAGTGACATTAAAAGGAAGTTCGGTTACAGGAAAAGTTGTTCAAACACCAAAAGATGTGCCATTTGAAATTTACGAACGGGACCCAAATCTTTATGGAAAAAGCTTGCTCATTAATATAGAGGAATTACCAAAAGGTGCAGAGGTAGGTTCTATTACTGACATAGAAATCATTACAGCAAAGAAAGATGATACATTAATCATTCCTAAAAATGGACTAAGGTCAGCAATGGGAAGAACATATGTCCAAGTCCTTGCAGAAAATACAAAAAGAGAGCTAGATGTTGAAGTAGGTATCGTGTCAGCTACTGAAGTGGAAATTTTACGAGGACTTAATGAAGGAGACCAAGTCATATTAAAGTAGGGGGTGAGCAGGTGGCAATTTTAAAAGTTATTATTCGTAAAATGCTAAATAATCGTTGGCTAACCGGTAGCTTATTCCTCGGACTTGTTATTTCAGTCTCACTTGTTTCAAGTATTCCAACATATACATCAAGTGTTCTGCAAAAGATGCTGGTAAAGGAACTAGAAGAATATCAGGTTAAAAATAATGAATTTCCAGGTATGTTTACATTTACAGATACATTTTCGAAATCAGTTGTGGAAAATCCAGTAGAATCCTATAAAGAAGTAACTAAGATTAATGAGGAGATTACTCAAAATGCTGGGTTGCCAATCTTAACAAGTGTTAAGATGCTATACACGTCTCCACAAAAAGTTGTCTTTGAAGAAGAAGCAAGAAGAAACAGTGAACAGAAAGCTGGTAGAATTGTGACGCTTTCTGATATCGATAATCACATCACTATTACAGATGGTAGATTACCAAGTAAAAAAATCGTTGATGGTATAATTGAAGTACTTGTACCTGACATTGCACTTCTAGAAAGAGACATGGTATTAGATCATATATTTATCGTCGGAGAGGAAGAGCAACAATTTAGAATAAAACCAGTTGGTACATTTACTGCAAAAAGTAACCAAGACCCATATTGGTCAATACCGCCAGAAGTTTTCAACAAGGATTTTATTGTATATGAGGAAATTTTTGAGGAAGAAATCTTTAGGAACCACGAAAACCTGTTAGGTATTGCTAGGTTTAGCACAGCATTTGATTATCATGCAATTAAAGAAGAAAATATCCCAAAATTATTAAGTTTGGAAAATAGTGTGAAAACAGAAATTAACGAAATTAAAAAAAATTCGTTAATTATTAATTTTCCAATAAAAGGAATATTGAAATCTTATGAAAAGCTAGAAAAACAAGTAACGATGATGTTGTGGTCTTTAAACGTACCAGTGCTAGTCATGCTTGCGATCTATTTATTTATGGTATCGCGCTTAATAGTTCAACGCCAACTAAATGAAATTGCAGTATTCGCTAGCAGGGGAGCAAAACGAGTACAGATCTTGTTAATATACTTTATCGAAGTCGTAATTTTAGGATTTGTAGCGTTTTTAATCGGTCCATACATAGGCCTGTTTTTTAGTAAAATTGTCGGTGCATCCAATGGCTTCTTAGAATTTGTGCAACGAACGAAATTACCTGCTGAGGTCATTCCTAAATCATTTTTATACGGACTCTTTGCTGTAGTAGCATCCGTATTCATGATTATGATTCCTGTTTATCATGCATCAAAGCAAAGTATTGTAAACCATAAGCAAAACTTAGCAAAGATTGTTACAAATCAAAAATGGTATGGAATATTTATCGATGTAGCGTTGTTAGCAATCGCAATTTATGGATATTCCAGTTTTAATAGAAGACAACAAGAACTATTAGTAATGACAGGAGATACTAGCGAACTATCTGTGGACCCTTTATTATTTTTCGTCCCAGCTATTTTTATTATTGGTATGGGATTGCTAATCTTACGAATTTATCCATGGATATTGAAAGCTATTTATAAAGTAGGAGAGAGGTTCTGGACGGTTTCGTTGTATAGTACCTTTTTGCAAGTTAGTCGCTCTGTCAAACAATATCACTTTTTAATGTTGTTTTTGATTATGACTATTGGTATCGGCGTCTATAGTGCAAGCTCAGCAAGAACAATTAACACTAATCTTGAAGAGCAATTGCGTTATAAGAATGGGGCTGAGGTGACTGTTGATGTCAGATGGTACAGCAATAACCCTGCAGCAATGCCTGGTGGAGGCCCAGGTGGAGGAGAAGCAGCACCAGTCGAAGTAGATCCAAACGCGATAATAAAAGAAATTGTCTACTCCGAACCACCTTTTGAACCTTTTACGAAATTAGATAATGTAGAACAAGCTACGAAAGTCTTTAAAAAAGAGAGTATTACAGTACTATCCAAGTCAAGTAGTTATTATGGTGCAGAGCTTATGGCAATAGAGCCAAAGCAGTTTGGGGAAACAGCATGGTTTAAACCATCATTACTTCCACACCATTGGTACGAATATCTTAATTTAATCGCACAAGAACCTAGTGCTGTCCTTATTTCTACATCGTTAGCAGAGTCGTTGGGGGTAGGGCAAGGGGATTATCTTACATTAAGCTGGGATGGTTCTGATAAGGGAGAATTTGTCGTTTATGGAATATTTGATTACTGGCCAACGTTTAATCCAATTGAGAAAAAAGAGGGAGTAAATACAGACCCGGTATTTATCGTTGCCAATTTACCTTATGTGCAGAATATGATGGGATTAGAACCATATCAGGTATGGATGAAGCCAGCTCCAAATACAATGAGGGCCTCTCTTTACGATCAAATGAAAGAACTTGATATCCCCATCGTTCGAATGGATGATGTAGTACCAAAGATTACTGAATTAAAAAATAGTGCATTTTTATTAGGATTGAATGGTACGATGACGTTAGGATTCTTAATCTCAGTTATGATTACATTTATTGGTTTCCTGTTATACTGGATTCTAACGATTAAATCAAGAACATTACAATATGGGATTTATCGAGCAATGGGGATTCCCATGCGAAAACTTATTAGTATTTTAGTATGGGAACAAATAATGACTTCAGGAATTGCTTGTCTGCTAGGTATAATCGTTGGTGGGATCACTAGTAAGTTATTTGTTCCGCTCTTTAAGTTATCATTAAATCCGACGGAACTGGTTCCTCCATTTACAGTAGTTTTTGACCCTAGTGACGAATTTAAAATTTATAGTTTTATAGCGTTCATGTTAGCAATTGGTTTAACAATACTTGTGATCTTTTTAAGGAAAATTAAGATCCATCAAGCGATAAAGTTGGGTGAGGATTAATGATACAATGTCAAAACCTAGTGAAAATCTATAAAATTGATGATGATATCGAAGTAATGGCATTACAAGGACTGGATTTAGAGGTAGAAAAAGGGGAGTTAATGGGCATTATCGGAAATAGTGGAAGTGGGAAATCGACACTTCTTAATATGCTCGGTGGGTTAGACCGACCAACTGCAGGGAAGCTTTTAGTTGATGGAAAAGACCTGTTACGTCTTTCTGATCGAGAATTAGTTAAATATAAATTAGAGACAGTAGGATTTGTCTGGCAAAACAATGCTCGAAACTTAATACCTTATTTAACCGCTGTAGAAAATGTAGAACTGCCGATGCTGCTAAAAGGAAAGTACAAACGAGACAGAGCAAAAGAACTGTTAGAAATGGTAGGGATGGGTCATCGTTTCAATAGTAAACTTAACATGTTATCGGGTGGTGAACAGCAACGTGTAGCAATTGCGATTTCGCTCGCAAATAATCCAAGTCTTTTATTGGCTGATGAGCCAACTGGGAGTGTTGATACGAAAACGGCTGATATTATCCTCGATGTATTTCGTCAATTAAATAGAGAACTGGGTGTTACCATTGTTATTGTTACACACGATACACAGCTGACAAGGAAAATGGATCGTGTTGTTGCCATCCGTGATGGAAAAACTTCTAGTGAAATTCTAAGACGATCATACTACACAGAATATCAAGAAGAACAATTAGAAGATGCAGAAAGAGAAGAAGATACACATGTGGAATTAGCCGTTTTAGATAGTGCAGGGAGAATTCAAGTGCCTCGCGACTATCTTGATGCGATAGGAGTTATGGATTCTAATAAACTAAGAGTGGAGTTAGAAGAAGGTAAAATTGTGTTGATAAATCCGAATGGTACAAAAATTACAGTATAATAAAAAGAGGTGCCATGCACAAATTGTGCATGGCACCTCTTTTTCGTTCTTTTGAACGGAAAGAAACGAAGTAGACTAGTGAATAGTTGAAATTTATTGTTGTTCAACTAACTGTTCTTCCTTAAAAAAGTTTTCGATAACGAATGCTGCAACACCTAGTGCAGAAGAATAGACAGAGAGCTTTGAAAAATTAATCTGTAGTTGTTCTTGATGATACACTAGTGTTTGTTGTTTAATGGCGTCGTTTAGAGCTTCCGTAACTAAATCCTTTGCCATTGAAATACGATTTCCGATTATTACTTGCTCAGGATTCAGCGAATTGATTAAGTTGGAAATTCCATATCCAAGATACATGCCAACATCTTTAAATATGGTATTCACCTCATTGTCATCACTAGCGAGGGAGATTAATTCCTCTAATGTTACTTCTCCCTGGAATCGTTTACTTGCTTGTGTAAGAAGTGCATGTTCAGAAGCATATGCTTCCCAGCAACCTTTTCGGCCACAACTACATTTTCTTCCATTAAAATCGATAGTCATATGACCTGATTCACCCGAAAAGCCATTTATCCCACGATATAATTCACCTTTTAATATAAGTCCTACACCGATACCAATTCCTGCACTAATATATACCATGTTTGCGTAATCTTGCCCTGATCCAAATCGCATTTCACCATATGCACCAGCATTTGCTTCATTTTCAATCATAACAGGGAGTTTAATGCGTTCTTCGATTGTAACTTTTAAATCTTTATTATTCCAATCGAGGTTTGGTGCTAATAACACATTGCCGATTTTGTCAACGATACCAGGAACAGCAATGCCAATTCCTACGACACCATAACGACTCTTTGGTGCGCTATCAATAAACTCTTTGGCGATTTTCGTTACTTGATTGATTACTTCATGGTAGCTTAACTTAGTAAGCGGAATATTTTTTTCTTCAATAATCTTGCCAGAAAGGTCGGTTAGTACACCCAAGAGGTAATTTACTCCAATATCAATACCGATTGAAAAACCTGCTTCATTGTTAAATAAAAGCATGACAGGTCGTCTTCCCCCACTAGATTCGCCTGGTCCTGTTTCATTTATTAATTCTTCCTCTATTAACTCACTTACTAATGAAGAAACAGTAGATTTATTTAAACCTAGACGCCCTGCAATATCGGCACGCGATAATGGGGACTGTTCCTTAATGATTTGTAGTACTAGAGATTTATTATTTCGTTTCACAACTTGTTGATTCCATGTTATTTGCATGCATATCGCTCCAGTTTTTAAAAATGTCACATACTAATTTTCTTTATTATAAACTTTGTTTATCCAATAGACAAATGAAGTTTGTGGTGTTATACTCTTAGTAGATTAAGTCCTTATTGACGAACTGAAAGGGCTAACAATCTTTTGCTGCTCTATCTATCACGATATAAAAGGTGTTAGGTGTTGAAAGCGATAATTAATTTTGGTATTATCTGATGGTTTCCTATACTGTCAGTTAACAATTTTATTACATATTCTAGGGGGAATAACAGTGGTTTATTTCGAAAACATCAGCAAAATTAAGTATGAAGGACCAACTTCAAAGAATCCGCTTGCATTTAAATATTATAACCCAGACGAAGTTGTCGGTGGCAAAACAATGAAAGATTATCTTCGTTTTTCAATTGCTTACTGGCACACATTTGTAGCTGATGGGTCTGACCCATTTGGTGTTGGAACAGCAATCCGTCCGTGGAACCATTTAAAGGGAATGGATTTAGCAAAAGCACGCGTTGAAGCTGCATTTGAATTCTTTGAAAAGATGGATGCTCCATTTTTCTGTTTCCATGATGTAGATATTGCTCCTGAAGGAAGCACTTTAAGAGAAACAAACAAGAACTTAGATGAAATTGTATCAATGATTAAAGAATATATGAAGACTAGTAAGACAAAGCTTTTATGGAACACTGCAAACATGTTTACAAATCCTCGTTATACACATGGTGCAGCTACTTCATGTAATGCAGATGTATTTGCATATTCAGCAGCGAAAGTGAAAAAAGGACTAGAAGTTGGTAAAGAACTAGGTGCTGAAAACTATGTATTCTGGGGTGGACGCGAAGGATATGAAACACTTCTAAATACAGATATGGGTCTTGAACTTGATAACCTAGCTCGTTTCTTCCATCTAGCAGTTGATTATGCGAAGGAAATCGGTTTTGATGCACCATTCTTAATCGAGCCAAAACCAAAAGAGCCTACTAAACATCAGTATGATTTTGATGTAGCTACAGGCTTAGCATTCTTACAAAAATATGACCTAACAGATTACTTCAAGTTTAATATTGAAGCAAACCATGCAACACTTGCTGGCCATACATTTGAACATGAATTACGTCTTGCTCGCATTAACGGCATGTTAGGTTCTGTTGATGCAAACCAAGGTGATACTTTACTTGGCTGGGATACTGATGAATTCCCAACAGATATTTATACAACTACATTAGCTATGTATGAAATTATCAAAAATGATGGACTTGGTCGTGGAGGTCTAAACTTTGACGCAAAAGTACGTCGTGGTTCATTTGATGCTGATGATTTATTCCTTGGCCATATTGCTGGAATGGATACTTTTGCAGTTGGATTAAAAGTAGCTCAAAAATTAATCGAAGATAAAGTATTAGATAATTTTGTTGCAGATCGTTATAGCAGCTTCACACAAGGTGTCGGTCTTGACATTGTAGAAGGTAAAACAGACCTTCATAAGCTTGAAGCATATGCTTTAGACTTAGCAGAGATTAACAATAAATCAGGACGTACAGAACATTTAAAAGCTACAATCAACCAATACATCTTAAATGTATCAGCAGGTGTAACAGTTTAATTGAAAAGCGAAAGTGCTGAAAACTAGACAGATAATCGGATAAAATACTAAAGGGTGTGTGACAACGGGCGCACACCCTTTGTTTAGATTTGGAAGATGCTATAAAAAGGGTAGTTTATTTATTTCCATATTGGTGGAAGCTTATAGGTGAAGCACCTAAAAGCATAAAATACCAACATTTTAGCATGTAAGCTTTAAAGATAGAAGGGAGAGATTAAAGTGAAATATGTTATTGGTGTCGACTTAGGAACTAGCGCCGTAAAAGTACTGCTAATCAATCAACAAGGTGATGTAGTTCAAGAAACATCAAAATCTTATCCATTGATTCAAGAAAAATCAGGATATAGTGAGCAAGAACCAGAACAGTGGGTCGAAAAAACAACACAAGCACTCGCAGAATTAGTAGAGAATTTCGAAGGTAATGTAGAACAAATCGAAGGAATCAGTTTTTCAGGTCAAATGCATGGTCTTGTTTTACTTGATGAAAATCAAAATGTCTTGCGAAATGCAATTCTATGGAATGATACTAGGACGACAAAACAATGCCAGTACATCTATGATGCTGTTGGAAAAGAGCGTTTGCATGCAATTACTAAAAACCCTGCACTTGAAGGGTTCACATTACCAAAATTATTATGGGTAAAAGAGCATGAACCTGAAATCTATGAAAAAGCAGCTGTCTTTATGTTACCGAAAGATTACCTCTGCTATCGTTTAACAGGACAAATTCAAAGTGAATATTCAGATGCAGCGGGAACACTTTTGTTAAATGTCAGTGAAAAGACATGGAGTGAAGAAATCTGTGAATTAGTCGGTGTTAAAAAAGAACTTTGCCCACCACTTGTTGAATCACATGAATGTGTAGGAACAATTACACCTGAATTCGCTAAAAACACAGGCCTAGTTGAAACAACCAAGGTATATGCAGGTGGAGCTGATAATGCATGTGGCGCAATTGGCTCAGGAATTTTATCAGACGGAAAATCAATGTGCAGTATTGGCACATCTGGTGTTATTCTGTCTTATGAAGCAAGTAAAGATAAGGACTTCGGCGGAAAAGTACATTACTTTAATCATGGTAAAGAAGATGCCTTCTATACAATGGGTGTTACACTTGCGGCAGGTTATAGTTTGAGCTGGTTTAAAGATGTTTTCGCGGAGAATGAAAATTTTGAAACGTTCGTAGAAGGCGTTGACGATGTTCCAGTTGGTGCAAATGGTCTTTTATTTACTCCATACTTAGTTGGTGAAAGAACACCACATGCAGATGCAAACATTCGTGCAAGCTTTATCGGCATGGATGGGTCTCATGAAAGAGTAGATTTTGTTCGTGCAGTAATGGAAGGAATCACCTTCTCTCTTCATGAATCAATTGAAATCTTTAGAGAAAGTGGTAAAACAATCGATACGATTTTATCAATTGGTGGAGGAGCCAAGAATAAGACTTGGTTGCAAATCCAAGCGGATATTTTTAATGCCAAAATTGTAAAGCTAACTAGTGAGCAAGGACCAGGAATGGGAGCTGCTATCCTAGCTGCATATGGTTGCGGTTGGTTTGAGTCATTACAGCAATGTGCCGACGAATTCTTAGAAATTGCTGAAACATATGAACCAATTCCGGAAAATGTTGAAAAATATCAAGCTTTATTCCAAGTTTACAAAAATGTATACCAGCAAACAAAAGAATTAAATGAACAATTAGTTCCATTTAGAAAATAATAAGAAAAGCGCAAGCGACTTGGTCCTGAATTTTGTTAGGCGATAGACGCTTGCGTTAAACAATATTTGTGTAAATTTTAACTCTTCTCTTATTTGACCACATCATAAATAACTCTTGCGATGATGTCTTGGTCATAGTTTCCAAAATTACTCCCATAAATCGTTAACCCACCGCCATTTTGTTTGTCGGATACAGATAACTTTAACTTAATATTAGATTTTTGGTTTAAATTAATGTCAGAGATTGTAGTTTCTGAAATCTTAAATCCATCAATGAATGTACCTTCTTTGTTAATTCGTAGAATCTTTAACATTCCATACTGATTGAGATGCGGAGGCCACCATAAAGGGTTACATTGCCCTTTTACCCCGCCAAAATCCCCAGGTGATGTCCAATATCCTAGCTCGATATCATTCAAATAAAAAAAGATATCAGATGGCCAGTCATTGTTATAGCTAGGTGCTTCAGAGCTCAATTCTAAAATAAATTGTAGCTCACTAAATTCCTGATTTCTTTTTAAATAATTTGGTATTCGATATTCGACGTACCCTTTTGAGAACCAGACGATACCTGCATGAATATGCTCTGGGTCAGCAAAATAGCGCGGATCATCAAATTCCCCTATAATACTATCCTTTGTAGCAAGTCCACATGTCGGTTCAACATAATAATCTGAATAATGGCCAACTTTAATCTGGTATTCATACAGGTTTTCAGCATCCTGATTTTTCAAATCAACCGTAACAGTATCCTCATTTAAATAGCAAATCTTTTGAATCCCGTGTTTTCCTACTGCTGTTGTAATGGCAATTAAGCCACTCTCTTCTAGTTTCTTAATATGCATCGTAACAGCGCCATTTGTCAGTCTAAGTTTTTCCGCTAGTTCGTTTAAGTTCATACTACTATGTATTCTTAGTAAATCTAATATCTCAAGACGAATATCTGAATTTAATGCTTTGAAAATAGTTAATCCAGATTTTAAATCTTTTATATGAACCATTTGGTATACACCCTCATTTTATTGTTTGTTTTAAATAAGTATAAAATAAATAGTATAGAAAGAAAAGCGCAGGAGAGTACAAAGTCAAACATTTCCACTCAAGAATTGTTATGTTATAGCTAATAAAAACCTATTTTGCCGAAAAATGCAATCGTATACATTTTTTTGTTGACAAATAAAAGCAATGTCGTTACGATTGAAATGTAAAATGTTTTAAATAAACCTAAAATAAAAGGGAAATACAAATATAAGAGAAAAGGGTGAAATGATGGCTGAGACAATTAAAGCAAAAATGATTGTAGATAAAGATTTTGCTATTTCTGAAATTGATAATAGAATCTATGGTTCTTTTATCGAGCATTTAGGTCGTGCTGTTTATGGAGGTATTTATGAGCCTGACCATCCACTAGCAGATGAAGATGGATTCCGTAAGGATGTTATTGATTTAGTAAAAGAACTAGATGTTCCTATCATTCGTTATCCAGGAGGTAACTTCGTTTCGGGTTATAACTGGGAGGATGGAGTTGGACCACGTGATGAACGTCCAAGAAGACTTGATTTAGCTTGGAGAACAACTGAAACAAATCACCTGGGAACAAATGAATTTGTTGACTGGGCTAAAAAAGTTAATTCAGATGTTATGATGGCTGTTAACCTTGGAACTAGAGGAATTGACGCTGCAAGAAACTTAGTAGAGTACACAAACCATGCAGGTGGTACATACTGGAGTGATCTTAGAAAGAAACATGGGTATAAAGATCCTCATAACATAAAAACATGGTGTCTAGGGAATGAAATGGATGGTCCATGGCAAATTGGTCATAAAACAGCTGAAGAATACGGTCGTATAGCAGTAGAAACTGCTAAAGCAATGAAATGGGTTGACCCAACAATCGAATTAGTTACTTGTGGAAGCTCAAGTTCAACAATGCCAACATTCCCTCAGTGGGAAGCAACAACACTAGAGCATACTTATGATGCAGTGGATTATATTTCATTACATCAATATTATGGTAATCGTGATAATGATACTGCTAGTTATCTTGCTAAATCAATGGATATGGATCACTTCATTCAAACAGTGATTTCTACATGTGACTTCATTAAAGCGAAGAAGAGAAGCAAAAAAACTATTAATTTAAGTTTTGATGAATGGAATGTATGGTTCCACTCTAATGAAGCAGATAAGAAAATTGAGCCATGGTCTATTGCTCCTCCTCAATTAGAGGATGTATATAACTTTGAAGATGCATTACTAGTGGGAAGTATGTTAATGACCTTCTTGAAGCATTCAGATCGTGTGAAGATGGCTTGTATGGCTCAATTAGTTAACGTAATTGCTCCGATTATGACAAAAAATGGTGGAGGATCTTGGAGACAAACGATTTTCTATCCGTATCTTCATGTTTCAAAATATGGTCGTGGAATTGCCTTACAACCAGTTGTTTCTTCATCAAAATACGATTCGAAGGAATTCACAGATGTACCATACCTAGATTCAATGACTGTTTACAATCCTGAAAATGAGGAACTTACAGTATTTGCTTTAAACCGTAGCTTAGAGGATTCGTTATCACTAGAATGTGATGTTCGTAGCTTTGAAGGTTATCAAGTGATTGAACATATTGTATTAGAAAATGATGATTTAAAGGCTGTGAACACTGTTGAGTATGAAGCAGTAAAACCTCACAATAATGGAAACGCTGCAGTTTATGACGGTAAAGTAACTGCACAATTATCTAAGCATTCATGGAATGTGATCCGTTTAGGAGCTAGAAAGGCATAATTTTTTTATTATTAGTTTAGTAGACTGTCGGTTGGTGCCGCAGTCTTTTTTTTAAAGAACTGCTTTAGCGCAAGCAGCATTGTCTATCAAACATCCGATCTCTCTACGATAAATTAACATATCTATTAGCTAAAAAAACTTCATGATTTTACTTTTAGCGAAAATACTGCATGTAGCTTTGCAACGTGCTGAAGGAAGCTTCTTCGACCTTTGTGGAGGATGACCATTGTTTCCCAAACCTTGCGTCGATGCTCTCTAGGAGTTTGTACCACGGTGTGCAAGTTGCTCCAGCTTTTCTTGACAGAAAAAGAGGGTATTTATCTAAAGGGAACGAAAAAGAGAGAGAAGGTATTATTAAAACTAGGTTCTTGAATGGAGGGAGTAAAATGTTTCCGAAAATTCAAAGTAAAATCAATCCATACCGAGACAATGTTCAGGGAAAAGCGAATGAACCGATTACCGTCGCTGGGCTACTTGATCGTTCAAAGCAAATAGTAGGTACTACCTATGAGGGGAGTGCTCCAGATTGGTCATTAGAAGAAATCTATAATCGTCTAGAAGAGAATGCTCCTAGGATCGCTATTATTGGTGGTTCTGCAGACCACCCAGCACACATTATGGATTTTCAGACATCGGCTAGAGCAGCAATACGGATATGGCAAAACGGTGGTGTTCCGTTTTATTTTTCCACTCCAGTTATGTGTGATGGTACTGCACAAAACAATCAGGGAATGAGCTATTCTCTTCAAAGCCGAAATGCTGTTGCCCAAATGGTTGTGAGTCAGCTTGAATCACACAGTTATCACGGTGCGTTTGTCATCCAAGGTTGTGATAAACAACCACTCGGCGTTGTTAGCGCATTGGCACATTTGGATCGCGTTCGAAGAGAGAGGGGAGAGCCACCATTTTTTGCAACGTTTGCACCTGCACATGTCCTGCAAGGTGGAACAATTCCGAAAAGACTTTTCATAGAATTGGAAGAGGTTGCAGATCGAGCAGAACAAAATGGTTCTGCTGATATTGCCTTTGATTTGCGTGATGCTCTTGGTTATATTTTACAATGCTCCTCAAATACTGCTTTCCAAGGAGTTCTTGAAAGAGCAAGGGAGCGGGGACTTATTACAAAAGACCAACATAAGGATTATGAAAAACGCTTAGCAGTGGCAACTTGTGACGGGCAAGGGGGAGTTTGTGCTTTTAATGGTACTGGTAATAGTTCAAGGCATCTGGTTGCTGGAATGGGACTTGTTCATCCTGAACTTGAATTGCTGACGAATCCACCTGAACAATATCAAGTAAATCAAGCAATTGACAGTCTTGCAAAACTGATGAATGAGCCTGTTTATGGAGTTTCTAATATTGTTGCAACCAATATCAAGAATGCTATTCGTATTCATAGTGCATCTGGGGGGTCAACAAACTTAATGATGCATATGGTTTCTGCAATGCTTTACGGTGGCTATAAATTTAGCTTATGGGACCTTGAGAGAATTCATCGTGAATATCCAATCCCTGATCTATTTAATTATAGCTTAACAGAAGGTAGAGACATTTTCTCACTAGCGATGCAATGCTGTAGCGGTGAAAGTCGTGGCATGGAATCATTATTTTATGAACTGTTAGAAAATGGTGTCCCTATGGATATTGAAGCTCCTACAGTAACTGGTCAGACCTGGAAGGAGCGGTTAATTGTTACTGATAACCTACCAGCTACAAATGTAAAAAATAATCCTGTCATACTCTCCAAACCTCTTCGCCCATTCAGTGGCGTTGACGTGTTAACAGGAAATTTCTTTGAAAGTGCTGTTGTGAAAATTAGTGGAATGGCCACACCACAGTTAGATGCTTTTGATAAAAAGGTAGCACTTTGTCTTTATTATGAAAATGAACATCAAGCAAATGAAAGTTTACTAAATTCAAATCTACTAAAAGAAATCAGAGAAAAAAGACAATTTTCACATCAAAACTTACTTGCATCTCTTCGAATCAATAATCAAAATTACTATGATAAGTGGAAAGATGAGGAGTACGATTCTTTATTTGAGAAAATGATAACTGAAAGCGTTCTTAAAATTGCGGTCATCATTTCGGGTCAAGGCCCTGTTGCATTTGGAATGCCAGAAATGTTTACTCCGATGCAGCATATTAATGCCAATAGAAAATTACAGCGAATTGCCACACTTATAAGTGACGGTCGTTATTCAGGAGTTTCCTATGGTGCTGCAATCGGTCATATGACACCTGAGGCATATGAAGGTGGAGGGATTTTATATTTACAAACGGGAGATTTACTTTACCTCAACTTAAGAGAAAGAGAAATTCAATTTCTCGACCAAGAGGCATGTCAAAAAGGTAACCTAATATTTACTTTTTCCAATATACCTTCTGAAAGAAAAAGTATTGGTGCAAAACGCTTGGCTTCAATTAAAGAACGCCAGCGCTCCATTGCTCCAAGTAACCGTCTAGTTGGACATACAGATGCAGCAAATGGCGTTGTTCCTGTTATCATTGCAGAAGAAGCAGTACTTAATTATCAAGTAGATGTTGAGTTTCATAAACAACAAACCAAAGGATAGGGAGGCTTGGATATTTTGGAAAAAACCAGATTGTTTTTGGAGCAATTAGGATTGCCAAGTGCTGATTTATATAATCATCCTACGTCAACAAAGCGTTTTCCAGATGGAGCTCAGTATAGGGTTGAAATTCCAAGTGTAGAAGGACCTGCTTCATTTCATGCTGTACTAGAAGCCTGCCAGGCTAATGATGTGTTAATCCACCGAATTTCTCAAGGTAGTGGAATTATGCTTTTGACAGATGAGGAACTTCGCGAAATGGCACGTATTGGTCGTGAAGAAAACCTAGAAGTTAGTTTATTTGTTGGGCCACGGGGTACATGGGATATTACTCCGATGCAGCTTGCAAGTGCTGGGAAAATTGCTGGATTACGCTCACAAGGAATGGACCAGCTTGTTTATGCACTTGAAGATGTAAAACGAGCATGTGATAACGGGATTCGTGGTATTCTTGTTGCAGATGAAGGACTATTATGGCTTGTAAATGAAGCAAAAAAGGCTGGAGAGCTTCCCTCCGACTTAGTTGTTAAAGTATCTGTCCAAATGGGGCAAGCTAATCCAATTTCAATCAGACTAATGGAACAAATTGGTGCTAACACATTTAATGTTCCGACAGATTTAACACTTGCCCGACTTGCAGCAATCCGTCAAGTCGTTGATATTCCAATTGATATTTATGTTGAGGTACCTGATGATGTAGGAGGCTATATTCGCCACTATGAAATTCCAGAGATTATTAGAGTAGCAGCGCCTGTTTATATCAAATTTGGTCTACGTAATGCACCAAATATTTATCCTTCTGGAACACATCTAGAAGAACTATCAATAAAACTAAGTCGTGAAAGAGTACGTCGTGCAAAAATAGGCCTTGAAATGATCCAGCGGTACGCGCCTGACCTAAAAACCTCTAAAAAAGGTGCTGTCGGTCTAGGTGTTCCAAGAGAAACTATTCAAAGTAAAACTAAGTAACTAATAATGAAAATAGCAGAGGTGTAAAAATGGAAAACAAATTAATTGTAAATGCTGATGTTGAAAAAGGTACGATTAACAAAAATATATATGGTCATTTCGCTGAGCATTTAGGACGTTGTATTTACGAGGGGATTTGGGTAGGGGAAGACTCTCCTATTCCAAATACAAAAGGAATTCGCAACGATGTCTTAGCTGCATTAACAGAAATTAACATTCCTGTTCTACGTTGGCCAGGAGGATGTTTTGCTGATGAGTACCATTGGAAAGATGGTGTCGGTCCACGTGAACAACGTAAACGTATGGTTAATACTCATTGGGGTGGTGTAGTTGAAAACAACCATTTTGGAACACATGAATTTATGCTATTATGTGAGCTTCTTGGGGCAGAACCTTATATTTGTGGAAATGTAGGCAGTGGGACTGTACAAGAAATGTCAGAATGGGTAGAATACATGACGTTTGATGGTGAGTCTCCAATGGCAAATTGGAGGACTGAAAATGGTCGAAAGGAACCATGGAGCTTACCTTTCTTTGGGGTAGGAAATGAGAACTGGGGCTGTGGAGGCAATATGCGTGCTGAATATTATGCAGACCTTTACCGTCGTTATCAAACCTACGTCCGTAATTATGGAGATAATACGATTTATAAAATTGCAGGTGGAGCGAATTCTAATGATTACCATTGGACAGAGGTATTAATGAAAGAAGCTGCTAGGTTTATGGATGGACTTAGTGTTCATTACTATACCGTACCTGGAGAATGGTCTAAGAAAGGCTCAGCAACTCACTTTTCTGAAGACGAATGGTTTATCACGATGAAAAAAGCTCTTCATATGGATGAATTAGTAACCAAGCATTCAACCATTATGGATAAGTACGATCCACAAAAGCGTGTAGGACTCATAGTAGATGAATGGGGCACATGGTTTGATGTTGAACCAGGAACAAATCCAGGATTTTTGTATCAACAAAATACGATTCGCGATGCCCTTGTTGCAGGTATTACCTTAAATATTTTTAATAATCATAGTGACCGAGTGCAAATGGCAAATATTGCTCAAACGGTAAATGTTCTTCAAGCAATGATTTTAACTGAAGGGGAAAAAATGATTCTCACACCTACATACCATGTATTTAATATGTACAAGGTCCATCAGAACGCAGTTGCATTGCAAGTTGATTCACAACTATCAGCCTATGAAAATGGAGATGATAGCATTCCTGAAGTCCATGCATCAGCTTCAAAAGATCAGTCAGGAAATATAAATATGAGTCTATGTAATGTAAATACTAAATCTAGTTCTACTGTAACAATAGAACTTAGAGGATTAGAGAATAATGTAGTGAAAGCGGTCAATGGAATGATATTAAAAGCAGATAAAATAAATGATCATAATACCTTTGAAAATCCAGAGTCTATCAAACTAGAGAAATTTGATAGAATTGAGATAGACGGTGAAAAGATAGTTGTTCAATTACCACCGATGTCCGTCGTACAGTTATCTGCTGAGTAGTAGGAATGAAATATGATGACAGTATCAAATACGAATTCAGGTTGTAGAGGTTGTAAAAAATCAGAGGTAGGATCGGAGAAAGAGATTCTACAAATTGTAAACGAGCAATTATTGCTAGAAACCGACCTTGTTAGTGATGAGACTTATCATAATAGGATAAAATCATGCAAGGAGTGTTCATCACTACTTGCTCTGACGTGTATTCATTGTGGTTGTTATGTCCAGTTTCGAGCGAGACTCGAAAACAAACATTGCCCACATCCACAAGGGGCAAAGTGGTAGGGGGCAAATAAGGAATCTGTGATATCTCTAACAGAGAATGGTAAAAGGAGGAGGAGGAAGATGGGAAAATCTATCCCTGAACTTACCAGGCTTGCGAACGAGTGTACCTGTGGCAATAAACATTATAATATTCCAATAGAAAAGATTGAAATTAGTCATAATGCCATACATGCTCTACCGGCATTTTTAAAGACTAAATCGTTTCGCAAGGTTTCAATTGTAGTTGATGAAAACACATATGCTGCTGCTGGACAAAAAGTGCAAGCTGAACTGTCAAAAGAAAATATTGAGAGTATTATTTGTAAACTAACTCCAGATGAAAACAATGATGTCATTGCTGATGAAGTAACATTAATTGAGGCCTTACTAGAAATCCCGAATGATGCAGATGTGGTGATAGCAGTTGGGTCTGGAACCATTCATGATATTGTTCGCTTCTCAAGCTATAAAATGGGGAAGGCATTTATATCAGTACCAACAGCACCTTCGGTAGATGGTTTTAATTCTATGGGAGCACCTATAGTTGTGAAAGGAATGAAGCAAACATTCCAAATGCATTCTCCGATTGCTATTTTTGCAGATATAGAGGTTCTACAAAGTGCCCCTAAAAAAATGGTGGCAGCAGGTTTTGGAGATATGCTCGGTAAATTTACATCTTTAGCAGACTGGCAGTTTGGTCATTTGACAGCTGAAGAGCCATACTGTCCTTTTGTGGCTACAATTACAATGGAGGCATTAAAAGGATGTATTGAGAATGTCGATATAATTAGTAGCGCAGATGCTGAAGGTATTGAAATATTATTTGATGCACTAATCCAATCAGGCTTGGCGATGCTTATAATGGGTCATTCTTACCCAGCATCTGGTGCTGAACATCATTTGTCCCATTTTTGGGAAATGGAATTCTTAAGAAGGAAAAAACCACAGGTTTTACATGGAGCAAAGGTTGGAGTAACTTCACAGGTCATAGCTGCCCTATATAAAGGAGAGTTTTTAGAATTCCTATTAAACGAAAATATCGTTAATGAACAAAGTTTTGATAAGATAAATCTTCACAAGCAAGAAATAGTTTCAATCATTAATCAAATTCCTAAAGCTGACGTTTTAGGGCAGATGATTGAGAAAATAGGTGGAGATTCTACACCTGAACAGCTCGGGGTTGATGAACACCTTGTTGCCGCAAGTATTGAAGGAGCACATTTAATAAGAAATCGTTATACAATGTTAAGATTTCTAAATGAAAATATAAAGAAAAAGATTGGTAGTTTATAATAGTTGTCCATTCATTATTGTTGAACACATCGGGGAATTGTTAGTCATAACTCTTAAGATAGATGTTATAAAATAAGGGTATTGGTGTAAACATATTCCCTTTCTCTTAGATTTTCATGGTTTCTTTTATTGTACAAGAGAAGGATGCAGTATTAATATAGAGGTGAAAGCGCACACATCATGATTCATTAGAACAATATTTGAGGAGGCAATATAAATGAAATATCGTCAATTAGGTAATACAGATTTGAAGGTAAGTGAAATTAGTTTCGGAACTTGGGCTATTGGTGGTTCATGGGGAAAAACGAGTGACGACGAATCATTACATGCATTAGAAGTTGCTATGGATGCAGGTGTAAACTTTTTCGATACAGCAGACGTTTATGGAAGTGGACATGCTGAAGAACTATTAGCAAAGGCGACAAAAGGTAAAGAAGACAAAATTCACATTGCAACAAAATTTTGTCGAGCAGGTGACATACACGATCCAAATACATATTCAGAGGAACAAGTCCGTACATACTGTGAGGCAAGCTTAAAACGTTTAGAACGAGAAGCGATTGACTTGTATCAAATTCATTGTCCACCTTTTGAAATATTAAAGGATGGGAGAGTGTTTGAAGTACTTGATAAACTCAAGCAAGAGGGAAAAATCAGGCATTACGGGGTAAGTGTTGAAACTGTTGAAGAAGGATTATTTTGTCTAAATAACCCAAATGTGAGTGCTCTACAAGTTATTTTCAATATCTTTAGACAAAAGCCTTTAGAAGAACTTTTCCCTAAAGCCAAAGAAAATGGTGTAGGTATTCTTTCTCGTGTTCCACTAGCTAGTGGTCTATTAACAGGAAAGTTTACAAAAGAAACAAAGTTTGCTGAAGATGATCATCGTAACTTCAATAAGGATGGTCAAGCCTTTAATGTAGGTGAAACGTTTGCTGGAATTGAGTTCCAAAAAGGTGTGGAATTGAGTCAACAATTAGAGTGGATCAAGGAAGGGCGCAACTCAATGGCTACTGCTGCATTAAGATGGTGTCTAGATCAGGAAGAGATTACCTGTGTAATTCCAGGCTTTAAGACAGTAAAACAAGTGAATGATAACCTTGGTGCTGCAAATGTACCATCATTCACACAACAGGAATTAGCAGAATTAAGAAGCTTTTATGAACAAGAAGTGGCTAGTAATGTTAGAGGGCCATACTAATAATTGAACCAAAATTTTGAAACATTTGTTAGTATGGACAGTTGAAAAATGTTTGGGGAATGCGAGGTAAAACATAGTGGAGTATACGTACTTGGGTCGTACTGGGTTAAAGGTTAGTCGTTTATGCTTAGGTACTATGAATTTTGGTGTTTCTACAGATGAACAAGAAGCATTTAAAATTATGGATGCCGCACTGGATGCAGGGATTAATTTTTTTGATACCGCCAATATATATGGTTGGGGCGAAAACAGTGGCCGAACGGAGGAAATTATCGGGCGTTGGTTTGAGCTTGGCGGAAACCGTAGAGAAAAAGTAGTATTAGCAACAAAAGTATATGGTGATATGCATGACCCGCTTGACGGTCCTAATGATGTACCAGGTCTTTCTTCCTATAAGATTCGTCGTCATTTAGATGGTTCATTGCGTCGTATGAAAACTGATCATATTGAACTTTATCAGATGCATCATATCGATCGCCGGACAAGCTGGGAAGAGATTTGGCAGGCTTTTGAAATTGCTACTCAGCAAGGAAAAATTGATTATGTTGGCTCAAGTAACTTCCCTGGGTGGGCAATTGCTGAAGCACAAGTGAAAGCTGAGAATCGTAATTTCTTAGGGTTAGTTTGTGAACAAACACGTTATAATTTAAACGCTAGGATGCCTGAATTAGAAGTTATCCCAGCAGCAGAGCGATATGGCTTAGGGTTCATTCCCTGGAGTCCTCTTGATGGTGGATTGCTTGGTGGAAATGCAATAAACCCAACTAAAGGTTCAAGAAGCGAACAGAATCAACAAGCGATTGAGCAAAATCGCACAAAGATAGAGGCATTTTCAAATCTGTGTCAAGAAATTGGAGAGCGAGAAGACACAATTGCACTTGCGTGGCTGTTAGCAAATCCAGCTGTAACTGCACCAATTATTGGTGTTCGAACGTTAGATCAACTTGGGAACTCGCTACGTGCTGTAGAAGTTTCATTATCTGAGGATGTGTTAAAACGTTTAGATGAAATTTTTCCAGGGCCAGGAGGAGCGGCTCCAGAAGCGTATTCTTGGTAAAATAGGAAGCTACTAGGGTGTCTCATCGAGAAAAAAACTTATGCTTTTGTTTCTAGAAAGCGGTCCAGTCCTAAAAGGAATGAAGAATCGCTTAAGTATTTCAAATGAGGGGAGAAATCGTATTGAAGACAGCTTATGTAACTGGTGCAGACAGAGGATTAGGGTTAGCGTTATCAAAAGTATTATTAAGTAAAGGATACCATGTATATGCAGGTAGCTTTATGCCGGAATGGCATGAATTGAAGGAGCTACAAAATAAAGAACCGGAAAAATTGGCGATTCTTCCATTGGATGTAACGAATGAGGACTCGGTTAAGAAGGCTGCCCAACAGATAAGTACTGAAGTAGGGTCTTTAGATATTCTGATTAATAATGCAGCCATATTCGCAGACCCATCTGGTGATATCTTTGAAGAGTTTGATTACGATACCATTCGTAGACATTATGAAACGAATACACTTGGTCCATTGCGAGTTACCCAATCTGTTACTCCACTTGTAATGAAGGGTGAGCAAAAACTAATTGTAAACATTTCTTCAGAAGCTGGTAGTATTGAGGACTGCTGGAGAACGAAAGAATATGGGTATTCGATGTCAAAAGCTGCATTAAATATTCAAGCAGCAATTCTCCAAAACCATCTTAAAGAGTTTGGTGTAAAAGTGTTCTTATTTCATCCTGGTTTCCTTCGTTCGTATATTTTTGGTGATGGAAAAATTAATGAAAGAGGTACAGAAGAGCCTATCGATTCGGCCCGAGGTATCATTGAACAGATTTTTATCCCAAGGTCATTAGATAAGCCAACATATATTGATTATCAAGGCAAAGAATTACCTTGGTAATCATGGATTAGATTTATTAATAAAAGGCTATTCGTGCGAGATTACACGAACAGCCTTTTTATTTGGATAAAGTTACTTCCAAAACCTAAGATGTCGGGTGCCTCAATTTATATGCTGCAAAGCAGGCACCGCTATTTTGTTTTATTCAAACCAGATAATCTCCCCGGATCGATCACAATTATCTAACTCAACTCGAAAGTCGTGCTTTTCATAAAAATAAATCAGACGATCAACATGATCCCAGTCTCTTTCGGCTATATCACCTGTGATATATGGGATATTTTGGTCCCTGGCAAGGTCTTTCAAATAATTTATGCAGATAGAACCGTAGCCTTTATTTGCGGGGCCTTTAATATCACCGATATGAATATTGTCTTCATCCTTATAGACGGCTTGTAGAGCAAAATCCCATTGACCGTTATATGGTGTTTCACAATCATTCACCATAATTTTACATTGGTTTCCATCATCCTCAGCAGAAACGATTACCCATTTTTCATCTTTCGTTTGATCGATTCCAATCACTTGTTTAGCTTTTGAAATTTCCTTAATATTTTCCTGCATTCGAAATAACTGAAATTCTAATTCAGCTAAATCTTGTTTAAGCTCTTTGGGGTCTTTTGAATCATTTTCATCAACAAGTAATCTATTATAAAACATAATGTACATTCTCCTTTCATAAAAAATACGGTTATATAAATTTAATTTTATGTGGGGAGTAAGTCCAATGTGTCCGTAACAAGAAATACAGTTATCTATTTTACTAGAATTCAAGCAATAGAGCAAATTTACTGTCTTAATACGGTTTAAAAGTAAGTATATATGTCTATTATTTTAGTATGAAAGAGTTAAAAGACAGGAAGTAATTAGGAGGAGAATTTGATGCGAATGAAAGTGAAAGTATTTGATGAAGATCATGAAGAAGATTTAGAGTTGGAAGTGAATCGTTTCTTAGAACAGCTAGAGGATACAGATATCGTAGATATTAAATATCAGGTAGCAATAACAACAAATGATGAAGACGAGCAGATTTATTGTTTCTCGGCATTGATTATGTATCGAGTATAAAGGGGCACTAATGAAAAAAAGTTGAAACTAGGAAGATTCAACTTTAGCGCCTAACTCCTCGAGGCAGGCATTAGTAAGGAGCCAAAAAGGTAAAAAGGAGACCTTCTTGGCTCTTACTTATGCTTGTCGGAGCTGCCAATTAGCCACCGCATTTCCTTATTCCAGTGCTCTTTTACCTGCGTTTATTCCTGCTAATCGACCAGTAACGAGAGCAGAGGTAATATTGTAGCCACCTGTATAGCCATGAATGTCCAATATTTCCCCACAGAAGAATAATCCCTTCATGAGCTTTGATTCCATTTCTTTTGGATGAATTTCTTTTACAGATACTCCACCACCAGTAACAAACGCTTTTTCAATTGAAAGGGTACCGTTTACTTTAAATTGAAATTGTTTGCAGTCACTAGCAAAACCATGAAGTGATTCATGTGATAGGTTGGCTGCTGTAACAAGGGGGTCAATGTCGTTCTTCTCTAGTAAAAATAATAAATATCGCTCTGGGAGAAATCCTTTTAAATTATTCTTTATTGCTTTCTTCGGTTCTTCCTTCATTAACTTAATGATATGTTGAAAGACCTCTTCTTGATTCATCGTTGGTAAAGAATCAATTCTCATTGTTACTTCTCTAAGATTGAATTTTTTCATTGCTTTCACTACATATTGACTACACCTTAACACTGCAGGGCCAGATATGCCGAAATGTGTAAAGAGCATATCCATTGTGTGTGTAATAATTGCTTTTCCTTTAGGATTTAACACACTTAAGGAAACATCACGTAATGAAAGACCCTGAAGCGTTTTATCTTTAATAAAAGGTTCATTGGAGGTAAGTGGAACCTCTGTTGGAAATAATTCTGTAATTGTATGTCCAGCAGCCTCTGCCCATGCATAGCCATCTCCCGTTGAGCCTGTTTGTGGAACAGATTTTCCTCCGACCGCAATAACAATTGAGTTTGCTCCAATGAATTCTCCGTCATTCAAATACAGTCCTACTACCCTTTCGTGGTCATACTCAAGATTTCTAACAGGAGTGTTTATCCTAACTGACACCTTTAACTGCTGTAACTGATTAATTAGAGCATCAACAACAGATTGTGCCTTATCAGAGACAGGGAACATTCTTCCATGGTCCTCTTCCTTAAGTTGTATTCCTAAATTCTCAAAAAAACGGATAATATCTTCGTTATTAAAAACTGAAAAAGCACTGTATAAAAATCTACCATTACCAGGAATATGTTTGATAATTTCCTCGATTGGCAAGCGGTTCGTCACATTACACCTTCCGCCGCCAGAGATGGCCAGTTTCCTGCCTAATTTATTTCCTTTATCTAATAAAAGCACCTTTGCGCCTTGTTCACCTGCTGCAATTGCAGCCATTAAACCTGAAGGTCCTCCACCAATAATAACAACATCATACTTCAAACAAATACACCAACCTTATTTAACATTCGATATTCTAATGCAATTATTATATAGTAAATGAGGGAAAGAAAAAAATTATTGATAGGATGATTATTAGATGCAGGAAAAATATGAACCGACAGTCACAGAAGGATACTATCCGGAAGATGCTGGGTGGACAACAAATGGGCGTAACAATGTATTACTTGTTTCTATCCCTATATTTTCCACAGAAATTCATAAATCTGTAACAACTTTTGATTATGCCTGGGTTTTTAATGTTGAGTTAGACGCGTATATCCTGTGTATTAGAGTTAATCGTATTCAAGAGTTTGCTGTGATTTTTCAAAAAGAGCATGCTGGACAATTGTTAAAAGGTAGCGAAATTACTCAACCGTTTTCGTTTGTGATTACCACAAAATCTTTCGAAGAACTTGAAGAGGATGATTCCTATTACGAATTTCCTAGTATTGAATTTACGAAATATAATAAAGCCCCATGGTAAGGAAATGCTCTTTTATTCGTGGTGTGGTAAAATAGTTAAGTTACAATTAAAGTATTGCCTTGAATATAAAGGCATTAAGATAGAATGGGGATTAAGATGTCAGAGTCAAAGTTATTGCGTGGAACCTTTATATTAACATTAGGTACTTATATCTCTCGGTTTTTAGGATTAATTTATGTAATCCCTTTTTATGCATTAGTAGATGATATCGGGGGAGCTTTATATTCGTATGGCTATGGGCAATATACTATTTTTCTTTTTATTTCAACTGCTGGCTTTCCATTAGCCGTTTCAAAATTCGTATCTAAATATAATTCTTTAGGAGATTATTATACGGGACGAAGAATCCTCAAGTCAGGATTATTTGTAATGTCAATGATGGGGATACTAGGGTTTATCGTCTTATTTTTATTAGCCCCAGTGTTAGCTCCAGTGGTGTTAGGCGGGGATACATATGGTAACACTGTGGAGGATGTTGTCTTAGTTATTAGAATGGTTAGTGTTGCCCTGCTTGTCGTTCCAATAATGAGTTTGTTAAGAGGTTTTTTTCAAGGTCACCAATCGATGGGGCCTACAGCTGTATCTCAAGTAGTTGAACAAATTGTCCGGATTGTTTTCTTGTTAGCTTCTGCATATGTGATTGTAAAAATGCTAGATGGAGAGATTGCAACAGCTGTTGCCTTTGCAACCTTTTCTGCATTTATTGGAGCAATTGGCGGACTTGCCGTTTTACTTGTTTATTGGCTGAAGCGTAAACAATATTTAGATCAGCTACTTACGTCAAGCATGCCACAGACACAGATGACTACAAAAGAAATGTATAAAGAACTGTTATCATATGCAGGGCCCTTTGTATTTGTAGGACTTGCAATCCCTTTGTATCAATATGTGGATCAGTACACCTTTAATCGAGCAATGGTTTCAATTGGTCAAGCTGATGTAGCAGAAAGCATGTTCGGGATCGTTAATCTCTACGTGCCAAAGCTTGTAATGATACCTGTCTCGCTAGCCACTGCATTTAGTTTAACGTTAGTCCCAACAATTACAAGTTCATTTACCTCTGGTAATTATCAGTTATTGAATACCCAAATTGATAAAACATTTCAGATTTGTGTTTTATTAGTTTTACCAGCGGTTGTTGGTTTATCTGTTTTAGCAGATCCAGCTTATGGTTCTTTTTATTCTATTAGTGATGCTGGTGGTCATGTTCTTAGATGGTATGCTCCTGTTGCTTTATTGTTTTCCTTTTTTACGATAACAGCTGCAATTTTACAAGGAATTAACAAACAAAAATTTGCGGTTATTAGCCTTTCATTCGGACTTATTCTAAAGATAGCGTTCAACATTCCCTTTATTTCCTTATTTGGTGAAATTGGATCAATTTTAGCAACTGCTTTAGGATATACCGTATCTATTGCTTATAGTTTTTGGATGATTTCGCGTCATGCCCATTATAGTTTTAAATATTTTATTAGAAGATCCGTGTTGATGGCGATATTTGCAAGTATTATGGCAGTTTGTATTCTGTTTGTACAAGAGCTGTTATCATATTGGTTTACCTATGATCAAGGTAGAATGCAATCAGTAGCTGTATTATTAATTTCCGTCGGTGTGGGTGCAAGCATTTATCTTTATTTAGCATATCGCTCACATTTATTAGAAAGACTATTAGGTAATCGAGTTCATTTTCTTTCAAATAGATTGAAAAAGAAGGCGGTTCAATAATTCAGCCTTCTTTTTCAAAAGATAATAAAATCCGTACAGAGACCCTTTAGCGGGTCTAGGCGCATGCGCATTTCTAATTGTCTAGCTCCAGCGCCTAGAGGCTCGAGTCATAAGTCAATCCGCCTAGAAGGTGAAAAGCGTACCTTCCAGTCGTCTTGCCTTATGCTTGTCGCCTCTGCCCAAGGCGCTTGCGCTTTTCTTAAAAGTCTTGGAAAGATCCAATCCCTAGGCGACGTTCAATTCTGTCAAGACGACGCTCTATCCTTTGGATTGAACGAGTATTTTGTTGTACTTGTCTTTCAAGGCGATCTAGGCGGCGATCAACGTTTCCACCACCACCAGGAAATCCAGGAAAGCCACCACCAGGAAATCCTTGAAAGCCACCACCAGGGAAACCTTGTGGCTGTTGTTGACGATAATAATAATCCATATTAATAGTTCCTCCTCAAATTTTAATTACGATATTAGTCTATGAAACCGAGATAGATGTGTAATAGAGCAAATGCCTATTCTTAGTTTAATTTATAGTTCTTTATAGAATTGGGCTTTTTTTATTTCTACAGATCATCACGTTTATAAAAACGTTAAATACATCAATTGTGCAAGGGAAGGGTAAAAGGTGAGAATTGATAAACTTTTAGCAAATAGGGGTTTTGGGAGTCGGAAAGAGGTTAAAAAGCTATTAAAATCCGGTGCTGTAAAAATTGACGATGTACCAGTAAAAGATGCAAGCACACATATTAATCCTAATGAACAAACAATTACAATTCATGGTGAAGAATTGGAATATAAAGAGTTCGTATATTTAATGTTAAATAAACCACCTGGAATTTTGTCCGCCACTGAGGACCCGTTACAAAAGACTGTAATTGATATTCTTGAGGTTGAAGATGCTGTTTTTAATCCCTTTCCGGTAGGAAGGTTGGATAAGGATACAGAAGGTTTATTATTGATAACTAATGACGGGCAATTGGCACACCGCCTACTATCACCTAAAAAGCATGTACCCAAAACATACTTTGCTGTCATTGAAGGTCATGTAACAGAGGAAGACGTGAGCGCTTTTAAAGAAGGAGTTGTCCTTGATGATGGCTATAAAACGATGCCTGCAGACTTGAATATAGTAAAAGCTGGCATACGCTCTGATATTGAAATAACTATTATGGAAGGTAAATTCCATCAAGTAAAGAGGATGTTTGAGGCAGTTGGGAAAAGAGTTGTTTATTTGCAGAGAATAAAAATGGGCCCACTTGCTCTTGATGAAACGCTGGACTTGGGTGAATATCGAGAATTAACAGATGAAGAGTTGGAATCATTAAAGGTTCTTACCTGACCTAGAAAAGGCTGTCCTACGATTGACAGCCTTTTTTGAATGAAAGGAAATAGTAGAACACTGTTGTGCTATGTATATCGCTTCAGATTGTTAGTTAGAGGCTTTTATTATTAGAATATCGTGAATTTTCATTTTTTAAGTTAGAGTGCTACGATGACATTTTTACCTTTTTTTTCGTTGTCGTCCATTTGCCACGACTTGGGCTGCGAACTAAATCGTTATATGCTAACACATTAAGATCACGTTGGATCGTTCGTGGTGTTGTACCAAATTCATCAACAAGTTCCTGTGTTGTCACTGTTCCTTTTTCATTAATGAAAATGTAGACTGATTTGATACGATTAAGCATACGGTTAGTTGAAGGTTTCAAAAAACCACTCCTTATATTTTTTTCGCATGGCACAACTTACATAGTAAAATTATTCATTTGTCACTTTTATCTTACACAACATCCTTAGGAAATACTAGTTTTTTACATAATTTTACACTTACTTAACAAATTTTTCATTAATCACCCCTATTTGTTTATCTTGAACTATATTACAACTATATGTGATTCTATCTGAATAGTATGACTATTTCTGCAAAAAATGTCAAATACATTTAACCTTTAATATATTCCTACATTGGAAAATGCTATTATATAATCACAGTTTCTTTGAAGGTATAACAATTAGTCGTAAAAAAGATAGTTATTAATTTATAACAAGAAACTTATCACAATAGAGAAACTGACACATTTGTCAGAGTCTTTTCCAATTTATTATGGAGGTGCTTACATAATGGTTAATGTAGGAGATTTAATTTTTCAACTTATTGCAGTAGTCCTTTTTGTTGGGATTCCAGTAGCAATTATTTTCTTGATAATTTTAATGAAGAGAAACAAAAACAAACTTGTTCAACTTGAAGAAAGAATAAAGAAAGTTGAACAAAAGAATAGAAAATAAATTTAGAAAATATTATATTACACGGGGAGGAGGGAAAATAAGAGGTGTTTCATTTACGGAAATTTTATATAAAGCTTCTTCATTTAAATAATACCGTATTATTTTTTTCAAGCATTATGTTAATTGTAATAAGTACAATCGTAATGGCCGCAATCGAGCCGAAAAGGTTTCCTAGTCTATTTGATAGTTTTTGGTGGGTAATGACGACTGTTACAACTGTTGGGTATGGGGATTATTATCCTATTTCAATAGCTGGGAGAATTTATGCAATCTTTTTATATATTGTAGGAATAGGATTAATTGGAGTAGTTATTGGAAAAATATTAGATTCATTTGGATTAATTAGAAAAATGAGAGAAGAGGGTAAAGTGGATTATAAAGGGAAAAATCATATTATCATCATAGGTTGGTCTAAAAAAGCGGAGTATGCGATTGATGAAATTTTGAGAACGGATTTACAAATTGAAGTTGTGTTAATCGATCTTTTAAAGAAAACACCGATAGCCAAGGATCGACTACACTATATTTATGGAAGTGCTTCTGACCAAGAAGTCCTAAAGCGAGCAAACATTACAGAGAGTAAGGCGGTTATTCTATTCGCTGATGGTACAATTGAAGATACTCAATTAGCAGATGGGAAATCCTTGCTAATCGCAAGTGCTGTAGAGAGAATGGCACCAGATGTCCATACAACTGTTGAGATTCTTAATGAAGAGCATATACATAATTTTCGCCATGTAAAAGTTGATGAATTTGTTTTCACACATGAGACAATTTCAAGAATAGCAGTTCGTTCTGCATTTACCAAGGGCGTCTCTAACGTATACTCTCAACTTATGAGCCGTGGTATGGGTGAGGATTTGTTTCAAATTAGTCCAAAACCTAATTGGGTTACATATCGTGATGCTTTTAATGAACTTTTAAGTCAGGGTGCGACCTTAATTGCAGATGGTCAACGATTAGATATTAATCGCAGATTAGATGAACCAATTCAAGAGAACGCACTCCTTTATATTATATGTGACAAGGAAACGTATGAATCGATAACGTCTTGATATGAGAGGATGTCAGTGAATACAATGGTAAAAATAAATTGGTTAGAAGAAGTAGGAAAAAGAAAAGAACAACTAATAGAAGATGCACAGCAGTTTTTACGAATTAAAAGTGTTCTAGATGAAGAAACCGCAACACCTACTGCTCCTTTTGGAGAAGGAATTGATCAAGCACTCCACTATTTACTGAAAAAAGGAAGGAAAGATGGTTTCAATACAAAAAATGTGGATGGCTTCGCTGGTCACCTTGAACTTGGAGGAGGTAAGGAAATTGTAGGAGTCCTTTGTCATATTGATGTTGTACCAGAAGGTGAAGGATGGACAAGTGCTCCATATAGTGCTGAAATTAGAGATGGAAAAATCTTTGCAAGAGGTTCACTTGATGATAAAGGGCCAACAATGGCTGCATATTACGCATTGAAGATTGTGAAGGAGCTTGGTCTACCTCTTTCCAAACGAGTTAGGATGATTATTGGAACAGACGAAGAAAGTAATTGGCGCTGTGTAGAGCATTATTTTAAACATGAAGAAATGCCAACAATTGGCTTTGCACCTGATGCTGATTTCCCAATAATCTTTGCAGAAAAAGGAATTGCAAATTTTGATCTTGTTCAAACTCAAACGTTTAACAATATGAGACCTGAAGAATATAGTCTCCAATCTTTTTCTTCAGGACAAAGATACAATATGGTACCTGAAGATGCTATAGCAGAAATTGCGATAACGGATGCATCAATAATGATTGAACAATATCATCAATATTTAACTAGGAAACAGTTAAAAGGTAGCGCATTCCACAAACGCGGCATCGTAACTCTTCATTTACATGGAAAGTCTGCTCATGGGATGGAGCCAAAAGAAGGTATAAATGCTGGAGTGTATCTTGCTAACTTTCTTCAAGCTCAAAATCTTGATTCCAATGCCGCTCAATTTGTATCATTCGTATCCTCATACTTTTTTGAAGACTCAAGAGGTGAAAAATTAGGTGTTGCTTATTCTGATAAAGTTACTCAAGACTTAACCATTAATGTTGGCAAATTACAGTATTCAAAGGAGAACGGTGGAAAAATAGGCATAAATCTTCGTTATCCTGGAACAACTGATATGGGTAATACAAAGAAAAAGATTGAGCATATTTGCGAGCGGAACTCATTTGAAGTAAAGAATTATAGTGATTCTAAACCACATCATGTTGATGAGGATCATTACTTAATTCAAACCTTAAAAAAAGTATATGAACAGCAGACTGGTGAAGAAGCGACATTACTAGCTATCGGTGGAGGGACGTACGCAAGGTCATTGAAAAATGGGGTAGCATTTGGACCGCTTTTTCCAGAAAGAATCGATGTGGCTCATCAAAAGGATGAGTATATCATTATAGATGACTTAGTAAAAGCAACAGCCATGTATGCTCAAGCAATTTACGAATTAGCAAAATAGTCGATATTAGCAAAATAGTGGATACTTATAATTAAGTAAATATGATATTATGTAAAAATCGAATGGGGCTGGCAATATTTTAATGTTCAGTCCCTATCTTTTTGGAATGCTTTTTTGTGGCTATAGAATTTTACTTTTTCAAATTGGAAGGGTGTATCTTCTTGGAATTAACACTTAGACGTTTGAACACAAATCCAAAGGTGAATTTTTCACTTTTTTACTTTGTAGCTTTTATTGGCGTTGGTGCAATGCAACCAATGCTTTCTGTTTATTTTAAGGACTATATCGGGTTAACAGGGACGCAGATAGGAACGATTATGTCAATCACTCCAGTTGTTGCAATTATTGCCCAGCCAGTATGGGGAATGATAACTGATTTGTTTCAAAGACCAAGGCAAATTTTAACGCTCACAGTGCTTGCAACAGCAATTGTAGGCATTTTATATTCTACAGTTCATTCCTATGTGCTATTTATCGTTTTTACTGGTTTACTGTCAATATTCCAAAGTGCAGTTATTCCAATATCCGATAGTATGGCCATGTCATATGTACAAAAAACAAACGTTGCATACGGGTCAATTAGGTTATGGGGAGCAATTGGCTTTGCCTTATCGGTACTTGCGGCAGGTTATTTATCTGATTTTTTTGGTCTGCCAGTAATTTTTTACCTATTTGCATTAGCATTTCTGGTAACTGCTTTCTTTGCTTGGAGGTTACCAGATGATAGACAATCTGCAACTATAAATATTCGCACTGGAGTGAAAACTTTAGTGAAAATGCCACGGTTTATGTTATTTTTAGTAACGACGTTTATGATTTTTGGGCCAATCTCTGCTAATAATGTTTATTTTGGGATCTTAATCACTGACGTCGGAGGCACACTTACAGGTGTGGGAATTGCGTTTTTATTAGCTGCAGGAAGTGAAGCACCATTTATGAAAGTCGCAGGAGGTTGGATTCAAAAACTCGGGATGCTTCCGATATTAATTGTGGCAGGAATCATTTCAGGAATAAGATGGCTTATATACTTTCTTGAACCATCTTTGTATATAGTGTATGCAACCACCATCACACAAGGACTTTCGGTTGGTTTATTTATTCCTGCAGCCCTTCAATATGTCAGAGATATTTCTCCTAGTTCAGTTCGTGCAACGGCGGTATCCCTATATGCTGCAATTGGTAATGGATTAGGCAGTTGGTTTTGTACCTATATAGGTGGAATAATCCTAGAGGCGTTTGGAACACTTCAAGTTTATCTATTCTTCACGATTCAAACAATTATAGGTATCATAGTTATAATAATAATTATGGGAATTGACAGAAAGAATAGGATGCAACTAAATTTATAATTTAAAAGCAGTGGCTACACCACTGCTTTTAGGAATATTAGAACCTTTACTTTATTTGAAAGCCACTGTTTTCGATGTTTTGAACGATTTGTCTTAAGTCAATTTCTTTCTCATTATATTCAATTTTAATTTCATTATCATCTGTATCAATCAATGCCCGTTCAACACCAGCTAAACGGGATAATGAATGCTCTAAGCTCTGTAATTGTTGCTCACCATTTATTTCTTTTATAAAAAACGTACTAACCCCCATGATAACCCTCCTCTTCTCGTAAACCACCCTACACCTTATCATTTCCCTTGTTATCACTAAATTACAATTAACTCTTTTCTCTTGTATTGTTCTTTTCTGCCAGAAAAAAGATTGGTGTTGATTAAGGAAATTGGTGAAACATTGTACTAGGTTATCCTAGAAGGTTATAATAAAAGAACTGTCTGTAACGGAATTCAAAAAGGAGATTAACTGCACCAATCCTTATAAAAACGAAAGGTGATTATTATAACATGGGTATTTTTTTAGTAATTGCAATAACAGCAATTTTGGCATTTTTATTATATAAAGGAAAAATATTGGATTGGATTGGTGAACATAACAAGCTTGTTCAAACATTAAAACAAAAAAAGTTCTTTCAGAGTTATCTATTAGGTGGAGTTATCCTTTTTTTTATTAATGGGCTCTTGTTTGTCGTATTTAGTTTATTAATCTTTTTAGTTGGCGCCTTTATTCGTATTCCCTTTCTCCATATCTTTTTTATGATTGTAGCAGGTTTGGTAGCCTTTTATACATGGGGAGTAATATATCATGTATGGGAGGGGACTGCAAAGGAACGGTTAAAGATGGGGCTAATAGGAAGTAGCTTTTTTGGTATTTTGGCGATTCAATTTATTTATAGCCTCTTAACGTTCAAACCCTCCTCTGAAGTCGGGGACCTTGTGATGGCAACTGTTGGATTATGGTTCGGTATTATCGTCACGCTATTGGCATTTATAAGTTGTTTTATCTATACTGCGTTGGAAAACAAAGTAGAATGAATTGAATGTGTGATATTTATCATACCTCATCGTTTTATTTCAGCCTAAAATGAAAGTAGTAAACGTTTAAGGATGAGAGTGTATGATTATTAATATTCTTGAAAATTTTTCTTTTCACACACAGTGGAATGCAGGTATTTTACTTTTTTCACTTTTAAGCATTGTCTTTTATCTATTTTTATTGCCCTCATCAGCATCTGATAAAACATGGAAAATCGTTCTCTCTATTGTTGGTTTTCTTCTTATTTTTCTAACAGTAGGAAGTCCATTGAATATAATCGGTAGAATTATGTTCAGTGGGCATATCATTCAAATGTTGCTTCTTCTGTTTGTAGCAGCACCACTGTTAGTTGTTGGAACAAAGACTGCTATGATTGAATTAGGATGTCAAAATAAATTCGTAAAAAGAATGATAACCTTTATGATACATCCTACATTCTCTATCCCTGTTTTTCACTTATTATTTGCTGGATACCATATTCCAGCTGTATTTGACTATGTAAGAGTAAGTTATTTTCTAAATTATTTTTATTTGCTTTGCCTGTTTGTTGCTGCACTTATTTTGTGGTTCCCTATACTATCACCTGTAAAGACGCTTGATTTGTTACCATCTCGGAATAAGAGTAAGTATGCGATAGTAAATGGATGCTTATTTGTTCCATTAATTATTTTACTGTTATTCTCAAATGAAATTTTATATTCAATTTATATTGATCCGGATTTAATACTTTCGTCATTAGAGGTTTGTTTACCAAGTGGTGAGTCAATAGAAATAATTCCTGAAGATCTATTAGAGTTATTACTTCCTTTTCCTCCACTAAGAGAGCAACAGGTTGGGGGGATTATATTATTAGTCAGTCAAAGTGTTTTATTTGGCGGGATTGCCATATTATTCTCAAAAAAGCTAGTTAAATCTAAAAAATAGTGAAGGAAGTATTCCTTCACAATTTTTTAAATGATGTATAAACCTGCACTCTAGTCTTGGAATAAATCGCTTGATAAGTATCTTTCACCTGTATCTGCAATCATGCATACTACTACTTCTTCTGGTGATAACCGCTTCGCTACTTGTAGTGCAGCATAAACACCAGCACCTGAAGAAGGGCCAACAAGAATTCCTTCTTCTCTTGCAAGTCTACGGGTAATATCGTATGCATCCTCATCTTCAATCCTCCAAATTTCGTTATAAACATTCTGATTCAATGTTTTCGGAATAAAACCTGGGCTTGTCCCAACAAGCTTATGTTTACCAGGCTTTCCCCCCGAGAGAACAGGAGAACCTGCTGGTTCAACAACATGGACTGTTAACTCTTCAAAGTGTTTCTTAAGTTCTTCTCCAGTACCTGTGATTGTTCCCCCTGTACCAGCAGTTGCAACAAAAGCGGATAAAGGTTTTCCAAGTTCCTTCATTGCTTCAATGATTTCTACTGCAGTTGTAGTTCTGTGGGCATCGGGATTTGCTTGATTTTCAAATTGCATAGGGATAAAACTATTCTCAATATCCTTCGCTAATTCCTCTGCTTTCTTTATTGAACCAGGCATTCTTTCATCTCCTGGTGTCAACACAACCTCAGCACCATATGCCTTAAGTAAATTTATACGTTCTTGTGTCATAGTGTCCGGCATAACTAGAATTGCTTTATACCCTTTAGCAGCGGCGTTCATTGCTAGACCAATACCTGTGTTTCCACTTGTTGGCTCAATTATCGTTGAATTAGGCTTAAGTAGCCCTCTTTTTTCAGCTTCCACAATCATGTTGTAAGCTGCTCGGTCTTTTACACTTCCACTCGGATTAAAATATTCAAGTTTTAAATAGACAGACGCTCCGTCTTGAGGATTTATTTTTCTTAATTTTACTAACGGAGTGTTCCCGATTAGTTCTGACATATTGTTAACAACAAGCATATGTATCACATCCATCCTTAAAGTAATGATAAGTATAGTATCAACCAATTAATTTTAACATATTAAATAATGAGCTACTAATAGGTAAAAGTAGGGTGGTATAACTTTCACCAGTAATTTGGTAAAATAATCTTTATCATCGGAGTCCGAGTTGTCCGAGAGGCTTACGCTTTTATTCTATTTTTAAAGGAGACGTATAAATGTCACAGCAAGCACATTACTTTTTGGCGCTGCCTTTATCACCAAAGATGAAAGATTTATTATTTTATTGGAGAGAAGTCCTCGAACTAAGACTTCCCTTTAAAACATGGGTCCACCGAGAGGACTATCATATTACATTAGCATTTCTAGGACATGCTTCGTTTTCACAATTGAATTTGTTAAAATCCACCATTACCACTGTCGCAGAAAAGCATCAGACATTTGAATTAACATTAAATGGTTTAGGGACTTTTGGTAAACAAGATCGACCTAGGATTTTTTGGGCTGGTTTACAAAACAGTGAGCCTTTACGTAGTCTTCAAAAAGATATTAGCGCTGCATGTAAGGATAGTGGGTTTCAAATTGATGCCCGTCCTTATCAACCACATATCACAATGGCTCGAAAGTGGAATGCAGCAATGGCATTTGAATTTGACAACATCGATAAAATGGTGACACCTAAAGAAGAGGTAAGTAGTTTCGATGTCAATAACGTTGTTCTTTATCGTACCAATTTACAGAGAATCCCAAAGTATCAGCCTCTTACAGTTTTTCCGTTGGCGGGAGGACGGGAGGCGTGAAAATAGCAGTCTTAATTATTCAGATATGTTTTCTATATGTATTTTATTATGCTGGCTGCTTTATTCAGCAAATACTTCATCTCCCAATTCCAGGTAGTATTATTGGGATGCTGCTCTTGTTTATATTACTTGAACTAAAAATAGTAAAAGCTAGATGGATATCACATGGTGCAAATCTTTTACTTTCTTATTTAGCATTGCTATTTGTACCTGCAACTGTTGGTATTATCCAGTATCTTTCTTTTTTTTCAGGCAAAGGTATGTTAAGCATTATGATTGTGATTATTAGTACAATATTAGTCATGCTTTCTTCTGGATTTCTAGCCCAAAAAATTTCGATGGAAGAGGAACAAAAGACACCGGAGCAACAAAGGAGTATAGAGTTATGACCATCATGATCACAATAATCACAATTGTTTTGACCATTTTTATTTATGTTAGTATGATGTTGCTTTATAAAAGGCTACGGTTTCCACTCTTTGTCCCTGTTGCAACAACGACTTTTGTAATAATTATACTGTTACATGTTTTAAACATCCCATATGAAATTTATATGACAGGGGGAAAATGGATTGGCGAACTACTCGGACCTGCTGTAATAGCGATGGCTCTACCTTTATATCAAAATAGAGAAAGTGTTAAAAAGTATTTCATCCCTATTTTTACTTCAGTCGTTTTCGGCTCAACGATTGGTATTTTAACAGGTTTCTATTTTTCAAACTTATTTAATCTTGAAGAGGAAATTATTTCTTCAATTATTCCTAAATCTGTAACCACGCCAATTGCGATGGAAATTTCTGGGTTGATTGGTGGTATACCAACGCTAGCAGCAGTTTATGTAACCGTGGCAGGGATATTTGGCGCAATGTTCGGACCGTTTATTCTTCATAAGTCAAACATTACGCATTTTGTAGGGGTAGGTGTTGGGTTTGGTACTGCTTCACATGGGATAGGCACTGCGCGTGCGTTAGATATTGGTCAAAAGGAAGCAGCCATTGGCTCAATTGCAATGATAATAAGTGCTATTTATATAGCGATTATTTGCCCAATAGTTGTACAGGTATTGGTATCCATGTAATGGAGGCAGACAGAAGTTTATTGCACAAAGTAATTCGTACTTAATAAAGCAGTTGTTTTTAAAATTTTTCAAATGATTAAAAGCGTATGCAAGTGTCCAATAGGGCACTTCTTTTTTTTACTTCTAGTTACTACAAGGAGTTTTCTCCTTTGTTTAACAACTGCAATATAAATAAAAGATTATTTTGCTAAAAAAGAATTCATGTATTGTCCATAATGATAAAACTATGATTCTTACATGAATGAATCGTTCATATAATTGTTGAGAAGGAAATATATACATTTAGAGGAAACTTTCTATAGTTTGCTAAAGACAGTTTATCAGACTTGATTCACTTTAACCTTTTCACGATGACTATCATCATACTAATGTGAAAAAAAGTTTCTTCTATTCGTTAATGGTAAAATAAAAGAAAACTATTTTACTAAAAGGTTGATGACAGTGAGTGAATTAATATTTATTGTAAACCCAATGGCTGCAAATGGGAAATCATTCAAGATTTGGGGAGAAGTGAAACAATTTCTGGACAATGAAGGAATAGATTATGAGTTTTATCTTACTAAATATCCCAATCATGCTATAGAAATAACAGAAAGAATAGCCCAAGAATTGGATTGTAGAAGTGTAGTTGTAGCAGTCGGTGGTGATGGTACAATCCATGAAGTTATTAATGGTCTAAAAACTTTTCCAGATACCAAAATTGCATTTATTCCAGCTGGTTCCGGCAATGATTTTTCTCGTGGCTATTCAATCCCGAAGGACCCACTTTCTGCAATTCAATTAATTATTAATAATAAGGCTAATATCTCTTTGATTGATATTGGCAATTGTAGGATAGGAAAAAAACAAATTAGTACACTGTTTGTCAATAGTGTAGGTGTTGGATTTGATGCTGTAGTATCAAAGGTTGCAAATCAGTCAAAGCTGAAAAAGTATTTAAATTTAGTAGGGTTAGGCGGATTAATATATATTGTTGCATTATTAAAGGTGTTGTTTGTATATAAACCAACAAATGTCAAGTTAATGATAGATGACCGGCACTTTCAATATAAAAATGTCTGGTTTATCACAGTTTCAAATCAACAATATTATGGTGGAGGGATGAAAATATCCCCAGCTGCTTGTCCAAATGATGGGCTGTTAAACATAATGGTTATTCATGAAATATCTCCACTGAAAATTTTAATGATATTTGGCAGTGTCTTCTTCGGAAAGCATATTCACTTTTCTCAAGTTAAGCAGCATATTGGTAAGAGCATTACTATAGAACCCGAACTTCCTATACCTGTCCATGCAGATGGAGAACTAATTGGCCATTCACCAGTGTATATATCAATTGAAACGAAAAAGCAGCCATTAATATCAGTAAATACAGAGTAATACTCAAGAATAAAATTGACTTTTGCGATTGATCTAATCGTCAAGAGTTCTGGGAGGTGAAAATTTGCTGGAAATGAATCGGAAATTTAATGCTTTCCTTGATGAAATGAGTGTCATCACAATTTTAGTTCCTTATTCATCTCAGCCAAATAGATTAAACTCATTTTCACTTCACGGGCCGGATGAAAGCTGTGACTTGGAAATAATAGAATATAATGAAATTGAGAAGTTTCGCAAGTATCGTTGTAAACTAAAGCAGTCTATTACAATAGGGGAAAACTACTTTGTGAAAGACGAATTTGACACCGAAACGGATTTGCAAATTGGTGCAGTGATTCGTACGGAGGAATTTGATGAGCTTTTCGAATATAAAGGCAATGATCTAGGAGTGACATATCGCCCTGAAGCTTCTACCTTTAAAGTTTGGGCTCCTACTGCAACCGAAGTGAAAATACACCTATATTTTCATAATCCAGAACATGAAGAAATTTATACAATGAAACGTCAAGAATGTGGGGTTTGGTCTGTTACGATTCAAGGTGATTTGGACGGAGTATATTATCTGTACAATCTATGTATTAATCTTGAATGGAGAAAAGCTGTAGACCCGTATGCAGTGGCTTTGACTGTAAATAGTGAATACGGTGTTGTTATTAATCTGGCTAAAACCAAACTACCTAGGGTACAGTTACCTCATTTGGAGCAGTCAACAGATGCAATTATTTATGAGACACATATTCGGGACTTTTCGATTCATCCCGAAAGTGGAATTAAGAATAAAGGCAAATATTTAGGATTAGTTGAAAAGCACACATTTGGACCGTCAAATACACTGACAGGTCTATCTTATCTAGTTGACCTCGGTGTTACACATATAGAGTTATTGCCATTCAATGATTTTGATGGTGTAGATGATAGAGAGCCTGGTGAGAAATATAATTGGGGATACAATCCCTTGTTTTTTAATGTACCTGAAGGCAGTTATGCAACAAATCCATGTGATCCCTATTGCCGTATTCGTGAATTAAAACAAGCGATACATGCGTTACATGAAAATAAACTTCGCGTAATTATGGATGTTGTTTATAATCATGTCTATATTCGGGAACAATCACCCTTTGAGAAGATTGTTCCAGGTTATTATTTTCGGCATGATCACCACGGAATGCCTTCTAATGGAACGGGAGTCGGTAATGATATTGCATCCGAGCGAAAAATGGTAAGAAAATTTATTATAGACTCCGTGCTTTACTGGATCAATGAATATCATATTGATGGATTTAGGTTCGATTTAATGGGTATCTTAGACGTGGAAACTATGAATGCTGTTAGAAGAGCGATTGATGAGATTGATTCTTCCATTCTCTTATTTGGAGAAGGATGGGATTTAAACACACCTCTTCATTATGATAGAAAAGCAATTATTGGAAATGCATGGAGACTTCCACGAATTGGACAATTTAATGATCGATTTCGTGATGGAATAAAGGGAAGTACTTTTAATCTTTATGACAGGGGTTATGCTTTAGGAAACATGCATAAGGGTTATGAGGTAAAACAGTCAATAGCTGGGAGTATTGCATTAGGAAAAGGAGAAAAAGGACTTTTTTTAGAGCCGACTCAGTCGATAAACTATGTGGAATCACATGATAATCATACACTCTGGGATAAAATATGCGAGTGTAATTCTAATGAAAGTACGGAAACAAAAAGAAAAAGGCAACGCTTAGCGACTACTATTGTCCTATTATCTCAAGGAATACCATTTATCCATAGTGGTCAAGAGTTTTATCGAACAAAACAAGGTGTTGAAAATAGTTATAATTCACCAGATAAAATAAATCAACTGGACTGGAATCGAAAACATAAATATGATAGCGATATCGACTATATTAAGGGTATAATCAAAATAAGAAAACACCATGGAGCGTTTAGATTTTCGAGTCCATCCCTTATTCGTAAACACCTGAACTTTTACTATGTAATGGATGGAATTGTTTGTTATACATTAAAAAATGTAAAAAAGTACGGAACATGGTCCAATATTATGGTGCTTCACTGTAACGTAAATGAGCAAGTGCCAGTAAAATTACCTATAGATGATATGTGGCATGTATGTTGTGAGCAGGAAAATGCTGGTATTGGCACATTGTATACTGTAGAGAATCAGGTTATTCTTGCTCCTATTAGTACAATGGTTCTATTTCAACCTTAACCCCAACGACAGTTTTACTTGATTTAAGCAAATAAAAACGCTAAAATTTATTAAAGATGGCTATTGGTAATTTGTTGCTCAATAGCTGTCTTTTTTAACCTGTAAAAAGTATTTGCTGTGATAAACGTTTTCTTAGTAAAATAACTTAGGGGTTAGGATGTTATCTGTACCACTACTGAAAATAGCTTTAAATCGTAATGCATTTTGAATATCTTTTTAGCAAATGATACATATAAAGTTAAATTTTAATATACCAACTAGTTTAATCTAGGTTTAAGGTATGAATTACTTATTTTAAAGGCGCATTGCGTTCCTATTAATTCAAGAAATGTTGTGTTCAAATTGAAGGTGAATTGGTTGCAATATGTATTAGGAAATGAGTGGGAAATCTCTCCTGCCGGTGGAGCAACAGGAGATGCATATTTTGCTCAATATAATGACAAACAGTTGTTTTTAAAAAGAAATTCCTCCCCCTTTTTAGCAGTATTATCGGCAGAAGGAATTGTTCCAAAGCTCGTATGGACAAAACGTCTAGAAAATGGTGACGTTATAACAGCTCAACACTGGATTAACGGGCAAGAATTAAAACCGGGTGAAATGAACTCACCTGATGTAGCTAAGCTACTTCATAAAATTCATACATCCAAAGAATTATTAAACATGTTAAAACGTTTAGGGAAACAACCGTTAATGCCAGAAGATATTCTTGATAATATTAAAAGGTCCACAATGGGAATAAATGATGTAACCAATCTTTCGCTTATCCAAGTAGCAATTAAATTACTTGAAAAAGAGCTACCACATATACAATACGATAAAAAGGTAGTTTGTCATTGCGATATTAACCATAATAATTGGCTTCTAACAGAATCGAACAAGCTTTATCTGATTGATTGGGATGGCGCGATGATAGCTGACCCTGCGATTGATATCGGAATGTTATTGTATTGGTATATTACTGAAGATAGATGGCACTCTTGGTTAGAACGATACGGTATTGACGCCACGGATCATCTTTTTACAAGAATGAGATGGTACGTTATTTCACAAACTGTCATGCAACTTATATGGTACAGTTCAAAAGGTAGTCAAAAAGAAGTTCAGTATTGGATAAATTATTTGCGTACCCTTTTAGTAAAACAATAAAATTTAAAAACGGAATTATTGTTCATTCTATAAAAAGATGGGAATTTATACTTTTCATCTAATACTATGAATAATGGTCAATTCCATCAATCCACTGGGTTAGTTGTTGCTGATGCTCGTTAATATGACTATCTAGGTGTTGTGTGTATTTGCCTTGCTGACTATAAGAATAAACTTCTTCAAGTACATTCTTTACATTATCATCTATGTTTGAATTTACCATAAGTGATTTTATTAATCGTTCTAATTGTTCACATTCTGAAACTGTTCCACAACAGTCAGTTTGATGATTGGTTAATATATCCTTTAATATGCCGATTTGGTGATTATATGTTAATGACATGCTAACACTCCTTTAGGATTGACATCGAAATTAGAGTATGTAGGTTTCATGTCCTTTATACACTACCTGCAACATATGCCCGAACATCGGATGTTCGGTTTTTTTATGCTCTTCCACTGGTGACAATAGTAAGTACTAAGAATTCCAGTCCAGACAAATGTAAACAATAATTATGCAAGGAGAGCTAGAATTTGCGTCTAGAGAATTGAATTGATTATAGTAACATATTGCACTGATTACCTGTTCATGTTATCGTTGCAATCGATATTAATAAAATGAGGTGGCAAGATGCGTTTACGGAATAAACCGTGGGCAAAAGATAAACTATTAGCATACCCACAATATGTGGTTGAGTCTCCAGAAGAATACAAGGGAAGATGGAATCAAGCGTTTGGTAATGACAATCCTCTACACATAGAAGTTGGTACAGGTAAAGGCAGATTTATTACGGAAATGGCTAAGGCTAATCCAGACATAAATTATATTGGAATAGAGCTACAAGAAAGTGTGATTGTATCTGCCTTAGACCTGGCAATAGAAGCGGGTGTACCAAATGTAAAATTATTGAATGTTAACGCTGAGAAACTAGAGGATTTTTTTGGTAAAGGAGATGTAAATCGAGTATATTTGAATTTTTCTGATCCTTGGCCTAAAAAAAAGCATGCGAAACGTCGATTAACTTATAAGACTTTTCTATCTATGTATGAAAATATTCTTGTAGATGAAGGAGAAGTACATTTTAAAACGGATAATCGCTCCTTATTTGAGTTTTCCTTGATGAGTTTCTCAGAATATGGCTTACTATTGACTTATGTTAGCCTTGATCTTCATAAAAGTGAATTTGAAGGCAATATTATGACAGAATATGAAGAGAAGTTTTCATCATTAGGTCAGCCAATTTACCGTAGTGAAGCAAAATTTAGGAATTAGTAAAAGCTTTTTTCGGAACTAAAATGAAGAGCCAAACATTATTAAATAGCTGATTATTATCCACATTTGCGGAATGCGGATCCACTCTATTGATTTGTTGGATTCTCATTCCGTTATTTGCTCTAAATCCTTCGTTTGAGTATGTTTTAGGATCTCTCGTTCTGTTATCCGTCATTTACATCCACAAATTTCATCAACTTTGTGATAATAGCGGAAACAGGGACCGTTTCACACCTTTTGGAACAATTTTTTTGACCTTTAGCGGAATGAGAAACCACTTTATTGACTGAGGGGATTGTTTTTTGCTATTTAGCCTAATACCGTCATTTTTGTATAGGTAGGCTCCTCGTTCCATTTGTTATTATTGCACATCTGCATAGATTAAGACAAAGTCTATATAGTAACTCTAACATAAAGCGCCATTTCAACTCCGATAATATTAATTAAATACAAAAATTGCATAACGGTTATTCCGTATTTTAGCAGGTGCCTAATAAGAAGTGCCATTTACTACTAGGTGTGATTAAATCAGGTTATTAATATTTAAACTGAATTACTTGAGTTGAAATATGAATCACTTTATTAAAAGTTGTTTTATTACCGTGCAAGGATAGGTGAAGGATATGAATAAGGACTATAAAATAAGAGATGCTGTTTTAAATGATTTACAGGTAATTGTAGAGATATACAATTCAACAATCCCAGGTAGAATGGTAACTGCCGATACCGAACCAATAACTGTTAGTGATCGAAAAGAGTGGTTCTTAAAACATAGCCCAGGTTACCGGCCTCTCTGGGTAATTGAAAATAATCAAAAAATTTGCGCATGGGTTAGTTTTGAACCTTTTTATGGAAGACCTGCCTACAATAAGACAGCTGAGTTAAGTATCTATATTCATGAAGACTACCGAGGCAAGGGTCTTGGGAAATTTATTTTGAAAGAGGTATTAAAAGCCTGTCCAGAGCTTGATATTAAAACATTACTTGGCTTTGTATTCGGTCACAATGAACCAAGCTTACGGTTATTTTATCATTTTGGATTTGAAAAGTGGGCAATGCTTCCAAGAGTTGCAGAATTAGACCGAGTGGAAAGAGATTTAGTAATAGTCGGAAAAAGAGTGACAGATTAAGAAATAATTGTGCCTTGAATAGAATAGTTTGCGATATACATCATTTAAGGTGATAAAATAATGATATATCTTCTTGAAAGGTGTGTACGAGATGGAAAAGGTAACAATCGGGGATTTTTCATTAACTTGGTTAAATGGAGGAGTAACAAATATGGATGGAGGGGCAATGTTTGGAGTCGTCCCAAAGCCACTGTGGATAAAAAAGTACCCTGTAAATGAATTAAACCAAATCGAATTAAGAACAGATCCTATCCTCATTGAGGTAGGCACGTTGCGTATTTTAGTAGAATCTGGAATTGGAAATAGTAAGCTTTCAGAAAAACAAAAACGTAATTATGGGGTCCATGAGGAATCCTCCATCGAACAATCACTAGCTACTCTAGGATTAACCACTTCTGATATTGATTATGTATTGATGACACATATGCATTTTGATCATGCTTGTGGGTTAACGAAGTGGGAGGATGGTCAGTTAGTTCGAACATTCAATAATGCTACTATCATCACATCTTCAATTGAGTGGAATGAAATGCGAAATCCAAATATTCGATCTGTGAATACATACTGGAAAGAGAACTGGCAAGCAATTGAAGACCAGGTGAAACCATTCGATAACGAAATCGAAATTATAAAAGGGTTAAAGATGGTACATACAGGTGGACATAGTGCTGGCCACTCTATCATAACAATTGAGAGTAAGGGAGAATCTTTGATACATATGGCGGATATTATGCCTACACACGCACATAAGAATGTACTCTGGGTACTAGCATATGATGATTATCCAATGGATTCAATCGCTCAAAAACAGAAATGGATGGTAGCGGGTTTAGAAAGTAATGCGTGGTACAGCTTTTACCATGATGCATTTTATCGAGCTGTAAAATGGGATTCTAATGGGAATATAATAGAGAGTATTAAGAGAAAAAGGCAGTAGCTTACCAAGTGCAAAAACAAGTCGCCAAGAGGGGGAAAAGCACTTCTCGGCGACATACTTTAAATTGTATGATATACATGCGGCGCTTACGCCTTTCTATCTTGGAATGACGTCTAGTATGGTTCCCGTTTTTGAATCAACCACGAATTCATACTGATTGACGTCGTCACCAATTTTTCTAGAAATACCGCCTTTATATACTACATAACTCATGTCAAATTTATTATAAGTTTCTGGAACCATGTGAATCCATGAGCCAATTATTGGACCACTTTTCTTAAATGAGTCTTTAACAATTTGTAATGCCTTTTCAGCTGTCAATGGACGGGAAGAAATTGTACGATTAACTAAGTACCCGCCCGCAAATCCAACTGTTAGTCCTAAAAGGAATTTTTGCCACTTCATTAAGATTCCCCCTTTCATACATATAAAAAATTAATTCGTAAGTTGACATGCACATATCGTAATTTACATACAGTATACAAGAAATTTAATCAAAATGATATGAGGGCCTCTAGGTGGAAAGGCTATAAAATCTTCAGTATACTAAATAATATTACATACTAAAGGAGAATTATGATGAATCAAGAAACTTTGGAACTTTTTAAAATGTTGACAGAGTTACCTGGTGCACCTGGGAATGAACATCTTGTTCGACAGTTCATGCGTAACGAGCTAGAAAAATATGCCGATGAAGTTATTCAAGATAATCTTGGAAGTATTTTTGGAGTGAAACGTGGAGACGAAGCTGGACCAACTGTAATGGTGGCAGGACATATGGATGAGGTAGGTTTTATGGTGACATCAGTAACCGATAATGGGATGATTCGTTTTCAAACCCTTGGAGGCTGGTGGAGTCAGGTATTATTAGCACAGCGTGTGCAAATCATTACAGATAATGGCCCAGTAGTTGGTGTAATTGGTTCGATACCACCTCATTTACTTGAAGATGCTCAGCGAAACAAACCAATGGATATTAAAAATATGATGATTGATATTGGTGCTGATAATCGTGAAGACGTGAAACAAATCGGTGTCAAGCCGGGTCAACAAATCGTTCCAATTTGTCCTTTTAATCCTATGGCAAATGAAAAAAAGATACTTGCAAAAGCCTGGGATAATCGATATGGTTGTGGACTTTCAGTAGAATTGTTGAAAGAGCTAAATGATCAAAACATTCCTAATATCTTATACTCAGGTGCTACAGTACAGGAAGAGGTTGGCCTAAGAGGGGCACAAACTGCTGCGAATATGATCAAACCTGATATTTTTTACGCACTTGATGCAAGCCCGGCAAATGATATGACAGGAGATAAGAATGCATTTGGTCAATTAGGAAAGGGAGCTTTGCTACGAATTTTTGATCGCTCAATGGTTACACATAGAGGAATGCGTGAATTTGTTTTAGATACTGCTGAGTCCAACAATATTCCGTATCAATATTTTGTTTCACAAGGTGGAACAGACGCAGGTCGAGTGCATTTATCTAATGAAGGTGTTCCTTCTGCAGTTGTTGGGATTTGTTCAAGATATATTCATACGCATGCATCAATCATTCATGTTGATGACTATGCGGCAGCTAAAGAATTATTAACCACCTTAATTATGAAGACAGACCGTGCTACGGTAAACGCAATAAAACAAAATAGTTAAGTATTAAGAATGATAGTGCAGGATGCGCTTGTGTTAACAGTGTACCTGTGCTTTTCTATTTTTAAGTGTTATATAAGTTATGTTTGAATAGAATTCTGTAAAAAAGCGAGGTATTATCTTGATTCAAATAGCGATTGGAACCAAGAATCCTACGAAAGTTAAGGCCATTCAAGAAGTGTTTGGTCATGATGTTAACTATACTGCTTTGTCAGTAGAATCTAATGTATCATCCCAACCATTTTCGGACGAAGAAACAATCGAGGGTGCGATTAATAGGGCCAAGCATTCATTAACACAGGCAAAAGCTGATATAGGGATAGGTCTTGAAGGTGGTGTAGTAGAAACTAAGTATGGTTTAATGTTATGCAATTGGGGGGCGTTAATTTACCGTAATAACACACCAATTGTTGCGGGTGGAGCAAGAATTCTCTTACCAGAAGTAGTAGCACGTGAGGTTAGAGAAGGAAAAGAACTTGGGGAAGTAATGGAAGACTATAGCCAAAAAAAAGATGTGCGTAAATCAGAAGGTGCGATTGGTATTTTTACAAATGGTTTTGTCAGTAGGACTGAGATGTTTACGCATGTAGTGAAACTACTTGCAGGGCAATTTGAATATCAAAAATAGTGATAGTTATTCTTGAAGGAAAACTTTCAGTGAAGTGGTTTATTATAAACGACACTAGAAGATCAAAAAGCGACCTTCTAGTCGTCTTGTTTTATGCATTTCGCTGCTAGGCGGGCAATGCGACTTTATTAGTATTCAAATACATAGGAAAGTACTTTAACGGCTTGGTCAACAGTTTCTACTGTGACATTTGCTTTGTTTGATAACTCTTTTAATGGATGGTGTAAATTTTCCGGACGAATAATAATAACAGGTTTGTTTTGAGCTAATGCAGCACTGGCATCCATCGCTGTATTCCATTGTCTGTATTTTTCGCCAAATAAAGCGATAACAATGTCAGCCTTGTTAAGTAGTACTTCTGTACGGAAATTATTAATATCTGAAGCTGCTCGATCCTTAAAGATAGCATTTGGCATAGTTCCTAGTATTTCTTCACCGATTTGGTCTGAGCGATCATGGTTTTCCATGGGTCCAACAAAAGTTACTGGAAGATTGAGTTCACTAACTCTTGTTTTTACTTCTTCACGCCAATTTGAATGGATTTCTCCTGCTAAGTATACTGTATAACTCACTTTTTACCACTCCTATTGTTATGATTAATTTGCAACGATACCATTGTAGCACCAATTGTTAAAATTTTCTTAAGTTAGGTATTTTCTGTGAATTATTACAATAGGTCTTGTCACCTGTAAAAAGATAAGGTTATTATTGATATAGTTTTGAATTACATCTTACTCTCCAAGGATATAAGGAGGATAGAAAATGAGAAGGAAATTACTTTCTTTTATTTGCTTATTGATTATTTTCGGAATTTTGGCAGGTTGTGGGCCATCAATAGAAGAGGTATCAACAGAAACAAATACTTTTGTAGAACAGGCATTTAATGATAATCCAATCAAGCCCAACAAAACGATTGAGTCACTATCTTATTATCTTCCTGCTGAAATGGTGGTTGATAGTGAAGAAGAAAACAATATTATCCTAAAACAAGATGAACAGCTTTTTATCTTATTTGTAAATCCTAATGAACCTAAAGATAGTAAAGTAATGTATGAATCAACGGTATCTGGTGCAGAAAAGAAAATTGTAAACGAAACATATACCGATGATAATCGCTTTGGGTATGTACAAGTAGAAGAAATGGAAGAGGATAATTATGAGGTATCAGTTGGGATAGGTGGTGTCAAAATGACCACTACTTGTGAGTTAAAGAATGTTTCAGAATCGGCACAACGAATGATGGTGGTTGTTTCTTCTGTTGAATATTAATAAATGAAAATCCGTTCAAAAAATAATCTAGTAAAAACAACAAGAGGCAATAAGAACAAATCTCGAATGTTCTGATTGCCTCTTGTTGTTTTTATTGAAAAAATTAAATATATAATTTTTATATAATAATGTTTAACTTTAGTTGTTGCTCCTCAAACGCCTATACCTGCGACGCTTGCGATTTCCTAAAAAAAACGTGCTTATTTATAGACTTTTGTTTACTATAAATGATAAAGGAAATGAAATACATAGATGACCTAAAGGTAGGAGATAAGGATGAAAAAATTTTTAGCGAAGAAAGGTATAACGCTTTCCCCAAAAGTATATTTCATTGATGCATTGAGCTTTATGGCGTTAGGACTTTTTTCCTCTTTAATTATTGGGCTAATTATTAAAACGATAGGAGAGCAACTAAAATGGACTTTGTTTGTTGACATGGGATCTCTTGCGATGTCATTGTTAGGTCCTGCAATTGGTGTTGCAGTAGCCTACGGCTTAAAAGCTCCTCCATTAGTATTGTTTTCTGCAATAATCAGTGGTGCTGCTGGTGCCGAATTGGGAGGACCTGCAGGCAGTTATATTGCTGCCTTACTGTCAACTGAAATCGGAAAAGCTGTTAGTAAGGAGACGAAAGTTGATATTATTGTTACCCCTTTTGTGACAATACTAGCTGGATACCTTACAGCTATTTCAATTGGTCCGCCAATTGATTTTGCTATGAAAAGCTTTGGTGAGTTGATTATGTGGTCAACTGAGCAACGCCCGTTTGTCATGGGAATCCTTGTTGCTATATTAATGGGTTGGGCATTAACAGCGCCTATTTCTAGTGCTGCGATTGCATTAATGTTAGACTTACATGGTATCGCAGCAGGGGCTGCCACAATTGGCTGCTGTGCTCAAATGATAGGATTTGCAGTTAGCAGTTATAGAGAGAATAAGGTAGGTGGATTGATTGCCCAAGGCCTGGGTACCTCAATGCTGCAGGTTGCAAATATTATTAAAAATCCTCTTATTCTTATTCCGCCTACTGTTGCAGGGGCAATTTTGGCACCGGTTAGTACTGTATTGTTCCAACTAACGAATAATGCAGCGGGGGCTGGTATGGGAACAGCTGGGTTAGTCGGTCAAATTATGACATTTTCAAGTAATGGATTTTCAATAAGTGTCCTTTTGCAGGTGATTATATTGCATTTCATTGGCCCTGCCGTAATAAGTTTGGTATTATCCGAATGGATGAGGAAAATGGATTGGATTAAATATGGTGATATGAAGATTGAAACAGGAGGATGAATAATGAAAAATCTTGAGAGTAAACAACAATATAATGAAATAATTAATAAAGGAAAAGTTATTTTAATGTTTTCTGCTAATTGGTGTCCTGATTGCCGTGTCATCGAACCAGTTCTACCAGAGATAGAGGCCGATTTTCAAGATTACCATTTTTATCACGTAGACAGAGATGAGTTTATAGATTTATGTCAAGAATTAGATGTTTTCGGTATTCCAAGTTTTATTGCCTTCCGTGACGGCAATGAGATTGGAAGATTTGTGAGTAAAGATAGAAAAACCAAAGAAGAAATAGAAAACTTTATCTCAGGGCTACAATAAATAGAAAAGCACCAACCTGAAAGGAGGTAAGATTTAAAAGTGAAGATGGATAGTAAAAAACTGAGAGCAATATTGCAAGAAAGGTTAGAAGGACATCAGTGGCGTTTTACTTATAATCGTGATGATGATTCCCTAAGAATTGAGGACGATACTTCAAAGAAAGGAATAACAATTTCCCTTCCAGGTATCATTGCAAAGTGGAACCAAGAGAAGGACTCTGCAATCGATGAAGTAGTATACTATGTAGAAGAGTCGCTTAAGGTCATGAATAGAACACTTGAATTAACTGGAAAGGAAAAACAAATTTTTCCAGTTATTCGTTCGACATCATTTCCTACAGAGTCAAATGAGGGTACAAAGCTTATTTATAGCGATCATACTGCAGAAACTAGAATTTATTATGCTGTAGATTTAGGAACCACTTATCGTCTCATCGATAAAAATATGGTTGAGCGCGAACAATGGGATTTTGAAAGAATTAAGGAAATTGCAAAGTTTAACATTAGATCATTAAGTCATGCTGTGAAAGAAGACCATGTGGCTGGAAATACATTTTACTTTTTAAATTCAAATGATGGATATGATGCAAGTAAGATACTGAATGAGGCCTTTTTGCAAAAAATGAGCTCGAAAATTGAAGGCACCATGGCAGTAGCAGTTCCACATCAGGATGTATTAATTATTGTAGATATTAAAAACGATACAGGCTACGATATACTAGCTCAAATGACTATGGCCTTTTTTGCAAATGGGAGAGTTCCTATTACTGCATTATCATTTTTATACGAAAATCATGACTTAGAACCTATTTTTATTTTAGGAAAAAATAAACCTATTAATAAAAAATAGAGATGTGTTTCTAGGTATAAAGAGGTGTCTGAATTCTATTTCTATTAGGCATCTCTTTTTTTGTCTTCAAATTCTAAAAAATATTGTTACAATAAATATAGACTTTTATAGAATAAAGCTGGTTACCTAGTCTATATTTTTTTAACGTTATTTACTTGTAATTAATAATGTTATATTTTCCTTCCTAGAGTAGGTTGAAGGTATAAATTGTCAGAAAACAGCCAATTAGAAATGAAAGAGTGATGTACATGAATTGGATAAAAAAACTGATAAGGTTTTTGAATGGGGAGGATGACAATGATCCTCCGTACCACCAAAGGATACAAAACACTCATGAGTATCCTAGCAATAAACATATAGAAACAAGGGTTACTTATCAATATCCGAAAGGGAATTTTAAGTTTCCAGTGATTCCTGACAGACGTTTAGAGACTGTTAAAAAGGAGAAAAAAGAGGAGCAGCTGCCACCAAGTCAAATAAAAAGTAAAAAGGTTATTCGACCTAAGCCACAAGCATCGCAAGGGAAAAAAGAATCTGTTACGCCTAACAAACAGCCATTTCGTCCGACTGTTATTCCTTCTGCTGTACATGGATTCCGTACCCCACCAATAAAACCTAAAGAAACAATTGTTGAGTACGAACTACCGAGTAACGCACAGAACATCAGAGAGGCTAAAAGTGAGGCTGTTCGTGAAGTGGCAGCGACAGTAGAAGTTCAAGAAGAACCTTTGATAACTAACGATGATATTGCGGAGAACGAAAAACAAGTCCAGAAATCAGTGTCTCCATCGTTTGGATTAAAACAAGAAAATGAAAAAGAGGATGCTACGGAGGCACGGCTACAAGACACAACTACTAGTTCAGTAAGTATAGTTGATATATTATCGGAACTAAAGGATGAATCACCCAATCATAACGATGAAATAGAGTTACCAATAGAGGGAATAAGGTTAGAAGCTGAAAAAGGAGACACTGTGGATGAAGATCAACAGGATTCAACTACAAGTTCGATAAATATAGTTGATATATTATCAGAGCTAAAGGATGAATCACCCAATCATAACCAAGAGCTAGAGCTGCCAACAGAGGGGATAAGGTTAGAAGCAGAAGAAGGAGACTCTATGGAAGAGGATTCAAAGGATTCAACTACAAGTTCAGTAAATATAGATGATTTACTTTCTGAGCTTCAACATGGCCCATTGAAAGAAAGTCATAAATCTGAAACAAAACCAGAAGATAAACAAAAAGAACAACATGAAGAACAACAGAATCATCCTAATGTGAATGAACAAGAAAGTGTGTATGATCAGGAGCAGGACAGCAAAGTAGAAAACAATACTCAAGTACAAGAAAAGCCTGCTCAAAGCACTGAAGGCAGTCGACCTATAAGCCGACCACATATCCCGTTTAATGTAATCATGCTCAAAAAGGACAGACAGAATCTGCAAAAGAAGAATGAAAAGGTAGAACCAGAAAAGCCGATGCTGGAACCTAAAGAAACGGAAACTGAAAGAGTTGTAATCAAGGGCACTGTATCACCACAAAATCAGGGTGTTCAGAGTACAAATGAAAGCGAGCAAACACCTAATGTTTCATATGAGTTCCCATCATTAGGAAATTTACATAAACAACTTGAACGAAAAGATGATGATGAACAATGGCTACAAGACCAACAACTCTTACTAGACCAAGCATTAAAGAATTTCAAGGTACGAGCGACAGTTGTAAATGTCACTCAGGGTCCTGCTGTTACTAGATTTGAAGTTCATCCTGAGCCTGGTGTAAAGGTAAACAAGATTACCAATCTTGCAGATGATATAAAGCTACATTTATCAGCAAAAGAAATTCGGATTGAAGCGCCTATTCCAGGAAAAAATACAATTGGAATTGAAGTGCCGAATAAGATTAGTAAGCCAGTCTTTCTTCAAGAAATAGTACAAAGCAGTGAATTTATTGCAAACGAATCTCCTTTAACCGTAGCATTAGGCTTAGATATATCTGGTAAACCAATTGTAACGGACTTAAAAAAAATGCCACACGGATTAATTGCTGGGGCAACTGGTTCAGGAAAGAGTGTTTGCATAAACACAATGTTGGTTAGTTTGTTATACAAGGCAGCGCCACATGAAGTGAAATTATTATTGATTGATCCCAAAATGGTGGAACTTGCGCCATATAACGAGATTCCACATTTGGTAAGTCCTGTCATTACTGATGTAAAAGCTGCAACAGCTGCTTTAAAATGGGCTGTTGAGGAAATGGAAAGAAGATATGAGTTATTTGCACATTCAGGCGTTCGTGATATTCACCGTTATAATGAAATGGTTCAAAAGCACCAGGAGCCGAGTGGAGAATTGCCGTATCTTGTAATTATTATTGATGAGCTTGCAGACTTAATGATGGTGGCACCAGGAGATGTTGAAGAAGCCATTTGTCGAATCGCCCAAAAGGCACGTGCTTGTGGAATACACCTTATTCTAGCAACACAGCGTCCATCTGTTGATGTAATAACAGGCTTGATTAAAGCTAATATACCAACACGCATTGCTTTTTCTGTGTCATCACAAGTTGATTCAAGAACAATTATAGATACAAGTGGAGCGGAAAAATTATTGGGAAAAGGAGATATGCTTTTCCTTGAAAATGGTTCATCAAAGCCTACTCGAGTACAAGGTAACTTTGTTTCAGATGATGAAATTGAAAAAGTTGTTGCTCATGTAAAAAGTCAAGCTAAGCCAACTTACTTATTCGAACAATCAGAACTAATCAAAAAGTCAGCGGTTGGTACAGATGATGACGAGCTTTTTACAGAAGCATGCGAATTTGTCTTTGACCAAGGTGGTGCCTCTACTTCTAGTCTTCAACGTCGATTTAGAATTGGATATAACCGAGCGGCTCGCTTAATTGATATGATGGAAGAACAGGGGATTATTTCGGAGGCGCGGGGAAGTAAGCCACGCGAAGTATTAATTTCAGAAGAAGAATTAAGTACAATTCAAGAAAGTTAAGTACTTATTTTTCAAGTTATAAAAAAGTGAAATACAAAATAAAATAAAGGGAAAACTGATAGAAGATAATTCTATCAGTTTTTTATTCTGGATGGTTTTTGAAAGTCTGCCAAGGCGCTTGTGCTTTTCGATTTGTCTAGCCCAAGCGCCTTAGCCCCTAGGCCATAAGCTAGTCCATCAAGAAGGTCAAAGAGCGACCTTCTCGCTGACCTATCTTATGTCTGCCGGGTCTACCCATGGCGCTTGTGCTTTTCCTAGTAAATATTATTCATGGTCAACATTCTTGAATGATGCTATAATTGAAAAATGTGAGATGGTCTTTATACATATGTTTATAAGGAAAACCCAAACGCTTACTAAATAGTTCAATTAGCAAAATTAGATGAATATCATATACTGTCTTACAGATAGACGATTGTTGGAGGTTCTTTATATGACAGTTTACCATTTTGTTGGCATTAAAGGCACTGGCATGAGCTCCTTAGCTCAAGTCCTTCATGATATGAATTATGAAGTTCAGGGATCCGATGTTGAAAAACGGTTTTTTACACAAAAGCCTTTAGAAGATCGTGGCATCCCGATATATACCTTTAATAAAGAAAATATTAAAGAAGGATATACCGTTATTGCTGGAAATGCCTATCCTGATACACATGAAGAATTGGAGAGAGCAAAGGAACTCGGCTTACCTGTCATTCGCTATCATCGTTTTTTAGGCGAATTTATGCAGAAGTACACGAGTATTGCAGTAACAGGTTCTCACGGGAAAACATCTACAACTGGTTTACTTGCACATGTAATGCAAGGAGCCGAACCTACATCATTCCTAATCGGAGATGGAACAGGAAAAGGTGCTGAAAATAATAAATATTTTGTCTTTGAAGCTTGTGAATATCGCCGTCACTTTTTAAGCTATCACCCTGACTATGCGATTATGACAAATATTGATTTTGATCATCCAGATTATTTTGCAAGTGTAGAGGATGTTTTTAACGCGTTTCAAGAAATGGCATTGCAGGTTAATAAGGGAATTATTGCTTGTGGGGATGATGAACATTTACAAAGTGTTCAGGCGAAGGTGCCAGTATTGTTTTATGGCTTTGGGGAAGATAATGACTTCCAAGCAAGAAATATTAATAAAACAACTGAGGGCACATCATTTGATGTATTTGTTAGAAATACTTTTTACGCTTCATTTTCCATTAGAGGATATGGTGATCACAATGTACTGAATGCACTTGCAGTAATTGCTCTATGTCATTATGAAGAGATTGATGTTTCAATTATTCAAGAGCGCTTAAATAACTTCCAAGGTGTAAAAAGGAGATTTTCTGAGAAAAAGGTAGGAAATCAAATCATAATTGATGATTACGCACATCACCCTACTGAAATAAATGCAACCATTGATGCAGCAAGACAAAAGTATCCAGACCGTGAAATAGTAGCAGTATTTCAGCCACATACATTTACTAGAACGCAAACCTTCCTATCAGAGTTTGCAGAGAGTTTAAGTCACGCTGATAAAGTATATTTATGTGATATTTTTGGTTCAGCGCGAGAAAACCATGGGAATTTAACAATTAATGATTTAAAACAAAAAATTGAAAATGCAGCGCTAATTGATGAAGCTAATACGTCAGTATTAAAAGAACATGAAAACAGTGTATTGATTTTCATGGGTGCGGGAGATATTCAGAAATTCCAAGATGCATACGAAAAGGCACTTGCATAAAAAACAGTAAAGAGTTCTCTCTTTACTGTTTTTTTCTTAAAAGTATTAAGATAATGAAATGTAGGTGCATGTTTTCCTAAAAGGTAAATGGCAATCTACATTGCAAGCGCTGTGTGATTACAATCTGTTCTACCCACGTGCTAACGATTTTCTTCATTATTTAAGGTTTTCTGGATTAAGGACTTCTAATTCACGTATAACAAATCTACCATCTTTACGGATAAGGATATCATCAAAATACATTTCCCCGCCTCCGTATTCAGCACGTTGAATGTTTACCATATCCCAATGAATGTTTGACGAGTTTCCATTATATGCATCATCGTAGCATTGACCAGGAGTAAAATGGAAACTACCATCAATTTTTTCATCGAATAAAATATCTTGCATTGGATGTTGAATATAAGGATTTACACCAATGGCAAATTCCCCAATATAACGTGCTCCTTCATCTGTGTCAAAAATCTTATTTATGCGTTTTGAATCATTTGAACTTGCTTCGGTTATTTTTCCATCTTTAAAAGTAAGTGTAACATTCTCAAATGTAAATCCTTGGTAAGGCGATGGTGTATTATATGTAATCGTCCCATTTACAGAGTCCTTTACAGGAGCAGTATAGACTTCACCATCAGGAATATTCATTTGTCCGGCACATTTGATGGCCGGTATATCTTTAATGGAAAATGACAAATCTGTCCCAGGTCCTGTTATCCGTACCTTGTCCGTTCTGTTCATTAAATCCACGAGTGCATCCATCGCATCGTTCATTTTACCATAATCTAGATTACAAACATTAAAATAAAAATCCTCAAATGCCTCTGTGCTCATTTTAGCAAGCTGTGCCATGGATGATGTTGGATAACGCAATACTACCCATTTCGTTTTTGGGACACGTATCTCACGATGAACACGTTTCCCTACTGTGTTACCTGATATCTTCATTTTATCGTCAGGCACGTCTGCATGTTCATTGATGTTATCGCCTGAACGTAAGCCAATATAGGCATCCATTTGCTTCATTACATAAGCTTCAAAATCTGCAATCAATTCATACTGTTCTTCCCTTGCACCGAGAAGTAGTGCTCTGTCAACTTGATGGTCTTTTAAAGATACAAATGGATAGCCCCCAGCTTGATAGGCTTCTGATACAAGAGCAGTCACTAACTCTCTTTGTAATCCAAAATTTTCAATTAATACTTTTTCACCTTTTTGAAGACGTACCGAATAATTGATTAAATTTTTTGCTAATGTTTGTATCCGAGGGTCTTTCATAAGAGAATCCTCCTATCTGAAATTATTTACAACTATTATTTTATCCGAAATAACGTTAATTGTTTATATAAATGATAAAAACATGAAATGTAGATATATGACGATTAAAAATATGCAGGAGTTAAGGTATGTTTGTCGAAGTTAAATGTTAGAGTCCATATTAGGCAAAAGAGTTTTTACTTCCATCTTGTTTAAAAAGCCAAGAATTAGGCTAAGAAGGAATGTAACATACTTTAGGGGGTGTATCCATTGATCATAATAGTCTATTTAAGTGTTGCATTAATCGCGGTCGCATTTTTAATCCTTGTTATCTTCCTAGCTAAAACATTAAAATCGCTTCAATTAACCCTTAATAATGTTGCAGGAACATTAGAAGGACTTGAAAAGCAAATGGAAGGAATCACGACTGAAACAACCGAGTTGTTAAAAAGGACTAATGCTTTAGCAGATGATATTCAAGACAAATCTCAAAGGTTAAACACAGTCGTAGATGCTGTTAAAGATGTAGGTAACTCAATTCAAAGATTTAATAATTCAATCCAAACTGTCTCTAACTCAGTTACATATGAGGTGGAAAAGAACCAAGATAAAATTTCACAAGCAATACAATGGGGAAATGTTGTAATTGATATTTGGGATAGATGGAAGACTAAAAAAGAAGCTAAACAAGCCACCACAGAATATGACAAAGACACAACGCTTTAATCAGTGGTTTTAAATCATATTTATGATTGGAGGATAAATGCAATGAGTAAAGATGGTATTAACAGTAAAGATTTTATAATTGGAACATTAATTGGTGGAATTATTGGGGCAACGACTGCTTTATTTTTAACACCGAAATCTGGGAAAGAGCTTCGTAATAATTTAAATGAGCAAGCAACTTCAGTTAAAGAAAAAACAGAAAAGTGGAAGAACACAGCAGTTGAGAGAGGAACAGAACTGGTTGCTGCAACAAAGGAAAAATCTTCAGATTTAGTTGGAGCAGTTTCAGGACAATCTACGCAATTATTTAGTAAAGTTAAAGATTTTAGGAATCATAATACAATACAAGAAACAGGTTTAGAAAACCCTGAAGATACAGTAGAAGAGAGTAAAGACAAAACAGTTGGACAAGCTGGAGAGGAAGTTGTAGAAAACTCTGAGCAGCCAAGTAACTATACAGAAGAAGACATTAAGAAGAAATTAGAAGAGACACAACAAGCATTTGAAGAGGCTGAAAGTAAAATAGAATAAACAGTCAAAAAATTTGAGAAATAAATGGTGAAGTGATAAGATTACTTCACCATTTATTTATGTAAAGGAGAAGAAGAAAAATGAAAGAAAAAGTCGAAACAATTGAACAATTTAATAAACTAGTGGAAGACAATCATAAATTTATATTACTTAAACACAGTTTGACATGCCCTATTAGTCAAGAAGCGTATGATGAATTTGAGCAATTTTGCGAAGCTAATAAAGATAGTAAAGCATTCTATTTATATGTTCAGGAAGCAAGGCCTTTATCGAATTATATTGCAGAAACATATGGAGTAAAGCATGAATCACCCCAAGCACTTATATTTGAAAACAATTCAGTCAAATGGCATGCATCCCACTTTAAAATTACTCAGAAGTCGTTAACAGAAGCTTCAAAGTAATGTCTCTTAAAAAGAGAAAAGATATTATTTCCTAACGTTATTACTATCTTTGGGATTCCGAACGGGAAGCTGTTAGCTACCTTTCCTTTCATACGAATTGTCTGTTTATCCTAAGGTTTGAACAGTCCTGAAGAAGAAATTTCACATTAACTTTTGGATAACGCACAACTTTTGGATGAATTGAATAAAATACTCAATGCTTTATCGCTTAAAAGCGTTTAAACGCTAAAGTTTTCCGTGACAAGATAAATGTTTTCGTTTATAATAGCCCTAATTAATATATATAACACACCATATTATCCACTAGGTATTAGTTATAGCAAGTGATACCTTTTTATGTTAATATGTGAATTATAATTGAGTACTGAGGGGATGAAGAAAGATGAGTAATGCTGAATTAGACGTTTTACGTGAACGAGTAGATGAAATAAATTTAAAACTCTTAGAATTAATTAACGAGCGCGGCACTCTAGTACAGGAAATTGGCAAAGCGAAGGAAGCCCAGGGGGTTATTCGTTATGATCCTGTTCGTGAACGTCATATGTTGAATTTGATTGCTGAACATAATCAAGGTCCTTTTGAGACTTCTACATTACAACATATTTTTAAAGAAATCTTTAAAGTTGGTCTTGAGCTTCAGGAAGATGATCATCGTAAAGCATTACTAGTTTCTCGTAAAAAGAAAGCTGAAAACACAATTGTTGATATAAAAGGTGAAAAAATCGGTGATGGAAACCAGTATTTTGTTGTTGGACCATGTGCGGTTGAAAGCTACGAGCAAGTTGCTGCAGTTGCAGAAGTTGCTAAGAAGCAGGGCCTTAAACTTCTTCGCGGAGGTGCTTATAAGCCTCGTACATCACCTTATGATTTCCAAGGTCTAGGACTTGATGGATTGAAAATTCTTAAGCGGGTAGCCAATGAATACGATATGGCAGTAATTAGTGAAATCGTTAGTCCTAATGATATCGAAACAGCACTAGATTACATCGATGTAATTCAAATTGGCGCTCGTAACATGCAAAACTTTGAGTTATTAAAAGCAGCAGGTCAAGTAAATAAACCAGTATTACTTAAGCGTGGATTAGCTGCTACACTTGATGAGTTTATTAATGCTGCTGAATACATTATTTCACAAGGAAATGGCCAAATTATTCTTTGTGAAAGAGGAATTAGAACGTACGAACGTGCAACCCGTAATACATTAGATATTTCTGCTGTACCTATTTTAAAACAAGAAACGCATTTGCCTGTAATGGTTGATGTAACGCATTCAACAGGTAGACGTGACTTATTATTACCATGTGCAAAAGCAGCACTTGCAATTGGTGCAGATGGTGTAATGGCGGAAGTTCACCCAGATCCAGCAGTAGCACTTTCTGATTCTGCACAACAAATGGATTTCGATCAATTTAATCATTATATCAATGAGCTAAAGGCTTTAACTACTGTTAAAGCATAGACCGTGCATAAAATAGGTAATGAAAAGGGCAAAACTAAGGTTAACTCATCTAGAGTTAGCCTTAGTTTTTTTATATTTTATGGAAAAATCTTTGGTGAAAATAGAAATTAAGAGCATTTTTCATGAAAATTTTTGGTTTTTTTCATGAAAGCGGGCAAAGAGATTGCGGTTAAGCTTTTTCTATCGTATGATATTCTACATAAAGTATGAAATATAGACATTATGTATCAATTTTATATAAAAACATACATTAACTATACTTAGTCACGTCAAATGTCTGGCTGATTTTATACTCATACTGTAATAAATATAGATTTGGTGAAAATGAAGGAGTGTTGTCGATGAATGTCACAATTTATGATGTAGCGAGAGAAGCAAATGTTTCCATGGCAACTGTTTCTCGTGTAGTAAATGGTAATCCTAATGTTAAGCCGACAACAAGAAAAAAAGTATTAGAGGCTATCGAACGATTAGGATATCGCCCGAATGCGGTTGCAAGAGGATTAGCAAGTAAGAAGACTACTACGGTAGGTGTTATCATTCCTGATATCTCAAGTATTTTTTATTCCGAATTAGCACGGGGAATAGAAGATATTGCAACAATGTATAAATATAATATCATTTTAAGTAATTCAGATCAGAATAAAGATAAGGAGTTACACCTCCTAAATACAATGCTTGGAAAGCAAGTAGATGGAATTGTATTTATGGGTAGTCATGTAACTGAAGAGCATGTTGAGGAATTTAAAAAATCCCCTGTGCCTATTGTATTAGCAGCTTCAATTGAAAATAGCAATACAATTCCTTCAGTAACAATTGATTATGTAACTGCAGCAAAAGATGCGGTAACTTCTCTTGCACAAAATGGACATAAAAAAATTGCCTATGTTTCTGGACCATATGAAGATCAAGTCGGTGCAAAGAAGCTAGAAGGGTATAAGCAAGGTCTAGAAATGGCAAATATTCCTTTTGATGAAGAATTAGTTATTGAAGGTGATTTTTCATATGATTCCGGAATCGAAGCATACGAGAAAATCAATGAATTAGACGAGAAACCAACAGCTATCTTCGTAGGAACTGATGAAATGGCAGTAGGTGTCATTCATGGAGTAATGGATCAAGGTTTAACAATACCTGAGGATGTTGAGATTATCGGATTTGATAATACTCGTTTGGCAACAATGGTACGTCCACGTTTAACAACTGTAGTTCAACCGATGTACGATATTGGTGCTGTTGCAATGAGATTATTAACAAAATACATGAATAAGGAAGAAGTAGAAGATCATATTGTTGTTCTTCCACACAGAATCGAATACCGTCACACTACTAAAAATATGGAGTAATAAAGAATCAGATAACATTGTAATAGTGTTATCTGATTTTTTTACTCTAAAAACGTTACCATTTTATATTATTTATTCATATTAATGGAGCATATCTTATTTCCGATAATTTCTAATAGGATAAAGTGCATTTAATACTGTATTGGCATTCTTTTCAGTAATCTCAAGTTTTCGAGGAATTGATGGATATAAATTTTCCGGGTCATCCCAAGTATCTGGTAATGTAATAGGAGCTTTTTCCTGCCACAAGCGTCGCCATTTTTCTGGTATTTCCCCATATCCTTTTTGTTTCTGATCTGTCATCTCAAGCCAGATAAAAGACCAAGCACGTGGAACGACGCGCCAAATATCATACCCACCTCCACCAACTGCAATCCATCTACCTTCACAATACTCATGAGCAAGCTTATGGGCAAGTTTAGGAATCTCTCTATATATTTTCATTGTCGCTGATAAGTGTGTCAAAGGGTCATAATAGTGGGAATCAACTCCATTTTGAGTTAAAATTACATCTGGTCGAAAATATTCAACAATTTCGTGAAAAGCAGTTGAATAAGCATGTAACCAAGATTCATCCTCTGTAAATGCGTCAACAGGGATATTGAAACAATAACCATAACCTTTTCCAGAACCACGTTCTGTAACATTTCCTGTGCCCGGAAATAAATATCTACCAGTTTCATGGATAGATAAGGTACAAACATTTGGATCATCATAGAAAGACCATTGTACACCATCACCATGATGAGCATCCGTATCAACGTAAAGAATTCTTGCATTATAATGCTGCTGTATATACTTAATTGCTACTGCACTATCATTATAGATACAGAAGCCTGAGGCTTTTCCCCTAAACCCGTGGTGAAGCCCTCCACCTAAACTTAACGCATGTGGTGCTTTTCCTCCCATGACATAATCTACTGCTGTTAATGTAGCACCTACTAACAAGGCACTTGCATCGTGCATACCCTGGAATATTGGTGTATCCTCTGTTCCTAGACCATAATTTAATGCTCTTTCCTCTGGTAAAATTCCAGAGCCTGCATCTTTAACTGCTTTTATATAATTAGGGTCATGGATTAATGCTAATTCTGTATCTGTAGCTATACGAGGCTTTACGATTTGGTTTGGTGAAAGAGCATCGATACTTGAGAGTAAGTCAAACGTTAGCTTTACACGAATTTGATTAAAAGGATGGTTATTCCCAAAGTGATAACGAGTGAATTGATCAGAATATATAAATATAGAATCACTACTCATGTGAGACCCCCTGGAATATCAGGAAATTTAATAATGTAATCTGCAGCCTTTAAATCAGCAATAAGGCCTGTAGGATTCATTGTTTGAATTCGAAATACTAGTATTTTATATCTCTCATCTTTGTCTGGGTATACAAGTACACTCGTTATATTCACATTTCGCTTTTTAATAATATTAGCTACCTCAGCAAGCATACCAGTTCGGTTAGGAACTTTAATTTCAATATGAGAGCTCGGTTGATGGGCCCCAGTTAATTGAACGAGCGTATGAAGTAAATCTGTTTCTGTTACGATGCCAATTAGTTTACCATCACGTTCAACAGGAAGGCAGCCAATTTTATATTCGTAAAAGATGGCAGCAGCTTCCTCCACAAAATCAAGTGGTGAACCAGTAATTACATTCTTCGTCATAATATTAATCAACTGAGTTTCTAGATAATTTGAATGTTCATTGTTGAATAAAATAGATGGCGAGGCATCACGGATGTCACGATCACTCACAATGCCAACTATTTTCCTGCTATCATTAATTATTGGGATATGTCTTATTTTATGCTTATGTAAAAGCTCTATCGCATCTTCAATCGTATTACCTGGCTTTAATGTGACAATATCATGCTTCATAATTTCTTCAATTATCATAGACTATTCCCCTTTCGTAAAAAGCTAGTACATAAATCGATACATAAAGCGAAGTCTATCAAATCGTTGAATTGATTCGTTATCAATCCTTTTGCCAATCCTTGCCATGAGACAGTTTGCAGGGTGTGAACTTATTTCAGGGTCGTCCGTTGCAAACCACACTAATCCTCCAGCATTCATCATTTTTTCCATAAGCTTTCGATACTCCCAAACGTTTAATCCAGTCCCTTTTAAATCCCAGTGCCAGTAATACTCTGTTGTAATGATAATATAATCTTCCATTGCATCGTCCATCATGGAGACTTGTAACAGGTTTTTCCCGACAGAAGATCCTCGATATTCTGGAATAACTTCAATAGCACCAAGTTCAATAAGGTTTGGAAGTTTACCTTCAGACCATCTTTCAAGAGGATCTGGATATAAAAAAGTAACATATCCAATAACCGTGTCGTCCGTTCTAGCAATAATAATTCGTCCCTCTGGAAGGTCTGCGATTTCTATTAGTGCTTGATGTTGTTGTTCAGGCGGGCGAAAAGAAACTAAATTTTCATGAAATTTATAGTCAGATAAATGTCTTCCTGTAATTGGTCCCTCGATCAGAAGTGTTCCACTAGGTGTTTGCAGTTTTTTTCGATAATATGTCTTTTTATGTTCCATATGCTCACCACCACTTTTATATAAATTCTACATTGACTGAAATAGCCTAATCTTTTTGAACTATTGTTTCGATAGAATTACTATCTAAGCCAGCCTTCTCAAGACCGTTAGTTAGGCATAACAATAATATGTTTTATAGTAGTACTTGCTCTTATTATACATGAAAGGAACTGGAATAAAGCGTTCCCATCTTAAAAGTAGATTTTTCTTCATAAAATAAAGTAAAATTCTATTAATATAAAAGATACTAGTATTCAATTTACAGGTGTCTTTTAAAACAAGTGTCTTATTATAAGCTTTCAAATATAGGTAGAGAGTAGATTCAACAATCATCGAGAGAGTTTTTTGTTATTGTGTATAAAATTTTAAAAATTGAGAAAAGGGCTTGTTTATACTATAATAGAAATTAGTAAATAATTACATAAGGGGGATTTGCTTGTGAAAGTGGAAGCGCTGCCAGTAAGGCGAGGGGAATATAATTTAAAAAACTATATGGAAACATCCGAAAAATTTAAATGGGAGGATGTTGAAAAAAACTTTTCATGGCATGAAACTGGAAAAGTAAACATGGCATATGAAGCAATTGACCGTCATGCACAAGGTGCGCGAAAAAATAAAATTGCGCTGTATTACCGTGACCCAGATCGAAACGAAAAATACACTTTTAAAGAAATGAAAGAGTTGTCAAATAAAGCTGCTAATGTTTTAAAAGAAGCAGCTCAAGTGGTCAAAGGCGATAGAGTATTTGTCTTCATGCCACGATCTCCAGAATGCTATTTTACTATTTTAGGTGCTATAAAGTTAGGTGCAATTGTTGGACCATTATTTGAAGCTTTCATGGAAGGCGCTGTACGTGATCGTTTGGAAGATAGTGAAGCAAAGGTGATTGTTACAACACCTGAATTATTAGACCGTATTCCAATCGAGGAACTTCCAGCTTTAAAACATGTCCTAGTTGTTGGTCAAACAGTTAAAGAGGACGGAAAATTAATTAACTTTAGTGCAAGAATGGAGAAAGCAAGCAAGGAACTTGAAATTGAATGGGTAGACCGTAATGATGGATTAATTTTACATTATACATCTGGTTCAACGGGTAAACCAAAGGGCGTTTTGCATGTGCATAATGCAATGATCCAGCATTATCAAACTGCGAGATGGGTACTTGATTTACGAGAAGAAGACGTTTATTGGTGTACAGCTGACCCAGGTTGGGTAACTGGGACTTCATATGGTATCTTTGCACCATGGTTAACTGGAAGCTCAAATGTAATTGTTGGTGGACGTTTCAAACCTGAAAGCTGGTACAAAACAATTGAAGATTATGGTGTGACAGTTTGGTATAGTGCTCCAACTGCATTTAGGATGTTGATGGGAGCAGGGGATGAACTTGTAAGAACTTATGATTTACGTTCATTACGCCATATACTCAGTGTTGGAGAGCCATTAAATCCTGAAGTTGTTCGCTGGGGGGCAAAAGTATTCGAGTTGCGTATTCATGATACCTGGTGGATGACAGAAACAGGAGCTCAATTAATATGTAATTATCCTTGTATGGAAATTAAACCAGGTTCTATGGGGAAACCAATTCCAGGTGTAAAGGCAGCAATTGTTGATGACCAAGGTAATGAGTTACCTCCGTATCGAATGGGAAATCTAGCAATTAAACGAGGCTGGCCTTCAATGATGAAAGAGATTTGGAATAATCAAGCGAAGTATGAATCATACTTTATGCCTGGTGAATGGTATGTCTCAGGAGACTCTGCATATATGGATGAAGATGGTTACTTTTGGTTCCAAGGTAGAATTGATGATGTAATTATGACATCTGGAGAAAGAGTGGGACCATTTGAAGTCGAAAGTAAATTAGTTGAACATCCTGCGGTAGCGGAAGCCGGGGTAATCGGAAAACCTGATCCTGTACGGGGTGAAATTATTAAAGCATTTGTTGCATTAAGAGATGGTTATGAACTTTCGGAAGAGTTGAAAGAGGATATTCGTAATTTCGTTAAAAAGGGCTTGGCAGCACATGCTGCACCACGCGAGATTGAGTTTAGAGACAAACTTCCAAAAACAAGAAGTGGTAAAATCATGAGACGTGTGTTAAAAGCTTGGGAATTAAATTTACCTACAGGTGATTTGTCAACAATGGAAGATTAAGTAGAAAAGTAGCCTTTTCTTTATTTTGAAAGGGGATGACCTCGGTATGAGGCCATCCCCTTAATATCTTTTCGAATGATGAAAGTAATACTCTCTTAATTAGAATTGTTATTCTTCTGTGCCTTTTTGTCGCCTGGTTTATTTGCAGGCTTTTCATTAGAACCATCCTCAGTATTCTCTGATTCCTTTTTTGGTTCTTCTTTTAGTTTTTCAGGTTGATAGTCCCCTTTTTTTACAATCGAAGAAGCTTCTGACTCTTTTCCACTAACGTCAACTGCTGTTACATAAAAAGCACCAATATCATTATTAACAGAAACACTTAGATTATTTGTTGCTGGTACACTTGCAACCTTTTTAAAGCTAGTTGAGTAATTTGCTGCACCATAAACTCGATAACCAATGATATCGTTATGTGAATGCTTCTTCCAAGAAATTTTATTACCAGAGATTGCTATACCAGAAACAGCTGTAGGTGCAGAGCCATTATCTTTAAGATCTGATGTTTCGGTAATAACAAGGTTATTCCATCTAGCATTTGATGGTAACAGTTTTTCAATTGCAGACGTATCTTTTAAGTTATGTTGTTTTAAAAATTCTTTTTTTATCATAATACCTTCTTGTACAAACTCAGAAGGTGCACTTTTCGGTACTCGGTAAGCTTTTTTGTTTACTTCAATATACTTACCTTTCACAAGATTATCGTCAACCTTAGTCGGAACAAATTTTGCGTTATAGTAATCAGATGCAACGAGTCCAGCTTCTTGACAGAGTGCTGAAGGTAATAATCCAGATATAGCACAATATGATTTACGTACAATACCACCTGGCATTTTAAAGTTCTCCTTCGGATCAACAAGATCTGGATTGATATCATAAGCTGCATTTAACAGTTTTGACCAAAGAAGGATATTTCGGTTCGAATAATTTAGACCTTTGTATGTTCGATCCATTGCTTTTGGAGTGTCGTAGCCCATCCATGTACCAAAGGTAACATTAGGATTTGTTGCTACAAACCAGACGTCCTTAAAGTCCTGACCGGTACCTGTTTTTCCAGCCCAATCGGAACTGAATTTTAAATAACTGTTCATCGAAGTTGCTGTACCACTACGTATGACATCACGCATGACATCAAGTGTTAAAAAGGCTGTTTGTGGAGAAAAGACGTCAACTGGTTCAACTTTATGTTCGTAAACTATTTCTCCATCTTTTGTAGTAATCTTATCAATCATGTAAGCATCGATGAATTTACCACCATTAGCAAATGTTGTATAGGTATTTACATTTTCCTCTACAGTAATACCTTCTGTTAAAGCTCCTAATGATAGGGCATAAGCATGTTCATCTGCATCGACAAGCGAAGAGACGCCCATCTTTTCTAAGAACGAGAGTGGTCTTTGATTAAAGTTATTAACATAAGCTTTCGCAGCTGGAACGTTTCGTGACATCTTTAAAGCATGTCTTACGGACATAAGACCTTGATAATCTCCTGCACCACTATAGTTATAGACCTGCTTACTAGTTCCAGGCCATGTATAAGGAACGTCTGCTAAAACAGAGCCTGGTTGTAATGTTCCATATTCAAATGCTGGAGCATAATCAAGTGTTGGTTTCATCGTTGATCCATTTGGTCGAACAGCATCAGTTGCGTGATTTGTTTGTTCTCTAGAATGATCTCGACCACCGACAAAACTAATTATTCGCCCGGTTTTGTTTTCTATTAACATTGCGCCTGTTTCAACGGGCTCCATAACTTTTATTTTTTCGCCAGTTTCAGGATCTGTGATATCTTCACGTTTGTCGTAACCATAGTATTCAAAATCCTTTGCAACGTCTTGGAAAACATCATAGATTTTTTTATCAATTGTGGAGTGAATACGGTATCCCTTTTGGCGTAGCTCTTTAAAAGCTGTTGAATAGTAATAGTTGTGCAGATCTTCATCTTTTTCTAAATCACTTTCTTCATAACCTTCTTCTACCGCCAATTGTCTTGCTAATATTGCTGCTGCACGCTCCTCAATTTCAGATGTAAGCCATGGATACTCATCTGTTAACGATGGTTTTGGTTCAATTAGATTTTCCTTAATATCATATTTCATTGCTTCCTCGTATTCTTCATCCGAAATGTATCCTGCGCTTAGCATTCTTGACAAAACGGTTTTCATACGATTAAGACCAGGTTCTAAGTTTTCTTTGACTAGTGATTTATTATCTGGACCTGCTTGAATACGATTATAAAATGGTGTATGTGCGTATGGGTTTTGCGGGATACCTGCAATAAATGCAGCCTGAGCAATATTTAAATCTTTCACGTCAACACCAAAGATCCCTTGAGCAGCAGCTTGTACGCCTGCAATATTTTCTCCAGAGGAATTTCTGCCGAAAGGAACAATATTTAAGTACGCTTCTAATATTTCATCTTTTTCAAAGAACTTTTCTAAGCGCATTGCTAATAAGATTTCTTTTGCTTTGCGGTCAAAGCTTACTTCATTTGTAAGGATTTGATTTTTTATTAATTGCTGAGTTAGTGTGCTACCGCCTGTTTGTGTACTAGAATTCGTTACTTCCTGGAGGATAGCACGAAGAATTGCCTTAGGGACAACCCCGTCATGTTCATAAAAATATTCATCCTCTGTTGCAATAACAGCATTAATTAAATCCTTAGAGACATCTTTAAGTGCGACCTCTTCACGAACTAAGTCCGTTCTTAATGTACCTAGATATTCTTCGTTAGCAAAATAAACTTCAGTCGTTTCTTCATAGTTGTAAATATCCTTGTGCATAGTATCATATGTTCGAACAGGTTCGTCTTTAACTAATGAGGCAAAATAACCTGCACCAGCTCCGCCTGCGAAGGATAAGCCAATAAGTCCAATAACGAGAAAAATAAGGAACAAGTTCCATACTACGTTATAGGTTATTCGAAGGCTTTTCCAAAAGGACTTGTTTGTGAGAACACGAAAGAAGGAACTAAGTCGTTCATTCCATTGTGATTTATTAAAATTTAAGTTCATATCATCAATCCCCCTAAAATCATGTACATTATAGCATAAACAGTAGGGGAAGTTACTTTTTTTTAAGATTTTCCAGAAATTATTTGACATGTATGTAAAGTTTGTGATAAAAATGCATTAATACTATAGTTGAAGCAATGATAGGTTAGCAGTAGTGCATATCTCACTGTTCTAGAGAGCTAATGGTTGGTGGAAATTAGCACATAGATAATAGCATGAATTACAAACCTTGAGCATCTTTTGTGAAATAAATGAGTCCTTTTTGGGATGAAATATGTAGCAAAAGACGGGTTTTCCCGTTATCGAACCTAAGATAAGAGTCATTTTACAATGCTCTTAAGTAGGGTGGTACCGCGATTTTCAACTCGCCCCTTCATTTTGAAGGGGCGAGTTTTTATTTTTCTTTGGTTTAATGAACCAAAGTGAAGGTGGAAATTATAAATAAAGGAGCACATGAAGATGAAATTACTTGATGATTTAAAATTCAGAGGCTTAATTAACCAGATTACTGATGAAGAAGGTTTGCAAAATACATTGAACAAAGAAAGTGTTAAACTATATTGTGGCTTTGATCCCACTGCAGATAGCCTCCATATCGGACACTTAGTGGGTATATTATGTCTAAGAAGATTTCAATTAGCAGGTCATCAGCCGATTGCGTTGGTTGGTGGAGCAACTGGTTTAATTGGAGACCCAAGTGGTAAAAAGGCAGAAAGAACATTAAATACAAAAGAAGTAGTAGAACATTATAGTCAACGCATCAAAGACCAATTATCAAGGTTTCTAGATTTTGACGCATCAGAAAATCCAGCGCATATTGCAAATAACTATGATTGGATTGGTAAATTAGACCTTATTACGTTTTTGCGTGACATTGGAAAAAGCTTTGGTCTTAATTACATGCTAGCAAAAGATTCTGTTGCATCGAGACTTGATGCAGGAATTTCATTTACTGAGTTTAGTTACATGATTCTACAATCATATGACTTTTTAAAGCTATATGAAACAAAAGACTGTAAATTACAAATAGGTGGTAGTGACCAATGGGGAAATATCACTGCTGGCCTTGAATTAATTAGAAAGACTGTTGATGATGCGAAGGCTTTTGGGTTAACTATTCCTCTAGTTACGAAATCAGACGGTACAAAGTTTGGTAAAACAGAGGGTGGAACAATTTGGTTAGATAAAGAAAAGACATCTCCATACGAATTCTATCAGTTCTGGATTAATACAGATGATCGTGATGTGGTTAAATACTTAAAGTACTTCACATTTTTATCTAAAGAAGAGATTGAAAATCTTGAAGAGCAGATGAAGGAAGCTCCTGAACAACGTCTAGCTCAAAAAACACTAGCAGAAGAAGTGACAAAGCTAGTACATGGAGAAGAAGCATTGCAGCAGGCTGTGAGGATTTCTGAGAGCTTGTTTAGTGGCTCCATTGGGGAATTAAGCGCTGAGGAAATTAAACAAGGATTTAAAGATGTTCCTTCATTCCAAGTTGAAGATAATGAAGAGGTTGGATTAATTGACTTACTAGTGATGAGTAAAATCTCTCCATCAAAACGACAAGCAAGGGAAGACATCTCGAACGGTGCTATTTATATTAATGGTGAAAGAACCCAAGATCTTACTCGAACGGTGACCAAAGAGGATCGAATCGAAGGTCAATTTACAGTTATTAGACGAGGAAAGAAAAAATACTACCTTATTAAATACTAAGTGGTGTTTGGTGGCTCCTTTTCGCAAACGTCATCTCGAAGTGTTCTTCATGCTAGGTATGAAGAACACTTTTTCGTTAAATATAGAAGGTAAAGTGTGCTTCATGAAGGAGCTTAAGCACACTATTGGTTAAAGTAAAAGTCAAAGTGTACTTCATGAAATGGATGAAACACACTTTTCGTTAAAATAGAAGGTAGAGTGTTCTTCATGAAGTCGATGAAGTACACTTTTTGTTAAAATAGAAGGTAAAGTGTTCTTCATGAAATGGATGAAGCACACTTTTGGTTAAAATAGGAGATAAAGTGTTCTTCATAAAGTCAATGAAGCACACTTTTGGTTAAAGTAAAAGTCAAATTGTACTTCATGAAATGGATGAAGCACACTTTTGGTTAAAATAGAAGGTAAAGTGTTCTTCATGAAGTGGATGAAGCACACTTTTGGTTAAAGTAAAGGTCAAAGTGTTCTTCATGAAGTGGATGAAGCACACTTTTGGTTAAAGTAAAGGTCAAAGTGTACTTCATGAAGTGGATGAAGCACACTTTTGGTTAAAGTAAAAGTCAAAGTGTACTTCATGGAGTGGATGAAACACACTTTTCGTTAAAATAGAAGGTAAAGTGTACTTCATGAAGTGGATGAAGCACACTTTTGGTTAAAATAGAAGATAGAGTGTTCTTCATGAAGTCAATGAAGCACACTTTTCGTTAAAATAGAAGGTAAAGTGTTCTTCATAAAGTGGATGAAGCACACTTTTCGTTAAAGTACAAGTCAAAGTGTACTTCATAAACTCATGATATGAATATTTACCATTAACTTCTGAAAAATTTACTAGTTCTACTAAAAGCATATAAATAAAAAAAGGAAGGGAACATATCCCTTCCTTTTTCTTGCTATTAACGAGAGTAGAACTCAACGATTAATGCTTCGTTAATTTCTGCTGGTAATTCAGAACGCTCTGGTAAGCGAGTGAAAGTACCTTCTAATGCATCTGCATTAAATGATAAATACTCAGGTACAAAGTTAGTTGCTTCAACAGATTCCTTGATGATATCAAGGTTACGTGATTTTTCACGTACAGAGATCGTTTGTCCAACTTTTACTCTGTATGAAGGGATGTCTAAGCGACTTCCATCAACTAAGATATGACCATGGTTAACTAACTGACGAGCTTGGCGACGAGTGCGTGCTAAGCCAAGGCGATAAACTACGTTATCTAAACGAGATTCAAGAAGAATCATGAAGTTTTCACCAAGGATACCACTCATTTTGCTAGCAGATTTAAAAGTGTTAAGGAATTGGCGCTCATTTACACCATACATATGACGAAGCTTTTGCTTCTCTTGTAATTGTAAACCGTATTCAGAAAGCTTCTTACGTTGGTTTGGACCATGTTGTCCAGGAGCGTAAGGACGCTTTTCTAATTCTTTACCAGTACCGCTTAATGAAATGCCAAGACGACGAGATAATTTCCAACTTGGACCTGTATAACGAGCCATTGATGACTCCTCCTTCAATGTTTTTATTTTGTTGTAAAATAAAAACAGATGTGACGAACGCATTTAAGGCCATTTTATTTTCATGTATCCTCGCTCTGCAGCAAAGAGTTACACGATACACCATCTTGCACAATCATTATGCCTAAGAGGAATAAAATGTACACATAAAGCAATCACATTGGCTGCAATATTTTACACAAAGAGTATTATATGAGTTCATACTGGGAATGTCAAGTTTATTTCTTAACAAGTAAGGATTATGTTCTAATGAATCTATAATTACCAATCTTATTTTAATTTGCTTACCGTACAAGTTATTCTACCATATCTTAATAAAAAAGGTGTGAATAAGTAAGGAGGCAATAGGCTTGAGCGATAAGGAGTATACAAAATTTGAAACAGCTACCATTCATGGTGGATATGAAGCTAGTAAACATTTAGGAAGTTTAACACCACCAATATATCAATCATCAACGTTTACATTTTCAGACGCTGAACAAGGAGAACGACGATTTGCGGGAGAGGAAAGTGGTCATATTTATACACGTCTAGGGAACCCGACAGTACAAGTACTTGAAGAAAGAATTGCAATGTTAGAGGGTGGTGAAAAAGGGTTAGCTTTTTCTTCAGGGATGGGAGCAGTTTCCGCAGTGCTTTTTTCTTTGTTAAAAACAGGTGACCATCTGATCGCCTCGAAAGGATTATACGGGTGTACATTTGGACTACTATCCTTGATGGAAGATAAATTTAAGGTTACACACGATTTTAATACACTGGAATCAGAAGAATCGATACGACAAGCTATCAAACCGAATACGAAAGTAATTTATATTGAAACACCAATAAATCCTACGTTGAAGTTAATAGATATAAAGATGGTTGTAGAGGTTGCAAAAGAAAAGGGTATCTTTGTGGTGGTTGACAACACGTTTTGTTCACCATATTTACAACAGCCCCTCTTATTAGGTTGTGACGTTGTGATTCATAGTGCAACCAAATATATAGGCGGTCATGGGGATGTAATCGCTGGGTTAGTTGTAGCTAATTCCAAGTTGATTGAAAACATACAAATGACAACGAGAAAGGATATAGGCGCTACAGTTTCTCCATTCGATGCATGGCTCTTAGTAAGGGGGCTAAAAACTCTGCATGTTAGGATGGATCGACATTGTGAGAATGCTAGTAAAATAGCAGAGATGTTAAAAACACATCATAAAGTAGAAAAGGTTTTCTACCCTGGTGAAAATGGTAAGGGTGATTACTATATTATGAAAAAACAAATGAAAAAACCAGGAGGCGTACTTTCCTTTGCAATCAAAGGTGATAAACAGGGAGCGCAACAATTTATAAATAAATTAAAATTAATTAAAATTGCAGTTAGTTTAGGTGATGCGGAAACACTTATTCAGCACCCTGCAACGATGACTCATTCAGTGATTCCACATGAGCAACGCTTAGAGATGGGAATTACTGATAATATGATTCGCTTATCAGTCGGACTTGAAGCATGGGAAGACATTTGGGATGATTTGTTGCAAGCCTTAAATAAGTTAAGGTAGGAAAAAGTAAACTAGATACTAGTCTTATTAAAAACAAAACGTTCAAAACAAACAAAAAAATGACCTTCTAAATGGGAAGGTCATTTTAGCAAAAATGAAACATTTGCATTTATTGCAAATGAGTAGTCAAAACTTCAACAAACTGTTCAAGGTATTGCTGATCAATTTCATCAAACCTATCTTTAATAGGGCTGTCTATATCGAGCACACCATAAACTTTGTTGTTTATTATAATTGGAATAACAATCTCAGACTGTGAAGCAGCGTCACATGCGATATGTCCAGGAAATTGATGAACATCGGCGATTCTCATCGTTTCTTTCTTCTCTGCAGCGGTACCACATACACCTTTTCCAAAAGGAATCCTAACACAAGCAGGTAGACCTTGAAATGGTCCCAATACTAATTGATTGTTATCAGTTAAGTAAAAACCAACCCAATTAATTTCATCCAAGAATTGATTCAGAAGGGCTGATGCATTTGCGAGGTTTGCGATTGAATTTTCTTCACCTTCAATTAATGCTTGAAGTTGTTTAATTACTAATTGATAATTTTCTTCCTTAGTCGCATTGTATCTTTCGACATGAAACATGATGTTCCTCCTATTTTCTTGTATTTTTTTACGGTATTCTAAAAAAAACGATGAGTCTCGTAGTAAATTGTCGATGAACTTTTAAAGGATTACCCTACATATTCTCGAAGATATATAGTGTGTACACCATAATATAAGAGGTGGTAGGGAATGAAAACGACTAGAAATTCAAAAACAAAGGAAAAAGTAATTGAGTCTGCCGTAAGCTTGTTTAACACAAAAGGCTATGATGGAACGACCGTAAGAGAAATTGCCAAAAAAGCAAACGTGAATGTGGCAAATATCTCCTATTATTTTGAAAATAAAGCAGGCCTCCTTGAGTATCTTGTCTCCACTTTCTTAGAAGGGTACACAAAAGTCATTGAGGATGCTTATGTGAAATTGGATAGTCGTTCAGCAAGGGAGTGTTTCCTCCTTACTGTGAGAAATATTATGAATTATCAAAAGGAAAATAGTCAACTCTCACGTTGTGTAAACAGAGAAATTTCGTTAGATACCGTACTAATTCGGGAAGTCCTGACGACTTATATGGCAAAGGAAAAGTATTATTTTAAATCAATTTTAGAAACTGGTATACAGCAACATGAGTTTCGAAAAGTGCCTATTCCATATACAATCATGCAATTAAAAGGAATGCTTACAATGCCTTATTTACACCCTCAATACATGTCTGAGGTTTTACATGTCTTACCAAATGAAAATTATTTTACAGAGCAGTATAGTAAAGAAATTGAAAGATGGGTTAATTTAACAATTTGTATTCCAGCTGAAAAACCACTTTTTAAGAGTCGGCCAAGCAGCTATTCAGCTACAAGTTAGTTTCGGCTGGAGAGCTCAGTTTGGCAGTAGAAAGAATGTTAGTTAATCCTTGACCTAAATCCTTCGAACTATGGGCATCAGATCCATATACAAGAGGGATTTTCTGTTTGTGTGCCTCTTCTATCACCCAATCAGGTGGATAAGGCTCCCCGCAAAGAGGCTTCATTACACCTGCCCCGTTATAATCTAATTGAAGTTTATGTTTTGATATAGAAGTTAGTACCTCATTAATTTCCGTTCGAAACGATCTTGAAACAGGAAATTTCTTCTGGAATTTATGTACCAGTGTTATATGCCCAATTCTTTTTGGTTTGTATTTACCTAGATCTGAACGTATTGAAAAAAGTAGCGTTTGATAATATTTTTCATATATTGCTTCAATAGTAGAAAATTTGGTAATCATGTGTTCAAATAATTCTGCGGAGAAATCTAAACAAAAATAGTTGTCATCTTTTTTTAAGAAATGAACGGATAAGATACTGTCATCCAAGTATTGACCGTATTCGTTTAAAAACTGTTTTGTGCCTTCCTCGTATCCCTCGATATAATCAACTTCCAAACCAATATTAATTTTTATATCCGATTTATGCTTTGATTTTAAAGCTGATAAAGTAGAAAAATAATCCTCAAGAAGAGAGTGGTCCATACCACTATCTTGGTCAGGCGTTGTATCAAAAAAAGTTTGAGGTAGTGGTGCATGCTCTGTAAAAGAAATCTCTTGAAAACCAAGGTTTATCGCATTGCTTATATATTGCTCAAATGTATCTTTAGTCCCATGTGGACAAAAAGGTGTATGGATATGACCATCAACTTTCATTAGTACCCCTCACAATCAGATAATACTTAACAATTTTCTGTAAAAAATTTAAAATTTTTGCTCAAAAAATGTCGTTTACATGGTATCATAAAAACATTGAAAAAACATCTAATTATTTCACCTTATGCCTTCTCGAAGAACAGAGGTTTTTTACATAACTTGATTGATAAAGCTAGGGGGCTAAAAATGGAAATCCTGATCGGTATCTTTATTATTATCATTACAATTTTTATCTTCGGATTCTATAACCGGAAAAAGATTTACCAAGAAGTAGATCGACTAGAAGTATGGAAAGTAGAAATTATGAATCGTCCTGTAACTGATGAAATCTCAAAAGTAAAAGATTTGAACATGACAGGACAAACCGAGGAGTTATTTGAACAATGGCGTAATGGCTGGGATGAGATTGTAACTATTCAGTTACCCAAAGTTGAAGAAATGCTCTTTGATGCTGAGGAATTCGCAGATAAGTATCGTTTTAAAAAAGCAAAACAAGGTTTGAATGATATCGAAATGAAACTTCATGAAGTTGACCAATCCATAAATACGATTTTAGAGGAACTTAATCAATTAGTTTCTAGTGAAGAAAAAAATCGTATCGAAGTTGAAGAGTTAAAACAAAGCTATCGTGGCTTGAAGAAAAAGCTACTTGCACACCGATATTCATTTGGGCGGGCTGAATCGAAATTGGAAGCAGACCTTGACAAAATAAATGAAAACTTTAAAACATTCGAGGAAGAGACAAAGCAAGGTAATTATTTGGAAGCGCGACAAACTTTACTAGGAATTCAAGAGAAACTTTCGGAGCTGAAGGAGAAGATGGAATTAATTCCACAGCTGTTGACAGAATGCCAGTCAACAATTCCTGCAAAACTAGGAGAGCTCTTAGAAGGCATCGAGCAAATGAAGCAACAAGGATATATGGTTGAACATATCCATGCTGAAAAGGAATTTGAGCGAGTAAACAAGCAAATTGAACACTATATGAAATCGATAGAGTCGACAGAAATTAACGAAGTTAAAGACGGTCTTGAAGAAATAAAGGAATCAATTGAAACACTTTATGATTTACTAGAAAAAGAAGTTGAGGCCAATCACTTTGTTCAGACTGAAACAGAAAGAATAGAAAGTAATCTACAATCATTAATTGAAGATAGTGAAGAAGCAGAAGAAGAAACAAAATACGTCCAACAAAGCTATCACTTGTCAGAAAAAGATATTGAAGTTCATCGGACCATTGTGAAGGAAATCAAACAAATCGTAAAACATTACGTAACAGTTCAAAGTGAATTATCGAAAGATCATGTCGCATATACAGTTGTGCGTGAAGAACTTGAAGAAATACATGAATCAATACAAGCGTTAAAAGAACGGCATCTTCAATACAGTGAAACAATTCAGGCATTGCGTAAAGATGAACTCAATGCTAGGGAAAAAATTAAAAGTATGCAACAGACATTAACAGAAATAAAAAGAATGATATCAAAAAGTAACCTACCAGGCCTTCCTGAAAGTTTTTCGGAAATATTAAAGGAAACAACTGAAAAGATTAATGAGGTTATATTAAAACTTGAAGAAAAGCCTTTAAATATGACGGCAGTTAATAATACGTTAGAAACATCACAATCTCTTGTTGATAAGTCTTTTACCGCAACAGAAGAGATGCTTGACCAAGTTTATCTAGCGGAAAAGGTGATTCAATATGGCAACCGGTACCGTCGTAGTAATAAGGTCATAGCCAAAAGTTTATCTGAAGCGGAACTATCCTTTCGTAATTTTCAGTATGATACTGCTCTAGAACAGGCTGCAACTGCACTAGAAGAAGTAGAACCAGGTGCCTTGAAAAAAATAGAACAACTTATTTCAAATGAGTAAGATTAACAGGTTGTCCAGTCAATGTTGAAACCTATTATAGAAACTATGATTCTATAATAGGTTTACAACTTGAGGACACCTGTTTTTTAGTGGGTTATGAATGTAGATAACTTGAACGTAGATTAGTGTCTAGGGCAAGATCCCTAGTCCCCCGAGTTATCTTATGGTAGTCAGGGCTGACGAGTGCGCTTGCGCTTTTCTTTGTTCAGTTGAAGACATTATGATATGATTTATCAGTGTTAATCAATCAATTATTTACTCTCAATTTGGAGGGGAATTTATGATATACCTAGATAACAGTGCTACAACTAAACCATATAGCGAAGTAATTGATTCCTTTATAAAAGTGGCTGCAAATTATTATGGAAATCCTTCTTCATTACATATGCTTGGCAGTCAAGCAGAAAAACTCCTATTACAGTCACGTCAAAAGACCGCAAACCTACTACATGTTCACCCGCATGAAATTGTTTTTACTACTGGAGGTTCTGAGGGGAATAACTTAGCAATAAAAGGAGCTGCATTTGCAAATCGAGGGCGAGGCAGACACATTATTACAACCACAATTGAACATCCTTCTGTAAGTGAAGCATGTAAGCAATTGGAGGATTTCGGATTTGAGGTTACATACCTACCAGTAAACAATGAGGGTAGAATTTCATTAACAGATTTAAAGGATTCGATTCGCGAAGATACTAGTTTGGTATCTATTATACATGTGAATAATGAAACAGGTGTTTTACAGCCGATAGAAGAGATTGGAAATATGCTAAAAAACCACCCGAAAGTGATCTTTCATGTTGACCATGTACAAGGGATTGGAAAAGTTCCACTAGATATTAAAAAAAGCGGAGTCGATATATGCACATTATCCGCACATAAATTTAATGGTCTTAAAGGATCAGGAATCCTATTTGTTCGAGAGGGGATTAGTTTAACACCTTTAATCTCAGGTGGTGAGCAAGAAATGAAGTTCAGATCAGGTACAGAAAATGTTGCAGGTATTGTTTCGATGACTAAAGCACTTCGATTAACACTAGAAAAAAGTCATGAAACAATTAACAAGATAACAACAATAAAAGAAAAATTACTTTCAGAACTAAGTGGAATTAAAAATATTACAATAAATACACCTGAAAATGGGAGTGCACCCCATATCATTAATTTCTCGATAGACGGGTTTAAATCTGAGGTTTTTGTTCATCTTTTAGAGGAAGATGATGTTTTTGTGTCAACTACCTCAGCATGTTCATCCAAAAAACATATGCCAAGCAAAACCTTACTTGCTATGGGAAAGGGGCAAAAATTAGCAAACAGTGCAATTCGAATAAGCTTATCTGGCAATAATTCAATAGAAGAAGTGCCAAAAATTGTTTCTTCTATAAAAAAATCATTAATGAAATTAGAAAGGATAATGGGGTAATAGCATGCAGTATGATCGTATTTTAGTAAGATTTGGAGAAATCTCCACAAAGGGTAGAAATCGAAATCGATTCATAGATAAGTTAAGCAAAAATATCCGTCAACAGTTATCAGCCTACCCAGGTATTATGATTGAAAAAACAAGAGATCGAATTTTTATAAAGTTAAATGGTGAACCGCATAATGAAATAACAGCTATTTTAACAAATGTATTTGGAATTAATTCATTTAGTCTAGCTGTTAAAACAAAGAGTGACCTTGATATGATAAAAGATGCAGCATTAGTAGCTTTCAAAGATTTAGACTATAAAGGGAAGACATTTAAAGTCACTGTAAAAAGAGCAGATAAACAATTTCCACTAGAGACAAATGAACTAAATTATGAAATAGGTAGTTATGTTTTAAAAAATACAAAAGATGTAACAGTTGATGTACATAAACCAGATATTAATGTAAGGGTTGAAATTAGAAAAGAAGCCACATATATCACCTGTATGGATATACAGGGTGCTGGCGGATTACCTGTTGGAACAAATGGTAGAGCAATGTTAATGCTTTCAGGAGGACTTGATAGTCCTGTGGCTGCATACTTAGGCATGAAAAGGGGCCTTGAAATTGAAGCTGTTCATTTCTATAGTCCGCCATATACAAGTGAGCGTTCAAAACAGAAAGTGATAGATCTAGTAAAGAAATTAACAACATTTAGTCCATCTATAAAACTGCACATCGTACCATTTACAGAGATTCAAGAAGTCATTCAAAAACAGGTTCCAGATAATTATTCCCTTATTTCAACAAGACGAATGATGTTGAAAATAACTGATGCACTACGAAATAAACAAAATGCATTAGCTATTGCAACAGGTGAAAGCTTAGGACAAGTTGCAAGCCAAACATTAGAAAGTATGTATGCTATCAATGATGTAACATCAACTCCAGTTATTAGACCTGTGGTTGCAATGGATAAGCTAGAGATTATTGATATTGCCAAGGAAATTGATACATACGATATTTCAATACGTCCCTTTGAGGATTGCTGCACGATCTTTACACCATCGGCACCTAAGACCAGGCCTAAAAAAGAAAAGGTTAGTTATTATGAAAGCTTTGTTGATTTTGAAGAATTAATTCATAAAGCTGTTGATAACATTGACACTATTGAAGTGAATGCGAAAAGTACTAGTAACACTGAGGTAGATGATTTATTTTAGTTGTAAAAAAGTAGGACATGGAGATTATTACATTACTGTGAACATTTACCAGTAATCTTTGTGAATGAGGTTTTGTGTTTTTACACACTCTATAATCACAAGGAGGTGATAACACATGGCACAAAACAGTAACAGCAATAACTCAAACCAATTATTAGTTCCTGGTGCTGCACAAGCTATCGACCAAATGAAGCTTGAAATCGCTCAAGAATTTGGTGTTAACCTTGGAGCAGACACTACTTCTCGCGCTAACGGTTCTGTTGGTGGTGAGATTACAAAGCGTTTAGTTTCTTTCGCTCAACAACAAATGGGTGGTTCTTTCCAACAACAATAATTAAATATAAGATGGCTACAGAGTGGGATTTATTCCCACTCTTTTTTTCGGTATAAACAAACAGGAGTGCCAAGGTTTACATCTGGCACTCTGTTGTATGTCCCACACTAGAAGTCATATTTGTACGGCTATACCTGCGACGCTTGCACGTTTCTTATAAAAATGTACGTTTCACTTTTTCCCAAAATGAATTATCTTTTAGCTTAACCGTCTTTATTTTTAATTCGCTTAATTTAAATTCAAGGTTTTCCGTTAATCGTGTAGCTACGGCTTCATTATCCATACCAATTGTCGGGAAGTCATTTCCGTCCTGAACTACTTTTAGTGTCAATTTTCTATCTCCACTAATGATAAAAGGTGATCCTAATGTTCGATAGCGATTGTTATTAAGGGAAGCAATCTCGCTTACTTGTAAGCATGGTAATAAGGGATCCACCACAGCTCCATTAACAGACTTATTATAACCAGTACTTCCAGTAGGGGTAGCTACAATCATGCCATCTCCACGGAACGTTTCAAAGTGAAAATCATCTATGTAAACTTCTACAACAAATGTCTTAATAATTGGTGTTTGAATTGAACATTCATTTAAACAATAAAACGTTGTTCGATCATCAATTTTCACTTCAAGAACAGGGTATCTTCTTACTTCAATTTGAGCATTTTGAACTGCATCAATCATTTTATCGGTGTCATTAATATCAAAATCACAATATAGGCTTAATGAGCCCGTCGTTGAAATTCCGACATATAAACAATCTTGACGAAAGTTTGTTTTCCGGACTGCTTGCAAGAAAGTTCCGTCTCCGCCAATACTAACAATAATATTTGCTTTTGTATGGTCTTTAACCAGTATAAAACCATAATCAGTTGCTAACTCTTGTAGACGTGAAACCTGAGCATTCGTTTCTTCATCTTTTTTGTAAAAAAAGAATAAATTTTTTCGATCTGGCATCGTTCATTCCTCCATTATTGTAAAAGTAGGTACTGAGATAAAAAAGCCTAAAGAAAGAAAGTTTGTTACAATAATAAATGGTTGTTTTCCGTAAACATTGTCGAAGTGTAATTGTCAGTAGCAGTGTTTCCATTTTGCACTAAACGACAAGCAACAATCTTTTGAAAAGAGCCATTATATATTATTGTATAAAAGTGTACATTATTATGAAACAAAATGTAAGGTTATCCGTATGTATAATTACAAATCAAAAGGATTAAGGAGAGGGTTACGTTTATGAATGGTAAAAGGTGGGCTGCCTTAGGAATTGCGGCAGCATTGTTTGTTTTTTCAATTATAATTAATTTTGCAACGGCAGTGGCTTTTAAGGATTTTGGGAGCTTTACTGAAGATTTAATGGCAACCACAAATGAAGAATATCTTGAATCTACAGTTATTCCAGGAACAGGAACAAACAAAATCTTAGTGTTACATGTAAATGGAACAATACAAGACACTGGTCAGGATGTTCCTTCCTTATTCGGTTCCATCGGCTATCAACACCAAACTTTTTTAGGAATGCTTGAGCATGCAACAAAGGATAAATCAATTAAGGGAATCATTTTACGAGTAAATTCACCTGGTGGTGGAGTAGTAGAAAGTGCTGAAATACATAAGAAAATAGAAGAATTCAAAGCCGAAACAGGTATGCCAGTTTATGTTTCAATGGGTACAATGGCTGCTTCCGGAGGTTACTACATTTCTGCTCCTGCCGATAAAATTGTAGCAATCCCTGATACATTAACAGGATCATTAGGGGTTATCATGCAAGGAGTTAATTATAGTGGCTTAGCAGAAAAATATGGTGTTTCGTTTGATACAATAAAAAGTGGCCCATTTAAAGATATTATGTCTCCTTCTCGAGAAATGACAGATGAAGAACGAGCAATCTTACAAGAGATGGTAGACAGCTCTTACCAAGGCTTTGTGGATGTTATTGCATCAGGAAGAGGGATGTCGGAAGATCAGGTAAGAAAGATAGCTGATGGTCGAATTTATGATGGACGTCAAGCAAAGGAACTAAACTTAGTTGATGAACTCGGCTATTTTGAAGATACTGTTGAAATGATGAAGAAAGACTATGATTTGGGAGATATAAAAGTTGTGGAATATGAGATGAACTATGGTTTTGGTTCATTGCTTTCAATGGGAGCAAAAAAAGTATTCAGTGAGGATATCGAAATGGTTGGCCTTATGAAACTTTTATCTCAGCCAAATTCACCGCGAATGATGTACTTATATGCAGAATAGGGGGGATAAGTTATGGAGAGCACATCTGTCGATATAAATGAAAATGATTTTGAAAAGCCTACCGAGTCAGACGAAATAAATCAAGTAAATCTAAATTTTGCTGGATTTTGGATGAGATTTTGGGCTTATTTATTGGATTTAGTTGTTATTGGGAGTATTAATCGAATCATTATTAATCCTATTTTTAGACTATTCGATGTTTCTTTTTCAGAAACGTCTATGTTTACACCTATGTCCATTGCAACCGCAATTACATTCTATGTATATTTTGTTTTGATGACAAAGTTCTTTAAGCAAACACTAGGTAAAATGGTATTTGGGATAAAAGTTGTTTCACTTACAGATGAATCATTAACGTGGTCAACCGTTATATTCCGAGAGTTTATAGGTAAGTTTATTTCAAAGGTGACGTTTGTAGGATATCTAATCGTTGCGTTTCTCCCGAAAAAACAAGGACTCCATGATATCTTTGCTGAGACAACTGTTATTCATGAAAGGTAATAAGATAAGTACATTGAAGTTGCAGCAAACAAAGTTCAACTTATCAAATTTATTATAATAAAAAGGATCCTTTAGGATAACGGGTTCCATTTCCTATCACAAACATTAAAAATGTAACTTAAAGTGAATGCTCATTTGCATATAAAATTGACACTCGTTTTTTATTGATGTATGGCCATTTGTTGGGAATTTATATAGAAATTTGCATTGGAAAATGCACCCCAAATTGTAGGGGTACAACAGCCATTGTCCCCTACAATTTCACCCTCAATTTAGCATGCAAACTGATAATGCATAGAAAGTACGTTATACCTGGATATTTATGATGTTAAAAAAAAAACGGACAGACTTCATTAGCTTGGTGGGCTTCCTGCAGAGCATCTAATTGAGGCTCATATAGCTTTTTTGAAACATAAGAAGCCTAATCCTTAATTGAGTAACCAGTGATATGTAAAAT